>Ga0302325_10027853_pt1 | contig 11704 bp, 9 predicted proteins | sample Palsa_T0_2_FD_201948 | JGI IMG/M metagenome (GOLD analysis project Ga0302325, IMG submission 201948) | Peat permafrost microbial communities from Stordalen Mire near Abisko, Sweden - Palsa_T0_2 | ecosystem: Environmental > Terrestrial > Soil > Palsa > Peat permafrost | place: Sweden: Abisko... | reverse complement strand
CAGCCGCTGGTCGCGCCGGTCCAGGAGAACCTGGTGGAGCTGCTGCTGATGGCCGACGCCGCCCGCGGGGCCTCGGCCGCCCGGGTGACCGCGGTCATGCCGCACTACTCCTACGCCCGCTCGGACAAGAAGGACGCGCCGCGCATCTCCATCGGCGGCCGGCTGGTCGCCGACCTGCTCGTCACCGCGGGCGTGAACCGGGTGCTGACGCTGACCCTGCACTCGGCCGAAGTGCATGGGTTCTTCTCGGTGCCGGTCGATCACCTGCACGCGCTGCGCGAGCTGGCGGCCCACTTCAGCAAGAAGGACCTGTCCAACGCGGTGGTGCTCTCGCCTGACCTCGGCTACGCGAAGTCCGCGGCGGCGTTCGCCCGGCGGCTGGGGCTGCCGGTGGCGGCCGGGGCGAAGGAGCGGTTCAGCGACTCCAAGGTGACGATCTCGGCGATCATCGGCGAGGTCGCCGACCGCGACGTGATCATCGTCGACGACGAGATCGCCCGCGGCACCACGGTCATCGAGCTGCTCTCGGTGCTGCGCAGGCAGGAGGTCCGGTCGATCAGCATCGCCTGCACGCACGGGCTGTTCGCCGACGGGGCGCTCGAGAAGCTGGCCGCGGCCGAGGACGTCTCCGAGATCGTGTGCACGAACTCGGTGCCCACCGCGGTCAGGCACCCGAAGCTGACCGTGCTCTCCGTCGCCCCCGCCCTGGCCGAGGCGATCAGGCGGACGCACGACGGAGAGTCGGTCAGCGTGCTGTTCCAGCAGTAACCGGTCCAGCGGTAACGGAGCGGCCTCAGCCGAACCGGTTGGGGCCGGGGGTGCTGGGCAGCAGAGCGAAGACGAGCAGCACGATGCCGCCGACAAACGGGATCAGCCCGATCAGCACCCACCACCCGGACCGGTCGGTGTCGTGCAGCCGCCGGACGATCAGGGGGAGGCCGACGATGAGGCCGGCGATGGCGAGCAGAGAGTACAGGCCGACGCCCGCCCCGCCGCCGATCACCTGGACGAAGATGATGTCCAGGATGAGGTACACGATGAACTCCGCCAGCGCGAACCACCAGTACGCGGAGCGTGACGCCCGGCCCTGGTAGTTGAACGCGTTCTGGAACGCTAGCTTGACCGCGTCGCCGAAGCCGACCGGGCCGCCCCGCAGGTAGCCGTCGGGCCCGCCGGGAGGAGGTGCGCCGTAGCCGGACTGCTGGGAACCGTAAGGCCCGCCCGGGTAGGCGGAGTAGGGCTGCTGCTGGCCGTAGCCGGGCTGCCCGTAGCCAGGCTGCTGCTGCTGGCCGTAGGGCTGCTGCTGCCCGTAGCCGGGCTGCTGGCCGTAGCCGGGCTGCTGCTGCCCGCCGTAGGGCGGCTGCTGCTGCCCTTGGTCCTGCTGTTGCTGGTAAGGATCGTAAGGGCCGTTGGGAGTGCTCATCCGTGTCTCCGGTGTGGGCAGGGGTGATCAAAAGACCGAGAATCGTGCCGATTCTCCTGGCTTCCGAGGGCAGCCGCAGTCTAATTTTGAACATTGTTGCACGCTGCGGAAGAGTTGCGGCTGACCACGCGGATGCACTCGCCAAACAACCGACAATTGAGGGGCAACCATGAGCGATGACCACTGGCACCGGCCGCTGACCCACGTCCGGGCTGGCGACCTGAGCGGCGACACCGGCCAGACCTCGGGGATGGCCCGCTGGGAGGCTATCTCGGGCAAGAGCGCGGGTGCGGAGAAGCTCTGGATGGGGCAGACCCACGTGGCCGCCGGGGCGAAGTCGGGCAACCACCACCACGGCGAGGCGGAGACCGCGATCTACGTGGTGTCCGGCACCCCGGCGTTCGTCTTCGCCGACGGCGACCAGGAGATCCGGCTGGAGACCACGCCGGGCGACTACATCTTCGTTCCCCCGTACGTCCCGCACCGCGAGGAGAACCCGGGCGCCGACGAGGCCGTCGTGGTCATCGCGCGCAGCAGCCAGGAGGCCATCGTGGTCAACCTGCCGAGCCTGCGGCCCGAGGCGTCGTAAGGCGCCGCCCCGCGACAGCGCGGGCGCAGGCCCGAGCTCACCCCGTGAGCACCCAGAACCCGTGGGTGCCGTCCCGCCCGAGCTGTGCCACCAGGCCGTACTCCCAGTCCAGGTAGGCCTGCATGACCGCCGGGTCGATGCCGGTGCCCTCGTACGGACGGCGGTAGACGTCGAGCGCGGGCGAGAGCATCTCGCTCGGGCCGCGGTCAAGCCCGCGGCCCGACCCGGCCCAGCCGTCGGTGCCGCCGGCCAGGGCGAGCACCCGCGTCGGGCCCGCGCTCGTACCCAGGTCGGCCGCCGCCCAGGCCGCCAGGTAGCCGTCCGAGCTGGTCACGACCAGCCGTTCCGGCCGGCCGAGACGGCCCTGGAGGTGCGGGCGCGCCAGGTCGGCCCGCAGCGCCCAGGCGGCGCCGGGGATGTGGCCGGCCAGGAAGCGGCGGCTGGTGTCCACGTCCACCACCGCCGTCCGGCCCGCCCGCAGCCAGTCCGCCACGACGGCCGGTGTTGCCAGCGCGACCTCCGGCGCGGCCGGCCGCGCCGCCTCGGCCGTGGCCGCCGCGCCCGCCGGCCCGGCTTCGTCGCCGTGGCCAGAGCGCTCGACGTCGACGGCGACATCCCAGCCCATCTGGGCGAGCCAGGACGCGGTCATCGCCGCCCGGCCGCCGCCGTCGCCGTCGAGGACGACCAGGGCGCCTCTGACCGGGGCGTACCAGTCGGTCTCCTGGACGAGCTGGCCCCCGGGGGCCGACCGGAACCCCGGCCGGTGACCGTCCTCGTACTCCTGCGGTGTCCGGACGTCGAACCGGTAGACGGTCCGCCGCCCATCGCCGCGCCCGGGCGGCTGGCCGCCGCCGATCCGGCGCACGCCCGCCCGGCCGGCGACCGCCCAGGCCGCGGCCTCGGCCTGGCGGGCCGTTTCCGGTGTGACGTCAGGTGCCCGGCGCGCCTGGCCGCGATCGAGGTCAAATCCGGCCAGGGTCCACCCGATGGTGCCGTTGCGCAGCGCCACGACCCGGTTGGGCAGCCCGGCGTTGATCAGCGACTGGGTGCCGATGATGGACCTGGTGCGCCCGGCGCAGTTCACCACGACGGTGGTGCCGGGTTCGGGCGCCAGCGCCCGCACCCGGAGTGCCAGCTCGCCCCCCGGCACGCTGGTGGCGGTCGGGATGGACATCGTCGCGTACTCGTCGAACCGGCGGGCATCGACGACAATGACCGGCGCCGCCGCGTCGGCCCCGCCGTCGGCCGCGCGGAGCAGGGCGGCGACCTCGCCGGCGGCCAGCGACGGCGTGCCCGCCGTTTCCGCGACGAGTTCGCCGAAGGCCTTGCTCGGCGCGTTGACGTCCGCGAACAGCTCGCCGCCGTCGGCCGTCCAGCCCGCCAGGCCGCCCGCCAGCAGCGACACCTCGGGGTAGCCCAGTTCGCCCAGCCGGCCGGCCGCGGCCGCGGCGTCGCCGGCGTCGTCTCCGTAGACCACGATGGGCACGGTCCGCCGGGGCAATCGCCGGGCGGCCTGAGCCTCGAGGTGGCCACGCGGGAACGACGCCGCGAACAGCGGGTGGCCCTGCGCGAACCGGCTCTCCTGGCGCACGTCCAGGAGAGCGATCTCGGTCCTGGCGAGCAGGGCCAGGCGGACGGATCGGGGCGTCGTCGTCGGAAAGATCGGCATAAACAGGAGTTTAAAGTATTTCCTAGTTGACCGATCGACTTTATGTCTTTTATGCTGGGCGATGCAGGTGGCACGGCCGGGCCAACTCTGCGCAGTCATGTCGACAGTCAGCGCCGACAGTCGGTCCCCGATCCCCAGAGCCACCTATCGCCCGACAACGGAGCACCCCCGATGATTTCTCGTGTTCGCCTGCCCGGCCGGTTCCGGCCGCGTACCGCCTACCGCGTCGCGGCGGCTGCCGCTGCGATCGTCACGATCTCGGCGCTCGCCGCGTGCGGCAGCGATGGTTCCGGCGCCGCCGACGGCGCTGCCGCCGCGACCACCGCCGGCGCCAGCGGGACCCTCAACTGGGAGTGGGAGCTGCCCACTTCCTGGGACCCGGTCACCTCGAGCGCCGGGTGGGACATGCACGCCCTCGGCCTCGTGTACGCCTCGATTACCACCCTGGACCCCAAGGGCACGGTCGAAGCCGGGCTCGCGAGCTCGTGGCAGTACGCCGCGAACGGCAAGTCCGTCACGTTCCAGCTCCGCCCCGGGCTGAAGTTCACCGACGGCACCGCGCTCGACGCCGACGCCGTCAAGGAGAACATCGTCCGCGGCCAGACCCAGGCGAACTCGACCGAGGCCTCGGAGCTCTCCGTCATCTCCAAGGTCGTCGTGAACAGCGCGACCAGCTTCACCCTGGACCTGACCCAGGTGGACTACCAGGTGCCCGACCTGCTGGCGGGCAAGGACGGGATGATGGTCAGCCCGGCGGCGTTCAAGGCCGCGGGGAGCATCCCCACCCAGCCGGTCGGCGCGGGCCCGTTCAAGCTGACCAGCTACGTGCCCGACTCGCACGCCGACCTGGTCCGCAACCCCGGCTACTGGGACGCCAGCCAGATCCACATCGCCAACTTCACCGTCCAGGACATCACCGAGCCCGAGCAGATTCTCGCCGCGCTCCAGTCCGGGCAGGTTAACGTCGCCTACATCGCCGGCAACCAGGTCGCGGCGGCCGAGTCGGCCGGGTTCAAGGTCGACGTGATCCCGTCCGAGGTCGTCAACGAGCTCGACATCCAGACCACGACGGCGCCGTTCAACAACCCGGACGTGGTCGAGGCGATCAACTACGCCATCAACCGGCAGGCGATCCTGCAGGTCCAGGCGTCGGGGTACGGCGCGATCTCCTTCCAGCCGTTCCCCAAGGGGTTCGTCGGCTACAGCTCCAAGCTGGCCAACCTGTACCCGTACAACCCGGCGCTGGCCAAGCAGCTGCTCGCCAAGGCCGGGTACAAGAGCGGGCTGAAGATCACGCTGACCGCCCCCGCCACCGACAGCTCGCTCGCCGAGCAGATCCAGGGCCAGCTCGCGCAGGTCGGCATCACCGCCACGATCGGCAACATCTCCACCGACACCGAGACCCAGTACCTCTACCTGGACAAGACCATCCCGTTCGCGGTCGACGGGACGGCCGGGCGGATGTCACCGGTCGAGATGCTCGACGTCCTCTACAGCCAGCAGGGCCTGATGGACGTCGACGGCAAGGCCGGGACCACGCCCACGGCAGTGTCCTCGGCCCTCGCCAACGCGCTCACGGTCCCGCTCGACTCGCCCAGTTACCCGACCGCGCTGCAGAGCGCGGTGGTGACCTCGGTCCAGGACGACCCCATCCACATCTGGCTCTACACCAACCCGCGCATCCTCGCCTACAGCCCGACGGTGACCGGGATACCGCAGGACCTGGTGCAGCAGCGCTGGGAAGGCGTCCGGGTGGGCAGCTGACCGATGGTTGCGCTCATTGAACCGACGTTCGCCGCCGGGGCGGTCGCGCCCCGGCGGCGGCGGGCCCGGTCGGCCGCCGCCAAGCTCGGCGGCGGGCTCGCCGTGCTGGTCCCCATCGTGGTGCTCAGCTCCTTCATCACCTACTGCCTGGGCGCGCTGTCCAACAGCAACCCCGCCGCCACCATCCTCGGCCAGGACGCGGCCACCCCGGCCGCGGTCGCCAGGCTGGACCGGGCCCTCGGCCTCGACAAGCCGCTGGTCGTCCAGTACTGGGACTGGCTCACCCAGGCGGTCCAGGGTCATCTCGGGGTCTCCTACTTCTCCCAGATACCGGTGGCGCAGTCGATTGGCCAGCGGCTGCCGGTCGACCTGTCGATCGCGCTGCTCGCGATCGTGCTGGCGGTGCTGATCGGCGGCACGGCCGGGACGGTGGCCGCCGTCAAGCGGGGCAGCTGGTTCGACCGGGGGGTCACCATCGCCTGCTCGATCGTCTCGACCCTGCCCGCCTTCGTGGTCGGGATCATCCTGGTGGTGCTGTTCGCGGTCTCGGCTCACCTGCTGCCCGCTAGCGGCTACACCGCGCCATCGGCCGGGATCGGCCCCTGGCTGGAGCACATCATCCTGCCCGCCCTCGCCCTCGCGCTGCAGGTCGCGGCCGACATCGCGCGGCAGCTGCGCACCTCGCTGGTCTCGGTCCTCGACCAGAACTACATCGTCGGCGCGCGGGTCCGCGGCCTGCCCTACCGCCGGGTCCTGGTGCGGCACGCGCTGCGGAACGCGTCCGGGCCGGCCCTGACCATCCTCGGCAACGACTTCCCGATCATGCTCGCGGGCGCGGTCGCGGCCGAGGTGGTCTTCTCCCTGCCCGGGCTCGGCCAGCTGCTGCTGGCGGCGGCCGAGGAGCGGGACATCCCCGTCGTGCAGGGCGTGCTGCTGGTGGTCGCGACGTTCGTGATCGTCGTCAACCTGGTGGTCAACACGCTGCTGGCGTGGCTGAACCGGTCGGCCGACGGGGTGAGCGCATGAGCAGGCGACCGCTGATCGGGCAGCGATCGTGGCTGCGGCTGCCGTCGGCCAGGATCGCCCTCGTCATCCTCGCCGTCGTGATCTTCCTGTCGGTCTTCGGTTCGGCCCTGGCGCCGCAGAACCCGCTCACGATCAACGCGAACGCGCTGTTCCAGGGGCCGAGCGCGCACCACCTGCTCGGCACCGATTACCTCGGCCGGGACGTGCTCAGCAGGCTGATGGCGGGCACCCGGCTGTCGGTGCTGACCGCCTTCGAGGCGGTCGCGATCGGGCTCGTCCTCGGCGCGCCGCTCGGCGTCGCCACCGTCTTCCTGGGCAAATGGTTCGACTTCGCCGTCAACCGGGTGTCCGACGCCTTGATGACCCTGCCGTACATCTTCTTCGCGGTGGCGGTCACCGCCGCCCTCGGCAACGGCCTGGTCCAGGCCATGTCGGCGGTGGGCATCCTGCTCGCGCCTGGCTTCTTCCGGGTGACCAGGGCGGCGACCCTGGAGTTCGCGAGCGCCCAGTACGTGGAGGCGGCGGAGCTGCTCGGGGCGACGAAGGGGCACGTCATCCGGGTGCACGTGGTGCGCAAGGTGCTGCCGACGATCGCGGTGACCACGGCCATGGCGGCCGCGGGCGCGCTGCTCGCGGTCTCGTTCTTCACCTTCCTCGGCATCGGCGTGACGCCGCCCGCCCCGACCTGGGGCGGCGTGCTCTCCTCGGACCTCGACTACCTGTCCCAGGCGCCCTGGGCGCCGTTCATCCCCGGCGCGCTCATCGCCGTCACCGTGGGCGCGCTCAACGCGCTCGCGGACGCGTTCCGGGACCGGATCGGCCCGGGCGCGCTGCCGCTGCCCGACCCGGTCATCAAGACCCACTCCACCCTGACGACTTCACATCCGGAGGCCGCCGATGTCCGGCAAACCGCCGCCTGACGAGGCACTGCACATCCAGGACCTGCACATCACCGTGCACGACGGGGCCGCCGTCGCGGTCCGCGGCATCACCCTGACCGTCGGCGCAGGGGAGATCGTCGGCCTGGTCGGCGAGTCGGGCAGCGGCAAGACGCTGGCCTGCCGGGCCGCGCTCGGTGTGCTGCCGGCCGGCTGCGCGGTGTCCGAGGGCACGATCTCGTTCGGCGGCCAGGACGTGACCGACCTGTCGCGCCGGGGCTGGGAGCGGCTGTACGGCACCGCCGTCGGCGCGGTTTTCCAGGACCCGGCCTCGTACCTGAACCCGAACCTGACCGTCGGCGGCCAGCTGGCCGAGGTGCTGCGGGTGAAGCAGCGGATGGCGCGGGCCGACGCGCACCGCAAGACAGTGGAGCTGTTCGCCGCCGTCGGCCTGCACGACCCGGAGCGGGTCTTTCACCAGATCCCGGCCGAGCTGTCGGGCGGCATGCTGCAGCGGGTCATGATCGCCATCGCCATCTCCTGCGACCCGCGGCTGCTGATCGCCGACGAGGCCACCACCGCCCTCGACGTCACCATCCAGGCCGAGATCATCGAGCTGCTCAAGGACCTGCGCGACCAGCGCAACCTGGCCGTGCTGTTCGTCTCCCACGACCTCGCGCTGATCAGGGAGCTGTGCGACCGGGTGGTGGTGTTCTACGCGGGCGAGGCGGTCGAGACCGGCCCGGTCGAGGAGATCATCGACCGGCCGCGGCACCCCTACACCCAGGCCCTGCTCCGGGTCGCCTCGGTCGGCGACTTCCAGCGCCGAGAGCTCAGGGTGATCCCCGGGCAGCCGCCGCAGATGGGCGAGGACGTCGTCGGCTGCCGGTTCGCCGGGCGCTGCCCGGCCGCCATCGACGCGTGCCGGTCCGGCCCGATCGACCTGCTGCGGCTGGGCCCCGGGCACCAGGCGCGCTGCGTCCGGGCCGGCGATCCGGAGCTCGAGGCGGCCGCCGAGGCAGAGCTGGCCGCCCGATGACCGCCGCGACCACCGACCCCGCCACCACCGGTCCGACGCAGCCGCCGCTGCTCTCGCTTGAGGGCGTTGACGTGGTCCTCGGCCGCGGCTGGCGCGCCAACCACGTGCTGTCCGAGGTCGACCTGAAGATCTGGCCGGGTGAGATCGTCGGCCTGGTCGGCGAGACCGGGTCCGGCAAGACCACCCTGGCCAGGACCGTGGTCGGCCTGATCCGACCGAGGAAAGGACGGGTGACCTTCCACGGCGCCCAGATCTCCGGCCTGGGCAGGACCGCCCGCAGGCGGGAGCGGCGCAGCGGGCACGTCCAGCTCGTCTTCCAGGACCCGCTGCGCTCGCTCGACCCGGACCTGACCGTCGCGCAGATCGTCGGCGAGGGCCTGAAGATCCGCGGCGGCCTCGACCGGGCGGAGATCGAGCGGCGCGCGGCCAGCGCGCTGGCGAAGGTCGGCCTCGACCCGACCCTGCTGCACCGCACCCCCGGCCAGATCTCCGGCGGCCAGCGGCAGCGCGTCTCGATCGCCCGCGCGCTCGCGGTCGACCCGGAGCTGTTGTTCTGCGACGAGCCGGTCAGCGCGCTGGACGCCAGCAACAGGAACTACATCCTGCGCCTGCTCGGCGAGCTCCGCGACAATCTCGGGCTGCCGATCGTCATCATCTCCCATGACCTGTCCTCGCTGGCCGGCATCGCCGACCGGGTGGTGGTGCTCTACCGGGGCCGGATCGTCGAAGACGGACCGGTCGCGCAGGTGTTCACCGCCCCTCGACACCCCTACACGGCCCTGCTGATGGCCTCCGCGCCGTCGGTTCAGCACGACCGGCCGCTCACGGTCCATCAGCTCCGCCGGACCGCGGCCGACCCGGCCGCGCCGTCGGCGGCCGGCGCGTGCGTGTTCGCCGCCCGCTGCCCGTTCGCGGTCGACGCCTGCGCCGTCCAGCCGGCCCTCGAACCGGTGGCCGAGGCCGGGGCCGACCGCTGGAGCGCGGCCTGCCATCGCGCCGACGAGTGGCAGCCGCTCGCCCGGGAGAGGGCCGCCCAGGCAGCCCGCTAACGCCCGTCCCCGCACGCAGCCAGCAGCTAACGCATGACCAGAAGGGATCTGCTCCATGCCCGTCGAGTTCATCGGGATGATCGCCACCAAGGACGGGTCGGAAACCAGGCTCGGCCGCGGTCCGATCATCGACAAGGACTTCACCCGGCGCTTCGTCCGCGCCCACGAGGACGCCGGATTCGACCGGGTGCTGATCGGCTACGCGTCCTCGCACCCGGACGGCACCCAGGTCGCGGCCTACGCCGCCGCGCACAGTGAGCGGCTCGGCTTCCTGGTCGCGCACCGCCCGGGCTTCGTCGCCCCGACCCTGGCCGCCCGCCAGTTCACCACCCTCGACCAGTTCAGCGACGGCCGGATCGCGGTGCACATCATCACCGGCGGGCACGACGCCGAGCAGCGCCGGGACGGCGACTACCTGTCCAAGGACGAGCGCTACGCCCGCACCGACGAGTACCTCGACATCGTCCGGCTAGCCTGGACGTCGGACCAGCCGTTCAGCTACCACGGCCAGCACTACCAGGTCGAGGACCACCAGTCCGGCGTCAAGTCCGCGCAGGAGCAGGGGATCAGGCTGTACTTCGGCGGCTCGTCCGAGGCGGCCTACCGGGTCGGCGGCAAGCACGCCGACACCTACGCGCTGTGGGGCGAGCCGCTGGCCGAGACCAAGCAGCAGATCGACTCGGTCAACGCCGCCGCCAAGGCGGCGGGCCGGACCGACACCCCCGGCATCAGCGTCAGCTTCCGGCCGATCCTCGGGCCGACCGAGGAACTCGCCTGGGAGCGCGCGCACCGCATCCTCGAGGTCGCCAAGGAGAACGTCGCCGCCTTCCGCGCCCAGTGGGGCGCGAAGTCCTTCGGCCTCGGCGGGGACAACCCGGAGAATGTCGGCTCGCAGCGGCTGCTGGCCGCCGTGGCCAAGGGCGAGCTGCACGACCGGGCGCTGTGGACCCCGCTCGCCGCCGCGACCGGCGCCGGCGGCAACTCGACGGCGCTGGTCGGCACGCCGGAGACGGTCGCCCAGGCGATCCTGGACTACATCGACATCGGCGTCACCACCATCCTCATCCGGGGCTACGACCCCTACGACGACGCCATCGACTACGGCCGCCATCTGCTCCCGCTGGTCCGCGAGGAGGTCGCCCGCCGGGACGCGGAGCAGACGGCCGCGGCCGCCGCCGCGAGCGCGGGGACGGTGTCGGTGTGAGCGACCGCAAGCGTCAGCTCAAGCTCGGCGCGGTCAGCCACGGCGTCGGCGGCCCCGGCTCGCCCTACCTATGGCTGGACGAGGACTTCCCGGTCGACGCCAGCGTGAACATCAACTGGTACATCGAGCTGGCGCGCCGCGCCGAGGAGGCCAAGTTCGACCTGGTCTTCATCGTCGACAGCCAGTTCATCACCGCCGACTCGCCGCCGCACTACCTCAACCGGCTCGAGCCGATCACGCTGCTGTCGGCGCTGGCGGTCAGCACCACCCACATCGGCCTCGTCGCCACCATGACCACCTCCTACAACGACCCGTTCAACGTCGCCCGCCGCCTGGCCAGCCTGGACCTGATCAGCGGGGGCAGGTCCGGCTGGAACGTCGTCACCAGCGGCGACGCCGGCGCGGCGGCCAACTTCAGCCGCGAGGAGCACTTCGACTACGACACCCGCTACGCCCGCGGCCTGGAGTTCGTCCGGGTCGCGCAGGGCCTGTGGGACTCCTACGAGCAAGACGCGTTCCCGCGCGACCGCGCGACCCGCACCTTCCTGGACCCGACCAGGCAGCACGCGCTCCACCACCGCGGCGAGCACTTCCAGGTGCAAGGTCCGCTCAACGTCTCCCGGTCACCCCAAGGCCAGCCGGTGATCTTCCAGGCGGGCGACTCCGAGCAGGGCCGGGACCTCGGCGCGACGATCGGCGAGGGCATCTTCACCTTCGCGCCGTCCATACCGCAGGCCCAGGCGTTCTACAACGACCTCAAGGGCCGCGCCGCCGCCAAGGGCCGAAGCCCCGACGAGATCGTCATCATGCCCGCCGTCTCGGTCTACGTCGGCGACACCGACGCGCAGGCCCGCGAGATCGAGCTCGACCTGCAGACCAGGGACCGGGACTTCGACCGCGCCCTGGCCGAGCTCGGCCGCCCGTTCGCCTGGCACGACTTCCGCCAGTACGACCTCGACGCGCCGTTCCCGCAGCAGGCGCTCGTCTACGCCGAACGCGGCTTCCGCACCGGCGCGGAGAAGATCGCCAAGCTCGCCGCGGACAACGACTACACCCTCCGGCA
>Ga0302325_10027852_pt1 | contig 11704 bp, 14 predicted proteins | sample Palsa_T0_2_FD_201948 | JGI IMG/M metagenome (GOLD analysis project Ga0302325, IMG submission 201948) | Peat permafrost microbial communities from Stordalen Mire near Abisko, Sweden - Palsa_T0_2 | ecosystem: Environmental > Terrestrial > Soil > Palsa > Peat permafrost | place: Sweden: Abisko... | reverse complement strand
AGGGGATTTGAACCCCTGACCCCCTCGATGCGAACGAGGTGCGCTACCGGACTGCGCTACAGCCCCTGGGACGCCAGTCAGCGTAGCAAATGCCGGGCACTCCTCGCTCTCGCCGATCAGTTACCGGGCACCGGCAGGCGCCCGCCGCAGTCAGCCCGCGAGCACGCGGTCACGGCTGAGCTCGGCCAGGTGGGCCCTGACGGCCGGCCAGTCGGCCGCCGTGATCGAGAACCGGGCCGAGTCGCGAGGCTGGTCATCAGCAGCGAGGCGATGCCAGCGCAGGATCCCTTCATAGCGCGCGCCGATGCGGCTGATCGCGCGCCGGGACCGCTCGTTCCTGGAATCGGTATGGAAGCAGACGCTCTGCACGTCCCACGTGTCGAACGCGAGGGTCAGCATGAGCCGCTTCATCTCAGTGTTCGCGGCCGTCCGGATCGCGGACCCGGTCAGCCAGGTGTTCCCGATCTCGCAGGTGTCCGGGCCGTCGTGACCGTGCCGCGGATGGCCCTCCGGCCAGGGCCACCAGTCCAGATCGAACAGCCTGGTCGAGCCGAGGACTGTCTCATCGGCGAGGCGGACCACCGCGAAGGGCGCGGCCGTTCCCGCGGACCGGGCAGCCTCAGCAGCCTGGATGTAACGCCTCATCTCCGCGTCCCCGACCGGAACCTTGCTCATCCGGAACAGCTCAGGGTCGCCGGCCGATGCCGCCACCAGCCCGGTGAGGTGCTGGCCGCCGAGGGGCTCAAGCCGGACGTGCTGGCCGGTCAGCTCGGGGTCCAGAAGGGTCATGACGAGCGCCTCGCTTTATGTTACAGTACAAATTGATATTATGACTACACAATACTTGCCGCTCGGCCGCAGCGCCAGCGAGATAGCCGCCGACGTCGAGACCGCGGTCCGCGACGGCCGCCTGCTGCCGGGAGCCGCGCTGCCTCCGGTACGTGTCCTGGCGGCCGAGCGCGGCCTCAGCCCGGCTACTGTCGCGGCCGCATACCGGGATCTCCGGCTGAAGGGGATAGCCCGCGGGCACCGGCGGGCCGGCACCCGGGTCACCGGCTCGCCGCCGACCGCGCCCCGGCCACCGCTCGCCGTGCCTGCCGGAACCCGCAATCTGATCAGCGGGTCGCCGGACCCGGCCTTCCTGCCGGCGCTGCCCGCTCTGCGCCGGGAACGGGGCTATCCGGTCTCGCCGCGCTTGTACGGAGACTCGCCCGTCTCGCCGCGGCTGGCGGCACTCGCCGCGGGCAGGCTGGCCGCAGACGGCATCGATCCGGCGAACCTTGGGGTCGTCAGCGGGGCGCTTGACGGAGTCGAGCGAGTCCTGGGTGCCTGGCTGCGAGCCGGAGACAAGGTGGCAGTGGAGGATCCCGGCTACCCGCCGCTGCTTGACCTGCTGGCGGCGCTCGACCTGGACGCCGAGCCGGTAAGCGTGGACGAGGCCGGCGCGCGGCCCGAGGCGCTCGCGCGCGCACTGGCCGCCGGGTGCCGTGCGGTCGTGTTCGTGCCGCGGGCGCAGAGCCCGACCGGAGCCGCCTGGGAGCCCGGGCGCGCCGCTGAGCTCGCCCTGGTGCTGGCGCAGTCGCCGGACGTGCTGGTGATCGAGGACGACCACGCGGCCGAGGTCGCCGGAGCGCCCGCTCTGACCGTGACGACAGGGCGGCGGAAGTGGGCCGTCATCAGGTCAGTCTCGAAGACGCTCGGACCTGATCTGCGGCTGGCGGTCCTGGCCGGCGACCCTGTCAGCGTCGCACGGGTGGAGGGCCGGCAGGCACTCGGCCCCGGCTGGGTCAGCTATCTGCTCCAGGAGACCGTCGCGGGGCTGTGGCAGGACCCGCAGACCGGCCGGCTACTTGAGCGGGCGGCGGCAGCGTATGCCCGGCGCCGCGAGCGGCTGACCGGTGAGCTTGCAGCGCTCGGCATCGCGGCCACCGGAAAGTCCGGCATGGCGGTCTGGGTGCCTGTTCCCGATGAGGCGGCCATGAGCTCGGCGCTGCTTGACCGGGGCTGGGCTGTCGCGCCCGGCCAGCGCTTCAGGCTCACATCGCCGCCGGGCATCAGGATTGGCATCGCGACGCTGACGGCGGCCGAGACGGAGCGCCTCGCTGCCGACATCTCCGCCTGCCTGCATCTGCGGCCGCGGCGTACTGACTGAGAGCTGCGGCGTGCCGGCCGTGCCTGAGGCCGGGTGGCTCAGTCGCCGACAGCCCGCACGGTCGCGTCGGCGTACTGGTCGTAGAACTGGTCGCCCACTCGCGCGGAGATGTCGATGATCTGCGCGCCCGGTTCCTCGTCGTGGACCCAGTCCTCCTCGGGCGCGCGCTGGCGGTCGGCCCGGACCCGCATTTCCATGGCCGCCCGCCGGCGTGCTTGCCCGGCATCCGCGAGTGCGGCCTCGCGGAGGAGGAGGAGATACATGCCGAGCATGCCTGCGGGCGGGATGCATGCCCACCAGGACGTGAGCCCGAGCGCCGTGCATACGGCTGCCACGACTGTCAGTGCCGTGATCATCGTGAGCAGCCGCCGCCTGGCCCGGAGTACCCGCGCGCGCCCGGACGGGGCTGGCGGCGCCGGAACATAGCGCGGCTCGACGATGGGACGGAACGGCTCTGTGTCAGCGTCGTCATCGCCGGCATCGTGCTGCCCGTAGCCGTCGTCCTCGTAGTCCTGCGCGTCCGCCTGGTAGTCGATCTCGATCTCGATGTCGACGGCAGGCGCCGAGTGCGCCCGGCGCAGCCAGCGCGGGACAAGATAGAGCGCCCAGATGCCTACGATCGCCACATACAGAAAAACACTGCTCACCCGCGCACCACCTGGCCCGCGCGGCCCGGCGCGTACTCGGGCTCGCCCGCTCTGCGCTGGCACGCCGGCGCGTCATCGCGCAGGGCGCGACCTAGCGAATCGGCAGTGGTCACGTCACGCACGGTAAAGGCACAGGGCTGAGTTGACGAGCATTCGGCCCGGTGTGTCGCGAGATCGGCGGCTACTCCCTGCCGCACCACGCCTAATCCGCCTAGTGCGGCCGCCAGGTTCCGATATATCTTGTCTCTCGTGAGCACCTCACTGTCGCCTGACGAGATCAGGGCAACTGCCGAGATCCATCGTGAGATCAGCCCTGAGTACCAGGACGCGGTGATCGATTCCTTCATCGAGCGGGTCGGCCGTGAGATCGACGCCAGGGTCGACAGCCGGCTCGCCGCACAGCAGCGTCAGCGGCACCAGCACCGCTCCAACCCGCTAGCGCTGGCCATCACCTCGATGGCACTCGGCGTCCCGCTCAGCGGGATCACGCTAGGTCTCGGCTCCGGTCAGCAGCTCACCGGCCTGGCGATCATCTGGATCGCGATCGCCGTCATCAATGTGGCCTACGGGCTGAGCACCAGGTCCGCGCGCCGCTGAGCCTAGCCGGTGCGCAGCCTGCTGGACATGACCGAGCTGCGCCACCGCGGCATCAGGCCGTTCGGCGCGTCCTCCACGGTCAGCGCGTAGCAGATGTGGTCATGCCAGGCACCATCGATATGCAGGCACCGCCGCCGCACGCCCTCCTCGCGGAACCCGAGCTTCTCGACCACGCGGCGGCTGGCCATGTTCTCCGGCCGGATGGTCGCCTCGACGCGGTGCAGGCCGACGCCGAAGAAGCACTGGTCCATCGCGAGCGCCAGGGCAGTCGGGGTAACGCCCCGCCCGGCGAACGCCTCGTCGATCCAGTAGCCAACCTGGGCTGACCGCGCTGAGCCCCAGACGATGCTGCCGATGGTGAGCTGGCCCGCGAACTGCCCGTCGTACTCCACCACCCAGGGCAGCGCCAGCCCCTGCCGGGCCTCACGGCGCATGGTCCTGGCCATGGCCACATAAGGGCCCAGACTGGACCGGTACAGCGGCGTCTCGGGATTGGTCGGCTCCCAGGGACGCAGCCAGGCCGCATTGCGCACCCTGGCGTCACGCCAGACCGCGGCGTCCTTGACCTTTATCGGGCGAAGGCTGACCGGGGCATCGAGAAGTGCCGGCTCGGTGAGCGTCACCCATCCGCGCGATCGTGCCACGAAACCATCATCGCGTGAGGGCACTGTGATCCGCTATCGGGTCGACTGACGAAACCGTCTGAATACCGATTGTGGCGTAATGACCGGACCCGCGCTCGGGGCGGCGTTCAGTCCGGCGCTCCGGCTGCCCCGGGCCTCGGGTGGTCGCCGCCGCGGATCTGGTCGACCGCGTGCTCGATCAGGCCGGCGAGCACCGCCATGCCGTCGCGGACACCGCCAGTGGAGCCCGGCAGGTTCACGATCAGCGTCCCGCTGGCGATTCCGGCGGCGCCCCGTGACAGCACGGCCGACGGAACCCCGGCCGCGATGCCGGCCGCCCGGATCGCCTCCGGGATGCCGGGGATCTCGCGGTCGATCACCAGCCTCGTCATCTCCGGAGTCTCGTCACCTGGCGTCAGCCCGGTACCGCCGGTGGTGACGATGACGTCGTAGCCAGCGCGGACCGAGTCCCGGAGCGCGATCTCGACGGTCGCCCCGTCGGGAATCACCAGCGGCCCGTCGACCTCGCAGCCGGCCGCGCGCAGCAGGTCGGCCAGCACCGGTCCGGACCGGTCCGCGTACACGCCGGCCGCGGCCCGGTTCGACACGGTGATCGCGAGCGCCCGGATCATGGCCGGTGCCAGCTTCCGGTCTTGCCGCCGGTCTTCTCCTCGACCCGGACGTCAGTGACGACGGCGGCCGGATCGACGGCCTTGATCATGTCGATGAGCGCGAGCGCGGCCACCGACACCGCGGTCAGCGCTTCCATTTCCACGCCGGTGCGGTCCGCGGTCCGCGCGGTCGCGCTGATCAGCACGCCGTGATCGGCGACGGCCAGATCGACGGAGACCGCGTGCAGTCCGATCGGGTGGCACAGCGGGATCAGGTCGGGCGTCCGCTTGGCGCCCTGGATGCCGGCGATCCTCGCAACGGCGAGCGCGTCGCCTTTCGGCACGTTCCCGGCCCGCAGCGCTCCGACGGCGGCTTTCGACAGCAGCACGGTGCCGGTCGCCGTCGCGGTCCGCGCGGTCACGTCCTTGCCTGACACGTCGACCATCCGGGCCTGCCCGGATGAGTCGAGGTGGGTGAGCCCGTTCTCAGTCATGGCAGCTCCAGCACGTCAACGGTCTCGCCCGCGGCCAGCGAGGTGACGTCCTCGGGGATGATAACGAGCGCGTTCGCCCGGGCGAGCGAGGCGAGCTGATGCGACATCTGCCCGGAAACCGGCGTGACCAGTCCGGCCGTCCGGTCGAGTACGCCGCGCAGGAAGGAGCGCTTCTGCGCTGGTGATCTGACTGGCCCGGTCAGCACGGCCGGCAGTGGCGCAGCTCGTTCCCGGCATGAATCCTGCAGCGCGTCCAGCGCGGGCCTGACAAACAGCCAGAACGATACGTAGGCGCTCACCGGATTGCCGGGGAGCGTGAAGATCGGCGTGGCGTCCGGGCCGACGGCGCCGAAGCCCTGCGGCATGCCCGGCTGCATCGCGACCTTGCGGAAGCTGACGGTGCCCAGCGTCTGCAGCGCGGCCTTCACGACGTCGTGCTCCGCGCCCATGCTGACGCCGCCGCTGGTCACCAGCAGGTCCGCGCCGTCCAGCGCATCCCTCGTGGCTTCGAGGACCGCGCCGGTCGTGTCGCGGACGATCGGGTAACGGCGGGCAGCGCACCCGGCCTCGCGCGCGGCGGCGGCGAGCATCGTGGCGTTGGATTCCCAGATCTGGCCGGGGATCAGCGCGGTGCCGGGGTCGACAAGCTCGTCGCCGGTCGAAATGACGGTGACCCGCGGCCGGGGCCTGGCCAGGACCGTCCCGCGGCCGGCGGCGGCCAGGAGGCCAAGGTGCACCGCGCCGAGCCGGGTGCCTGCCGTGAGCAGCAGGTCGCCGGGTTTCGCGTCGCCGCCGGTCCTCCGGACCGAATCGCCGGCCGCGACGCCCTGCCGGATGGTCACCTGCTCGATTCCGCCGTCCGTCTGCTCGACCGGGACGACCGCGTCAGCGCCGGGCGGCAGCGCCGCTCCTGTCATGATCCTGATAACTGAGCCGGGAACGAGCACGTGGGGGCCAGTGTCTCCCGCCGCAATCTCGCCGTGCACGGGAAGCGTGACCGGGCTGTTCTCGCTCGCCCCTTCGACATCAGCCGAGCGGACGGCGTACCCGTCCATGGCAGAGTTGTCGAAGGAGGGCAGCGGGTACTGGGCGGTGACGTCGCCGGCCAGCACGGCGCCGAGAGCGTCGGCCAGGGCGAGTTCGCGCGGCGGCAGCGGCCGGATCGACGCCAGGATGTCGGCCAGGTACTTGTCGACGGAGTCCATCACGGCCTGCCTCATGTGATCTGCGACGTGGCGGTCGGCGACACTCAGGTTCGCATCACCGGTAGCTGATCGCAGACTACTGGGCGACGCTGACAGGGCGCCCGCGGCCGCAGGTGGCTAGTGGCTGCCGGGCGGCAGGCCCTCGACGTAGCTGCGCAGCCAGGGGATGAACTCGGGCGCCACGTCCGGCCGCTCGCAGGCGAACTTGATCTGCGTCTGGAGGTAGTCGAGCTTGTTGCCGGTGTCGTAGCGGCGTCCCCGGAAGAGCACGCCGTGCACGCCGCCGCCATCGCCGCTGTCGGTGCGGTCGGTTCTGGCCAGCGTGCGGAGCGCGTCGGTCAGCTGGATCTCGCCGCCGCGGCCCGGCTTGGTGTCCCGGAGCACACCGAAGATCGACGGGTCGCAGACGTAGCGGCCGACGACAATCCAGTTCGACGGGGCGTCGCCGACGGCTGGCTTCTCCACCAGGTCGGTGACCGCGACCACGTCGTCGAGGTCAGTCGGCTTGATGGTCGCGACGCCGTAGGCCGACACCTGCTCCGGGTCGACTTCCATCAGCGCGATGATGCTGCCGCCGAACTGCTGCCGTACCTCGAGCATCCGCTGCAGCAGCTTGTCCCGCGCGTCAATGAAGTCGTCGCCGAGCAGCACGGCGAACGGCTGGTTGCCCACATGCTGCGCCGCACACAGGACGGCGTGGCCGAGGCCGAGCGGCTGCTGCTGCCGGACGTAGTGCATCGAGGCGATGTCGTTCGAGGCCCGGATGCTGGCGAGGCCGGCCTCGTCGCCCTTAGCCTCCAGGACCTCCTCGAGCTCCACGTTCCGGTCGAAATGGTCCTCGATGTTGGTCTTGCTGCGGGCCGTCACCATCAGCACGTCCGTCAGGCCCGCAGCCGCTGCCTCCTCGACCACGTACTGAATGGCCGGGGTGTCGATAACCGGCAGCATCTCCTTCGGTATCGCCTTGGTCGCGGGCACGAACCTGGTGCCGAGGCCAGCGGCGGGGATGACCGCTTTGGAGACGGGCGCTGAATGAGCCATGCTGAGAACCTTAGCTAGCGGACTGGAGGGCTCGTGCACGGCTCAGGCCGGGAAGATCGGGAAGCCAGCCCTGCCGGAGTTCCTGATGAACCCCCGCTGACCGGAGAGTCCCGGCCAGTTCGGATACATATGCCCAGCACGGCGGGGTCAAATCAGGTCAATAGCGCCGGGGCCGGTCCTGCTGCTTCTGACCAGGACGGGGCTGGGGCAAATTTTGCCTCAGGCGGGCCGGGGGCCGGCGAACTCGCGGCCGCGAAGGCAGCGTTGCGGACCGCGGTGCTGGCCCGGCGGCGGGCGATGACCCCCGAGGACCGGGCCCTGGCCGGACGCCGCCTCCGGGACGCGGTACTGGAACTGCCTGAGCTGCAGATGGCGGGAACCGTCGCGGCCTACCTGTCCGTCGGAACTGAGCCCGATACCCGCGGCCTCATCTTCGCGCTGTGGAAGCGCGGTACCTACGTCCTGCTGCCGGTGCTCCTGCCGGATGGTGAGCTGGACTGGGCCTCCTACGAAGGGCCGGATTCGCTGACGCCGGGCCCGCGCGGCCTTCTTGAGCCGACGGAGCCCCGCCGGGGTGTGACGGCGATCACAAGCGCCGACCTCGTGCTCGTGCCCGCGCTGGCGGTCGGCCGAGACGGCACCCGGCTGGGTCGTGGCGGCGGCAGCTACGACAGGGCGCTGGCCAGGGTCGGAGCGGCGATCCAGACGGTCTCACTGCTCTATCCGGGCGAATTCTCCGGCCCGGTGCCGGCGGCCGCCCATGATCAGCCGGTCCGCACCGTTGCCGTCGCGGGTGAAGGAATCACCAGGCTGCGCTAGCCGTTGCTACCATTTAGCAGTTGACCGCGGCGAGTGCTAACGCCGCAGAGGGAGGAAACGTGCCGACGTACCAGTACGCCTGCACCGAGTGCGGAGACCGGTCCGAGGTCGTGCAGCGGTTCACGGACGACCCGCTGACCGTGTGCGCAGCCTGTGGCGGCAAGCTCCGCAAGATCTTCTCGCCGGTCGGCATCGTCTTCAAGGGCTCCGGGTTCTACCGGACCGACAGCCGCAACGGATCGAGTACCGTCGCGGCAGGCAAGGATGGCGCCGCCAACGGATCGTCCTCCGAGAACGGCTCCTCTGGCGGTTCAGACTCGGCCGCAGGCGGGGCATCGAAGGACGGCGCGGCAGCCAAGGACTCCGGCGGCTCGAAGACCACCTCTTCTGCTCCCGCTGCGGACAAGAAGTCCGGCCCGGTAAGCACGGCGACCGCCAGCTAGCTGGCTGGCGCAGCCGGCCGGTACAGCGGCCGGCCGGTACATTAGCCGCGTGAGCGACCTGGCGGAGATCGGCGTCATCGGCGGTTCTGGCTTCTACCGGTTCCTGGACTCGGCCGACGAGGTCACGATCGAGACGCCGTTCGGGGCGCCCAGCGATCCCCTTGTCATCGGCGAGATCGGCGGCAAGCGCGTCGCCTTCGTGCCGCGCCACGGCCGCGATCACCGGTTCCCCCCGCACAAGATCCCGTACCGGGCCAACCTCTGGGCGCTGCGCTCGGTCGGCGTCCGCCAGGTCCTGGCGCCCAGTGCGGTCGGCTCGCTCACCGTGGACTACGAGGCCGGAACGCTGGCGGTCCCTGATCAGCTTGTCGACCGGACGACGGGCCGGGCCCAGACGTTCTACGACACCGGCGGCGCTGTGCACGTCCAGTTCGGTGACCCGTACTGTCCTGTGGGCCGGGCGCACGCGATCGCCGCGGCAGAGACGGCAGGCTGGGAACCCGTCCGATCGGGAACGCTGGTCGTGATCGACGGGCCGCGATTTTCCACCAGGGCCGAGTCCCGCTGGTACGCCCGGCAGGGCTGGACGCTGATCGGCATGACGGGCCATCCTGAGGCGGTCCTGGCCCGTGAGCTGGCGCTCTGCTACACCACCATCACGCTGGTCACCGACACCGATGCCGGGGTTGAGGAAGGCGAAGGGGTGACGCAGGAAGAGGTGTTCCGCACCTTCGCCGCGAACATGCCGCGGCTCCGCGACCTTGTCGCCAGGATTGTCGCCGACCTGCCGCTCGAGCGCACCTGCCCGTGCCAGCACGCGCTTGACGGGCTGCGCCTGCCGATCGGCCTGCCGTAGGTCACGCCCGGCGTGCGGCCTCGCAAGGTCTAGTTGCCGTCGGCCTGCTCGATGCGGGTCAGGCGGCGCTCGCGGACGAGCTGGTCGAACTCGTGCTCCACCTTGACATCGCCTCCGGCCATGGCGGCGAAGACCCCCGTCACGTCTCGCATGCTCACGACGCCGAGCAGCCGGCCGTCCTCCACCACGGGCAGGTGCCGGATCCAGCGTGCCGCCATCTCCCTCGCGGCATCCTGCAGCGGCATATCAGGGATCACGGTGAACACCTGGGCCGTCATTGCGTCATCGACGGACGTCTGGTCCGGATCAGCGCCAAGGGCCAGGGCGCGGAGCACGTCGCGCTCGGTGATGATGCCGATGAGCCGCTCGCCCTCGGCGATGATGAGCGAGCCAGTCTGCTGGCGCCACATCCGCTCGGCCGCCGACCGGAGGCTGTCCTGTGGCGACTCGGTGACGCTGGCCGGGGTCATGACGTCTCGTACCTGCACCGCGCTGCTCCTGTCCGGCCGTTCCGCTTGGCTTAAGCCTATGGTCCTGGCTCCGGCACTCTCTCGGCCGCTCGCCTGCTCGGCAACCCGGCCGCCGGGGCGCTCGGCATGGCCCGGATGCCTGTGCCGTAATCCGGGCCGTTACCGGCTAGGCTTGAGTCGGCTCCCGGGCTGTTTCGCGGTATGAGACGGCGAACCGGGCGGCTCGGCCCCGATAGCTCAGGCGGATAGAGCGACTGCCTCCTAAGCAGTAGGCCGCAGGTTCGAGTCCTGCTCGGGGCGCCAAGATCATCGGCGAATTGGTGCGCAGGTCAACCGGCGATTCGGCCGGCTTGTTGCCGACTTCATTCCGGCCGCCCGCCATCGGATTCAGGGTCTCGTGCCCGCCCCGTGCCCGATGCATCGCGTTCAGCCTTGTCTCGCGCTGCCTGAGCCCGCCTGAGTTCGTCCTCGGCGAGCTTGCCAAGTGCCTCAGCGACCTGGTGCTGTCGGTCAGCGCGGCGATGCTGGTAGATCAGCGCTGCTCTGGCCGTCGAGTGACCCATCCGGTCCATAAGCGTCCGCAGATCCGCTCCTGTCGAGGCGGCCAGATCGTTCCCTGTATGCCTGAGATCGTGGAAGTGAATCTCGCCGAGGTCAGTGGCGGCGAGGGCAGGCAGCCATATCCGGCGGCGGAAGTGCTCGTGACGGAGTGGGTGGCCCTCAGGGCTGGTGAAGACGAGCGCTGACCCGCCCGACGCGACGAATGCGTCCAGGTGCTCAGAGAGCCTGCCGACTATGACCTTTGGAAGCGCCACGGTCCGAATGCCGGCCGCAGACTTGGGAGGGCCGATGACGAATCCGCCACCGCGCGCCGGGGCCAGTTGCCGACTGACACGAACCGTGCCGGACGCGAGGTCGATGTCCGACCGGCTGAGTGCCGCCAGCTCGCCCCAGCGAAGACTGCCAAACGCGGCCAGCAAGACCAGGGCCTGATACCGGACGTCAATGACATCGGCGAGTACGAAGACTTGGGCAATGGTCAGAACCGGCCGCTCAGGGGAGGTCTCCTGCCCAGCGCCTTTGATCCGGCACGGGTTGCGCTGAATGAGCCGATCATCGACGGCCGTGTTCAGAATGGCCTTCATCAACCGGTAGGCCTTCGCAACCGCGATCGCGCTGAATCCGGAATCGAGCAGAGTCACGCGCCAGCGCCGGATCGCGGGCTCGCGAATCTCGCGGATCGCCACGTTGCCGAAGGTTGGCCGCAGGTGCCGCCGCAGCGAGTACTCATACAGCTGCACAGTCTTCGGACGAAGATTCGGCCGCTCACGAATCCAGGTCGACGCGTAGTCACCGAACGAGATCGCGCCCGCAGATGGGTCGATCCACCGATCGCCGATGATCTCTATCTCCGTTCGGCTCAGCCAGAGTTCTGCGTCCTTCTTGGTAGCGAACGTCATTGGCGCAGCATGGTCTGCACCGTCCGGGCCGAGGTAGCGCGCCTGCCAGCGTTTCGACGGAAGCTGCCGGACACGGCCAAAACGCCTTCTGCGGGTGGACATCAGGCGACCCTGACTCGGCGGGCGAACGGCTCTACCGTGCCGGATGCGATGAACTCAGCGAGAGCGGACTCGGGGATACGGACATGACGCCCGACGCGGACGAACCTGATCCGGCGCTCAGCGATAAGGCGGCGAGGAAAACGCTCGGTCGTGCCGAGCAGCTCGGCGGCCTGGCCAACGGTGA
>Ga0302325_10027851_pt1 | contig 11704 bp, 7 predicted proteins | sample Palsa_T0_2_FD_201948 | JGI IMG/M metagenome (GOLD analysis project Ga0302325, IMG submission 201948) | Peat permafrost microbial communities from Stordalen Mire near Abisko, Sweden - Palsa_T0_2 | ecosystem: Environmental > Terrestrial > Soil > Palsa > Peat permafrost | place: Sweden: Abisko... | reverse complement strand
TCCTGCCGCTCCTGCAGGAACTGCGCAATATGCCGGCCGGATATGCGGTCCGAAATGCGGCCGTGCCTTGGAGCGCCAGCTTCGGATTGAGCCAGCGCGAGCGCTTAGAATCATCTTCCCAGAACGCCTATCACATCGCGCTGGAACGCTTGTTCCGTCCACGCTTGCTGTTTCGTCTCGAAGAACAGCTCGATGGCAATCCCACCGATCCGGGCTTTTTATATGAGGCTCTGAAAGTTTACTTGATGCTCGGCGGCCTGCATCAAACAGATCCCGACTTGATCAAGTCTTGGATGCAGCGTGACTGGTCGGAGAACCTTTACCCGGGCGCGTCGAATGCAGAAGGCCGAAAACTCCTTGAAGATCACTTGGCGGCTATGCTCGCGCTCGATGCTGCTGGTTCGCCCTTGATCGAGCTCAACGGGCGCCTCATAGAGGAGAGCCAGAAGACGCTTGCCCGCCTCAGCATCGCGCAGCGCGCCTATGAGCTCCTCAAGTCGCAAGCGCGAACTTCCACCGCCGGCGATTGGGTCGCCGCACGGAAAGGCGGCCCTGACGTAAGCCGCGTCTTCGAGGCGGCAGGTGACCCAACGCTGGAGTCCGTTCGGGTGCCGGCGTTTTTCACCTATGACGGCTTTCAACACGATTTTATCGCGCGGCTCGCCGACATCGCCGATCGCGTCAAGCACGACCGTTGGGTGCTCGGCGAAGCCGGCGACCAGCCGGCACTGTCCGAACAATTCGACAACCTTCCGGACGATCTTCTTGGTATCTACAGCCGCGATTTTATCGGCACGTGGCAGGCGACGCTCGGCAAGCTTCGCCTGCGAAAGATGACTGCCGACAAGCCGCAATACATTGCGCTTAGCGCGATTTCAGCACCAACCTCGCCGCTCACTCAGTTGATCGAATCTATCGCCGCCGAAACCCAGTTAACGCGCGAACGATCAAGCGCCACAAAGCCCGGCGCCGCGGCCGGGACCGCTCCCACAAAGGCCGCCGCACCAGCCCCCGCGCGTACAGCGGTACTTTTCAAAACCCAGGACCGTGTGCCGGGTTCGGAAATCGAAGCCGCGTTCCGGCCCTATCAGCTATTGATTGAAGGCAGCCCGCGGCGGCCGTTAGACGATCTAGTTGGAACCTTAAACGAAATTACCCAGGGACTAATTTTGGCGGCGACGACGCCTTCCCAGGTTCCGCGCGCGGTAGCCTCGCTTCAGGATTCCGTATCGAAATTGAGAAGCAGCGCGGCGCGATTTCCGAAGCCGTTCTCCGACATGTTTCAAAATCTCGCAGCCGACGTCGAACGGGAAGTCGCCTTGTCGAGCGCAGGGCAACTTCAAGTGGCGCTTCGCGATCAGGTCACCCCCGTTTGCCAACAAGCAATCGCCAACCGTTACCCATTCGTGCGCGGCAGTACTGCGGATGTCCCCCTCGCCGACTTCGCTAAATTGTTCGGAACAGGCGGCGTAATGGATGGGTTTTTCAAACAGTACCTGGAGCCCCACGCCGACCGCTCAAAACCGCAGTGGACCTGGCGTCAAAACACCGAGTTGGCGTCGACCTTGTCGGTCGAGACGTTGCAGGCTTTTCAGCGGGCTGCGGAGATCCGCGACGCTTTTTTCCAAACGGGTGGCAGCGTTCCAATGGTGCAACTCACCGTGAAGCCCGCCTTTGCTTCAGACGCGAGCGTTACGCTTGAGATCGGCGGAGCCGTGATTTCGAGCCAGGTCGCCAATCAGAACACATTCGGCGCCAACCCTCCGGCGCAACCTGCCTCGACGGCTCCGGTGCTGGTGCAATGGCCAGGCGCGTCGCTGCGCGCCGCGATTTCCGCATCCTCCGGCGGCGGTCAGCCATCCGTGCTCGAGCGAACCGGCCCATGGTCGCTGTTCCGCCTCCTTGAGGCCGGCGGCATCGCGGTGCGCGGCGAGGTGGCAACCGCAAACTTTGCCGTCGGAGGCGCGATGCTGCGTTATGAGTTCACGTCGGCGGCCAGTCGAAATCCGCTCAACTTAGCCATGCTGCGGGCATTTCGCTGTCCCAGCGGAATCTAAATCAGTCATGCAGTGCGGCCTGTTCGGAAAACTTTCGGCAAAGCGCGATTTTATCGCGCTGTCTGTGCCCAGGGATTTCCTGAATGCCTGGGAGCCGTGGATGCAGGGTTGCGTATCGGCCAGCCGTGACAGCCTTGGAGAGACGTGGCTTGAATCCTATCTCACGGCACCGATCTGGCGCTTTTGGCTGGGCGCGGACATTTGCGGCGCGACCGTTACCGGCGCTTTGATGTCGTCGCTCGACGGCGTTGGCCGTTACTATCCGCTGACACTGCTGGCTCAAGCGCCCGAAGCCCACTTCATCCCTCCCCCCGACATCGATGCTCACGATCAATGGTTTGTGTCAGCGGAAGAGTTCCTGCTTTCAACGCTCGACAAGACGGCCGCCTTCGAGGCTCTTACGCAAGCACTCGATCAACTTCCCGCTCCGGACTCCTCTCCGATGGAGGAAGTTCCCGACGGGCTGTCGATGCTCGCCGTCGGTGTGGTCGCAGGACCGTCGAACGAATCTTCCTTCTCTCATCTCTTCGAGTCGCTCCGTGCCGCCAATCACGCTGCATTGTACACCGCCGCGAGTTTTTGGTGGACGATTGGTGGCGGCGATTGCAAGCCGTTCGGGTTTTGCAGTCGCCGACTGCCCGACCCGTCTGTTTTTGCAAAAATGCTGACTGGCCTTACGGCTGCGGAATAAGCTCGGGATTTTCTCGGATGCAGACGGCGCAGACATTATTTGAGACCGGCGCCGCCACACACGTGGGGAAGGTGCGGGAGCGCAACGAAGACAGCTATTTGGTTCGGCCAGAAGCCGGAATCTGGGCGGTAGCGGATGGTATGGGCGGCCACGAGGCCGGCGATCTAGCGAGTCGGACCGTCGTTGACGCGCTCGCCTCAATCGAGGCTCCAGCCTCGGGCAGCGAGTTGCTGTCTCTGTGCAAGAGCCGAATTTTCGAAGCGAACGCGCAACTGCTGAAGATCAGCAATGAACGGGGCGGCGTCACCATCGGGACGACGGTTGCGATTCTTCTGACCTTTGACAGGTATTTTGCGTGCGTTTGGTCCGGCGACAGCCGGATGTATCGGGTTCGCGATAATAGAATTTCGCAAATCTCCCGCGATCACACCGAGGCGGAAGACCTTTTGGCAGAGGGCGTCATTACGCCCGAAGAAGCAAAATCCTGGGCCGGCAAGAACGTCATTACCCGAGCGATCGGTGTCAGCGAGTTCCCCGAACTCGAAGTGGTGACGGGCGCGATACACCCGGACGATGTCTTCATCATTTGCACTGACGGCCTCACCCGCCATGTGCAAGACAGCGAAATACTGGAGAGCGCGACGGCGCCAACGCCGGAGCAGGCGTGTGACCGTTTGGTTCTTCTCACGCTCGAACGCGGTGCGGGCGACAACGTGACGGTCGTTATGGTGCGATACAAGCGCGAACACACACCGGCTTCCGATCCGCACACCGCCCCGGTTAGCTTGCGGGGTGGCTCATGAATTCCGAACGCACGCAAATCAGTGCGGCGCGGCCATGGCTTCCGCCGGGCACGCGTCTCAATGGAATTTACGAGATCGATCAACCCATCGGCATGGGCGGGATGGGGGAAATCTACAAGGGGCATCTGGTCGAGACCAACGATCCGGTCGCGATCAAAATGATGCTTCCCGAAATGTCGGCAAACGAAGCGGCGCTGACGCTGTTTCGGAAAGAGGCATCCGCGCTGCATCACATTCAACATGACGCCATCGTTCGCTACTACGTCTTCACGGTCGAGCCGCAATTGCTGCGACCGTACCTGGCGATGGAGTTTGTCGATGGTAGGACGCTGACTGACCTGCTCGAGCAGGGGCCGTTGTCTTTCGATGCAGCGCTCTCGCTTTTGCACCGCGTGGCGTCGGGACTTCACGCCGCTCACGAGCGTGGCGTTATCCATCGCGATGTCTCGCCCGACAATATCATTCTCCCGCACGATAATCTCGCGCACGCCAAGATCATCGATTTTGGCATCGCTCGCACAGCCCAGCACGGCACTGTCATCGGCGGCGGTTTTGCCGGCAAATACAGTTACGTTTCGCCGGAACAACTCGGTTTGTTCGGCGGCGACGTTACCCCCAAATCCGACATCTACAGCCTGGGCCTGGTGATGGCGCAGGCGCTCACGGGCACAGCGATCGACATGGGTGGTAGCCAAGTCGAAATCATCGAGAAGCGTCGCAAAGTGCCTGGTCTCGGCGCGATCGACATGAGGATTCGCCCGCTAATCGAGCAAATGTTGGAGCCCGATCCGGCGCGGCGCCCCGATTCCATGGCCGCCTTAGCGGCATGGTCGCCCGAAGTGACATCGGATGCCCGCCGTGATCGCGGCACAGCTGCGCCAATCTCGGGATCGATCCACGATGCCGGCATCCAAAAGAGTCCACGGGCTGTGCCGTGGAAATATGCAGCGACGGGGCTGGTGCTGATCGCTCTGCTGGGGGCGGTTGGCGGCGCCGTCTATTTCGTCGCCTTTCGATCGACCAAGCCGGGCGCGACAGCCGGTCTGGCGGACAAGGGCTCCAGTTCAACGTCCCCGGCCGACACGGAAGCCCCAGAGAAATCAGGCGAGGCATCGGCCGCCGGCCAAATCAAATCGTACGTTCAGCAATACGACGGCGGCAACTGTTTCTTTCTAGCGCCAATCGCGGTAAGCGACCGCGCAGCGGCACTTGAGGGATTTGGATCATCAGTCGAACCGTTCAAGGCATTCGATGCCGCTTTCAAGCGGCAAATCGGATTTGAAGCCAATATCGGGGTCAGGCAGATCACCGAGCAGCAATGTCCGGCTATCAGCTTTCTGTCGCAGTTGCGGGGCAACAACGCACGTATCCCGCACCTCGATATTGAACAGGAGGAGTTGAAGAACGGCAGCGTGCTCAACGGGATCGTCGACAGCTACGGTGAACGGCAAGTCGCGCTGCTTCTGGTTTCCGACTCTGGAACCGTTCAAAACATATCGAATCTGCTAAAGCCGGGAATGGACTCCAAGAACTTTGCGCTGGGATTAAAGCGCGCGGAAGACGTGACCGGACGCAAGCCCCAACTCCTTATCGCGATCGCTACTCCGTCGCCTATTAGCGCGCTGCAATCGACCGAGCCCGCCAAAGCTGACCAATTTTTTCCGAAAGTCTTGCGTGAAGCCGCAAGCTCGGGAACTCCGATCAGCGCGGCCGCGAGATATTTCTCCTTCGAGGGCGGAGGGTAAGCTACGCCCTGCTGGGACTATCGAATTGAGTAGAATTTCGCGTCAAACGACCAGTGCGTCGTATCCAAATCCTTCCCTCCGTTTTTCGCAATTCGCAATTCGCTTGCGAGTTTCGTCAAGTAATCCACCATTCCCGCACCACCCAGCAATGATGTCGGTACGTCGGGTAAATCGACCAACTGAACCGGCCGGTCGCTGAGCATTGCGATGACCAGTGCAACGCCAGATGGCGCCGAGGCCACCAACTCGAAAGCGGTTTGCTGGCTGTTGGGATCCGGAACCCGCAGCGCCTTGCTTGGCTCGAGACGGTTTGCGCTTTCTTCGGCACCTTGCTCAACAATCGAAATGGCACTCGGATAAATTTGGACGAGCTTTCCAGCCGCATCCACATCGATGAGGATGAGATAGCCTGGCTTCTTGCTTGAGACTTGAAAAGAGAGCGGATCGCCGGGGCTGACCACCGGCGCCGAAAGGATCTGAAGGGAAAGTCCCGCCGAATTCGGAATCTTAATTTGATTCGATCGAACCTCCGAATTCAATTGATCGACAATGTTCGCGTTGCCGGAGTCGTTGATCCGGTTGTCGGTATTTTCGGGATTCTGTGGCGACGCGGCGGCGGGCGTTTCTTCACGAGGCGAAACCGATGGGAGAGGCGGATTGTCCGATCCACCAGTTAAAGGGCTGTCAAGCGATGGCGACGGTGACGCCGGAGTGAGCAGCGGATGCTGCTCTTGCTGCTCCGGTTTCGTGGGCGGCTTGTCGATTGCTGGCGGCTTGCGCGCTGGCGGAGAAAAAGGCTCGCCGAGGATTTGCACGTCACCGCGGGAGTATTCGGCATCCCCGACCAAAAACGACAGTCCCAAAGTAATCGCTATCAAGGTACGGCCGATCCTAGTGCCACGCGGACAGGCAGGCATTGCCGTTCCTACGGTGCGGTGAATAGCCCGGCAGACCCAATGCGCGCATCCGCCGGAGCGAAACGCTTTAGGATGTTGACTACTTGTAATGCCGCCCTTCTCTTATCAAGCTCTTGAATTGCCCGCTCCAGCGACGTCATGCGTTGCTGGGATGTAACGACAATGAGCTGATCGCTCCCATAAGGCTTTCGCACCCGCACCGGAAAGCTGTAACTCGGATTGCGCAGGATATACGGGTCAGATCCGACCGGGTACAGTAGCTCCACAGTTCCGTCGCCAGCAATATTCAGCAAAATCATTGCACGACTTGCGACGTCTGGTATTTCGATGTGTACGAGGCTCGAATCGCGGTGCAAGCTGTCGTCAGGCGTTACTTTGATCGGCTGCAATGCGTTGGCGGCCATCAGCTTGAGCTCACGTATCGCGAGGGCCCGGTCAATAACGCCGGGCAGATCACGGGGTTCAACGCCATAGGCGACAACGTCTCCCCACGCGAGAACATCGTGCGAAGCTGGATCCCACGTCAAATCCGGATGATCAACCGGAGACACGATTTTCAAAGGTGCTTGCTGGCCTTTAATTTCGGACAAATGGGAAGCATTGCCGTCTAGCGAAGCGATTTTAAGCGGCCGAGCGTCGGGCGGGACGACCGCTGAGGCTGGCCCGGCCTGATCTGACGCTAGACGAAGCGGCTCGCCGCCTGCGGCTCGAACCATCTCGAAAACGACTTCCGTATTGGGATCAGTTCCCGCGGCCGCCGTGGTCACGATATTCTGGCGTTCGTTCGATAACTGATAGACCACTTGTCTGACATTGCCGAACAGCTCCTTGACCGTGGTCTTTCCGTCACCGCTGATCGCGGCGTTACCTTCGATTGCACGCGCAACTGCATAGCTGAGCGCCCCCCGAAACCCGGGAACACCCGGAATCTGCACTTCCGGCGCCTTGGTCTTCCGATCAACAGCGGCGAGAAAAGTAGTCCGATCAAAATCAACTTCCGTCATGAGTTCGTCAGCTAGGGTGGCGACTGGCTGGAGTTGATCTCCTGACATTCGGTAGGCCGGGACCTGCCGGAAGCTCATTTCCTCGGATCTCGGGTCAATATCGCGGGTCATTCCGCCGCCGAAGCAGGTATCCGCGATGAAGACAACGTGCGCGCCGCGCGCTTCCAACTGCTTGAGAAAATGATTGAACTCGGCTCCGAGAATCCGCTGCTCAGAACCTGAGCCCGATGTCTCAAAGCCGGGAAGTAGAAAGACGTTCTCCACTCCGTCGGGTTGGGTACCCCTTACCCGCTCCGGCTCCTGTGCGCCATGACCGGCCAACGAGAAAATTACCAGATCGCGTGGTCCAACTCGTGCAAGCAAACTGTCGATCGAGGACAAGATCGTTACGCGATCAGCTTTCGCATCAATGAGTGCAGTAATATCCTCAACACCGCTTCGCCTTAGGGCGTTCTCGATATCGCGCGCATCCGCCACAGCTCCTTTCAACGGCTTGACGTGGCGATAGGCGTCGATCCCGATTATTAAGGCGCGAACCGATCCACCGTCGGCACTACGCAAACTTCCGTTCTCACGGGACGCTGTGTCCGCGCCAGCCGAACCAAATGTCGCCGCTAAGAAAGCGACAAGCAGGATCGTTATCCAAAACGCAGACCGCATTGCGGATTCGCTCCTTTGATCGTTCCCTTTCTCCCTTCGAACGCTTGTAGCGACGCTTGACACGGGCCAAGCCCGGCGTTTGAGGCAGCGGAACACTAATATTTAAAAATCCCCTCGCACACAACTAACGCGCATGACGGACGCCTGTTAAAGAACGCTTTACGTTAGCAACCGCCAGCCTCGCTACTGCTCCCTAGGGCGCGAAAGTCGCTCGCGGCGTGGGGCCTTCGCTACCGGTTGTGCCGCTTTCTGCGCCTTTGCCTCAGCGTTCTCGGTAGGTGGGATTTCAGCGCCCTCCCCGTTGTCGTTTACCAGGGCGCGAAAGCGAACCGGCTGGTATCCGCGCGCCAATAGCGATGCCAGCGGGTAGACGTTTCGGCAGACGCGGCCGGGACAACCGCCAGGCGATGATTCCATCACCTCAGCCATATGACTGGGCGTGAATCTCAAGAACAGCATGACGTGAGAGCCAGGCTTGTTGAACGCGTCGCCCGGCCGCAAGTCCGAAGTGTCAGTTACCGGTTGGGTAATGGATGGAATAGCGACCGTTGTGAAATGCGTCGACAATCCCCACGCCGCGCTGACGAACGCAGAACAGTCGACTCCAGTTGTGTCGCTCCTCGGATCATTGTGCGTGCAGATATTTCCCGCCAGAACGCCGTGCTCGATCCTGTTCCGAATCAGGTCCAGCGACCCATGACATCCCCAGCAATACGGAATGCCGCGGACCTGCTGTCCCATCTTGCCTTGAATATAAGCCGGACGACGGATGCGGCCGTTAAAGCCTGTGCATACGGTATCGGGGTCACTGCCATAGGCCGAGGGACTCACCAGCCATTGAATTTGTTCGAACGCGAAAGCGGTTTCAACGACTCTTTGCCGTGTCAGCGGCCGGACGGCGGTGATCAGGCCGTGAGCAGGCACGGGCGCTGGTGGCGGCGCCGCAGCGGTGCGAATGTCGATTACCTTGTCGCCCTCGACGGGGCGAAAGCCGACGCCCAAAATCTCGACACCGCCGCTTTGGGTGCGAAGAAAGTACACGTCACCATTGACCGATACCGCCACGAAGCGACGCGAAAGTGGAACGTTAATTAGCGGCAGCTCATAAACGCCTTCGAGCGCGCCGGTAGGCGAATACCGAGCGACGAAAGCCCCTGCCTTTCCGCCGGACGCTGGAATGTTCTCGGCGAAAACATACATGCGGCCGTTGCGGTCAACCTCCAGAAATTCGATAGCGCCCAGCCGGTCACGAACCCGCATCCCGAGGCGCGCCATGGGCGCACCGTCGGCATCGGCCTGCCGGCGGACCTCGATTTGAGCGCGAGATCGATCGGTTCCGGCATTTACATCCACCACCACCGTCCCGGCGCCGCGTGAAGCAACGTACTGGCGCGGCCGCGGCAGGCTCCTCGCGGGGGTGACGGCCCGGGTGCGTCCATCGAGCAGATCGGCAGAGCTTCCCGGGTCCACCGAACCCATTTGCGCAAATGCCGATACGACGGCTCTGTCGTCGGCGGCGCGTGTATTCACCTCTTCCAGTCCACGATAGGACGTGTTGTCGCCGCCGGTCCGAGCTTGCAACGTGTGAATCGAACCATCCCACACCAGAATATCGGCTTTCCTAACGACCAAATCCGTGGGCTGCAACTGGTCGGGGAACGATTGAATGCGGGGTTCGGCGGCGGGAGATTTCGGATCGAACGATACGATCCGCGCGTTTACCTGATCGAGCAGATAAACATCGCCGTTGTCGTCCGTCGTCATTGCCTGCGGACCGTCAATCTCGGTATCTTCGCTGGCTTCGACGACGCCCACCGCGTTGTTGCCGTCGCCGCTGTCAAAGCGCTTAACAACGATATCAGCAGCGCCTGCCTCGCGCGCAGCGGCTAAGGCAAACACAAACCATAACGCCAAGGCACAGATTTTCAGCGGCCGCATGGCATTTCCAGTAAAAAGATGCCACAATTATGTTTCTAGCATAGCAGAAATCCTGATGACAATTACAGCCGGAGCGAGAGCCGCGGGACGACACCAGGGTACCGGGATGAGACAATTATTTACGGCCACTATTGCGCTGTTCTTGTCCTTGTCCGCGGGTTCCGTTGCGCTTGCAAACGATTCTTCGGCCGAACTGTCCTCGGGCGGCCTGGCTTTTACGCGCTCGAACGAAGTAGCATTGCAATCCGAACGACTGAGGATTTCGCCCGACGCCATCAGCGTCCGATACGAGTTCGTTAATCAAACTTCAAAACCGGTTACCCTCACAATAGCGTTCGCGCTGCCTGACATCGATTTGTCGGTGCATGACGCTTATTCGATTCCTTACGGCGATCGCGAGAATTTTCTCGGCTTCAAGACCAGGATTGGCGGAAAGCCCGCCGATTTCTCAATGCACCAAAGTGCGGTGCTCGGCGACAAGGACGTCAGTGACGTGTTGCATGGCGCCGGTGTGCCGCTGTTCCCGGCCGGCCCTGAACAAGACCCGATATCCAATCTGCCTGAGCCGGCGCGACAGCGCCTCGTTCAGCAAAACCTCCTGCAGGAGAACGGAAGCGACGATCTGGGCCGGCCTCGGTATGCGGCAGCCTGGACGGTAAAGACGGCGGCCGTACGAACGCAAACGTTCGAGCCGAATCGTTCGGTAATTGTCGAGCATCGCTACCGGCCGAGCCTTGGCACAAGCCTGGACACTATTCTCCGTAAAGGGTTACGACAGGACAAAAACCTTGCGTCGGAGGTGGAGCGTTACCGCAAAGACTACTGCATCAGCGACAACTTTCTCGCCAAGGTCGACAAGCTCGCCGACAATGCGGCAGCTCATCATGCTAAGCTACAGGAACGCCGCATCAGCTACGTGTTGAAGACCGGAGCAAATTGGGCCGGCCCCATCAAGGACTTCAAGCTGACGGTGGACAAAGAAAGGGGCGACCGGTTGGTGAGCTTCTGTGCCGAAGGGATCAAAGTCGTTTCGCCGACTGTCGTCGAGTTTACCGCGAATGATTTCATTCCCGATAAGGATATGAAGATTCTCATTCTGGGAAGGTTCTAAAAAAAGCCCGAATGCAGTTTCGGATTAGGAAATAAACAGTGACTGAGGTGGCCAGAGGGCCCCATGCCGCTCACGCTTCGATTGGTCAACGAAACGACGCTGCCGAACGGCGGTCCGGTGAGCATTCAGCTCAGCGGCCAACGCGTCGTCGGGATCGGGCGGGCCGTTGATCTTTCCTGGACCCTTCCTGATCCGGCCAGACTCGTTTCGAACAGGCATTGTGAGATCCGCTACCAAGACGGCGGTTATTGGCTGTACGATGTTTCTAGCAACGGCACCTTCTTGAACGACGCTGTTGATCGCATGCGGGCACCGCATCTGCTGCGCAATGGCGATCGTTTTGCCGTCGGTCATTACCTTGTTGCCGTCGCGCTCGACGGGGCGGAAGAGGCGGCCGAGGAAACGCGCAGCGCTCCGATCGCGTCGCCGGCATACGTGCCGGGTGGTAGGGACCTGTGGGCGGACGAGACAGATTTTCAACCGGCCATCGGCCGGAAGCAGCTCCAGCCTGCGCAAACCGGCCCTGTCGATTGGCTGGCTGATATTCCAGATTCGTTCCACGTTCCGGTGGTGAGCTTACCGGCAAAGGCGGAAAGTGCTTCCGCGTCACTGTTGGCAATCGGAGCCGTTGGGCCCGCCGGCCCACAGCTGCTCCAACAGCCGCCGCCGCTGAGCGGTGAAAAGCGAAGTTCGATTGATCCAGTCGTCCCGCTCGGTCGAGACGCCAATTCAGGAGAGCGAGTTGCGAGCTTTCCGCAACGAGGACCGGCGGTCAAGA
>Ga0302325_10027850_pt1 | contig 11705 bp, 12 predicted proteins | sample Palsa_T0_2_FD_201948 | JGI IMG/M metagenome (GOLD analysis project Ga0302325, IMG submission 201948) | Peat permafrost microbial communities from Stordalen Mire near Abisko, Sweden - Palsa_T0_2 | ecosystem: Environmental > Terrestrial > Soil > Palsa > Peat permafrost | place: Sweden: Abisko... | reverse complement strand
AGGAGGAGGGAGACGACCATCGCCCCGATAGCCCAGGCGCCCTTCTCCACCGCCTGGGGCTGTAGGAGCCGCCGGACCGCCTCCTGCCCGACAAGGGCCGCCGAAGCGAAGACGAGGCCTGCCTGGATCAGGCTGGCGAACGCTTCCGCCTTGCCGTGCCCGAAGCGGTGCTCGGCGTCCGGTGGGGCGGCCGCATAGCGAACTGCGAAGAAGGTCGACATCGCCGCCAAGAGGTCGAGGCCGGAATCAGCCATGGACGCCATCAAGGCGACCGAGCCGCTGGCGGTCCAGACCAGCGCCTTCACGACGATCAGAACGCTCGCCACCGCCACCGAAAGCAGCGTCACCCGCCGGGTCAGGCGGGCGGTCTCTTCAGGCTCGAGGTTCGACAACTCCACGCCTGGCAGCTTATCCGCATTGCAGGATAGCCCAAAGCGGCGTTCGACCAGGGCCGATCGGCGCGAAAGGCGCGGCTCTTTTCAGGCCGCCGCGCGCGGTGCCGGTCCGACGTATACCGATTGCGGACGCATCAGGCGCCCCCCCGCGACCTGTTCGCGGGCGTGAGCGATCCACCCCGCGACGCGCCCCATAGCGAAGACGCAGGTAAACGCGGCCGGGGTGAAGACGAGAGCCTCCAGGAGCAGAGCCGTATAGAGTTCGACATTGGTCTGGAGGGAGCGGTTCGGCTTGCGTTCCCGCAGGGCGGCAAGGGCGGCGGATTCCACGGCCTCGGCGAGGGCGAGCCGGCCGGGAAGGACATTGGATCCTTGGCCAAGCACCCTGACGGCGCGTTTCAGGGCGTCGGCGCGAGGATCGCGGACCTTGTAGATTCGATGGCCAAATCCCATCAGCCGGTCGCCGCGGTCGAGCGCCGCCTCCAGCCATGCTCTGGCGTTGGTCGGCGATCCGATCTCGTCGAGCATCTCGATCACGGGCCCTGGCGCGCCGCCGTGCAGAGGGCCCTTCAGGGCGCTGATCCCGGCGAGAACCGCCGACGCGAGGCCGGCGCGCGTCGAGGCCACGACCCTGGCGGCGAAGGTCGATGCGTTCAGCCCATGGTCGATGACTGTGACCAGATAGGTCTCGAGGGCCGCGACTTCGGCCTCCGACCCCTGCGCGCCGCGGGTCATCCTCAGGATGTCGGCGGCGTGACCGAGCGAAGGATCGGGCGGCGTCGGCGTTTCGCCCGCCTGAATTCGCGTCACCGCGGCGGTGAACACGGCCGGCGCCGCGAGCAGACGAAGGGCGAGGCCCAGACTGTCGCCATCGGCGAGACGGGCGGTGAGGGCCCGCATCGCCTCGACCGGACTGAGCGAGATGAGATGGGGGTCCAGGGCCTCTACCTCGCCAAACACCTCGAGGCGCGCCGCCGCCAGCGAGGCCGTGAGGTCGGTCGGAAGCTCGTCGAAGAAACCGCTCCACAACAGCCGCACGGTATCTTCGAAACTCCAGTGGCCGGCCAGATCATCCAGCGTCCAGCCGCGGATCAGCAGCCTGCCGGCGAGGCCATCAACCTCGGAAAGAACGGTCTCGGCGGCGACCACTCCCTCCAATCCATCCATCCCAGCCATCATCTTTGTCCCTTGCGGCGCAGGAGAGACAATGAGACGATGAAGCCCGTAAAATCAATCTTGATCAACTAAATCAACTCGAAGATGCCAGGCTGGATTGACGCGCGTGAGGCGATGGCCGTTCTGGGGGTGCGCCCGCAAACGCTTTATGCCTACGTCAGCCGCGGGCGCATCCGCGCCCAGCCTGACCCGGTCGACCCCAGGCGAAACCGCTATCGTTCAAGCGACATCGCCGCCCTCGCATCTCGAAAGGCCCGAGGGCGCAAGGCGGCCAATGTCGCCGCCGACGCCATCGCCTGGGGCGAACCTATCCTGGCCTCTTCGATCACGACAGTGGTCGAGGGCCGCCTCTACTACAGGGGCCGGGACGCCGTCGCCCTGGCCCAGACCGAGACGCTCGAATCCGTAGCCAGGCTGCTGCGAGGGGGCCACGGCGCGGCCCTGAAGCGAGCGGCGCGAGACCGGCCGCCCGACTTCGCGACAATGCGTTCGCGAGCTTTCGCGGCTCTGGCCGCGCGGGCGTCGACCGCCCCGCCCGCGCGGGGCCAGGCCCCACTGGCCCTCGCGGTCGAGGCGGCGAGCCTGCTCGATGTCTTCACCGACGCCGTAGCTGGCGAGCACTCGGGCGGCCCGATTCACCAGCGCCTCGGACGCGCCTGGCGCTGTGTGCCGGACGGCGCCGACCTGATCAGGCGGGCCCTGGTCTTGCTCGCGGACCACGAGCTCAACGCCTCGACCTTTTGCGCGAGGGTAGCGGCCTCCACGGGCGCCTCTCTCGCCGCTTCCTGCCTGGCAGGCCTTTCGGCCCTCTCAGGGCCGCTGCACGGCGGCATGGCTGAAAGGGTGCGCGACCTGGCGGCGGAAGCGCGGCGCAAGGGTCCAAGAGAGGCGGTGAAGGCGCGACTCGATCGGGGCGACCGTATTCCAGGATTTGGTCATCCGCTCTATCCCGAAGGCGATCCGCGCGCCGCCGCGCTCCTCGCCGCCTTTCGGCCGCCGGCCGATCTTGCCGATCTCGCGCGCGCGGCTCAGACCGCGACCGGAGAGGCGACCAACGTCGATTTCGCACTGGTGGCTCTGGCTTCCGGACTCGATCTGCCCGCCGACGCCCCGTTCGCCCTTTTCGCCGTGGCCAGGTGCGCCGGCTGGATCGCCCACGCCATGGAGCAGGTGGCGTCGGGAGTCCTGATCCGTCCCAGGGCGCGCTACGTCGGTCCGTCTCCCGAGGCGTGAGCGGCCCAGCGCCGGTTCACCCTGGGCTGGAGGTCGACGGCCAACCCACGTTGCTCGAGCGCGAGGCCCTGAAGGCGGAGGACTCGGCCGAGGAGCCTCGGCCGCCAGGCGTAGCCCACATCGTAGACCGAGCGATCGACACGGTTCTGGCCGTCCTCGACATAGGTCGTCACGATCCCGACCGGCAGAAGCGCCTCGCCGGGGCCCTTGGCGCGCCTGCGATCGATTGCCCGGCCGAGCCCTGTCGCGACCCAGTCGAGATTGATCTGCGGGCTGGCGGCGGTAACCTCCATCGGACGGCCCAGCACATCGCTGGGAAAGATATAGCGTTGAGACTGGATGACCTGGCTGGGGCTGACAGGTTCGATCACGATCCGCCGGCCGTCGGACTGCGCAGTCCCCTTGAGCACCAGCGTCGCGCGCGCGCTCGCCTCGGCCTGAGTCTGGCGGGCGGCCTCGCCGTGCTCCCGGCGCGAATCCCAATAGCTCAGGCCGGCGATCGCCACGGCAATGACAGCGGTCGCTTCGCCTAGACTGAGCCAAAGCCGCCGTCGTCGGGGCGCTGGGACCGGAGGGGAAGGCTCGCTCACCGCGTCCTACCGCGGCGGCGCCGTGGCGACGGCTTGGCCCAGGTCGGCGAACTGGCCGCCTTTGCGAAAACGATGCAGGTAGGTGGGGATGATCGGCTCCAACGCGCTTGGCGCGACGCCGAGGTCGACCAATCCCAGCGATCCTTCGGCGGCGACGTTGTCCGATCGCAGCATCTCCACCTGGTCGGCGGTAAGCGGCGGCGCCATCAGCGGCGCCACGGTCTGGGCCATCAGGCCCAGGAGCCGCGCGACGCCGAACGGAATTGGCGCGAGCAAGCGCGACCGTCCGATTTCTGCGAGCATGACTTCCATCAAGGCCCGGAAGCTGTAGACGCCGGGACCACCGAGTTCATAGGCAAGACTGGCGGCCTCTGGCTTGCGCAACGCCATCGAAACCGCCCGGGCGACGTCGGCGACGAACACCGGCTGGAACCGGGTCGTCCCGCCGCCGATCAGCGGTATTACCGGCGATGCCATCGCCATGGAGGCGAATCGATTGAAGAAATGATCGCCCGGCCCGAAGACCACCGATGGCCGGATCACCACGGCGGAGGCGATGTGGCGGCGGACGGCCGCTTCGCCCTGCGCCTTGGAGCGGCTGTACCGGGAGGGCGAGGTCTCGCTCGCGCCCATGGCCGAGATCTGCACGAAGCGGTCGATACCCCCGGCCCGCGCTGTCTTCGCCATGTCGGAAACAGCGGCCACGTGAAGGTCGGCGAAGCGCTGGCGGCCCGCCTCGTAGAGGACGGCGACCGCGTTCACGCACGCCTCCGCCCCATCGAGGGCCCGTCCCACCGAGGCCCCGTCGAGAATGTTGGCCTGGACGATCTCGATCTGGCCGACATCGCCAAGCATCGGCAGGCGATAGGCGCGGCCGGGTCGCCGAACCGCAACGCGGATACGCCAATCCTCCCTGGCCAGGGCCCGGACGACCTGGGCGCCCACGAAGCCCGAGCCTCCGAACACGGTCACCAAGCCCTTCATGACCGTGGGTCCTCTCGCGGTGTCATCGTGGCGTCGGATAGCCGCGAGGCTCGGCGGGCGCAACGGCGCTTTCCATTGACTTCATGAGCCCTGGCGCCCTATGCGCCGCCTGCGTCCTTTCAGGCCTCGTCCCGAACGGGCCCAGGTGGCGGAATTGGTAGACGCGCTGGCTTCAGGTGCCAGTGGCTTAACGGCCGTGAAGGTTCGAGTCCTTTCCTGGGCACCAGGGCCCCTTCGAGGCGCGGCGTCAGCGCGCGGTGTTTGGTACTGCGCGTTTCATTTCGTGCCGGCCACTCGAGGGAGCTTCGCGTAACGTCCTTGTCCAACTACCTGCACGAAGGTGATTTTCCCGACGGCCTCTTCGCCGGCGCCGTCTCGGTGGCCGTGGACTCCGAGACCATGGGCCTTCGTCTCGGCCGCGACCCCCTCTGCGTGGCGCAGTTCAGCGTCGGTGATGGCGATGCGCATCTGGTCCGGTTTCTCCGGCCAGCCTACGACGCGCCCAACGTCAAGCGCCTGCTTTCCAACCCCGAGATCCTGAAGATCTTTCATTTCGGCCGGTTCGATATCGGCGTCTTCCTGACCCATCTAGGGGTCTCCGCCGCGCCAGTATACTGCACGAAAATCGCCTCGCGCCTCGCTCGGACCTACACCGATCGTCATGGCCTGCGGGATCTGACTCGAGAACTCCTCGGAATCGAGATTTCAAAGGCGCAGCAGAGTTCCGACTGGGGAGCGGCCCAACTTTCGCCCGAACAACAGGCCTATGCGGCCAGCGATGTCCTCAATCTACACGCCCTCAAATCCAGGCTGGACGAAATGCTGATCCGAGAAGGACGCATGTCACTGGCCAAGGCGTGCTTCGATTTTCTGCCCCACCGCGCCGCATTGGACGCCGCCGGCTGGGACGAAGTGGACATCTTCGCCCATGACTGAGCTAGCGCGCGCCAGACCCGCGCCGACCGATTTCGAAAAACTGCCGAGGGGCAAGGCGCGCTCGCACAGCAGATTGGTGCATGTTCTGCGCGTGGTCCTGCCATTGTCCATGGTGGCGGTTGTCGCGGCGCTCGCCGCCCTCGTAGGAGAGCACGCCATCAAACGCCAGGCGGCCGCCCACCAGGACGCGACGACCCCGATTCGGATGGTGAATCCGCACTTCTACGGCCGAGACAACCAGGGCCGCGCTTACACCCTGGCGGCGACCCAGGCGGCGCGGGACGAACAGTCGTTCCAGATGGTGCTGCTGGCCTTTCCAACCCTGGTGCTCAATGTCGACGGTCCCAAGCCCACGCATCTGAGCGCCGATTCCGGGGTCTACCACGAGGACACCCGGATGCTGCTGCTTCGCGGGCACATTCGCGGCGACGATCCGCGGATCCTGAACGTCGCCACCAACGAAGCCCTGGTGAACACTCGGACCGGCGATGTTGTCGGCTCGGGGCCGGTTGCGAGCCGAACGCCGACGGCCCAGGTGGCCTCGAAAAGCTTCGACGTCAGGGACAAGGGCGACCGGCTGATTTTCAAGGGTGGCGTTCACGCGCGGCTCAATCAACACTAAGTGTGTCCGGGTGGAATGGCGACCCGGAGAGCGGCGAAGGTCGGAGCCTATGGGAGCGAGCGCCGGGACTCTGTGCGCGACGATCGCCGCGGTCGTCGCGGCGACGGCCATCTCCCTTGGCGCCCCGATGAGCGCGAAGGCCCAGCTCGATACCCGCTCCAACGCCCCGATAGACATCACCGCCGACGAGGCGGAGGTCATCCAGTCCAAGTGCCTGGCGATCTGGCGGGGTTCCGCCGAGGCAATCCAGGGCGACTCGAGACTTCGAGCCGACACCATCACGGTCTATTCGCACCCCAAAGGCGTGGGCGACAACGGCCAGCCGGCCTGCGGGGGAACCGATCGCGTCCTCGCAGACGGCAATGTCTACTACGTGACTCCCCAGCAACACGTTCGCGGCGACAAGGCGGTATATACCGCCGCCGATGACGAGATCGTCATGACCGGCGATGTGATAGCGGTGCAGGGCAACGACGTTGCTCGCGGCGACCGCATGACGATCAAGGTCTCCACCAAGGAAATCAAGATGGAGTCCAATATCACCGGGGCAGGCAAGAGCGGCCGGGTGCGCGGCGTCTTCTATCCGGCCCAGAACGGACAGACGCCCGGCTCGACGTCTGCCCCGGCCAAGCCTTGACCGCCGTGGCCGTGAACCTGGCGTCGCCTCGCGCGGCCGAAGGCGCAGTCTCGCCCGTCGTCGCCCGCACCGGACTGGTGGTCGACCGGATCGGAAAGTCCTTCCGCAGGCGCCAGGTGGTGAAGGGCGTCAGCCTCCATCTCGATCGCGGCGAAGTCGCCGGGCTGCTTGGTCCGAACGGGGCGGGCAAGACCACCTGTTTCTATATGATCACCGGACTGATCGCCGCTGACTACGGCCAGATCTTCCTCGACGGCGAGGACATCACCAACCAGCCGATGTACCAACGGGCCCGCGAGGGCTTGGGCTATCTCCCCCAGGAGACTTCCATTTTCCGCGGGATGACGGTCGAGCAGAACGTCATGGCCGTCGTGGAGATGCGCGAGCCGCGACGAGACAAGGTGCGAAGCATCACCAACGATCTCCTCGAGGAGTTGCACATCGCTCACTTGCGGTCGGCGCCCGCCATCTCGCTCTCCGGCGGCGAGCGCCGGCGCGTGGAAATCGCGAGGGCCCTGGCAAGCGAGCCCAACTACATGCTGCTGGACGAACCCTTCGCCGGCATCGACCCGTTGGCGATCGCCGACATCCGCGAGGTGATCGGCTACCTGAGACGGCGCGGAATAGGCATCCTGATCACCGACCACAACGTGCGCGAAACCCTCGACATCATCGATCGCGCCTCGATCATCCACGATGGCGAGGTGCTGTTCGAAGGCTCGCCCCACGAGGTTCTCGCCAATCCCGAGGTGCGCCGCGTCTATCTCGGCGACCGGTTCGCCTAAGCTGTCCCGATCGTCCGTCGAATGCGGACGAGCTCCATTAACCGATCGGAGGGAGGTGGGCGGCTAGAGAGGCGCCAGTGCGATCCGATAAGGCCAGGAGGGCGCGGTGGCGCTCAGTCAGCGTTTGGAGCTCCGGCAGGGCCAGAGCCTCGTCATCACGCCCCAGCTTCAACAGGCGATCAAGCTGTTGCAGCTGTCGAACCTGGAGCTCGAAGCGTTCGTCGAGAACGAACTGGAGCGCAATCCCCTTCTGGCCCGCGACGACCGCGAGGGCGACCGGGAAGCCCAGACTGACCGGGAACCGGTCGCCAGCGCCGTCGGTGACGGCGATCCCGCGGCCAGCGCAATGGCGGCCGCCAGTGATCTCGACGCCCGCCACGACGACGTCTTCGAGGGCGCTTCGCCGGGCGACCGGGCGACCGGGGACGCTGGAGCGGCCGACGCCGGTGGATCGGTAGACTGGAGCCGGGCCGGACACGGCGGCTCCTTCGATTCCGATGACGGCGAGGCGTCCCAGACGCGGCCGAGGGAACTTAGCCTGGCCGACCATCTCCATGCCCAGCTGACCGTGGCGGGACTCTCGGCGCCCGAGCGCGCCGTGGCTGCGGTCTTGATCGACGCCGTGGACGAGGCAGGCTATCTGCGCGCCGATCTGGCCGAGATCGCTGATCGACTCGGCTGCGGCGAGACCATGATCTCAGCCGTGCTGACCGTGCTGCAAGGTTTCGAACCCACCGGCGTCTTCGCCCGCGACCTCGCCGAGTGCTTGAAATTGCAGTTGGTCGACAAGGGCCGCTTCGACCCCGCGATGCAGGCCCTGGTCGGGAACCTCGAGCTGCTGGCCCGCCGGGACATGGCGGCGCTGCGCCGCGTCTGTGGCGTCGACGACGAGGATCTGACCGAGATGATCGCCGAACTTCGCGGTCTTACGCCCAGGCCCGGGGCGGCGTTCGGCGTCGAGCCGGCCCAGACCGTGATCCCGGATGTCTTCGTGCGCGAAGCGCAAGGCGGCGAATGGACGGTGGAATTGAACGGCGACACCCTGCCCCGTCTGCTGGTCGACCAGCGCTACCATGCGCGAATTCGCGGCGGGGTGCGCGACGCCAGGGAAAAGACGTTCGTCGCCGAGTGCCTGGCTTCCGCCAGCTGGCTGGTGAAGAGCCTGGACCAGCGGGCCAAGACCATCCTCAAGGTGGCGTCCGAGATCGTGCGCCAGCAGGACGGCTTTCTCGCCTTCGGGGTGGAGCAACTGCGCCCGCTCAACCTGAAGACCGTCGCCGACGCCATCGGGATGCATGAATCGACAGTCAGCCGCGTCACCTCGAACAAATACATCTCCACGACCAGAGGCGTGTTCGAGATGAAGTTCTTCTTCACCTCGTCCATACCGGCCACGGGAGGCGGCGAGGCCCACTCGGCCGAATCGGTTCGCCATAAGATCCGCCAGCTCATCGACACCGAGCGCCAGGGGGCGCAGGTGCATTCCGACGACGCGATCGTCGAGATTCTGAAGGAAGCTGGCGTCGACATCGCCCGCCGCACGGTTGCGAAGTATCGCGAAGCGATGCGCATCCCCTCCTCGGTGGAGAGAAAGCGCATGCTCCGGGCGCCTTGACCGGGTGCTGGGCGCCCGCGGCGCGGGCGCCGCTCGCTAAGCTGTGAACACTACAGCGGATCGCCCTTGACACGATCGGCCCACCGGCGCGTTGAATCGGTCATGCAGGTGCAGGTTTCGGGTAAACACGTCGAAGTAGGCGAGGCCCTGAGAACCCGGATCGGAGATGATGTCTCCGGGGCGATCGGCAAATATTTCGAGAGAGGAGGCGATGCCGAAGTCACGGTGAGCCGCGACCGCTTCGGCTTTCGTATCGACTGTCTGGTCATCCTCGCTTCAGGTCAACGGTTGCAGAGTCACGGCGCCGCCCCCGAGGCCGGCGCCGCTTTCGATCAGGCCCTGGGCAAGATCCAGACACGCATCCGGCGGTACAAGCGGCGCTTGAAGAGCCATGCCGACGCAGCCACGGCCAAGGAGGTGGAAACTGCGTCCCTCTATGTGCTCCGCGCCCCGGAGAGCGGCCCGGACGACGAGGAATGGGCCGATCCGGGCGGCGCCCATCCTCCGGCGGCGATGATCATCGCCGAGACTGAAAGCGCGCTGAAAACCATGACGGTCTCCATGGCGGTCATGGAGCTGGACTGCGCCGAAGCTCAAACAATCGTGTTCAGGAACGCCGCCCACGGTGGTCTGTCCGTGGTATATCGCAGGCCGGACGGCAACATCGGCTGGATCGATCCCCAGCGAACGAAGGCCTCAAATGGCGTCGGCCCACATACCTGAAATGCACCGATCCCAACCAAGCCAAGGCGCGCCCACCGCGCGCCGAAGAGCGAAGCTGCGGGCCATCGAGGGGGGTCAATCGATCGCGCCTGTTCCAATGGCTTCGGTGGTCAGCGTCAGTGATCTGCTGGCGCCGGGGTCGGTCGCGATGCGAATCTCCGGCGCCGGCAAGCGCCCGATTCTCTCCGTGATCGCCGAGATGGCGGCGCGCAACTCAGGCGTGAAGGCCCCGTTGATCTTCGACGTGCTGATCCACCGTGAAAACGCCGGGTCGACCGGCGTCGGCCAGGGCGTCGCCATCCCGCACGCCCGCGTGCCGGGGCTCGAGAAACTGCGGGGGGTTTTCCTGCGGCTGGCGACGCCGGTGGAGTTCGAGGCGGTGGACGATCGTCCGGTGGACCTGGTGTTCGCCCTGCTCGCTCCCCTGGAATGTGGCTCGGAGCATCTGCGGGCTCTATCGCGTATCGCCCGTCTCATGCGTGATCCGGAATTGCGCCGTCAGGTGCGCGCCGCGCCAAGCGCCGCCGCAATTCGCGCCTTGCTGGTGCGGGAAGCCCGCCCTTCGGCGGTCTGAGTCTTCCTTTCCGAGAACTCGACGGCGATCGGTCGCCTGGCGACTTCAGTGCACCGACACCGGGGCCAGTTCATGCGCGAGGGCGACCGCGACGGCGCTCTGCTTGTCGCCCATGACCGCCAGGCGCGCGCCGTCGGCTCGGTGAACCGCATAAAGCATCTGATCTGGATCGAGCGCCACGCCCTCCTCGGTCGCGGTGAGGCCGCCCATGATATCCGCGGCCCTGATCGGGCGCACATAGACCAGATTGGGCGCGCCGAGGGCGGCGAAGGCCTCGGCCGATAGATGCGATGTGAGCATGACAGTCTCCTCATGAACCGGAACGCTTCGCGGGTCAGGCGGTTCAGAGCCGACGTCGCGGCCGGATGCGATGCGAGACGTCACGTGCGGTCCTTGCCAATCGAAGCGACCCGCCGCGCACCGCCCCATCAGGCGACGGAACGCGGCTTCGACGAGTTAGGTGGCTATCGACGCTCCTCTATGCAAGGCGAGTGAAGAGGCGGCCGCCTGCGCCCGTCTCCAGGGCCCTGAATACCTCAGGCTTCAGTGAGCGCCTCGGCGACCGCCGACATCACGCTCGCCCAATCGCCGTGCGCGGGCTGGCGGAACAGGCGCGCGGAAGGATACCAGGGCGTGTCGGCGCGCCGCTCGAGCCACCGCCAGTCGGCGGCGTGGGGCAGGAGGATCCATACCGGCTTGCCCATTGCCCCGGCCAGATGGGCGATGGAGGTGTCCACCGTCACCACCCGTTCCAGACCATCGATGACCGCCAGGGTATCGTCGAAGTCGCCGAGCTCCGGCCCCAGGTTGATCAGCGGCGCGCGGCCGAAATAGCTCCCGACCTGGCTCTGTGGCGAGCCCTTCTGCAGGGAAACCAGAGTCACGCCGTCCACCGCCGTCACCGGGGCCAGGGTCTGGAGGGCCACCGAGCGGTTGTGATCGTTCAGATGCGTCGGCCGCCCCGCCCAGACAAGGCCGATCCGCCGGTGGCTCGGCGCGGTGAGCGTGCCGAGGCGCGCGGCCCACGACGCCGCCTTGGCCGGATCAGGGCGTAGATACGGGATTTCCGCCGGCACTGCCCCGAGCCGGGTTCCGTGCACGCGGGGCAGGCCACTCAAGGGAAGGTAGGCGGCGCACTTGGGACAATCGTCCCAGCGCTCGAACATCATCTTGACGCCGGGGACCTGGCTGATCAGCGGCCTCATCTCCCTGCCGCAGGCGACCACCACCTCCGGCGCCCGCGCCGCCGCCCAGGGGATATAGCGGGCGAACTGGATGCAATCGCCAAAACCCTGGTCGGCGATCAGCATCAGACGACCTTCAGTCATCGTCGCCCCGTCCCATTGGGGGATATCGCTCTTGGGCATCAGGCTTGGCACGCCCTTCAGCCGGAAGCGCCACTCGTATTCCTCCCAGCCCCGGTCGAACTCGCCCT
>Ga0302325_10027849_pt1 | contig 11705 bp, 8 predicted proteins | sample Palsa_T0_2_FD_201948 | JGI IMG/M metagenome (GOLD analysis project Ga0302325, IMG submission 201948) | Peat permafrost microbial communities from Stordalen Mire near Abisko, Sweden - Palsa_T0_2 | ecosystem: Environmental > Terrestrial > Soil > Palsa > Peat permafrost | place: Sweden: Abisko... | reverse complement strand
TGTTCCAGGCACTTGGGGGGCCGAGTTGTCGTCAGGCATGGGACCTGAGGACGGCTTTGGCCACGAACGGTTGTTTGAGAAGGATGTCTATGGAGCTTTTACCAACACAGGGCTGGAAGCGTGGCTTCGCTCACTTGGTGTCGCGGAGTTGTTGATCGCAGGCTTCTTTGCTCATATGTGCCTGTCAACTTCGGCCCGCGAAGCTCTGGTGCGGGGATTCGAGGTGCATATCGATCCCGAAGCAACGGGTGCGCGCGACCTTTATGATGACGCGCTCGGCGCGCAGAGCGCCGATGAAGTTCGTCGTTCGGCACTTTTGCAGTTGCTCAATATGGGCGCTCATTTGGTTACCAGCGATTCGCATTTTGGCCTTGTGCCCGCTGTCAACAGCCTGGACCCGGCACTTCCAACTGAGCGATCTCAGCCGGGCATCACGACGGAATAACCCTGCTTGCGGGCCTGCTGATACAGTGCCTTATCAAAAGTAACAAGCGTGGATTGCAAGCCGTTGGAGGATGCGAGGAGCCAACCGTCACCGATCCATTTGCAGGCCGGCCTTGCCCCGAACGGCTCGGTGACGCGGCGAAACTCTGCGTCAGCATCTCGCGGCTCAGCGTAGAAGTCGAGCGACAAAAGATGAGCCGTGTTTCCCGGGGCAGCAGATTTGCCCACTCTCAGGCGTCCGCGTGAGAGTGGCCGGCAACGGAGAGCGCCAGCCAAACGTTCAGTCAGGAAAAAATGAGGTCATGCGGATTCTCATCTTCCGGAAACGCAGGGCCAAGCTTCCCCGAACCTTGAATCAGCGGACGCGTGAGACGGTCGCCGCTCTTGTTCGTGTCAGGATAGGTTTGCTCGATCGCCCGTACGATCAGCGAACGGATGGAAGCCCCGGACTTCTCGGCCCGATTCCGCAACCGGTCGTGCAGTGGGTCCGGGATGTCGACTGTAGTACGGACAGGCATGACATGACTATGTCATAGATGACAGACCTGCGGCAGGGTGACAGCGTCCCTTCAATGTCCGGGTTAATCTCAAAGAGAATCGGGTTGCTTTGGATGATCGCCCGTCAGCATTCACGTGCGGTCCAGGTTCACCCAGGACTATGGTCCCGGGCTATTCTCAGCCACGCTTGTCCAAATTAGTTCTTTTCCGTCGGCTGACTTGGACAGCACTTGCTGAAAACAAATCAGCTGTCAGGGCTTAAGGCGAGCAGTCCCGAAGGGACGGCTGAGAGTCAATCTTGTCCAAATTAGGTTTTTAGGAGAAGGCGGAAAGCCTGCTAGGTTGAGGTTGGGATTCTTCCAGGAAAACCAATCTCAATCAGGAGGAGCTTTCCGCCATGAGTGGAGTATGCAGTATTTTCTCGCAGGTTTTGGGGGTATTTTCTCGGGCCGAGTTTGAACAAGCGGTTTGCCAGCATCGAGCGGAGCATCACGCTCGTGGATTTAGCAGTTGGAGCCAGATGGTGGCGATGTTGTTCTGTCATTTGGGCAGAGCGCAGTCGTTGCGAGAGATCTGCGGAGGGCTGGCGGCCTGCGAAGGCAAGTTGAGGCATCTGGGGGTGGATCATAGCCCTAAGCGTTCGACGTTGGCCTACGCCAATGAACACAGGCCATGGCAGTTGTACCAGACGGTCTTTAAGCAATTGCTGGAGAAGTGTCAGCGGGAGGTGCGAGGAGGGAAGAAATTCCGCTTTAAGAATAAGTTGCTGAGTTTGGACGGCAGTGTGATTGATCTCAGCGCGACGATGTATGACTGGGCCAAGTTTCGCCGCACCAAAGGTGGAGTGAAGTTGCATTTGCTGTTGGATCACGACGGCTATTTGCCCCAGTACGCAGTGATCGAGCCAGCCAGCAAGGCGGAGATCCAGGTAGCGCGCAAGCTGGTTTTAGAGCCGGGCACGATTCTGGTGTTTGATCGTGGGTATACCGATTACAAGTGGTTCGCCAGTTTGACTGCGCAAGGTGTGTACTTCGTGACCCGGCAACGGTGGAACAGCTATCGGAAGGTAGTCAAGGAGCTGCCGGTACCGGAAAAGGGCAACATCCTAGCCGACCAGATGGTGATGTTGGGCCACCGCAGTTACCGCACCGGGGTGGCGGTCAGGCGGGTGGTGGTGCGTGATCCAGAGACCGGCAAACAGTTCGAGTTTCTGACCAACCAGATGGACTTTGCCCCCAGCACGATTGCGAAAATCTATCGCGATCGTTGGCAGATCGAGACGTTTTTTAAGGCTCTCAAACAGTCTCTGCGGGTCAAGACATTCGTGGGCACCAGCGCAAACGCGTTAAAGACGCAGATCTGGACCGCCCTGATCGCCATGTTGATCTTGAAATATCTGAAGCTGAAATCAACCTTCGATTGGTCACTCTCCAATCTAGTGGCCTTATTGCGCCAGCAGTTGTTCGTATATCGCGACTTGTGGACTTGGTTAGATTGTCCCTTTGAACCGCCGCCCGCCCTGACAGGAATTCATGATCAACTTCGGCTGGCACTTTAGTCTTATTCGCATTCTTTAGGACAGCTGAAATCTGGCCAAACGTCTGAAACCCCTTGATCGCCCTAGGGTCAGCAGTTTTATAGCGAACATCTGGACAGCACATTTCTAAATCTACCGCTCCGCCGCCCCCAACCTGGTTTCGCAATGCCGGGTTGCAGCAGCAGTTTGTCCAATAAAATCAACCCTACAGGGTCGACCAATCCGCTAATTTGGACAGCTCTGGCTGAGAGTAGCCCAGGACGTTAGTCCTGGGGGTACGTTCCACCGAGACCAGTCCCGCAGGGACGGCTGAAAATTACCCAGGATGCAATCCTGGGTGAACCTGGACCACACGCAGATGCCAACAAGCAATCATCCAAAGCCAACCCGATTCCCTTTGAGATTAACCCGGTTCCACACAATCAACGGATTACCCGCGCGCCAAACCCCATTTATCCGCTAATTTGAACAGCTCTGACTCTCAGCCGTCCCTTCGGGACTCAGTTTTTTGATTGAGTTCTCACGCAGACTCTTCAGCCCGTATGTGGGTGGTTGTGAACAGGTGCGGCTTTAGCCGCTGGGGAACTCATTTCGTCCCCGTCTGACTTTTTCCGCAACCTGCTCTAGGCGGACCGCAGCGCCACCATCGGATCGACATGAGTCGCCCTCCAGCCCGGCGCCAACGCGGCGGCCAGTGCCGTCAGCAACAGTAGCAATGAGGCCACACAGAGGCTAATGGGGTCAGTCGGCCGCACGCCCACCAGCATGCTCGTCACCAGCCGCGCCAGCATCAGACTCAGCCCCAGTCCCAGCGCAATGCCATAACACGCCAGCTTTGCGGCATGCGCCAGCACCCCGCCCAGGATTGCCCCTCGCTCCGCGCCGAAAGCCATGCGTACCCCAATCTCGAAGGTGCGTTGCGCTACCGTATACGCCATCGTCCCGTAGACCCCAAGCATCGCCAGCAGCAATCCTACTCCGGCGAAAGAGGAGATCAGCGCCGCCCGAAAGCGCTCCGTCGCGATCGAGGTGTTCACCATGGCGTCCATGGTGGTAAAGCGCATCGCGATGAACGGATTCACCCGCGCAATGGTCTCCCGCACTGCGTTCATTACAGTCAGGGGCTGTACTTCCGTCCGCAGAACAATATGGATTTGATTGCCATAATAAGGATGTTGGGTCATCGGCATATAGAGCGTCGGCCCCGGATTCGCTGCCGGCGAGTCCTGCCGCACGTCGCCTACCACTCCCACCACCGTCATCCATTTGTCCGAGTCAAGCCCACATTGGACTTGCTTGCCCAGCGGATCGGTATTGCCGAAGCTCTGCTTCGCCAGCGATTCGCTGATCACTGCCACGAAGGGACTCTGGTCAGTATCCTGCGCGCTGAAATCGCGTCCTCGCTTGACCGGAATCCCCATGGCTCGAAAGTAGCCCGGGCTGGCCACGCTGAAGTCAGCGTATGGTGAATGGTTCACGTCGACAGGCCCGGCGCCAGTTACTGTGTAATACCCATTGGAGCCATACGCACCCGTCGGCAGCCCCATGATGCCGGCCACCTGCGTTACCCCTGGCACAGCCGCCAGTTGCAAGAAAATGTCATGAAACTGCCGCACCGCGCGATGCGCATCCTGCTCGGAGTGCGCCGGTGCATCCGCATCCACCACCAGCAACTGGCGCGTCTGATACCCCATATCCCGTTCCGCCAAAGCCATCATGGTATGCAGCAGGAGTGCCGCACCAACCGCGAGTACGAGCGTCGCTGCCACTTCCGCGATGACCAGTCCATCGCGCAGCGTCGTTGCCCCCTGCCGCGTCATACCGCGAGAGGCATCCTGCTTCAATGTCTCTGCCGGATCGACCCTGGCCGCCTTCAGCGCAGGCAATATCGACGACGCCAGCGCCGTCAACACCGAGAGCGCCAAAGTAAATCCCAGCACCCAACCGTTCAGATGAATTTCATTCATGCGCGGCAGTTCTTTGGGGGCCATGGCCACCAGGACGCGTACCGCGGGAAAGGCCAGCAGCACTCCAGCAGCGCCGCCGACCAACGAGACCAGCAGGCTCTCCAGAATCACTGGCTGTATCACCTGCCGGCTGGAAGAGCCCAGGGCCCTCCGAATCGCCAGTTCGCGCTGCCGCTCCATCGCGCGCACCAGTTGTAGATGGGTCACGTTGACGCACGCGATCAGCAGAATGAGCGCGACGGCAGCCCACAGAAACAGCAGCGTCGGGCGTGTATCTCCTGTCAGTGCCTCATGCACCGGGCGCGCCAATATCTGCTTATTCCGGTTCGCACCGGGGTATGCCGTCTCAAGCCGGCGCGAAATCCCCAACAATTCTGTCTCGGCAGTCTGGAAGGTTGCACTGGAGCGGAGGCGCGCGACCGCCTTATAGTTGAATGCCGTCCGTTCCTCCGACTCGGGCCGCAATGGAAAGGCCTCCCATACACGCGTCTGGGCAGGGAAGTCGAAGTTCCCCGGCAATACACCCACAATCTCCACCGGCTCATTCTCCACCTGCAGCATCTGGCCCACCGCAGCCTGCGTGCTGCCGAAGTGATCGCGGGCAAACTCTTCGCTCACCAGGGCCGCATGATGTGCGTCGCCATCCGTAAGCAAACGGCCCGCAATCGGTTGCAGGCTGAAGACCCGCGCGAAGTTGGCATCCACGAACGTCACGACCGTGTAGACCGAGTGATCGCGCAACTGCACGCCCAGGTTGCCTCCGCTGTACAGGCTCACGGCTTCCAAACTTTTGGCCTGGTCGCGCACGTCCACCCCATCCGGTCCCGTTACCCCCACTTTGGTGTGCCCGCTGTTCGTCCAGTGCGTCTGCAGAACCGCGAGCTTGTCGGCATTCTTGTAAGGAAGCGGAGAGAGCAGAACGGATTGAATCACGGTAAAGATGGCGGCGTTTGCCCCGATGCCCAAAGCCAGCGTGAGCGTCGCCGTCGCAGTGAATACCTTGTGCTTCAGCAACTGGCGCCCGGCGAAGCGCAGGTCGCTCAAGAAGCTTCTGGCGGTGTTCTCCCAGCCGTACGAGTTCACCCGCTCTTTGGCGACGGCCATGGTGCCGGCTTCCAGCCGTGCGGCCCTCCTGGCGTCCTTAGCAGAAAGGCCGCGTGATCTCCACGCGGCCTCTGCTTCCTCAAAATACTGTTCTACTTCCTCTGCTACATCCCGGTCATGCTTCGCTCGGTTCATCAGGCTACGCAGGCCGTAGGTCAACTGCCGCCACAGGGACATGGGTCAACCCTCCGCTTTGAGCAATCGTGCGATCGCAGATGCCCGCCGTGTCCAGTCCGCGGTTTCTTCTTCCAGTTGCTTCCTGCCCGTTCGTGTCAGGGTATAGAACTTTGCCCGCCGCGAGTTCTCCGTCCGGCGCCATTCGGCATCCAGCCAACCGGCGCGCTCCAGCCGCTGCAGCGCAGTCAGAAGAGATCCCGGGTTCACCTTGAACACTCCGCGCGAGATCTGCTCCACTCGGCGCGCGATCCCAAAACCGTGCATAGGCTCCAAGCTCAAGGTCTTGAGTATGAGCATGTCGAGCGTGCCTTGAATGACGTCTGTATTCGCATCGGTCATAGAAGGAGACCTTACCACCTCCTCATTATGACCGTCAAGATGTGATCGTCAAACTAAGAGTCACCGAGCCCTTCATCACTCGTGAGATGGCCAACCGAAACCCCGCGGCTAAAGCCGGAGGAGCCCAGCCCTGCGCGAGCCGCTCGGCTTGAAAGCCGAACTTCCCCGCATGAATGCGGGGGAGCCCACATTGCGTCGCAATCCGTCGAGATCCTTGGGGAACCCCACGCCAGGCAATTTTTCTGCTCCAGGCTTAACCTTTCCGTCTCAAATATGTATCTAATAGGTAAAGCGACACCTGCACGCGCGCCGCGTTGAGAAGGAAAAAGAGGACTTATCTCTCTTATCTCTCATATCTCGCTTCTTTTTTTGGGAAAATGTGATTGGAGAACCGGAAGAGGACTCAAGAGCCAATGAATGATGTGGAGAAGCTGCTGGGAAGCATTTATGAAGCCTTCAACCGGCGAGACATCGATACCGTGCTGGCCGCGATGCATCCCGCGGTGGATTGGCCCAACGGGTGGGAGGGAGGCCGTGTCAACGGCCGCGACGAGGTGCGCTCCTACTGGACTCGCCAATGGGCCGTACTAGATCCTACAGTTGTCCCGGTTGCCTTCGAACAGAGGTCCCACGGCTCCACCTCCGTTCTCGTACACCAGACCGTCAGAGATTTATCTGGGACCCTTCTGAACGACGGTGAGGTCGTACATGTCTACACCTTTGAGGATGGATTGATCAAAGCAATGGACATAGAGCTCGTTCCCAACCCCAAAATTGACCCAGGTCGATGAAGACAGCGACCACGCATTCGAAAAACCTCGGATTCGTGTTCATTTGCGGACACCTATGCGCACGTCTGAACGCTTCTGGACGGCGACTCTTCCACGAATTTGCCTGAACGCACTAAAATCGCAGGTTTCATGCCGGGCCAGTGTGGAACCCAAAGTGCATACTCTCCGTAACTAAGGAATACGAGGAGCCCTATGCAGAAGTTTTTCTTCGATCTCAAGTTCGCGGCCCGGCAACTCCGCAAGTCCCCAGGATTTACCCTAACCGCGGTGTTGATGCTGGCATTCGGCATTGGGGCGACGACCGCAATTTTCTCCATCGTGGAAGGCGTCCTGCTGCGGCCCCTGCCGTTTCCGGATCCCAGCCGGCTGATGGTATTGGCGGATCGTCTTCAAGGGGCTGAAATAGCCGGCAACGGTGAGGCGGGGGTCACCGTGCCGGACATTCGCGCGTATACGCGAGACACGAAGTCTTTCGCTGGCCTGGGAGGGTATACGTTCGCAGCCTATGAACTCTCCGGTGCCGGTGAGCCCGCTCAGGTGAACGCCTCGCGCCTGACTGCCGGAGTGTTTCGAGCCCTCGGCGTAGCACCGCTGCTTGGCCGGGTATTCACTGCTGAGGAGGACGAACACAGCCAGCAGGTTGCAGTCCTGAGCTACGCCACATGGCAAGACCGCTTCCATGGAAGTGAGCAGATTTTGGGCAATAAGATTCTGTTGGATCGAAAGCCCTATCTCATCATCGGAGTGATGCCGCGAAACTTCGAATTTCCGCTGGTTACGGGGCAACTGAACCGCAACGAGCTGTGGGTTCCCATGAGCTTTACGCCGCAGGAACTTTTACCCCAGTCTGGGGCTAACTGGAGCTACCAGATGATCGGGCGGCTGAAGCCGGGCATTTCTCCGGCGCAGGCGCAGAGCGACGCGCAGCGCGTGGCGCAGGAGATTATGCGCAACTATCCGGCGGAGATGGCAAGCCTGCATATCTCTTCCGTGGTGCGGCCACTGCAGGAGGAAACCGTCGAGCAGTCGCGTCCGTTGCTGCGGACGCTCTTCATGGCGGTGGCAGTGGTGCTGCTGATCGCCTGCTTCAATTTGGCGGGGCTCATGCTGGTGCGCGCTATCCGCAGGCAGAGGGAAGTTGCCGTACGCCAGGCGCTGGGCGCAAGCGCGGCGGCCCTGCTCCGCCAGGCGATGCTCGAGAGCCTGTTGTTAAGCCTGAGCGGAGGCCTGCTGGGGCTGACGCTTGCCGCGTTGGCCCTGCGCGTTGGTAGAAGCCTGCTGCCGCAAAGCCTGCCCCGCATCAACGAAATCGCACTGAACTGGAACGTAGTCGGCTTCGCCTTGCTGCTTGCCGTAAGTACGGGATTGCTTTGCGGATTGGCTCCGGCATTTGCCGCTCTCCGCACCAACGTCAACGCCACGCTGAAAGAAGGCGGCCGCAGCGGCACTGCGGGCGGAGGTCACGCGCGCCTGCGCTCCACCCTTGTGGTCACCGAGATTGCCATTGCCCTGGTTCTCTTGACCGCCTCGGGACTGCTGCTGCGCAGCTTTGAAAAGATGCGCTCCGTCGATCTCGGATTTCGACCCGAGCACGTGACCACCGCAGGCTATTCGCTGCCGCAAAAGCAATACGCGAAGCAGCCCGCCATCAACGCCTTCAATGATGAGCTGCTGCGACGCCTCAGACAGCTGCCTGGCGTCACCAGCGTTGGGCTCACCAGTTTCCTGCCTGCTTCCGGCAACAACAATAATCAGACCTTTGTCGTTGAGGGCTATGCGCCTCCCAAGGGCGCGAACATGAACCTGGCCACGGTTGCGCAGGTGAACGGCGACTACTTCCCCTCCATGGGGATACCCCTGCTACGAGGACGCTACTTTACCGATGCCGACAAGGCGGGCGCGCAGTTGGTGATGATCGTGAATCAGAAGCTCGCGCAACACTACTGGCCCAATCAGGATCCGATCGGGAAGCGATTGCGCATTGGCACTGCGGAGATGAAGACTCCATGGCTCACCATTGTGGGAGAAGTAGCAGACGTCAAGCTATCGTCCCCAGACGAGCCCACAAAGGAGGAGTATTACGGTCCGGTGGACCAGGCGGAAGAGGAGGTCGGCTCGCTCGCCTCTCCTGACGACCTGAACGGCAATGGAGGCTATATCGTGTTACGCTCGGCATTGCCGCCCGAACAGATGGAAAATGCTCTGCGCGCGACCGTCGCATCGATCGATTCGCAACTGCCGCTGACGCAAGTGCAAACTATGGAGCAAGCCGTCTCCGAGAGCGAAGCGCCGCGCCGGTTTAACACAGTCTTGATCAGCAGTTTCGCCTTTGCCGCCGTGTTGCTTGCGGTGCTCGGCATCTATAGCGTCATCGCCTTCTCGGTTGCATCCCGGGTGCAGGAGATGGCCATCCGCATGGCGCTCGGTTCGCAGAGATCCGAGATCATCCGCCTGATTCTGGTATCCGGTGCCAAGCTCGCCGCCGTTGGCTGCGTTCTTGGGCTGGCCGGTGCTGCCGCTAATTCAACCCTGCTGAGCTCGTTGCTCTTCGGGGTGAGCCCGTTTGACCCCCTGGTGCTGGCTTTGGCCGCGGTGGGCGTGCTGCTCTTGGCCTTGAGCGCATCCATGCTCCCGGCGTTCCGCGCGGCCTCCATAAATCCCATGCAGGCATTGCGCGGGGAATAGTCTCCCTCCGTTACGCTTCCCCTGGATTTCCTGTCGAGGCGGGCGGCGTTGGTGAACTTCATGCGGTCCCGGCCAGCCGGGACCGCACACGTGGTCGTTGGTGAGTACCGCGTAGCAGGAAATCCGGGTACGCTTCGCTCCCACGGCACGCCGGGGCAGGCGGGATGACAATTTAAGCGGCGATCAAATCTTTGTTGATCTCCACTCCCAAACCCGGACCTTGCGGCAAGTTGAGATAGCCGTCCTTGTCCACCAGTGGGGGATTCTCCATCAGGGCGAATCCATTGGTATACGCCGCGACGGGCGGATCGTGCAGGATCTCGATCCACGGTGCGTTTGGCCAGGAGGCGATGGCGTGGAGCTGGGCAATGGTGCCCAGATTCCCTCCGCCGTGATGGGGAATCACCGGCTTGTGGTGCGCCGCGGCCAGGGCCGCGATCTCTCGAAAGCCCGTGACGCCGTCGGCTACCATAATGTCGGGCTGCAGGATGCTGAAGACATTCTGTTCTAGCATCCAGCGGTATTCGTGTATACCGCGATTGTTCTCTCCTCCGGCGATGGGGATGCCAACCCGGCGGCTTAGCTCGGCCAGCTCATCGAAGGCGTAGCGCGGCCGCGGTTCTTCCAGCCAGACGCAGTTCAAACGCTCGAGTTCTCGCGCGGTCTCCAGCGCGCGGAGGAAATCCCACCTCACGCCCGGCTGCCAGGCGCCAAAGGACTGGGCCTGGTTGGCGTCCACCATGATCTCCATGTCGTCGCCTACCGCCTTGCGCACCGCTTCGACTAGTTGCACGTCTTCCTTTAAGGTCGCATAATGCGCCCGAAGCTTGATCGCCTTCCAACCCTGCGCTTTGAGCTGGACCGCCATGCGGGCCCTTTCCTCTGGAGTGGAAAGTTGAATCATGCTGGCGTAGGCGGGCACCCGATCCTTGGCCGCGCCCCAAATCTTGTAAAGGGGTTGACCGGTGGCTTTGCCGATAAGGTCCCACAGCGCAATTTCCAAACCCGAGACCGTATGCGGGCTTCCATTCACGTAATAGCGCAGCGGACCCGCCAGTTGCTCGACACTGAACGGATCCTTACCGATGAGCTGAGCTTTCGCCGCCTCCAACCCAGCTGGGTCGATCCCCGGTCCGATGCCCAAAATCCCCTGGTCAGTTTGAATCTCGACGATCGATCCGCCGCCGATCCGCCATGTGGTCACGGTGCCTGGATTCCACGCCGCTTCCATCTTGCCTGTTTCGCGCACGACCTTCAGGTTCACGATCCGGATGCCGGTGATCTCGAGCCGGGTCGCAGAGCGCAACTGCGGCATCAAAACGGCCAGGGGTAGAGACATCAGAAAATCCCGCCGCAGCATAAGTGGGCCTCCAAAGTACTCGGCTAATCATAGAGCGCCTCACTCGCCCAGCATATTTTCCCCGGCCAATGGCGGTCGGCTAGGCAGTTTCGCAATGGGTGCAGACGGAGCAATCGGTCCTTTCGTGGCTTTCTTCCAAAGAAAACCACACCTCGCGATCTTTATCAGGCCACGGTAATTGCGAAACTGGCTAAAATCACGCGATGGCGAACGACGTCTCCCTACCCATGCTGATCATCTTTGGTGGACTACCCGCTACCGGAAAAACGACGATTGCCAGAGACTTGGCGAGGCAGCTCGGTGCGACCTATTTGCGAATTGACACCATTGAGCAAGCCATCCGTGATTCCGCAACCGCCACCCAGCCCTTGAACGACGAGGGCTATTGTGTCGCCTATGCGGTTGCAGAGGACAACCTTCGTCTGGGTCAAACTGTGATTGCGGATTCAGTGAATCCGCTTCGATTGAGTCGCGATGCTTGGATCGGCGTTGCTCATCGGGCTCAGGCACGCGCCGCGGAGGTTGAGGTGATATGTTCTGACGCGCAGCTCCATCGCAAGCGTGTGGAAACACGATCGGTAGGCATTCGTGGACTCAGGTTGCCAACTTGGGAAGAAGTTGTTGCTCGTGAATACGAGCCATGGGAACGCGAACACATAGTCATCGACACGGCTGGACGCAACGCGGCCGAGAGCGTCGAGGAACTTAGGGAGGCTCTACCGAAGTAATCGACGCCCAAACCGCATGTTCTAAGACCAGCCAGGTCCTTGTCAGTCGTCGGATATATGGAAGATCGCGTGGTT
>Ga0302325_10027848_pt1 | contig 11705 bp, 10 predicted proteins | sample Palsa_T0_2_FD_201948 | JGI IMG/M metagenome (GOLD analysis project Ga0302325, IMG submission 201948) | Peat permafrost microbial communities from Stordalen Mire near Abisko, Sweden - Palsa_T0_2 | ecosystem: Environmental > Terrestrial > Soil > Palsa > Peat permafrost | place: Sweden: Abisko... | reverse complement strand
GCTCAGGCTTATGTGGAAGAGTTGAACCGTTTGATCGCTACGGTGAGCACTTCCGCAGCTCGCCGGGAGCGCGTTTTTATCGAGCAACGACTCAAGACGGCCAAACAGGACCTGGATACAGCGGCGAAGCAGTTCAGTGAATTCGCCAGCCAAAATACGGCCATCGACATCCCAGAGCAGGCCAAGGCCATGGTTGAGGTGGCGGCAATTCTGCAGGGCCAACTGATCGCCGCTCAGTCCGAAGTCCAGGGGCTGTCTCAGATTTATACCGATAATAACGTTCGCCTGCGTTCGGCGCGCGCGCGGGTTGCAGAAATTCAGCGGCAACTGACAAAAATGGGTGGCGATAATGCCAGTTTCGGCACCGGGGCTGCGGGTCCGGTCTCCACCCCATCTTCGGTTCCGAAAGACATCGACCCCAACGACATCTATCCGGCCATTCGCAAGCTACCTTTGCTGGGCGTGCGTTGGGCCGACCTTTATCTTCAGAATAGGATCCAGGAAAAGGTGTACGAACTGCTCACTTCGCAATACGAAGTCTCGAAGATCGAGGAGGCGAAGGAGACTCCCTCGGTCCAGGCGTACGATGTTGCCGAAATCCCGGAGAGAAAATCGTGGCCTCCCCGGTTGCTGCTCATGGCGATTGGAGCGGTTTTGTCTTTCTGTATCGGCGTGAGTTGGATTGTAGGAAGAAAAGCCTGGCAGGATATGGACTCCGAAGACCCGCGCAAGCAGATGGCAGACCATGTGGGACGTGAGATTTGGAAATCGGGTCTGCGTTCAGCCGCACCGGTTCTCGATCGATTTACCAACCACCGCTTCGCCGGGCGCTTCTCCCGTGCCAGGACGACGGAAATGGAAGATCTTCAGAAAACTGAGTAGTTTCTGCGGGCCTCAGACCAACCTTAGATTTACCAACTTGGCGCTGCGGTATGCCAGATGCCTGGGATCGATGTGCATGGTCGTATGATCACAGCCCTGACGATCGGTCCTACTTGTTCCATAGCCCGACCCAACCAGTTTGCATAACTCAGCAGGCGATATTAGGCGATTATAGATTTTGGATCCTAGAACCATGCTCATCAACTGCGATCTGGGCGGCGCTTTTTGCGGTCTCGGTGGTTTCGTGGATTTCTTGAACAATACGGACTCGCTGAACCGTCGTAGACCTTGGGGGCCACGACCTTTGGAATGAAGTTCACTTTGTAGATGTCCGTGTCGATCGCTGGCCGCGATGGGCCGGGTTTGAACTTGGCAGAACCAGATGATCACCATAAAGTCACCGCAGTTGTCGTTTGAAAAACATTGATGGTTGTCCTCCATCGAAACGGATGGCGCACGGTCGGGGGAATGCGTCGAAAGTCTTTTGGCGATGACGTTGGCGATGAAGGCAGATTCAAGTTCCGAGTACTACCGTCCCATCTATTAACTTTGGGCGTGTTAACGTCTTGTTTAAGGTTTTTGTACTGAGATGCCAGCAGACGTAGGTAGCGACGGTTGGATCGGGCCTCATCCGCAGGGATGGGAAGCTTTCTACAAGTTTGAGAAGATTGCGGCCATTGTGGTCGCTGGCCTGGCGCTATATCTGGCAACCACGGAAAGCCTCGGCTGGGTACCGATTGCCATTGGGGCATTCGCCGCTTTTGTGATGCTGTTCGTGCACTGGCCCTACGGGGCCGTCTTGGAGTTGCTCATTGCAGGATCAGTTCCGCGCTGGATTATTCCGATCGGTTCGTGGAATGCGAAACCCGAACACTTTGTGGCAGCAGCATGCGGCTTGACTTTGCTCGTCCGAACCTTCACGCAAAAACACGAATGGAAAGCGTTCGGACGAGTGGAATGGTTGCTCTTGGCTTTTCTGGCGATGAATTTCTTTAGCTCGGCCGTGGCCTCGCCCGAACCTAGTTCCACTTTACGGTGGGCCTTGTTGTTGACCCTCGCGGTGTCTCCGTTGTTTCTCATCTGCCAAGTGGTGGGGACGCCGGAACAGCTTGATAAAGCAGTGCTTCTTTGGCTCTGGGTGGGCGCGCTGGCAGCGTTGTTCGGAATCCTCTGCTTTATCTCCCATTTGCTGTTTCGAACCAGTTTCGGAGTAACCTTTTTCGGCTATCTCGACTTCATCCCCGGAGTACACGGCTCGCTGTGGGAGCCCAACATTTTTGGGAGTTATTGCAGCTGCTTTGCGGTGATGTTTCTGTTCTACTTCCTCGATGGCGTACAAAAGAATGGCTGGTATCTGGCAGGCTTTTTGCTCACAACCGTTGGCGGGATGTTGAGTCTGGCCCGCCAGGGTTGGATCTGCCTCATCAGTGTGGGCGGTCTGGTTCTCCTCCTCCACCTGCGTCGCAGCAAGATCCGACTGAAGCATTTGGTCCCTATCGTGGGCAGCGTCTTGCTCGCATTCGTGGTGGGCGTCACTGTCATGGTGGACCTCTCGGAAAGAATGGCGAGCCTCACCGTGGAAACAGCCGAAGAGGACCCGACAGTCCTGCGTCGGCTTGGACTGGTTGGCCTCGCCATGGATGATATTCAAGAACACCCGCTGATCGGTCTCGGGACCAGCAGCTTCCAGTTAATGTACGTAGCCGAAACCGATGCCAGTTACACTGGGGTGGACAAAGCGTGGCTGGGAAGTCTTTTCTTCGAGGAAATGCATGATACGGGATTGATCGGAATGATCTTGTTCCTATGGGTGATTGTCGATCTCGGTCGGCGGGCTTGGCGTGTTCTGGCGACACCAGGGCGATCGTCTGGACGTACGGCCGTCGGGGCCCTTTCTGCTGGTGTACTGGTAATGCTGATCGCGTATCAAATCACGGATGCCTCGACGCTCGCGCTTACTTGGATTCAGTTCGGCCTCATGGCGGCGGCACTCCGAATCGCAGAGAGTCGCTCAAAGGCAGTTCCACTGTGAGGCCTGTCCATTCACTGGGCTTTTCCGCAGCGCTAACGGTTTTCGGTCACAGCGCGTACAGCAATCTTGCGCGCTCGGTCCACTCGGAGGCCTTTTAGGGGGGGTTAGCTTGCTCTTGGCGGACCGCACATCGCGATAGCACAAACCTCTTCATGTTGGGGCAGGAACCTCAGAGAATGCGCATTGCCATGATCGGGATCAAGGCTATTCCGGCTCGTTTCGGCGGGTTCGAAACAGCGGTGGACGAACTCTCCCGAGGCTTGGTAAAGCTTGGACACAGCGTCCGCGTCTACAACCGTTCCGCGCTAGCTACTCGTCCGGAAACCCATTACCAGGGTGTGGAGCTGGTAAATCTTCCTACTCTCAAGTCGAAAAATCTGAGCACCATCGCGCACGCCTTCCTGTGTACGTTGCATGTTCTCTTTCATCGTGTGGATGTTGTGCACTACTACACCACAGGGGTCACGTTATTTGCCCCTCTGCCCCGTTTATTTGGCATGAAAGTGGTGTGCTCGGTGGATGGAACCGACTGGCAACGCTCCAAGTGGGGATGGTTTCCGCGTTGGTATCTGCGCTTCTCTGAGAAGCTGGCGGTGCTGGGGTGTAACGGCCTCATTTCCGACTCCAAAGATGTAGAAAATTATTATCAGCAAAATTACGGCGCGTCCTCATTCTGTATTGTGTATGGCACTTGTGAGCTGCGGTCGCAGAACAAAGATGTATTGGAGCATTTCCACCTTATGGAGCGGGGCTATGTCCTGTTTGTCGGACGCCTGGTTCCGGAGAACAACGTGCATCATCTGATCAAGGCATTCGAAAAAGTATCCACGGACAAAAAGCTGGTGATCGTGGGAGACGACCCTTGGGAAAAAGAGTACGTGCGCTCGCTTAAATCAACGGTCGATCCCCGGATCGTTTTCACGGGAGCCGTGTACGGCGACGGCTATGCACAACTGCAACAGGGTGCCTACCTGTTCGTGCTTCCCGACGAAGTAGGCGGCACTCATCCCGCGCTGGTAGAGGCTATGGGATACGGCAATTGCGTGTTGGTGAATGACACTAGCTCCAATCTGGAGGTCGTATCGGACTCTGGGCTTCACTACCTTGGTGCCGAAGGGGATGGGGACTTGCGGAGACAGATGCAGCGACTGCTGGATGACCAGGAACTGGTTGCCGCCTTTCGAGTTCGAGCCCGCCTGCGGGCTGAAACCCATTACCGGTGGGACGAAGTAGTGGAGCAACACGCCGATGTCTATCGACGTCTAATGGGAGGGGCGGACGCGTCCGAAAGACCCGAACTAGCCCGCACCGCAGGTTCCTGACCACTATGGCTGTCGCTTCCGAAGAAACACGCGAGCCTGTGATTTTGTCCAACCGTTGGAATCGGCCGCTGCAGCGAGCCTCCAAACGTGTTCTCGATGTGCTTCTTTCGGCTTTGCTTTTGGTGCTGGTAGCGCCGCTGATTCTGGTTTTAAGCGTATTGGTTAAGCTGACCTCGCCTGGGCCCGCCTTCTATCCATGGAAGGTGGTCGGCAAGAACGGTCGCCGCTTCACCGGTTACAAGATTCGCTCCATGGTGCTGAATGCCGACGAATTGAAAAAACAATTGGAGCACCGCAACGAAATGACAGGCCCCGTGTTCAAGATAGAGGGAGACCCTCGTATTACTGCTGTGGGCTCCTGGATGCGGCGCTACAGCTTGGACGAATTGCCGCAGCTTTATAGCGTCCTGAAAGGCGACATGAGCCTAGTCGGGCCCCGTCCACCGCTTTTTACAGAATACGAACGCTTCACCGAATCTCAGAAACAGAAGCTCGCGGTAAAGCCTGGGATCACCTGTTTATGGCAGATCAGCGGCCGAAACCGGGTCAGCGATTTCGACGAATGGGTTCGGCTGGATTTGGAATATATTCGCTGCTGGTCCCTATGGTTAGACCTGCGGATTCTGCTGGGAACCTGTGGCGCCGTGCTTTCGGGTTCGGGCAAGTAGGGAACCGGATACGGCACCGGTGCAACTTTAGGGAAGGAGTAGACTTTTGATTATGCGCGTTCTGGTGATTGGCGGTGCGGGATTCATTGGGAGCCACCTGGTGGATCGCTTTTTCGAAGAAGGCTATCAGGTACGCGTGCTCGACAGCCTGGACCCAAAGATCCATCCCCGCGGCAAGCCCGTCTACCTTTCCCCGAAAGCGGAATTCATCAAAGGCGAGGTCACGGATCGAAAGGCTTTGCTGCACGCCTTGCACGGCGTGGATGTAGTGTCCCACCAGGCTGCCTATCAGGATTACATGCCCGACTTTTCTCGCTTTCTGCAGGTAAATGCCGTAAGTACTGCGCTGCTTTACGAACTCATCATAGGCGAGCGCCTGAAAGTGAAGAAAATAATCGTGGCCTCATCGCAGGCGGTTTACGGCGAGGGACAATACGCCTGCCCGGAGCATGGTAAGTTCCTGCCTCCGCCTCGTGGCCAGCAATTGCAGGAAGGGAAGTGGGAGGTGACTTGCCGATGCGGCCGGGAAAGCCAGCCCGCTCTATTGTCCGAAGAACATACCAATCCCTATAACCAGTACGCAGTCTCGAAGTTAGCACAGGAGAAGACTGCCTTGGGCCTGGGTTGGCTCCACGGCATTCCTAGCGTTGCGCTACGTTATTCCATTACGCAAGGCTCAAGACAATCGCTCTTTAATCATTATTCCGGAATCTGCCGCATATTCGTGAGTCGGGCCCGCCAGGGCGAACCCTTACTGATCTACGAAGATGGCAAACAAACCCGCGATTTTGTCCATGTTCAGGACGTCGTCGAGGCCAACATGCTGGTCCTTCAAAAAGGCGATGCGGATTTCCAGGCATTTAACGTAGGAAGCGGCCGATCGACCTCCGTGCTCGACTACGCGCAGGCGGTTCGCGACAGGGTGGGACGAAACGTTGATTTGCTAATGCCCGGCGAGTATCGTCGGGGGGATAATCGGCACAGTGTATCTTCCATTAAGAAATTAAGCGCGTTGGGCTGGGCTCCGCTTCGCAGTCTCTCAAAGATCTTTGAGGATTTCCTCGAGTGGGTCGATCGCAGCGGGGGTATTCCAGAAAAGCTAACCGACGCCTATTCCGACATGAAACAATCCGGCGTGGTTTTGGCAACTGTCCATTAAATTGCTGTTGCAAGACGGGCCCTGTTCCTCTAAGTTTTTGAGAAAGGGTAGTGCAGCGAGATGGGTCCAAGCGCAAGTCGTAGAAAGATATCCGAAGCCAGTCCCGAAGTGGCCCCTATACCGGGTGTTGAGCTCTATCTGCAAACGGTTTCCGCCGCCCTGAACCAGCTTCCTTTCGAGCGGATCAATCAAGTCACAGACGTCCTGTGGAATGCCTATCAGGAGAATCGCACCGTCTATCTTTTTGGCAACGGAGGCAGCGCGGCTCTCGCCTCGCACTGCGCCTGCGATTTCGGCAAGGGCACTGTGATCAATGGCAACCGGCGCTTCCGCGTTCTGGCCCTGACCGATAATGTTCCGCTGATGACGGCGTGGGCCAACGATGCCCGCTACGACGACATCTTCGCCGAACAACTCCGCTCCTTTCTGCAAGCCGATGACGTGGTATTTGCCATCAGCGGTAGCGGCAATTCTCCTAACGTGCTGAACGCTCTCGCCGCCGCCCGCGAGATAGGGGCCTTTGCCGTCGGATTGACCGGATTTCAGGGCGGGAAAATGAAGGCACTTTGCGATCTCTGCGTGGTAGTTCCTTCGGAGAATATGCAGGTCATCGAAGATGCGCACCTTTCGGTGACGCACTCCATCTTTACCGCATTCCGTCAACGCCTTTGCGAGTTGACTCCAGATATTGCAGGCCACCCGGGGCTGCGCTGAAGGCGAGAATTAGGATCCAGAGGCAACTGGTGAAGGCATTTTTGCTGGCGGGCGGCCACGGAGTGCGGCTGCGACCCATCACCGATACGACTCCGAAATGCCTGGTCCCGATTCAGGGTGTACCGTTGCTCTCCATCTGGCTGCAGTTGTGCAAGCGCATCGGAATCGATGAAGTACTCATCAATGTGCACGCCCACGCTCAGGCCGTTCGGGAATTCCTCGAACGCGACCGGAGCGGAGTAGCGGTTCGAGTCGTAGCCGAACGCCAACTGCTGGGCAGTGCGGGAACCCTGCGAGTGAATCGCGAATGGGTTTCCTCCGATGATTTCTTTTGGGTTTTCTACGCCGACGTCCTCAACCGCGCCGACTTCGCCGGCATGCTGCACTTGCACCGCCAGCGCATGCCAGCGGCAACCCTCGGTCTCTACCAGGTGCCCGACCCCAGCCGCTGCGGCATCGTAAAAATCGGTCACGATCGTGTGATCCAGGAGTTCGTGGAGAAGCCGGCAAATCCTGCCAGCAACCTTGCATTTTCCGGCCTGATGATCGGCACTCCGGAGTTGCTTGACGTAATACCGGAGAGCACTCCCGCAGATATCGGCTTCCATGTCTTGCCCCAACTAACCGGGCGTATGCTGGGTTTCCATATTCACGATTATCTGATCGACATTGGTACCATGGAAAATTACGAGCGGGCCCAGGCGAGCTGGCCGGGTCTTACGGAGCTCAGTCTAAATCGGTCTCCCTGAAGGAAAGACCCGTACGCTGGCGTCGCACAACTGCGCATGTCATTCGCTACGTGAAGACAGACTGGAGATTCGAGATCACCCTATGATTCGCGGAATTGTCTTTGACATGGACGGAGTAATCATCGACAGCCATCCCATCCATCGCCGGGCATGGAAGACTTTCCTTCAGACCGCGGGCCGTGAAGTCAGCGACCACGAATTGGATTTCATCCTCGATGGCCGCAAACGCGAGGAAATTCTCTGCTACTTCCTCGGAGAGCTGACTCCTGCACAGATCGCCGAGCACGGCGCCCACAAGGATGAAATGCTGCGCCTGCTGGCCGAGGACATGCAGCCTCTGCCGGGCGTGGTCGACTTTCTGGATTCCCTTTGCCAGCTTGGCATCCGAACCGGCCTGGCAACCTCCGCCGGCACCCGGCGGGTGCACGGCACCTTGAAGGATTTGGGGTTGTCACATTATTTCGATGCCATCGTAACCGGCGACGAGGTCACCAACGGCAAACCCGACCCTGCCATCTATCTTTTGGTGGCAGAGCGCCTGAACGAAGCCCCGGAAAATTTGCTAGCGGTGGAAGACGCCGTCTCGGGAATCAAGGCTGCGCGGGCCGCCGGCATGCGCTGCGTCGGCATCGCCTCTGCCGATCGCTCCCAGTCGCTGCGCGCCGCTGGCGCCGATCCCGTGGTTCCCGACTTCCACTCGCTTTCGCTCGAGCAACTGGAACTCAGTCTGGGTTGAAGATCCCGGACCAGCAGATGAGAATTGGGATTGACATTCACAGCATCGGCAGCCAAAAGGGCGGCAACGAGACCTATTATCGCGAGTTGATCACGGAGTTAGTCAAGATTCGTAGCGAACATAGCTTCGTGCTCTACCACTCCAGTCCTGAAATTACCCATTACGTGAAGGTCAGCGGCCAGTTCAGCTTGAGACGTATCTTTCCCTCACACCGCACGCTAAGAATTCCATTCAGCATGCCACGGCGTGCGCACTTAGATAACCTGGATTTATTTCATGCGCAGTTTATTGTGCCGCCATTTTTGAAGTGCAAGACGGTAACCACGATTCCCGACATCGCATTTGAACACTACCCTCAGTTTTTTTCAGCGTATCAGCGCGCTTGGTCAAAAGCGCTAATTCGCGGTTCGGCGAAAAAAGCGGATCACATTATCACGGTTTCCGAATATTCGAAAAGAGACCTGGTTGAAACCTATGGGATTCGCGAAGAAAAAATCACCGTGACCTACGAGGGCGCCGGAAAAGAGTTTGTCCCGCTTGACCGGGAAAAAGCTAAAGCCGAAATAGCTCGCAAGTACCAGATCGATGGCGACTTCATCTTGTACCTTGGGCGTTTGCAAGCGCGCAAGAATCTGATGCGATTGGTGAACGCCTATGCGCGCGTGCGCGAGGAGGGATTCACTCACCGGCTGGTATTGGCGGGGCGGCAGGATTCTTTCTTCCAGCCCGTCCTCTCGCGCGTCCGAGAACTGAAACTGGAGAACGATATTTCTTTTCCCGGATACGTCGCAGCACAGGATGTGCCGACCTTTTACAATGCCGCAGAAGTTTTCGTTTATCCCTCACTTTACGAAGGATTCGGCCTGCCGCTAATGGAAGCGATGGCATGCGGCGTTCCAGTCATTACTTCTCGTGGCTCCTCTCTCGACGAAGTTGCAGGAGACGCCGCCCTGCTTGTGGATCCTCTATGCGAATTATCCATCGCCGAAGCTCTGAAAAAGATTCTAAATGATCCGGAACTACGCAAACAGCTGGGGCGGGCCGGTTTAAGAAGAAGCCGGCTATTCAGTTTTGAGAACGCCGCCCGCCAAACGGTTGAAGTCTATGAACGAGTGTTGGGTGTGAAGACAAACCGGACCACCGAGGATTCGCAATGCGAGAGCCGGGCATGTCTTTAGACAGAAGCAAGAAGCACTGGGAAGACATGGGCGATCTCGATCCCTACTGGGCGATTCTGACCGCGCCGGGGACCAAGCACGGAAAGTGGGATGTCGATAAGTTTTTTGGAACCGGCAGCGAAGAAATTTCCTCTGTACTCCAAGCCGGCGAAAAGTTGGGCCTGCCGAAGCACCGTGACTGGGCTATGGATTTCGGCTGCGGCGTGGGCAGGCTTACTCGAGCCCTCGCGCCTCATTTTCAGAATATCGTGGGAATCGATATCTCCCGGTCGATGCTTCGCCAGGCCGAAGCCTTGAATCCTCTACCGAACTGCCGCTTTGTGCTCAATGATTCCGATTGGTTGCCATTTCCTGAGAGTCAGTTCGATCTAATTTATACCGCACTGGTGCTGCAGCATGTTCCCGACAAAGATTCGATTCGGCGATACATAGCTGAGTTCGTACGCTGCTTGAAAGCTGGGGGCCTGCTCGTGATGCAGTTGCCGAACCACGTTCCGCTACGCCGCCGGTTGCAAGCGCGTCCCCGTATTTATAGTTTTCTACGATCTGCCGGCCTCTCCGAACAGGTTCTATACAACAAGCTGAGCCTCCATCCGATACCCATGAACTTTCTTCCCGAGAACGAAGTGGTCTCGATTATCGAGGCCAGCGGCGGTAGGACACTTCAGATTTCGGCTGATCACCGGGCTGGTCCTCACATTACCGCGAGAAATTATTACGCTTCCAAGAAATAAGGCGATGGCTTCGCATGTCAAGCGAACACAACCATTCTGTTCGCTAACGAGTTACCCGGCGCGACTCTCGGCGCACAGCTAGCTAGCAGGGGCTTGCGAGTCCCTTTCGGCAGTCCTGGGACCGTCGTCGTCACCGAAAGCGGGACGATTCTCCTCAAGCATTATGATTCCCGCTGGATTAGATCTGGGTTGGGTCGTTCTTTGACGGCTTATTCCTCTTCAATAAAAATAAATTAGACGGGAAATGGACATTGCCCTGATCATTCACGAAGCGTTGATCGAAGGTGGTGGCGAGCGGCAGTGCGTCTGCTTGGCCCGAGCCTTGGCACAACATGGGCATCGCGTGACGCTTTACACGTCGGCCTACGACCGCACCAATTGCTTTCCCGAAATCTGCAAGCACTTCACCATCAAAGACATCGGCCGGGGGCCGTTGCCGTGGATCAAGAAACCTCTTTTTGTTCGCGGATATCTCGACATGCTGCGACTGGCGGCGGCCATCGAGAACAAGCACGAGATCTGGAATCCCCATCATTGGCCGGCGCAGTGGGGAGCGGTGTGGCTCAAGCGCAAGCTCGGCGGGGCCGTGGTCTGGATGTGCAATGACGTTCCCGATTGCCACCAGAACGCGCGGCACCCCCGATCCCTGGCCGACGGAATGAAAGCCCCGCTGTACTGGTCTTATTATCTCTACGACCGCAGTCAGAATCGCAAAGTTGATTTAACCATGTTCCTTTCGAATTGGGCCGCAAGTGAATTCCAGAAAATCTACCCCGGGCGCACGTGCGTGGTGCGCAGCGGTGCCGATCCCACGCGCTTTGCGCCGGGTGGAAATCGGACCGGAATTCGCGCCCGCTTCGCTTTTGCCGAAGAGGAATTCGTTCTCCTCTGGCTCGGCATCTTCATGCCGCACCGCCGCTTGGAGGACGCCATCGCCGCCCTCCGCCTGGTTGCGGAGCGAGGCGTTAAGATCCGTCTGTTGCTGGCCGGTTCGGATCGCAGCTATCCCGAATATCTTAGCTCTCTCAAAACCTTAGTGTGACAGGCGGGTTTGCAGAACCTGGTGACCTTCGCCAGCAAAGTGGCGGACGAGGAAATCTGCGATTTCTACGCCGCCTGCGATGCCTTCGTTTTTCCTAACGACCAGCAAACCTGGGGACTCGTAGTTCTCGAAGCCATGGCCTGTGGCTGCCCGGTCCTGGTGTCGCGTGGCGCGGGGGTGCATGAGGTACTGAGTCACGGCGAGAATGCCATGCTCTTCCCGCCGCGAGATCCTGGGGCAATGGCGCAGGAGATCGAAGCCCTCGTCAGCCAGCCCGAACTGCGCCGCGAGATAGCGAAAAACGGCATGCACCTCGCTCGCGAAACCTACAACTGGGACCGCTTCGCCGACCAGATCAGCCGAGTCTGCCAGGAAGTCATCGACCGCGACAGCCCGGCGGTTTTGTTATCGGGATCTGCAAGCCCCATTGACCCGGCAGTGAAGGTATAGTAGCCCCCGGTCCCTCGGTAGAATAACTTGGAGAGCAGC
>Ga0302325_10027847_pt1 | contig 11706 bp, 10 predicted proteins | sample Palsa_T0_2_FD_201948 | JGI IMG/M metagenome (GOLD analysis project Ga0302325, IMG submission 201948) | Peat permafrost microbial communities from Stordalen Mire near Abisko, Sweden - Palsa_T0_2 | ecosystem: Environmental > Terrestrial > Soil > Palsa > Peat permafrost | place: Sweden: Abisko... | reverse complement strand
GCCGGTTTCGAAGCCCAGTCCCTGGCGGTGATCTCCGAGACCGATATCCTCGGCGATCGGCTGGCCAGGCCCCGGCGACGTCGGCGCGCGGCCAATTTCCTGGCCGAGGCGACGGCGCTCTCCACCGGCGACCTCGTCGTCCACATCGATCACGGCATCGCCCGCTACGAGGGGCTCCGGACGCTCGACGTTCTGGGCGCGCCTCACGACTGCCTCGAGCTGCACTACGCCGCCGAGGCGAAGCTCTACCTGCCGGTGGAGAACATCGACCTTCTCACCCGCTATGGCTCCGAGAGCGAGGGTGTGCAGCTCGACCGCCTGGGCGGCGCGGCCTGGCAGGCGCGCAAGTCACGGGCCAAGGAGCGACTGCGCGAGATGGCCGAGGGCCTGATCGCCATCGCCGCCGCCCGGGTCACGCGCGAGGTCGAGGAGACCCTGCCGCCCCACGGACTCTTCGACGAGTTCTGCGCCCGCTTCCCCTACGACGAGACCGACGACCAGCTCGCCGCCATCGGCGACGTTCTGGCCGACCTCGCTTCGGGCAAGCCCATGGACCGCCTGATCTGCGGCGACGTCGGGTTCGGCAAGACCGAAGTGGCGCTTCGGGCGGCCTTCGTGATGGCCATGAGCGGGCGCCAGGTGGCGCTGGTGGCGCCCACCACGCTGCTGGCCCGCCAGCACTACGCGACGTTCAAGGACAGGTTCCAGGGCTGGCCGGTGAGGCTGGCGCGCCTCTCGCGCCTGGTCCCCGCCGCCGAGGCCGCCGAAACCCGCGTCCGTCTGGCGCGGGGCGAGATCGAGATCGTCATCGGCACCCACGCGGTCCTCTCCAAGTCGGTGCAGTTCAAGGACCTTGGCCTCGTCATCGTCGATGAGGAGCAGCACTTCGGCGTCAAGCACAAGGAGGCGCTGAAGGCTCTGCGCGCCGAGGTGCACGTGATGACGCTGACCGCGACGCCCATTCCGCGCACCCTGCAGATGGCCCTCTCGGGGATCCGCGAGATGTCGATCATCGCCACTCCGCCGGTCGATCGGCTGGCGGTGCGGACCTACATCACCCCCTGGGATCCGGTGTCGATCCGCGAGGCCCTGCTTCGGGAGAAGTATCGCGGCGGCCAGGCCTACTATGTCGCCCCCCGTATTTCCGACCTGCCCGATCTGGCCAAGTTCCTGCGTGAGCAGGTTCCCGAGGTGAAGTTCGTGATCGGCCACGGCCAGCTGGCCGCGACCCAGCTGGAGGACGTGATGGCGGCCTTCTACGAAGGCGCCTACGACGTGCTGCTTTCCACCAGCATCGTCGAATCCGGCCTCGACATTCCCTCGGCCAACACCCTCATCGTCCATCGCGCCGACATGTTCGGCCTGGCCCAGCTCTATCAGTTGCGCGGGCGGGTTGGCCGGGCCAAGGCCCGCGCTTTCGCCTATCTGACGACGTCGTTCGAAAAACCGATTACGGCCGCGGCCGAGCGGCGGCTCCAGGTTCTCCAATCGCTCGACAGCCTGGGCGCCGGCTTCCAGCTCGCCAGCCACGACCTCGACATCCGAGGCGGCGGCAATCTCTTGGGCGAGGAGCAGAGCGGCCACGTTCGCGAGATCGGCGTCGAGCTCTATCAGCAGATGCTCGAGGACGCGGTCGCCGAACTGAAGCATCGGACGGGCGCCGAGGCCGAGGCCGCCGACCGCGGCTGGTCGCCGCAGATCAACACCGGGGCGGCGGTCCTCATCCCCGAGACCTATGTCCCCGACCTGAACGTGCGCCTAGCCCTCTACCGGCGGCTGTCGGACGCCGAGCGCGCCGACGACCGCGAGGCCCTGGCGGCCGAACTGATCGACCGCTTCGGCCCGCTGCCGGCCGAGACCGACCAGCTTCTCCACGTGGTAGCCATCAAGGGCCTCTGCCGTGAAGCCAACGTCGCCAAGATCGACGTCGGGCCCAAGGGGGCCTTGGTCTCCTTCCGCGGCGACCGGTTCGCCAACCCCGCCGGCCTCATCGCCTACGTCCAGAAGAACCCCGCCGTTTGGCGCCTGCGCCCGGACCAGACCGTGCTCGTCAAGGGCGAGTGGGAAACCCCGGAGCAGCGTCTGGCGGCCGCCGAACGGGTACTCGCCGAGCTGGCGCGGCTGGCGAGGGGCGCGGAGACCGAACGCCGGGCGGCCGGCTGACCCTGGACGGCGGGCATCGCCCGCTCCGCGGCCGGGACGGTCACCCTCCAAGGACTACCGCACGATTGGCGGACCGCCGGGGGTGGCGGACTTGGCGGCGACCGCCTCGTTGAGCAAGCGGCGGGCGCGCAGCCACATCTCCAGGCTCTGGGTCATCATCATCCCGGCGGCCAGGGCGATCAGGGCGTCGGCGGCGGCGGTCGCCGGCACGCCACCCAGCGAAGCGCCGCTGGTCAAGGCGGTGCGCATCCACAGGCGCAGAACGATGAGCACGAGGATGAACAGCACTCCCAGCGGCGAGGCGCGGGAGGTGAGATCGTGGGTCTCGGGGTGGACGTCGATGGTCATGAACCGCCCACGCTGCCAACCCAGGGCGCAACCAGCCGCCAGAGCTGAAACCATGAGGGCCAAGCTCGCCACGGTGATCGGCGGAGGCGCGGCGGACAGGGAGGAGACGAGCAGGGCGAGGAACAGAGCCGGCCTGATCCACATCCTCTCGATCCTGAGGCGACGCGGGCGGCTGTTGCGGAGCAGCACGACGCCGACGACGACCGCCAGGGTGATGAGCAGGCTGTAGTTCTGCGGGCCGAGGTGGCCGGTGGGCATCGATCGCTCTCCCAGAGGTTACAGGATCAGCCAGCCCGACGGTGGCTGGCTTCGGCGGCGGCGATCTCCAGGGCCTGGCCGGCGCTGCCGCCGGGATGGATCTGGGCCGCGCCAATGTCGAACTCGGCGACGAAAGGAGGCTGGCCCTCGCCGGATTCGAAGGCGGTGCAGGCGATGACCGCGGCGATGCGCTTGCAGGCGGCTCTGGCCGCCTCGAGGTCGGCGCCGGGCATAGCCAGGGCAAAGACCTCGGCGCCCAGGCGCGCCGGCGTGTCCTCGACCCTCACCAGGCGGCCGATCATCGAGCCGATCTGAGGCACGGCGCGATCGAGCCAACCGCCGGCGCGAGCGGCGGCGACGCTGGCGGTTTCCGCGACCTTGAGCACGCACACCGAAAGTTCGCGATTGCGCGCCTGCGCCGCCTGGGCAAGGCGAATGAGATGGCTGGCGAAGAGGTCGCGGGTAAAGAGGCCGGTCGCCGCGTCCATCAGGCCCGAACCGCGCGCCTTCTCCAGGGCCGAGCGAACGACATTCTGCCGGCGATAGGCGCGCGCCAGCTCGGTGACGCCAAAGGCGATCTCGTCCGGCGAATCGGAGGCGGCGACATTGGTGACGCCTTTCTCTGAGGTCTCGGCGGGGTCAAGGCGCCCGTCCAGCCCCAGGCAAAGCACGGCTGGAATGTGGTAGAGCCGGGTGTTGCGGCGCATGCCGTTGGCGATCTGCAGGGCTTCCTTCCGATCCTCGCCGGCCCACAGCACCACCGCCTCGAACCGCCGATCGTGAAGGTAATCGAAGGCGGTGAAGACGGTAAAGGCCCCGACAACCTCCGCTCCGGCCGCCTTCAGGGCGTTCGAGAGTCCGAGGAACTGGCGTGTCGGTTCGCCAACCGCGAGCACCCGCAGGGGGCCGGCATCGGCGACGGGCGGCTCGAGCCGGCGTCCGTGCTCGGCGAAGGTCTGGGCCCGAAGCTCGAACTCCTCCTCGGCGACCGCGAGGCGGACGAGAGCCTCGAGGCGGTTGACCAGTTGCCGCGCTTCGATCGGCGCGGTCAGAATGAGGTCGAATTCATGTCCTTCCTGCTCGCGGCCCGGCCCTCCGAGTCCGACGACGGGCAGGCGTCTGGGGGCGCTGGCGGCTTTCAGTCGTCCGGCGAGGTTCATCGCTTCGGGCCCTTCGGCCAGGTCGACGATGGCGGCCTCGATGGAAAGATCGGCGAGCGTCGCCATGGCCGCGTACGGCCCCCGGGCGGTGATCGTGCGCCAGCCGAGCGCATCGAGCCCCACGGCCAGGGAGCCCAGGCGCGTCTGCTCCCGCGCCACGATCAGGATCCGTGTCTTCGCCGCCACTACTCGCCCCAGGGCCCACCGGCGGCCAGGGAGCGCGCCGACCCAACAGACTCCTTGTCGCCGCCAGCATAGCAGAGCGCGTGCGGGCGCCGAAGAGGGCCAGGAGCCGACCTGCGCGGGGCTTCCCTTCAGGCGACCCGTCAGGGGGTAGAGGCGGGAAAGATCGATGGGCCTGGCGCTGGCGGGGTCGCCGGCGGTTCCTCCTTGGCGAGATTGAGCCGGATCGGCACGCGAATGTGTGCGCCATCGACTGGAATGCCTTGGGGGGTCCACGGGTTCATCGCCATCACTCCGGCGATCGCAAGAGCGGACTTGCCAAAGCCAAGACCGGACGGAGACTCGCTTGCGACCGTGCAATCGACGAGCTTGCCTTCGTGACTTACCGCGCAGGCGAGGATGGCGACGCCGGTCTTCAAGCCCGCCTTGGCCGCTTCCAGCGGAAAAAGAGCTTACCGGCCATCTTGGGGTCGGGGCCGACCAACCATTCGGGCGAAACAATCTCGACCGCTGGTGCGTCCACGCTGGGATCGCGGAAGTCGAAGGGAATGTCGACCGAGAGCTCTCTGGCGCCCTCGAGTGTCGCCCGGTTGGGGGCTACTCTGAAGTCCTTGACCAGATTCAGCGCCGCTTGGGCAAAACCGCGGTCTGGCGGAACCTCGGATGCTGTCCGGCACTGTCCCAGCCTTCCTTTGTCGGCCACACGGCAGCGCAGCAGGACATGCCCGGAGGGAACGCGACCGTAGGCCGTGTGCGGAAAAGCCGCGGCCATCGCCGCGGTCGTCGGGGTTTCGCCCCAGGGCAAGCTCCGGGCGACCTTTTCGCTGGGGTAGTCCGAGGTTGAAACACCTCCGCTCTTGAAGCTGATCGGGATATTCACTTGTGCGCCGCCGACGGGAACGCCGTCCTTCATCAGCGGACGCATCAGGAAGGAAGGAGCCAGCAACAGGGCCGCGCCGCCGAACCCGTGGCCAGGAGGAACCTCGGAGGTGACCGAGCAGTCATCGAGAAGGCCGCGCACGGTCACCGTGCACGAGATCACCGCCCGCCCGCTCATGCCCCGCGCCTGGGCCGGCCAGAACCTTTCCAATTCTTCGCCGGTCGGCCTTCTGAGCCAGTCCGGCTCGGTGATGACGACAGCCGTGGAAGACGGTGAATCGGACGCGTGGTCAGCCGTCGGGGCCGCCACGCCCCCGACGACCGTCATCGCGGCGGCGCGCACGATGAAGCTTCGGAACGGCGCCGACTCTATTTTTCTAAGTTTAGTCAACCGTTTTTGACGATCGCTTCTTCCACCTGCTCCAGACGGTCCTTGCCGAAGAACATCTCCTGGCCGACGAAGAAGGTGGGGCTGCCGAAGACGCCGCGTTCGACGGCCGAGGTGGTGTTGGCGATCAGCCGGTTCTTCACGGCCTGGTCGGCAGTGAGTTCGATCAGGCGGGAGGCGGGGAGGTCGGCGGCGGCAAGGGTCTCCGAGATGACCGCCGGGTCGTCCATCTTGCGCCTGTCCTCCCACATGGCGGCGAATACCACCTCGACGTAGCGGGCGAAGACGCCGAGCGTGTCCGCCGCCACCGCGCCACGCATGATCGCGAGGGTATTGACCGGGAAGTGCGGATTGGACCGAAAGGCGGCAAGACCATGCCGGGCGACGAAGCGCCGCGTCTCCAGGCCCTCGTAGGCGAGCTTGCTGGGGATCGCCGCGAAGGCTTCCATCGGCGATCGGTTGCCGGTGGCCTTGAAGACGCCGCCCAGCAGCACCGGCGTGTAGGCGAACTTGGCGCCCGTTCGCTGCTCGATCTTCGGTATAACCTTGTGCGCGAGGTAGGCGTTCGGACTGCCGAAATCGAAAAGGAAATTGGGTATGATGCTTGCCATCACCATCGCTCCGCGAAAGGCCGAAGGTCGATCTCGAAGGTCCAGGCGTCGCGACTCTGCCGGTGCAGATTCCAATAGGTCTCGGCGATCGACGCCGGCTCCATGAGGGTGTCGGCGGGCAGCTGCGCCAGGGCCTCTTCGCCGCGGGCGGCGACGATGCGCTCGCGAACGAAGGCGGTGTCGACGCCGGCGTCGATGACCAGATGGGCGACGTGGATGTTCTGGGGTCCAAGTTCCCGGGCCATGGACTGGGCCACCGCCCGCAGCCCCGCCTTGGCGCTGGCGAAGGCCGCGTAGCCGACGCCGCCGCGCATCGAAGCCGTGGCCCCGGTGAAGAAGATCGAGCCCCCGCCGCGCGCCAGCAGCCGGCGCGCGGCCTCGCGACCGGTGAGGAAACCGGCCTCGCAGGCCATCTCCCACACCTTGCGGAAAACGCGCTCGGTGGTCTCTAGAACGGGAAAATTGACGTTGGCCCCGACGTTGAAGATCACCGCCTCCAGCGGCTGGTCGGCGTCGGCGCTAGCGAGAAAGGCGGCGATCTGATCCTCCTGGCGGGCGTCGAGGCCGGCGCCGACAAAGGCCCCGCCGGCGGCCTCGATGCGCGCTGCCAGCGGCGCGAGCTTGTCGCCGTTTCGCCGGCCGCCGAACACGCGGTAGCCGCCGGCGGCGAAGCGCTCGGCGATTGCCGCGCCGATGAAATCGCCGGCTCCGACAACGGCCACGGAAGCTCTGGTCATATCGGCGCCTCTCCGGCGAGCGTCGTCCTGTGCATTACGCGCCGGTGGCCGTCATAGCCGCCGGTGGCGTTGTGCAGCAGGCGCGCGTTGTCCCACATCGTCAGCATGTTCACTCCCCAGACATGGCGGTAGACGAAGGCCTCGCTGGTCATGTGGCGAAAGAGCTGGCCCAGCAGTTCGGCGCCCTCCGCCTCGTCCATCCCCTCGAGGCCGACCGTGTAGACCGGATTGACGAACAGGCATCGCCGTCCCGTGACCGGGTGGGTCCGAACCAGCGGATGGACGAAACGCTTGTCGGCCTCGGGACTGGAGAGGATGGTCATCCCCTTGCGACCAGTCTCGGCGGCGTAGAAGCCCGTTGCGCCATAGGGTCGGGTTGCCGAATGCACGGCTCGCAGACCCTCGATCCTGGCGCGCAGATCGGGGCCCAGCGCGTCCCAGGCGCCGGCCGTGTCGGCGTAGAGGGTGTCGCCGCCCAAGGGCGGGATCTCCTTAGCATGCAGGATCGTCGCCGCCGGCGGCCGCTCCTGAAAGCTCCAGTCGGAGTGCCAGGCCGAGCCGAACACGCTGGCCGTTTCGTCCGGCTCGCGGCGCACCTCCAGGATGTGCGGCCGGCCGGCAAGGGGGGCGATGTAGGGATCGTCTCCGAACTCGCCGAACTGCAGGGTGAAGGCCTCGAGCTGGTCGTGGTTCAGGGGCTGGTCGGGGAACCAGACGACACCGTGCTCGGCGAACGCGTCCTTGACCTCTCGCAAGGTCGAGGCGGACAGGGGTCGCGCCAGTTCCAGGCCGGTAATCGCCGCGCCGAAGCCGGCGCCGGACGGGGTGACCGTGATCGTGGCCATCTGGCGGCCTCCCTCGACGATCCTGGAGACTAACTCAGGCGCGGTCGGCGCGAATGACCTCGTGGTGGCGGATCACTTCGCGGACCAGGAAGCCGAGGAACTTCTCGGCGAATTCGGGATCGAGATCGGCGGTCACCGCCAGCGACCGCAGGCGGGCGATCTGCTGGGCCTCGCGCACCGGATCGGCCGGCGGCAGGTCGAGCCGGGCCTTGAGCTCGCCGACCTTACGCGTGCATTTGAACCGTTCCGCCAGCAGGTGGAGGATCGCCGCGTCGATGTTGTCGATCGAATGGCGCAGTTCGGCCAGTTCCGGCGGCGTTGTTGCGAGGTCGTGAACCGCCTGGGCCATGTCGGACGAAACGGTTGGCGACGAAAGTCCGGCAGGTCAAGCCCGCTCGAAGAGAAGCCCGCCCATGGGTTCGCGGCGGCACGTTCGGCGGGGTCAGTAATCGAGTTTGCGATGGACCGCGGTCATGGAGGCGACCGGCAGGCCGAACAGATCGACCTTCACCGATTTCAGCGCCAGGTCGGGTTGCAGAAGGGTGAAGCGGGTGAAGAAACGCGGCGCGACGAAGGCGTTTGGGCGCACGTGTCGGTGGAACGACAGCGCATAGTCGTCGCCGATCCGCTGGCCGACGATGCGCGATCCGACGGTGGCCTCGGCGGCGACATATTGATCGTCCGCGCCGACGGTCATCGCCCAGCGCCAGATATCGATCTCGCCATCGTCGTAGGTGAAGGTTTCGTCGAAGTGGATGGCGTCATAAGCGCCGCGCCGCGATCCTTCGGTGACGATCGCGCACCGTCGGGTCACCCGGCCGAGGAAATCCTTGACCAGGCCAGCCCCCTCGGTGCGGCCCACGAAGAAGACTTCGGGTCGGAACCTCGTATCGACGTGGGATGCGGTCCGCGCGTCCACCTGGCCTGGCTCTCCCAAGACTTGCCGAGCCGGAGAATAGGGATCGTGGCGGGCGCCGCCCATTCCGCCTATTGTCGCGGCCAGCGGGCGCGGCAATGGCGGATCAGAACAGAGCATGCTCGAGGACTTGACGAATGTCGCCGAGGCGGTAGGCGCGCGGCTGAAGAGCCGCGGAGAAACCGTCGCCGTGGCCGAATCTTCGTCCGGCGGCTTGATCTCGGCGGCGCTCTTGGCGGTCCCGGGCGCCAGCGCCTATTTCATCGGCGGCGGCGTGATCTACACCGGCAAGGCGCGGATGGCGCTCTTGGGGCTCACTCGCGAAAGCGTGGCGGGCGTTCGGTCGTCGAGCGAGCCCTACGCCATGCTGCTGGCCCGCACCGCGCGGGAGAACCTCGGCGCCACCTGGGGGCTCTCGGAAACGGGGGCGGCCGGACCGACCGGCAATCCCTACGGCGACGCCGCCGGCCACAGTTGCCTGGCGATCTCCGGACCGACCGAGACCGCTTTCACCCTGGAGACCGGAGAGGCCGATCGGGCGCGCAACATGGGAACCTTCGCTAGGAAAGCTCTCGAACTGCTGTTGCGGGCCCTGGACTAGGCCAGCTCAGCGGCCGCGGCCGCCATATCCGCCCACGTCGACGCCAATGGTGACGGCGGTGTGGTCGCCGACGGGCTGGCAGACGACGCCGCCCGCCTCGCGATATCCGTGCGTTCCGACGGCGGCCGAGACCTCCCCGTGCGCTTGCTCGCTGTTGGGGGCGATGCTCCCGTCCGCCCGGCGGCGCAGGGGCCCGCAGGGCCCGTAGACCGGACCGGCGTAAGCCCTGGGAGAGTGGGTGGCGGCAGATAGCGGCGGCGGCGGGGCCGGCGGCAGCGGGGCATCGCTGGCTGGCGCGGTGGCGGTGGGGATGGCTTCCTGCGCCTGGCCGAGCGAGGGGACGCAGAAGGCGGCGGCCAGGGCGCAAAGGCAGGCGCGAAGCATCGATGAATCTCCCTCCGGCAAGTCACCGGCGAACGGGGTACGCCTATAGCGAGGCTGAATTGCGTCATCCCGTCAAGGCCAAGGCGGGCCATCGTGGGCCTGGCGTGACCTGCGAGGCGTGCAGGGGTAACACACGCCGATGCCTCTGGGTGCCGAGAGTTCGACCTTCGATAGGCTCCTGGCCGAGGCCAGGAGCGCCATCGCCCCGCTCTATCGCCTGGACGAAGCCCGGGCGCTGGCCCCCCTCATCGAGGCGGCGCGGCTGTCGCCGAAAGAGCGAGGCGACGTGGTTCGCGGGGCGAGCGCCATCCTGGCGCTGTTGCGCGCCCCTGGGAGGGCGGGCTGGGTCGACCGGTTCCTGGCCGAATACAGCCTCTCGAGCGAGGAGGGGACGGCGCTCCTGGGGCTGGCCGAGGCCTACCTGCGGGTTCCCGACGCCGATGCCGCCGACTCGCTGATCCGCGACAAGCTCGCGCGCGGGGACTGGCGGGGCCATCTCGGCTCGGCGGACTCCTTCCTCGTCAACAGCGCCACCTTGGGCCTTGTGCTCGGACAGGCCCTGAGTGAAGCGAGCGAGCGGGGCGGGGCGTTGCGCGGGGCCTTGGCCAGGCTCGGCGAGCCGGCTCTGCGGACAGCCGTGGCGGCGGCCATGCAGACGATGGGCGAAGCCTTCGTGCTCGGTCGCGACATCAACGAAGCCCTGCGCCATGCCGACCGCCGGGCCAACCGGCCATTCCGCTATTCCTTCGACATGCTCGGCGAGGCGGCGCGCACGGCGCAGGACGCCCGGGCCTATGTGGAGGCCTACCGGACCGCCATCATCGCCGTCGGCGAGGCGGCCGACGAACGCTCGGACGTCTTTGGCCGCGACGGGGTGTCGGTGAAGCTCTCGGCCCTTCATCCAAGGTACGAGCCCTTCCAGGCTTCCATTGCGGTCCCCGCCCTGACCGGAAGCTTGATCGACCTGGCGCGCCTCGCAAAGGCGGCGGGCGTCGGGCTGACGGTCGATGCCGAGGAGAGCGAGCGGCTGGAGATGTCGCTCGACATCATTGAAGGCGCCGCCAGGGATCCTGGCCTCGCGGGCTGGGATGGCCTGGGCCTGGCCGTCCAGGCCTACCAGCGGCGGGCGCCGGCCGTGGTCGGCTGGGCCGGGGCGCTGGCGCGCTCTACCGGCCGGCGGTTGATGGTGCGCCTGGTCAAGGGCGCCTATTGGGACACCGAGATCAAGCGCACTCAGGAGCGGGGCCTGGCGGACTATCCCGTCTTCACCCGCAAGGCCTACACCGACGTCAGTTACCTGGCCTGCGCCAAGGCCATGCTTGTTGAGCGTGGTCTCTATCCGGCCTTCGCCACTCATAACGCGGTGACCGTCGCGACCCTGATGGAATGGGCGGGCGACCAGCGGGACTTCGAGTTCCAGCGCCTCCACGGCATGGGCGAGGGCCTCTACGAAGAGCTGATGGCGCGTCAGGGCGTCGCGGTGCGGGTCTACGCTCCGGTGGGAGGATACCGGGAGCTTCTCGCCTACCTGGTGCGGCGGCTCCTGGAGAACGGCGCCAACTCGAGTTTCGTCCACCAGATCACCGACCACCGGCGCTCCGATGAGGATCTGCTGGCCGACCCGGTGGAGAAAGCTGAACGCCGGGGGCTGAAGAGCCACCCGGCGATTCCGCGTCCCGCCGATCTCTTTGCGCCCCAACGCCGCAATTCGGAAGGGCTCGACCTCTCCGACGCCGCCGTCGTGGCCGGCCTCGTGGGCGAGATCGGCGAGGCCTGGGACACGCCGGCGCGGGCCGCGCCGATCGTCGGTGGCCTCGAGGTCAGTGGTCGCGCCAGGCCGGTTCTCGATCCTGCCGATACCGGTCGCATCGCCGGCGAGGTCGTCGAGGCGGGCCCCGCCGACCTCGAGCGCGCCTTGGTCGCGGCCGTCGAAGCCCATCCGCGATGGAGCAGGCGACCCGTCGAGGAGCGCGCCGCCGTCCTCGATCGCTTGGGTGATCTGATCGAGGCTCACCGCTGCGCGCTCATGGCCCTGGCGATCCGCGAGGCGGGCAAGACGCTCGCCGACGCCCAGGGCGAAGTGCGAGAAGCGGTCGATTTCTGCCGCTACTACGCCGCCGAGGCCCGCTGCGTGTTCCAGCCTCTGCGGCTGCCCGGACCCACCGGAGAGACCAACGACCTGGCCCTCCGCGGGCGGGGCGTGTTCGCGTGCATCAGCCCGTGGAACTTTCCC
>Ga0302325_10027846_pt1 | contig 11706 bp, 10 predicted proteins | sample Palsa_T0_2_FD_201948 | JGI IMG/M metagenome (GOLD analysis project Ga0302325, IMG submission 201948) | Peat permafrost microbial communities from Stordalen Mire near Abisko, Sweden - Palsa_T0_2 | ecosystem: Environmental > Terrestrial > Soil > Palsa > Peat permafrost | place: Sweden: Abisko... | reverse complement strand
AGCGGACCGCCGGCGGTGACCTGATGACCCGCACCATCGCCGCCCTCAGCCTGGTCGTGGCCATCGTGGTCGCGGTCGCCCTGTTAATAAACAGCCGCTGAATCCTAATGACCGCCCGTCATGAGGTGAGCGGCAGTTCGGCCATCAGGTGCCAGCTTCCCGGCGCGGCGCGGCCCGCCATCAGCCACGCCCGGGTGACCCGGGCCCGGATCGGCAGCATGGGCCTGAGCCCGGCTTCGGCGGCGCGCAGGTCCCCGAGACCGGCCAGGGGCGCATGGCCGACGGTCAGGTGCGGCACCGAGTCCTCGTGCGCGCCGCCGTACGGCCGGTAGTGCGGAAAGGCGGCGCGCACGGCGCGGGTCAGCGCGCGGAATGGCTCGTCCGGCTCGGGCGCCAGCCACAGAACGTCCTGACCGAACCATTTCGTCCCCGCGAATTCGCAGTCAAACGAGCCGACCGAGGCCACGGCGGCCGACGCCGACGAGATGACCGCGTCCGTGATCTTCTCCGGCGGCACGAACGGATACAGGACCGTCACGTGCGCGGGCACGCCCCGGCCCGCGGCCTGGTCAAGGACGGCGCGGTATCGTCCGACGACCGGCTCGGCCTCCGGGATGGGAACGAGGATCGCAGCCTCGGCCGGCGGCGGGTCGGCGGGCGGCGCAGCCATCCCCGCATCATCCCATTGGAGGTGACCGCTGTCTTCGCCCCCGCAAGCGACGAAGACGGCGGCCACCCGCTCGGCACGGACTTAGCGCTACCGCTCAGGTGATCAGCGGGGCCGGCCCGGGCGAAGACCGAAGCTGGTCAGAGCTGGGGGACGAGCCCAGCCCTGACCAGCATCGCTGCGGACTGCGCCCCCGCAGGCTGTCCGCCGTTCCCGGTCTCGCCGTCGGCCGGTATCTTCTGCCGTGGCTAGCTGCGAGCATGTCAGCGAGCGGTTGCGTCATGATTGATCGTTGATTGAGCGGAGAGCGGCCCGGCCAGCGTCGTTGGGATCGCGCCGTGACCAGGCCGTTTTACGGCCTGATCCATCCATGATTGAGTGACGTTCGAGCCCATTCCTGCAAACGGTTGCCGGAGGGCGGACGCACCGAGAGGCTGACAGGGCGGCGTGGTGCTGTTTCGGATGCTGGGACCCCTCGAGGTCCAGACCGAGCGGGGCTGGACGGGGATCAGCGCACCGAAGTGGCGCACGGTGCTGGCCGTGCTGCTGTTGAACCCCGGTCAGGTCGTCTCGACCGACCGGCTGATCGCGGAAGCCTGGCCCAGCCGGCCCCCGAAGACGGCCAGCAACTCGGTGAGCATCTACGTACACCGGCTTCGCCGGCTGATCGGTGACGCCGAGGGCCGGATTCTCGTGACGAGGGCACCGGGGTACCAGATCCGGACCGGCACCCAAGACATAGATACCCAACGATTCACCGCCCTTACTGCCGCCGCCACCCGCGAATTGTCGGGCGGGGATGCTCGCCGGGCCGCTGAGCTGCTGGATGAGGCCCTCGGGCTGTGGCGGGGCCGCGCGCTGACCGACGTGCCGCCGTCGGCCCTGGTCAGCGCGGAGGCGGAGCGACTGGAGGAATCGCGTCTCGACGCCCAGGCGCTGAAGCTGGAGGCTGACCTCGGGTGCGGACGGCACACCCAGGTGGTGGCCGATGCGCGCAGGCTCCTGGCCGACCAGCCGATGGGAGAGCGGCTGTGGATGCTGCTCATCCGCGCCCTGCACAGCTCGGGCCGGCAGGCGGAGGCGCTGGAGGCCTACGGCCAGGCCCGCGAGGTCATCGCCGAGGAACTAGGCGTCGACCCCGGCCCCGAACTGCAGCGTCTCTACCAGCAGATCCTCGCGGCCGACGCGGAGAATCTCGCGCCGGCTGCCCTCCTCCCCGCCGCCGTGGAGCCGCTGCCCCCGCTGGCGCAGCTGCCCGCCGATATTCCCGACTTCACCGGCCGGGCCGAGCAGGTTCAGGATCTCCGCGACCGGCTGGCGGGGCCGCCGCGGCCGGACAGCCCGGGGGCCGTCGCCGTGGCCGCGGTGATCGGGGCCGGCGGCCTCGGCAAGACCACGCTGGCCGTGCACACGGCGCACCTGCTCCGGCCCGAATTCCCGGACGGGCAGTTGTACATCAACCTGCTCGGCGCGAGTCAGCATCCGGCCGCGCCCAGCGATGTCCTGGCCCGGTTCCTGCGCGATCTCGGGATGAATCCAGCGCGCATCCCGGTCAGTGAGGAGGAGCGTTCGGCCAGCTACCGGAGCCGGCTGACCGACCGGAAGGTGCTCATCGTCCTCGATGACGCGAAGGATGCCGCCCAGGTCAGGCCGCTGCTGCCGGGATCCGCCTCGTGCGCGGTCCTGGTCACCACCCGGAGCTGGATGCCCGACCTGGCCGGGTCCCACTTCGTCGACCTGGATGTCCTCGAGCCGGCCGAGGCCCGGACCATGTTCTCGGCCATCATCAGCCCGCGGGCCGAGGCTGAGCCGGAGGCCACCGACGAGGTCCTGACCGCCTGCGCGGGCCTGCCGCTGGCGATCAGGATCGCGGGCGCCCGGCTCGCCTCGCGGGGCGGCTGGACCGTGCGCGCCCTGGCGGGCCGTCTGTCCGACGAACGGCAGCGGCTGGACGAGCTGCGGGTGGGAAACCTGGCCGTGCGGGCGTCCTTTGAGGTGAGCTTCGCCAGCCTCCCCGGTGCTAGCCAGCCGGGCGGCATCGATCCGGCCCGGGCTTTCCGCCTGCTGGGTGTGTGGCCGGGCCCGTCTATCGGGCTGGCCGCGGCTGCGGCCCTGCTGGGCCGCCCGGAGAGCGCGGTGGCGGACGCGGCGGAAGTCCTGATCGACGCCCATCTGCTGGATTCCCCGGTGCCGGACGTCTACCGGTTCCACGACCTGCTCCGGGTGTATGCCGCCGACCGGGCCCGGGAGCAGGAGACTGAGGACGACCGCCGGGACGCGGTCGTCCGCGTGCTCACCTGGTACCTGCACAGCATGGAGGCCGCGGCCCGGGTGATCTCCCCGCAGCACACCCGGGTGCCGCTCGACCTGCCGCCGGCCGGAGTGCGGCCGCTCGAGTTCAGCAGCCTCGATGACGCGCTGGCCTGGTGCGAGGCCGAGCGGGCCCGGCTGGTGGCCGCCGTCCGGCTGGCCGCCGAGTCCGGGCTGCACCAGATCGCCTGGAAGCTGCCGGCCGCCGCGATGAGCTTCTTCTACCGGCGCAGCCACTGGACCAACTGGGTGACGACCCACGAGATCGGCCTGGCCAGCGCCCGTCAGGTGGGCGACAAGCTGGCCGAGGCCTGGATGCTGAACAATCTCGGCATGGCCTACGGCCAGCAGCGGATGGAGGAGTCCGTCGCCTGTTTCGAGCAGGCGCTGGCGCTGTACCAGGAACTCGGTGACGGGCAGGGCGAGGCGCGGGCCGCGACCAACGTGGCCAAGGCCTACTTCGACTTGGGGCGGTTCGGCGAAGCGCTGGCGGCCGGGCAGCGGTCGCTCGGCATCCAGCGGCAGTTCGGGAAGCGCTATGGCGAGGGAATCACGCTGGACAATCTCGGCTGCGCCTACCGCGAACTGGCCGAGTACGACGAGGCGATCGATTGTCTCCAGCAAGCTCTGGCCATTTTCCGCGAGCTGGGCGACCGGGACGCGGAGGCCGACTCGCTGAGTGACCTGGGCGCCGCCTACCTCAGCCAGGGCGGGATGGGCCAGGCCGTAGCCTCACTGCGGGAGGCACTGGTCATCCAGCGCGACATCGGGGACCGGCATGGCCAGGCCCGGACGCTGCAGCGGCTGGGACTCACCCAGCAGCGGGCCGGGAACGCGGGGGAAGCGCGCGAATTGCTGTTCGATGCCCTGCACCTGCTCGACGAGCTTGGTGACCACGCCCGGGCCGCGCAGGTCCGGGCCAATCTGGTGACGTTCACCGAAGCCGCGGGCTGAGATGAGTTAAGGGCGTACCTTCTATTTCGCTCGCTACCCGATATCCTGCTCCCACCATTTGCCAATGGCTCGATCCAACGGGGCACGGAGGGAACGAAATGTCAACGGGGCACGAGGAGACCAAGGCCGGGGACACCGAGGCAGCGGCCCAGTCACCAGCCGACGACGGGCAGGAAACGCCGGTGGCGGCGGCGAACCCGGGGCCCGACGCTGACGAGCAGCCCAGCGCGCCGGACGCGGGTGCAGGTGGGCCCATCGCCAAGCCGGACGACAAGTATCAGGGCTAGCTGACACCACTGCGGGTCTAGGCCAGTTGTGGGCTAGACTGCTTCGAGCGCGCTTGTGCGCGTGCCTGTCGGCTGTTGCCTGCCCTCCGGCTGGGCCGGGCTTTCTGGTCTGGGATCACCTGGTCAGGAGTCCGCGCCGGCGATCTGGTCTTCATTGTCAAAGGAGTCACTGCCGTGCCCGAGGTCCGCATCCCCGCCGAGCCGCGCACCGAGTTCGGCAAGGGCTTCGCCCGCCGCGCTCGTCTCGCCGGCCGGGTTCCCGCCGTCCTCTACGGCCACGGCACGGAAACACGGCATGTCACGCTCCCCAGCCACGCCGTCATGATGGCGCTCAAGACGTCGAACGCGCTGATCCGGCTGGACGGCCTGCCGGGCGGAAGCCAGCTGGCGCTGCCCAAGGCCATCCAGCGAGACCCCATCCGGGGCTCCGTGGAGCACGTGGACTTCATCCTGGTCCGGCGGGGCGAGAAGGTCACCGTGGACGTGCCCATCCAGGTGATCGGCGAGGTGTTCCCCGGCGGCCTGCTCGAGCAGCAGCTCATCCAGATCTCGATCGAGGCCGAGGCGACGAACATCCCGCGGGGCATCGAGATCGACGTGGATGACATGGAGGTCGGCCGCTCGGTGCACGCCGGGGACTTGGACCTGCCCGACGGCTCCGCGCTGGCCGTCGAGCCGGACACCTTGATCCTGCACGTCGTCGCCGCGCCGACCGCCGAGCAGATGGAAGCCGATCTCGGCATTCCGGAGGCCGCCGTCAGCGCCGAGCCTGCTCCGGTGCCCGAGGGTGAGGGCGAGGCCCGGCCCGAGAGCAGCGAGCAGTCGGGCTGAGGTTCTTTCCGGGCCGGCGGGCGCCGGGCCGAGACGGGCGCGCCGTGGCCGACGAGCGCTGGCTCATCGTCGGGCTGGGAAACCCGGGGCCCGAGTACGCGGGCAACCGGCACAACGCCGGCTATATGGTCGCGGACCTGCTGGCCGAGCGGGCTGGCGCGCGGCTGCGCGGCGGCAAATTCCGGGCCAGCGTCGGTGACGGCCGCCTGGCTGAGCTGCCGGTGACCATCGCCAAGCCGCTTACCTTCATGAACGAATCCGGCGGCCCCGTGGCGGCGCTCCGGGGTTACTACCGGGTGCCGCCCGGCCGAATCGTTGTCCTCCATGATGAGCTGGATCTTCCGTTCGGAACGATAAGGCTCAAATTGGGCGGGGGAGACAATGGGCATAACGGACTTCGTTCGGTGACTGCCGCGCTCCGCCCGGGCGACTATTACCGGCTCCGCTTCGGCATCGGCCGTCCGCCGGGGCGGATGGACCCGGCGGCGTTCGTGCTGCGTGACTTCGCTCCGGCGCAGCGCAAGGAACTGCCGTACCTGATCGACCGCAGCGCCGACGCGGTGGAGGCGCTCCTCGCCGACGGGCTCGCCGCCGCGCAGAATGCCTTCCATGCTGGCCGTCCGCTATGAGCCAGTGGCTGGTCACCGGGGCGGCCGGGATGCTCGGCCAGGATCTGGTCACCGTTCTCGAGCGGGGCGGCGAGACCGTCACCGCTCTCACGCACGGGGATCTCGACATCACAGATGGCGCGGCCGTCCGGGCGGCCGTCCGGACCTGGCGGCCCGACGTCGTCGTCAACTGCGCGGGCTGGACCGCGGTGGACGCCGCCGAGACCGCTGAGGCCGCCGCGCTCCGGCTGAACGGCGAGGCGGTCGCCGACCTGGCCGCCGCGTGCGCCGGATCGGGCGCCTGCCTGGTCCAGCCGTCGACCGACTACGTCTTCGGCGGGCACGCCACGCGGCCCTATGCGGAGGATGACGGTCCCGCGCCCGGCACCGCCTACGGGCGGACCAAGCTGGCCGGGGAGCAGGCCGTGCTGGAGCAGCTGGGTACGGCCGGCTATGTGGTGCGGACCGCCTGGCTGTACGGGGCCCACGGGCCGAACTTCGTGCGGACGATGATCAGGATGGAGCGCGAACGGCCGGCCCTGGATGTCGTGGATGACCAGCACGGGCAGCCGACCTGGACGATGGATGTCGCTGACCGGATCGTCGCGCTGGTCACGTCGGGGGCGCCGGCCGGGGTGTACCACGCGACGAGTTCAGGGGAGACGACGTGGTTCGGGCTGGCCCAGGAGGTCTTCCGGCGGCTGGGCGCGGACCCTGGCCGGGTGCGGCCGGTGAGCAGCGCCGGGTACGTCCGCCCGGCCCCCCGGCCGGCCTACAGCGTGCTCGGCCATGAGGCGTGGAGCCGGGTCGGCCTCAGCCCGATCGGCGACTGGCGGCTGGCGCTGCAGCAGGCGTTTCCGGCGCTCGCCACGGCCGAGGGAGCCGAGGCTTCCCGACGGCCCGGCGTCACCGGGTGAAGATAACAAAACGGTAACAGCGGCTACCTAGTCGTCATCGCCCCCCACGGGCAGGGCGTCATTAGGGGTAGTTTCAGCATTTCGCACGTTTAGCGTCCTGTGTGGATGAAGAGTGGCGGGTGAGGACCCAGCCACCGGTCGGGGCCGGGCGGATCACTGATTTGGGAGGCTGGGCGTTGCCTGCACGCATGGGTCGCGGCATGGCCAACGCGCCGGAGTGCGGGCGGCGGCCCCGGGCGGCGCGGTGGTGACGGCCCGCTCGGCTCGGCTCGGCCTGATTACCGGGCGAGACAGCCAGAGTGCCGCGCTGCTGGAGCGGCTGCTCCAGATCTCTGTCCGTCAGCTGGCGGAGCAGCAGGTCGGCGGGGACTTCGTGTTCACCGTGACCGGCAGCGCCGCGCCCGGCGGCGGCTGGCAGCTGCGCCGGGCCGGGACCAGCCTGCGCTACGGCGCGATCGCCGCCCTCGGCCTGCTGCGCCTGCCCGAGGCGGAGCAGCGGGTGGTGCTGGGCGGGCAGACCTGCGACGACCTGCTGGACCGGCTGGCCAAGGGCCTGGACGCCAGTACCAACGTCGGCGACGCGGCCGTAGTGAGCTGGGCCTGCGCCGAGATCGGGCATGGCGGGCTGGCGCGCGGGCTGGACCGGCTCGCCGAGCTCGACCGCCCGGACGCGCCGCTGGACGTGCTGTCCGCGGCCTGGGTCGTGACGGCGCTGGTCGCGGCGCGCACGCAGGCTGACGTGGAAGAGCGCCTGGCCGCCGCGCGCGGGCGGCTGCTGGGGGCCCGCGGCGCCGTGGTCTACCCGCACACCACGGGCGCCAGCGCCTGGTACCGCGCCCATGTCGGCAGCTTCGCCGATCAGGTCTACCCCATCCAGGCCCTGGCCCGGCTGCACGGCAGCGCGGACGATCCGGAGGCGCTGGCCGTGGCCAACTCCGTCGCCGGGGTGATCTGCGCGGCGCAGGGTGACGCCGGGCAGTGGTGGTGGCACTACGACTCGCGCACCGGTGAGGTCGTGGAGGGCTATCCGGTGTACACCGTCCATCAGCACGCGATGGCCCCTATGGCGCTGCTGGACCTGGCCGACGCGGGCGGGGACGGGCATCTCGACAACATCCGCCTGGGCCTGCGGTGGCTGGCCGGCCCGCCGGAGGCCGACGAGGAGCTGGTGCTCGATACGCCGCCGATCACGTGGCGCAAGGTCGCCCGGGCCGACCCGCGGAAGGTGGTGCGCGGGCTCCGCGCGGCGTCCACCCGGGTGCGCCCGGGAATGAGCCTGCCCGCCCTCGACCGGATGTACCGGCCCGGTGCTGTTGATCACGAGTGCCGCCCGTACGAGCTGGGCTGGCTCCTTATGACATGGCTGCCATGACTGTGAGGGTGGGATGGATCACGACCCGGCTGGGCTGATGGAGCGGGACCTGTTCGGGCTGTCGGTGGACGCGCTCACCATGACGCAGGCGGTCGCGCGGTGCACGGACGCGATCAAGAATGGCGAGCACCTGTCGGTCGGCGTGCTGAACGCGGCCAAGGTCGTGGCGATGCGGCGGAACCCGCAGCTCCGCGAGGCGGTCGCCGAATGTGACATGATCCTGGCCGACGGGCAGGCGGTCGTCTGGGCGAGCCGTATGCTGGGCGCGCCGCTGCCGGAACGCGTGGCGGGCATCGACCTGTTCACGGCCCTGCTGGCCGAGGCGGCCGATCGCGGTTACCGGGTGTACTTCCTGGGCGCGCGGCCGGAGGTGCTGGCCCGGATGATGGACGAGGTCGGCCGGAGATTTCCCGGGCTGCCGGTCGCGGGGGCCCGGGATGGCTACTACCAGGCGGGCGAGGAGGCCGAGGTGGCCGAGGACATCCGCCGCTCCGGCGCTGACATCCTCTTCATGGGCATGTCCTCGCCACGCAAAGAGGTGTTCCTCAGCGAATGGGGAGCGGCCACCGGGGCGAACGTGATCCACGGGGTCGGGGGGTCCTTCGACGTGCTGGCCGGGCTGACCCGGCGGGCGCCCGTCTGGTGGCAAGATCATGGTCTGGAGTGGCTCTATCGTGCGTCGCAGGAGCCGGTGCGGCTCGGCCGCCGGTACCTGACCACCAACATGTCGTTCATCGCGCTGGTCGCGCGGGAGCGAATGCGCAGCAGGGGGAACTCGTGACTACGGTCGTTGTCGCTGGACTTGGATACGTGGGCCTGCCACTGGCCATGCGCGCCACCGCGGTGGGTCACCGGGTGGTCGGCTATGACACCAACCCGGGCCGGGTCAAGCTGCTGGCCGCCGGTGAGTCCTACGTGGAGGACATTTCCAGCGCAGAACTGCAGGCCGCGCTGGCGGGCGGACTGTTCCTGCCCTCGTCCGACGAGGACGCGTGCACCGGTTTCGATGTCGCCGTCATCACCGTCCCGACGCCGCTGCGCGAGGGCCTGCCCGATCTCAGCTACATCGAGGCGGCGTCCCGGATGCTGGCCCGGTACCTCCGGCCGGGCGCCACGGTGATCGTGGAATCGACGTCATATCCGGGCACGACGCAGGAGCAGGTGCTGCCCTGGCTGGAGGACGGTTCCGGGCTGGTCGCGGGCACCGACTTCTACCTGGGCTACAGCCCGGAGCGGATCGACCCGGGGAACAGCACGTGGACGCTGACCACCACGCCGAAGATTGTTTCCGGGATCGATGAACGGTCCCTCGCGGCCGTCCAGGGTTTCTACGACGGCGTGGTCGAGCGGACCGTGCCGGTCTCCTCGCCCCGCGAGGCCGAGCTGGCCAAGCTGATCGAGAACACCTTCCGGCACGTGAACATCGCCCTGGTCAACGAGCTCGCCATGTTCGCCAGCGACCTCGGCATCAACGTGTGGGAGGCGATCGACGCAGCCTCCACCAAGCCGTTCGGCTTCATGCCGTTCACGCCGGGACCGGGGGTGGGCGGTCACTGCCTGCCCATCGATCCCTCCTACCTGTCCTGGCGGGTGGAACGGACGCTCGGCAAGAGCTTCCGGTTCGTCGAGCTGGCCGACGACATCAACCGGCATATGCCCGACTACGTCATCCACCGCCTGATGCTGGCGTTCAACGCCCGCGGGCGCGCCCTCCGGGGTGCGCGCATCCTGCTGCTCGGGCTCGCGTACAAGAAGAACACCGGCGACGCGCGGGAGTCGCCCGCGGTCCGGGTGGCCCAGCTGCTGGCCGGGCTGGGAGCGGACGTCCGGGCCGCCGACCCGCATGTCGTGGAGGCCCGGGCGGTGGACGGGGTGGTGGCCCGCGTGGAGGCGACACCTGAGGAGATCTCCAGCGCGGACGCGGTCGTCCTGCTCACCGACCACGACGCCTTCGACTTCGAGGAGATCGGCCGGCACGCGCAGTTCATCTTCGACTGCCGCCGCCGGCTGGCCGGGCCGAACGTCGAAATCCTGTGACGACCGGGCCAATGCGAATTGTCTGCGTCGCCGGAGCGCGGCCTAATTACATGAAGGTCAAGCCGGTGATGGACGCGCTCGAGGAACGCGGGGCGGACGTCATCCTGGTGCATACCGGCCAGCACTATGACGCGGCGATGAACGACGTGTTCTTCACCGACCTGGGGATCCGCGCGCCCGATCATTACCTCGGGGCGGGCTCAGGCAGCCATGCCGCCCAGACGAGCCGGGTGATGACCGCGTTCGAGCCGCTGGCCGAGCAGTTGCGGCCGGACGTGGTCGTGGTCGTCGGGGACGTGAATTCCACGCTGGCCTGCGCGCTGGTGACGGCGAAATCCGGGGCGCTGCTCGGGCATGTCGAGGCCGGGCTGCGCAGCCGGGACTGGACCATGCCCGAGGAAGTCAACCGCGTCGTCACCGACCGGGTCAGTGACTACCTCTTCGCCCCGTCGGCCGACGCGGTGGCGAACCTGCAGGCCGAGGGACACCGGGCGGATCAGATTTACCTGGCCGGCAACGTCATGGTGGACACGCTGCTCGCGAACCTCGACCGGGCCCGGGCGTCCGATGTGCTGAGCCGGCTCGGGCTGGAGCCAGGCGGCTACGCGCTGGTGACCTTGCACCGCCCGGCCAACGTGGACGACCCGGCCGCGCTGGGCGGCCTGCTGTCAGCGCTCGACCAGGTGGCCCGGGCGTGCCCGGTGGTGCTGCCCGCCCACCCCCGGGCGGCCAGCCAGCTGCAGAGTGCGGGCCTCTCCGACCAGATACAGGTCATCCCGCCCGCTGGATACCTCGACTTCATCGCCTTGCAAGCGTCGGCCCGCCTCGTGCTCACCGACTCGGGCGGCGTGCAGGAGGAAACCACGGTCCTCGGCGTGCCCTGCCTCACTCTCCGGGACAACACCGAACGGCCCATCACGCTGACCGAGGGCACCAATCAGCTCGTGGGCCGTGACCCGGAAAGAATCGTCAAGACAGCCCTCGGCGTCCTGCAGGACCCGCCCGCCCCGCGGTCACCCGCGCTGTGGGACGGACGCGCCGGGCAGCGGATCGCCGACACCCTGCTGGCCGGCCACGGGCCCGCCGGGCACCCGCGCCCCACCGACCAGGTTCGGTAGTAGTCAGTAGTCCTGGCCAGGTTCGGTAGTAGTCAGCAGGCCTGGGCGGTCAGTAGTCCTGGGCGGCGGGGCCGCCGGACCGGACGCGCGGGGCGCGCACTGAGGGGCGGGGCTCCGTCGACCGGCGCGCGGCGATGCGGCCCAGCCGGATGGGATGCCGGTCGAGGAAGGCCGCCACCCCGAAGATGGCCACAAAGGTCAGGATGATCAGCCCAAACAGGGCCCGTTTCGACGACCCCTGCTGGAGGAGCGGGCCGCTGTCGCCTTCCAGCAGGGGCTGGATGCGGTTGTTTGGCGCGACATCGTCCGACACCTGCTCGGCCGTGAAGTCCTTCATGATCAGGTTGGTCAGGATGGTGAAGGTCCGGTGGACGGCGGGGAAGTTGGTGGACGTCGTGGCGATCGTCAGGTAGGGATTGCTGAAGTCCGGGTACTCCAGGTTGTAGCTGTTCAGCAGCTCCACGTCGATCTGCGCGGTGCCGCCGGCCCGGAGCACCTGCTGCTGGCTCTGCGGGCTCATGATGCTGACGGCCACGGTGCCCGCGGCCTCGGTCAGCGTGCCGCCGACGCTCTCGAACGGGTTCGGCTTGACCCCGGAGATGGGC
>Ga0302325_10027844_pt1 | contig 11707 bp, 9 predicted proteins | sample Palsa_T0_2_FD_201948 | JGI IMG/M metagenome (GOLD analysis project Ga0302325, IMG submission 201948) | Peat permafrost microbial communities from Stordalen Mire near Abisko, Sweden - Palsa_T0_2 | ecosystem: Environmental > Terrestrial > Soil > Palsa > Peat permafrost | place: Sweden: Abisko... | reverse complement strand
CAACGCATCCAGACGGCCAAGCCCTCTGTCCTTGCCGGCCCGAAGCAACTCGCGGCGCACCTCGTAATCGGCGATCTCAGGTATCACCACCTCGGCGCCGTTGTAGGTAAGGCTGGCGAGCCAGTTCTTGCACGCCTCATTTTCCGGGGAGCTTTTCGGATTCGTAATCATCCCAAGCGGACCAGCGTCGAGAAGAACGATCAGGCTCACGAGAAGAGCTTATAGCCGTCAGGCCGACCCTCGTCCAGGGAACGGCGCAGAACTTCGAAGGTCTCTTGCTGTTCCTTCTCATCGTCCTGCATCCACTCGTCCAATAGTTTGGCCAAAGCGGAGGGGTCCGGTTTGGGAGGAAAAACAGATTCCTGCCGCCCAGGGATTCGGTATGGCTGGCCGCGCTTGTTTGTATCCGGCATCCTTCGCCTTTGATTCTAACCCGCGACGACACTGCGGGAATGTCGCCAATCGGTGCTTCAATCCTGCTTCAGCACCGTGAGGGGATCCAACCGCGCGGCGCGGCGGGCAGGCACATACGCGCCAAGCGCGGTCATTGCCAGCAGCACAACGGGAACCAGCACCAGGATCGGCACACTGAATGACGGCACGCCCATCGCGGCAGTGAGCGCGCGGCTAAAGAGCATGCTTAGAGCAAAGCCGATGGCGATGCCTACCACACTGAGACGGAGCCCCTGCTTGAGCACCATGCCCAGTACCGTAATCCGGTCGGCGCCGACGGCCATCCGGATGCCGATCTCGCGGCTGCGCCGGGCGACGGACCAGGCGATGACGGCATACAGGCCGGACAACGCCAGAATCAGGCCCAGCAGGCCCATGCCGCCGACCATGCCCGTGATCAGGGCAAAGACTTTCACTGCCCGTTCGTGGAAGTACTCTTCCATGGTCCGCAGCCCAAAGAGCGGCTGCTTGGAATCAAGCGACCGGACGAGATCGCGCAGCGCCGGGGCAAGGCTTTCGGATGGGCCAGCCGTTTGGACCATCAGCGTCATCTTTGCCCTGTGGTTCTGCGAGAAAGGCAGGTACAGGAAATCGAACGGCGGTTCCACCAGGACGGCGTATTTGCTTTGCTTCGCCACGCCGACAATCTCCACCCAATCTCCCTTTGCCCCTCCAACCCGCAAGCGCTTACCGATCGGATCCCGGTCAGGGTAGTATTTCTTGGCGAAGTGCTCGTTCACCACCGCGACTCGAGGCGAATCCGCGGTGTCGGTAGCGCGAAATCCGCGGCCTTCGAGAAGCGGAATTCCCAGTGTGGAGAAGTAGTCTTCGCCGACCACGTTCGCGAGGACGCCGTCTGAATCCCTGCCTTTCGGCATTTGATAGCCTTCCGGGGCCACCAGTTGAGAGTCCATGTGGTTTGCCATCGGAACGAGTTCCGCTAGCGATGCCGACACGGCGCCGGGCATTTGCCGCGCCTTCTCGGTGAGGCTTTTGTAAAAAGCCTGGGTCTGGGCTTCGTTGTAGCGAGCCAGTGTCGGGTTAAAGCCCGCCATCAGCAAGTGGTCCGAACGGAAACCGGGAGGCCGTGACATCACGAATGAAATGCCGCGGTAGAGCTGGGTGGCGCAGATGAGCAGAAACAGCGAACCTGCCACCTGAGCAACCACCAAGGCATTTCTTCCCAGGAAGCGCCGGCGTGGTTCGAGATTCCTCCCGCCTGCTCTCAATGCGGGCTCGATATCCGCTCGTGTGGCGCGGAAGGCCGGCACGAGGCCGCACAAAGCCGCGCTGATCACCGTGGCACATAAGGCAAACAGCACCAAGCGGAGATCCAGCCTGGCGGTGACCTCGAGGGGGATCTCGCTGGGGACGCGGAAGGGCATAATCGCATCCAGGCAGGCTTGCGCCAGCAGCAGACCGCAGGCTCCTCCTAACAGGGAGATCAGAAGACTTTCCGTGAGCAGTTGCCGCACGAGCCGCCAACGGCTGGCGCCGACGGCCATGCGGATCGCGATTTCGCCGGAACGGGCCAGGGCGCGGCCGAGCATCAGATTGCCGACGTTGGCGCAGGCGATCGCGAGCACGACAGCGGCCAGCCCGAGCAGCAGCGCAGCCAGTGCGGCGTCAAAAGGCGACGAATCTGCACGGGCCTCGAGTTCCGTCCGGACGGTCGCGGACCAATCGCGATTTGTGCCCGGATAGGACTGCGCCAACGACTCGGCAATCACATGCGCCTCAGCGGCGGCGGTCTTGGCGCTGACGCCGTCCTTGAGCCGCCCCTTTACGTCAAGCCGCCGATCGTCCCGGTTCTCAAGCCAATTGGATGACGGGGCTCCGGCCAGGCGGGCGCTCATCATCAAAGGAATGTATAGAGCGGGGCGGAAGAACTGGTCGACGCCGCTGAAGCTTTCCGGCGCCACGCCGACGATGCGGAACTCGATTCCATTCACATAGACGGAACGTCCGATGACGTCGGGCGAGGAAGCATACTCGCTTCTCCAGGCATCGTCGCTGATCACGGCCACGGCGTCTCGCCCGGGAACCGAGTTCTCGTCCGGCCGGAAGCCGCGGCCCAGCTGCGGTGTTACTTTGAAGACGTCAAAGAAATTGCCGCTCACCAGCAGGCCGCCCTTCATTTCGGGCAGCGCCTGCCTGTTTGGCGAAAAGCCGAACTGACTCAGGTACATCGCGGCCAGTCCCTGGAAGGCGCGGGTCCTGTTGCGGAAATCGGTGAAATCCAGATAGGACATCGTGGATGGCCCCTGCCCGCGAAGCTGGGATCGGAGGTTCACCACGCGGGACGGTTGCTTCACCGGCAGCGGACGCAACACCAGCGCGTCGGCAACACTGAAGACAAACGCGTTGGCGCCGATTCCGAGAGCGATGGAGAGAATCGCGACCAGCGCGAACGACTTATGCTGGAGCAGGGTCCGGACAGCGTACCGAAGATCGCTAAACATAGCGGTCTTCTAAGTGCACGCCGGGAACCACGGCGCCCACGCCAAGTCGATTCGTTTTGATGCACTTACGCCAGGAGTGCGGCAGCAGGCGTGTTCGGTCCCGATTCCGTGTGTTCGGAGTTGGGACCACAATCCTGGCGGATATGCCGGCCCGAGAGTGGCCGAAAAGAAGTTCTCCTGAGATAATCCGGGGGAGGACGTGTCAACCATGCAGATTCTGTTAGAGCTGCCAGCGGACATCGCCGAAGGACTCGAGTCGAAGTGGAAGGATTTGCCTCGTGCGGCTCTCGAAAGCCTCGCACTCGAGGCGTATCGGTCGCGTGCCCTCACTGCGGCACAGCTTCGGCGGCTCCTTGGCTTTGAGACGCGGATGCAGGTCGACGCCTTTCTCAAGGAGCACGAAATCTTCGGCTACACGGCGGCAGACTTCGAACAGGACATCGAGACTCTTCGGGAGCTCCGAATGAGTGAGGCCCGGCGCTGAGCCCGGCAGTGGCCAATTCCCATCCCCTGGAGGACCATGGATACATCGCGCCCGCTGTCTCGCCGCACTCTGCTCCAATCCGCCGCTGCGCTTTCGGCCGCCGCGACCACCGCGCCCGCTTTTGCGGTGAAGACCGGCTCTGCCAGCGTCATTGTTGTGGGCGCCGGTGCGTTTGGCGGCTGGACCGCGCTGCATCTTCGCCGCCGTGGGTTTGAGGTAACGCTGCTGGACGCCTACGGTCCGGGCAATGCTCGCTCCAGTTCCGCGGGCGGCGATAGCCGCGTTTTTCGAGGCTCGTATGGCGCCAGGCAGATCTACACGCAACTGGTGGCGCGCTCGCTCGTCCTGTGGCGCCAGAATCAGGCAAAGTGGAACACTCGCTTACTGCACGAGATTGGAGCGCTCTTTCTGGCACCCAATGAAGACGCAGCGCAGCGCGCTTCCATCCAGGCCCTGCATGAAGCGGGCCTGCCCTATGAGCAGCTCACTCGGGCTGAGGCGTCGAAGCGATTTCCGCAAATCAATTTCGAAGGCCGCGAATCCATGATTTTTGAGAAGTTCGCCGGCTACCTGACGTCACGGCGCGCTTGTGAAGTGGTCTGCGAAGCTCTTGTCAAAGAGGGCGGCCATTACCGGGGCCTGGCCGCACAGCCCGGCCTTATTTCACAGAACGCAATGCAGGGTCTCACGCTCTCCGACGGCTCCACTCTTCGCGCCGATCACTATGTCTTCGCCTGTGGCCCGTGGCTCGGCAAAGTGCTCCCCGATGTCGTCGGTAATCGGGTTTTGCCCGCCCGGCAAATGGGGCTTTTCTTTGGTGTGCCGAAAGGCGCGGAGTTGCTGCAGGAGGATCGCTGTCCCGTGTGGCTCGACTCCGGCGCTTACTACGGTGTTCCCGGCAATAGTTACCGCGGCTTCAAAATCGTCGGAGGCGCTCTGAGCGACAACTATAATCCGGCAAATCCGTGGGACCCCGATACGTCTGAGCGCATCGTTCCTCCGGATCGCTTTGCCGCGCCACGCGACTATCTCGGCTTTCGATTCCCGGCGCTCAAGAATGCGCCGCTGGTTGAGTCATTCGTCTGCCAGTATGAAGTCTCTCCCGACGAAAACTATATCGTCGACCGCCATCCGCATTGCGAGAACGCCTGGATCGTCGGCGGTGGTTCCGGCCACGGTTTCAAGAATTGTCCGGCGGTAGGCGAGATGGCCGCCGATCTCGTACAGGGGAAAAAGTCCCCCATCCCGCTGTTTTCGCTGTCGCGTTTCGAGCGCGCCTGAGGAGTTTTCTGCGAAATGAGAAGGCGGCAAGCCGGGCTGGTTTCTTACGGAGATTCTGGTTAGCAGATTACGAAACGAACTGGTTCCGGCTTCGGTGACTTGGGCGAAGTGCTGTCATTTCAGCGAGCTCGGGAGATTTTGCGGTTCAAACCCAAATCTGCCTTCAGCGCGTTCGGGGCGAAGAAAAGGCGTTTTTTGCGAAACGAATTCCGACCTCAGAATTGGCGCAGAAATGTGCGACAGGCTGCGGGTTGCCAACCCGCTTCAGGTTGTCAACCTGCCCCACAAGCCCGAAGGGGCGAAAGATCATAGCCCACGACGCAAGTCGTGGGAAGACGCGCGTAGAGATCGAGCCCGGAACGGGGCGTAAGAAAATGCTCGCGGACGAGGTGCGTGCAAAAGGAGGCCTCTTACCCCCCGTTCTGGGGCTCGGCGGCTGATCGAATGTGTACGCACGACTTGCGTCGTGGGCTATGATCTATCGCCCTTCGGGCTCCCGTAGTGTCCGTCAGGGCGACTTGGGCTGAAGTCCTGTCATTTCAGCTAGTTCGTGGCATTTTTCGGTTCAAACCCAAAGTTGTTTTTGGGCGGTAGGGGCGAAGAAAAGGCGTTTTTTGCGAAACGAATTCTCGACAGTCTATATAGCGCACCCGGCCGCGATCAGCACGTCTCGGGCGCTCACGATCCGGCAGTATTCCTGATCCAGATTCGCCAGGCTCATGGCGTGAACTTCTTCTGCTGTCCGATAGACTCCGCTCCAGTCATTCCGGCCAAAAGTAAAAACGCTGTCTTCGATCAGAAACGTTTCGAAGGCCAGATCGCCCGCCATCCTGACGGTGGCCTCCACTGAGTTGTTTGTGGTGACGCCGGCGAAGAGCAACGGAGATTGCCCGCTGCGCCGGAGACGCTGTTCGAGGTCGGTGCTCACAAACGCGTTCGTCGTGTGCTTGGCAAGCACGGTCTCGGCGGGCAGGGGAGCGGCCGGCGGTTTGAATTCGTGTCCCGGCTGGCCAGGCCGGTAGTGAGAGGCGGGTTCGCGGGAATCGTGGCGAACGTGATAGATCGGGCGTCCGGTGGCGCGCCAATGGGCTAGCAACCGAGCGATGTTGGCTTCGGCCTCGGGGTTGTTGCGGATTCCCCAACTGGGGTGGTCGATAGCGCGCTGCAAATCGATCACGATCAGGGCGGCATTCGGGGGGAGAAGAGGGGGCAGCCCGCTCCGCATATTCCGAGATTAACAGTGGTTCGTCACTCAGACCGCTTGGCTGACGCGCGCGGCTCGGTAATCTTTTGCGTCGCGCGGAGCTCGATCAAATGGCGCGGCGGGGCACTAGAAGCTTTGCGGTTAGCACGTACACGGCTTCCTGGTCCTGATTGAACATCGTGGCTCGCATGATGACGATGCCTTGGTGCGGTTTCGAGCGCGAGGGCGTGATTTCGACAATCTCAGCTTCGAGGCGCAAAATGTCGCCCGGACGTGTCGGTCTTGGCCACGCGAAGTCTCCGCCAAAACCGACGATGCCGTTCGCTAATGGCAGACCACCGGTAACCAGGAGCCGCATGGCTACGGCGGCAGTATGCCAGCCGCTCGCCACCAGAGTTTTGAAGACGCTGGCCTCGGCAGCGGTTTCGTCCAAGTGGAAGGGCTGCGGGTCAAACTCAGCGGCGAACTCTTTGATGCGGGCCGCTTCCATGACGTAAGTCCCGGATGTGAATCGCTGGCCAACGTATAGGTCGTCCAGATATAAGCGGTCTCCGGGCCGGCGCAGGGGTTCGAGTGGCTTGTTAGTTTCACTCATCTAAATTGCTCACCAAGCTATTTGTTTTCCATCGGCGTTTATGGGCGTTCATCCGCGGCCCTCCATGTTTTGGCCTTTTTCGGCTCCCTCTAAAGGCAGGCGACAAGATCGCCTGCGCCACATCACCACCAGGAGCAAGCGGGAAGCGCTAGCAGTTGTGCGCGCCCTGGGCCTCGACGTATAGGGAATAGATGGACTGGCTCGCGGCAATAAACAGCCGGTTTCGCTGTGGACCGCCGAAACAAAGATTAGCGGGCACTTCCGGAAGCAGGATCAGGCCGATGCGCTCGCCTGCGGGCGAGAACACGTGAACCCCGTCGTAACCCTCGCCCACCCATCCGCAACCCGCCCAAATGTTGCCGTCCTTATCGGCGCGCATCCCGTCGGCGAGCCCGGCGCCTTTGCCCGCCAGCTCAGTCGAGATAAACTGGCGGCCGTTCGCCAGGCGGCGCTCATCCACCACGTCGTAGACCCGAATGTTCTTGGGCGCGTCCGGATAGTGCGTGGCGCCGGTGTCGCAGATGTAGAGCTTGTGGTAGTCCGGAGAAAAACAAATGCCGTTGGGCTTATACATATCGTCAACGAGCTTCTCGATCTTGCCATCGGGGGCAATCCGGTAAACGGCCTCCTTCAACTCGAGCGGGTGACGGCCTCCTTCGTAAATAACCAACTGTCCATAGCCGGGGTCGGTAAACCAGATGCTCCCGTTGGGATGTACGGTAATGTCGTTCGGAGCGTTGAAGGGCTTGCCGTTGTAAGTCTCGGCCAGCACCGTTAGGGTGCCGTCGTGTTCATAGCGCACCACGCGGCGCGTCTGGTGCTCGCAGGAAAGCAGCCGGCCCTGCCAATCAAAGGTGTTTCCGTTGCTGTAGCCGCACGGATGCCGGAACACGCTCACATGGCCGTCATCCTGCAGCCAGCGCATCTGGCGGTCATTCGGGATGTCGCTCCAAATCAAGTAATTTCCACCGCCGCACCAGGCGGGTCCCTCGGCCCACCGCATGCCGGTAGTAATCAACTCGATGGCAGCGCTCGAGATGCGGTATTTATCAAAAGCTTTGGTAACCGAGATGATGTGAGGGTCGGGATAGCGTAGGGGCGCCTGTGCCCGGGCTCTTTCGAGCGACGACGCGGCGGCGGCAGCCAGCGAACCGCTGGCGAATTGCATCCAACCTCGTCTCGAGACATTCGAGGTTGTTTGCTTAAGTGTTGTTTCCATGTACTGACGCTCCTGGTAGTACAGGCTTCAGAGACTGCTGAAAAACTTCCGATTACGATCTATAGCCGCCGATGGACGCTAATGAACGCGGATAAGCTATTTGTTTTCCATCAGCGTTTATCGGCGTTCATCAGCGGCCATCCGTATTTTGGCCTCTTTACGGCAATTTCTTCAGCCTTTGGCTAGACTAACAAAAATGCGGGCTACACGCTTCCCTCGACAAGAATTTCCCGGACCTTGCTTGCCAGTTGGTCGGGACTGAATGGCTTCTGAAGGAGTCTTGTTGAGTTGTCGACAGCCCCAGTATGAATCTCGGCATCGGCATAGGCCGACATGAAGAGCACTTGAATTGCAGGCCATCGTTTCCGCAGCTTGTCAGCGAGTTCCGTGCCGCTCAGGTCCGGCATCAGGATGTCGGTCAGGACCAGGTCGATCTCTCGCTCCTCTTCACAAAGCGCCAGCGCCTCGCCCGCACTCTCCGCCTGGATCACGCGGTAACCGTAAGCTCGAAGCGCGTCAGCCGTGAATTCCCGGACCCCCGCCTGGTCCTCAACCACTAACACGGTCTGGGTACCCCCGATCACGGAAACCGGAACGCTCTTCGGCTCGCCGGAATCGCCTGCCGCATCCACAACCCTCGGAAGATAAATCGTGATGGTCGTCCCTTGCCCGGGTTCGCTCGTCACCTCGATATAGCCGCCGCTCTGCTCGACGATGCCTTGCGCCATCGACAATCCAAGGCCGGTTCCTTTGCCGACTGGCTTGGTTGTGAAGAACGGCTCGAAGATGCGCCGGCGTGCCTCCTCATTCATCCCGGTGCCATTGTCAGTTACCTCCAGCACGACGTAGGAGTTCGTGCGGAGTCCTGTCTCGGTTGAAGCGTGGTCTTCGAAAGCGTGGCCCCCGGTGGAGGTGAGCCCAGCCCAAGTTGGCCGCGATTCGTCGGGTTCTGTAGGAAAAGCCGAGATGACTTTCGGCTCTGCAGGCTTGACAGCCCGCGCCACGGAGCGGGCGGGATAATGGCCCTCGTAGCCTTCGGCCCGCTCAAGGACGCTGGTTGAGACCACCATTCTTCCGCCTTGTGGCATGGCGTCACGGGCGTTCGCCGCCAGGTTCATCACCACCTGTTCCAACTGGTGCAGGTCCGCGTAGATGTTCGCGGCCCCGGGGTGCAAATGAAGGCTCAACTCCACGTCATCGCCCACCAGGCTCGCCAGCATAGGCCGCATCGCGCGTATCACGCGATTGACATCCAGCAGGCTGGGCCGCATGACCTGTTGGCGGCTGAACGCCAGCAGTCTCTGCGTCAATCGGGTCGCGTGTTCTCCAGCCTTGTGGATCTCCTCGATGCTTGCCCGGAGCGGATCGGACGCGCTCAGCTTGGCGAGTATCAGTTGACTGTAGCCGTTGATCACAGTCAGCAGGTTGTTGAAATCGTGCGCGACGCCGCCCGCCAAACGCCCGATGGATTCCATCTTCTGGGATTCCGTCAACTGTGCCTGCAATTTCTCCCGATCCTCCTCGGCGCGCTTGCGCTCGGTAATATCCTCGAGCATGCCCAGGCCGTAAAGGGGCACGCCTTTTTCGTTGCGAATCAGGCACGCGGTCAAATTCGCCCAGATGATCTCGCCGTTTCGCTTCACGAGCCGCTTTTGGAGCCTGTAAAGCGGGATTTCGCCCTGGAATAGCCGCTGGGCCAGCGCCAGATCCTGCGCGCGGTCGTCCGGATGAGTGAAGTCAGCGAACGTCATTGCCGCAAGCTCCGCCGGGCTATAGTCCAGCATTCGACACAGCGCGGTGTTGGCCTTGGAGATTCGGAAGTCATTGCCTCCCATACCGAGGCCAATCGGGCCATCCTCGAACACCCGCCGAAACCGCTGCTCGCTTTCGCGCAAAGCCGCGACCTGTGCCCGCAGAGTATGGAGCATTGCCAGGATGGGATTCAGGGCGAACAGGAGATAGCCGGCGAATGCGATCCAAAGGCCCATCGGACTTGGAGGGAAGTAAGTCGGCAACGGGCGCCCGAGATAGGCAGCCAGTGACTCGGCCAAGGCAATGAGCAGAGTGGCCGCTGCCAGATTGATCGCGCTCGATCTGCCTAACAGCCAGCCCGCGTTCACGATAATCAGAACACTCAAGGCAATGGCGCCGCTTCTGAGCCCGCCGCTGAACGCACCGGCTACTTCAGCAACGCACCAAAAGACGATCAGAAAGAGGCGCGAGGCAGCCGGAATCCGGCCTGCCCGGACCAGAAACAACGCACCCAGCGTGAAAGAACCGGTGACGAGACACATGCTTGCGATGGCCGCCGGGCGTGCTATGAGCGGCGGGAAATCCACCGCTAGAACGAGCACAGTCCAGATGAGGACGCAAGCGAGAAACAGGTGAAAGCCTCGGGCCGTGCTCTCGTCTTCGACGCCGTTCAAGCGTGTCCCGCCACGGAGCGTAAAAACGATTTGCTTCCAGGCCGGGCCAAGGCGTGTCATGTGTGTCCCGCCGGTTTCGCTTCACCCTTTTCACCCACCCGCTGGAGCTTCCTTTCAGCCTGGCGTGTGACATACACAGGCCCATAGTAACTGAGCAGGTTACGATGGGCGACTGCATAGAATCCTCGCGCCTCCCGGTAGCGGCCCTGGCGCTCGAGGCATTCGCCCAATTCCAGGCTGCAAACGCCCATGCTTGGACCTTGCGCAGTCCGCTCCTGAATCACCTGGTTCGAGCTGTCGTAAGTGAACTTGGTGGCGTTGCCTCGCGGATCGGTGATGGAGGTGAGCTGATGCGAGGAATCGTACGCATAGCGCGTGACGTTGCCGCCCACGTCGGTGACCATCGCCAGGTTGCCGTGGCCATCATACTCGTAGCTAACCCGGCGCCCCATTGGGTCCTGGATCGACCGGATTAAGCCTCCGCTGCTATTCACCCACAGCGCCCGCCCAGCCGGGTCGGTAATCGAAATCGGGTTGGAGCCGCCCGGGCCCGACCAGCCATATCCCAGTGGTCCAGGTGTCGAAGCCCCCGCGGCTCCTTGGGAGTTATAAGTTCTCCAGGCCAGCGCCCGCCCACGGCCCGGCACCGACATGTCGAGAATGGTCTCGGTCAGGTTGCCGGTCTCGCAATTTACCGGGTCGCCCCCAGCGCACGCCGGCGGCGCCGACGTCGCGGGATTGGACCCGCCCAGCGACGCCGAGTTTGTCTGCGTGCCATTAAGCGCATAAGCGGGCAGCCCCCGAATGCCCGTCAACGGCATCCAGGGGCCCCCATCGAGGCTGGTCACCTGGCCGCCGGCGATCCCGATGTTGTTACTCCACCAAATGTCGAGGGTATTGGATGTGTTGGACACGGGTTTCGCCACCAGCCAGTACTGCGTGTTGGCGTGAAGCACCACTCCGCCTGTGGAACTCAGCGTGACCACTCCGGGCGACAGGTAGGAGGGAAGTCCCGAGATCGTCCACGACTCCAGTACGGTAGTGCCGGGATCGCCATTCACGCTGTTGACTAACTGCACAATCGCGTCGTTGCTTCCAGTAACACTGTTGAGGGCGAGCTGGACGCTGGCAAGGGTAAAGTTACCGGCGGGCGGAACCGGAACGGCTACATAACGCGTGAACGCCGTGGTGCAATTCAGCGTGTCACTTCCGCTGACGCACCATCCGCTCAGGGTAAGGTTGGTGTTAAAACTCAGGTTGGCCCCGAAGTCGCCATAGGTCACCGGAGTGGCGGCGTTCGCCATGCCTTCCACGAACAGAATTGCAGCCACGAGAGAAATTGTCAATTTCATAATGCCCGCAGGGGTCCTCTATCTCGTACCGCGAAAAAGGGCTGCAAAATGACTCACGCAGAAGAGGAGTTTTTGTGAGGAGCAGCGGAAAAAAGGAGCAACGGCAGGCAGAATCAAGTGAATCGCAAAATCGGCGAAAGCGTCAGACGGCGCCGGCATGGCGGGGAGTAGCCCGGTGACGTCGGGAGGATCGTCGACCGCCGCAGGGGCGAGGAGGTATTGTACGCCAAG
>Ga0302325_10027843_pt1 | contig 11708 bp, 12 predicted proteins | sample Palsa_T0_2_FD_201948 | JGI IMG/M metagenome (GOLD analysis project Ga0302325, IMG submission 201948) | Peat permafrost microbial communities from Stordalen Mire near Abisko, Sweden - Palsa_T0_2 | ecosystem: Environmental > Terrestrial > Soil > Palsa > Peat permafrost | place: Sweden: Abisko... | reverse complement strand
CCTAACACAACAAATCAAGCTGATAATGCAAAAACAACGACTCGTAAAACGCATTCGACACCGCCATGGTGACCGTCTCCATGATGCCGGAGTAATTTGATTTTCCCAGCACTTCGGTCAGGACATCGAATGTTGTTGCCCGCAGGAGAGAGTCGCCGTGGTGGCGCATCACCTGGAATTGTTGACTTGAATGGCCCTGCAGGAAGATTTTGTCAAAGAGTTCCGGGTCGCCGAGGGAGGGAAAGGTGGGCGCTTCGGAGTCTGGCCATTAGTACCACAACCAGAGGGAGGGATGTAAGAAGTGGGTAAGTGTTGTGGGATGAGGAGAGTAAGGACGTACGTACCCTGGAGGAAGTGACTGAATGGCGGCTCCGTTGCATGGACTTCCTCCGTCTCGTCCGCTTCATCAAGTTGAATCCTCTCCGCCAGACTTTTCGCGCCGGGACCCACAATCCGTTTATTCAACTTCTTCAGAATCCCCCCCTCCTTGACCGCCCTAAGTCTACAATCAACACTCCCTCTCCCAGCAGAATCACGTCGTCTCCCCAGAATGGAACCGGAACCACTGCTCCGCCTCGACCTTCGAGTCAAAAGCCTTGCTCCTCGACCCGGCGAAGCCCTTGACACTCGCGTGGAAAGCACGTCTACAGATTAGTCCCTTGTGCGCGCAGAGGGAGACAGACTGTGATGCGAAGATGCCGGTTTTGTGACCCTTTAGGACGGCATAGTAGCGCTTTTGGAGGGGCTTCACCATTGGTGCAGGCAGGCAGGCAAGCAGGTAGGAAACCTGGTTTGTTGACGTGAATGGTGCGAAAAAGGATCGGCGGGAAATTTGGCGGCGGTTTATTCGGTCAGATGACGTGGGCTTGCGCGCATGATGGCCATGGGGGTCTTCATCGGAAGGAAGACTTTGTCTCATGCATTTGGTTCGTTATTTCTTTGAAGTAGGAATTTTACAATTCTACTTGTGGGGATATAATAACCTTTTCGTTCCCCGTTCACTCGCGGATCTCACTACCGGTACCCTCCTGATTCGTTGTATTACTGGTTGGCAGGCCCCTATGAAATTTAAATCCAATGCAATTTCGTGTCACACCCTCACGTCACATCTGTCAGCTTCTTGGGTACGTCTTTCTCCTTAGTCCTCGCTACTCCAATACCGTTGGCGCATTGAAGTCTTAGCTCTCGATATATCTCTCCCACCGTACGAGTCAAAAAGCAGGAGTACTAGGGGGTGTCGAGACTCATCTCGCGAAGCAATGGCGACGGTCGAAATGGAGGCGCTCACAGCGATGATTCTAGAAATCGCAGATGATATCGACGCCCGAGTATCACCTCATCAATCTTATACTAAAACTAGCCGTGAGGTGGAAGATATTCGAGACTTGTTTATCATTTGAGTTTGAGACGGAGTTTTCGCATCTGATCTCTTCGAACCAAAGAAATCCCTAGGCCTCCACTTTAGGTCTCCTCTTTTGCACGTGGTCTGAACCCAATCGAAATATCTCTAACCCAGTAGGACACATGTACATTCAATCTTCGCCAAAGGTTCTTGGTGCACTGCTCACTCTCGCCAATCCGGGAATTGATGAGGCTGGCTCTCGAACTAGCCTCGCCGCATTTGACTGCGTGGTCGAGTTTCTGCATTCTGGTTGAGTTCATCCAATCCTAGCGCTAATAGACTTAGAAGAGAATTGTCAAGTGCTAGTAGAAAGGGGGGTTTGATACATATCTTGTCGGGATTGAACTCATCTGAGCATGCCTTCAGGACTTCTTCGGGCCTTATACCAGCGTTCTAAGCAAGGTCTGTGCACTTGCTCGTCTAGCGCTGATTGAAGGGCATTCTTGTGGACAGATTAGCCAAATCCATGGTCCTTCAGATTCCTCCTCAACTTTTGTGTACAAAGGACTACTATGAAGGAAGCCATCTCATCCACTATTGCGCTGCTATAGTCCGGGAACTTCCGAGGACAGCGAAGGGAAGAGAAAACGTGGGGACAGGGAGCACCAATTCCCTGAAATATCTTATGGAAACTGTCTCGCAGCACAGCATAAAGTCGAGTAGTGTAAATTCTTGAAAATATTCTATCTGAAGGTGGCGAACCCAGCTTGAAATTTCAGTCTAACATAGACTCCTTCTCTATGCCATACATCGACGGTGGTGGCTTCGCCTCCCTCACGACACTCTAATTGGGGATGAGTTGAATTTTGCCTGTTGTTGGAGAGTCACCTCATGGGAGTACTGTACGTGTTGACAGGGGTTATTTGTAGCTCTATTGATTCTCGAAAAAGTGGAATATAATGTCGGTGGCAAAATGAAACTCTAGAAGGACGCATTCCAACCCGTTTGGCCTACTACGTATCCTGTTCAATCTCACAACTCCCAGTCCCCATAAAACACCCAATCGTGTTGGCCAGCCACCTCAAATCCTTCAACCGATGCACCAAGATCCCCCTCTCGCGATCCAGTGGCTTCGCAAACCCGCCCTTACTATCCGGGTAATCAATATACTCGTCCTCGTCCATTTCCTGCCATGTCTCCTCTGCTTTGCCCCCCCATTTGATCATCGAGGAAATAGACCAGTCCTCTGCCGTGACCATTAAATGTTGCAGGTTTTGACGGTTGTCGGAGAGCCAGGTAACTAGGTCCCAGGAGAGGATGTAGCCCGGACCGTACATGTAAAATTGGCTTTTGTTACCGCGTCCCTAACTGTATAAGCAAGCAATCTGACTGGGGTGGAGGAGAATGAACTGAGCGTGGAATATAAAGAGATGGGGACCGGGGACCGGGGACGTACAAACCACACTTTCTCCCTTTTCAGGGGCCGCAATTTCTCGACCAAATGCGGCAAGTGCAAGAACGAATCATCATCAACCTTCATCACATAATCCCACTTCCTCTGCTCTCTAGACACATTGCCTGGGAACATCTGCGCCATGCTGGCAAAGTACTCAAAACTCTTTCCGTCATTCATATTCTCGACCATATCAATCATATGGAGATCGCCGTAGGTGTCATTCTCCCATTTCAGAAGGACGGAGAACATTTCATCTTGCGCGGCTGGCTTGCCCAGCACGAAGCGCACGGTTACGGTGTCGTCGGGGGAGAGCGTGTAGTGTTTGTAGGCTTCGCGGAGAACGGAACGCGCTGCGAAGCTCCACCATGCTGTTACCTGTTGTTAACTCAAACGAGGAAGTTGCGGGAGTACCACGCCGATGTAGATGCGGACGGAGGAATCTTTGAAGGGGCGGATCTCTGGCGCCGGTGAGGATAGGGTTGTTTGTGTTGGCGACGCGACTGCGTGCGCATGCGCGGTTCTGGTGATGGACGTCGACGACGAGTCTGCCACAGTCTGCACTGCTAAGAGAGATTTGCCGGACTCCTCGACGGTTGCCAGAGGTGGTGAGGCTGCAGTGACTTTCAACGAACCCTCCTCGAACCGCGAAAGACTATCGTAGTCCATCAATTCCTCATGAGTCTCATGAACTTTGGTCCCTTGAGCGTCAATCGCGCCCCCCTCATGCGGCAGTTCAATATCCGCCCATTCAATCTCCTTTTGCTGATTCGAGTTCGGCTTAAGAATCGTGAAATGATGATCATGACCCGGTCCTCCGAACAACAACACAAATACCAACACAATTGCGACTGCGATTCCGACTGCGACATTTGGACGAAGCATTTGGTAGGCAATTATCTGACGACGCGGGAATTTGGACGTCGAAGTAATTATATTTTAGGGGGGGGGGGGGCTATTTTTAGTTCTAGCTTTTGCGAATGACGGCGGGGCGTGCGGATGTGTGGGAAAGCAGGCCGGCTACAAGGGATTGGCTGCTCGGGCCGTATATTAATTTCATTCTGCCTTAAACTCGTGTCACGGCTCAACTTTCGCCCGTAGCGCCGGGTAAAATTACTCGGGCCGGCCGGGGTGCCAAGAAACACAAAAAAAGGGGTAGATCCTTTGTGCACGTGCACATGCCGATCCAACAGCAAGCAGCAATGCACCTGTGGATACACTTCTGTGGCAAACTTTCGGGGAATTGACGTCAACCCACAGGCGGGAGGACATAAGCTGGTACGATCTAACAGGTACCGGATCCTTCCAATCGCTCAAGAAAGAGGTTGGTTCCGACGTTGTCCTGATCCCCAGCCGACGAGCGACCCTAACGACCCGCACAACTGGCCCCGCTGGAAGAAGAACGTCGCCTTGTCATTTCAGTTGCGTTTCTCTCCCTTGCCGCTGGATGGTCTATCGGCGTTCTCGGTCCAGCTATCACTCTATTGATGACGGAATTCAATGTCGATTTGGACACTACGGTCAACGGCATAGTCAACTGGCCTGTCCTGCTCTTAGGTCTCGGAGTAATCCTCACAATAGAAATCACAACTTACAATAGGTTTTCGTAGGCGTTCCCGCTACTCTCTACTTTGGAACTCGTCCCGTTATTCTTGGGCGCAATGGCTGGGTATTTCCGCCCGGTCCTGATCTGACTGTAGCTCATGACTATTGTTGACTATTCTGGTCTTCTTTTTGTTTCCGGAAACCCAATATCACGCGCCAGTGAACTCGTCGGCGGGTTCAGATTCCACGAACTTCGAACTCGCTAATGACAAGTCCACGCTTGTTGAAGTGGGAAGCCCGCTATTCCGACGAAGAAATCATATCTCCAAGAACTCTCTCCCTGGTCGGGAATCAATTTCCTGTTGCAAAAATGGCAGTCCGAGCTTCTTCCTCTTAATTCGTTCATGGCCACTTACAGTGTACCCAGCCGTAATCCACAGCTTCCTCGTTTTCTCCTTCAACTTGGCATGTGTCTTGTTTATCGTCAACACAGCCCCTGTAATCTTCCCCCCCCCCGGTACAATTTCAGTCCCAGTGTACAGTTCAGAGCTTGATCTTTGATCGGTGGTGCTGTCGCGCGCGTTCACGGGCGGTGCCCTGATTATTGAATGGCAAACCAGAAGGAATAATGGGATTTATGAGCCTGAATCCCGACTTCTTGCCTTGGCCCTCCTGTTTTTTCTAGTTCCAGCGGGTGTTTTGATGTAAAGTTGTCGGCTCGCTGGGATGCGCTCATTATACGTACGGCTTGGGGGTGGCAAATTTACTGAGTTGGCCTTGTCTATATATTGGTTTGTAACCTTTGGCCTCGGTTCTCTTCCCACCATAACAATCACTTACGGTACCCCAATTCCCGAATTATCTCATGCTAGTGGTTGATATTTACTTTTCCTTGGCCCCTGAGGCGGTGTTACTTATCATCGGATCGAAGAATGTGGTTGGCTTTGGGTTCTCGTATGGCGTTATTCCCTGGGTTACCGCGCTGGAATATTCACGCACATTTGGAACTGTCGCAGGAATACAATTGTTATTGCGTTATTGGGATTGCCCCTTTGGTTTTTTGGGAAGAGATTGAGACATAGCACTGCAAAATGGAGGGTCATCATGTGGTGATGTCTTACTGGAGCAATAATAATATTGCAGAACATCTATCAGGTGCAATTCCCGAGGGTACAAAGGCTATGTTTTATTCTGGAAATTAATCAGAAGCCAAACATGTATTTTAAGATAAGCGGGCGTCCTACGAGATTAAGGCTGGTGAACCGTCTCGGCTAATTCGTTCGTCTCGCTATTAGTTTCAGTTTAGTGCATTGTCTGGGTTAATGCGTCTTTCTTGCGCGTCTTTCGCTGGTAAGCATGGTGCATTTGTCCCGGCTAATGCGTCCGCATTGCGGTTTCAGGTGCATTGTCTTCGAGCTCTCGCTATTAGTTGCAGTTTGTGCGCGCATTGTTTCGGCTAATTCAATTTTGATCCGGTCGCTCGTCAGATGAGCCTAAAATATCGATAATTTAAGATAAGATTGCAATAATTTCAATATTAGCGGCGGTGTATTAAATTAGCCGCAATTTTAGCGATCGCCTCGCTCATTACATGTATGCCAGTTGTGTCGAGAATGGGAAAGGCTTTCGGATCTTAATTCAAGGAGATCAGAGCGGGTGGCAGTGAAGCCTTAAGTTGATCCGGCTGAGCTTTATGAATGGTTGAAAACAATCGCCCAGATTATAACGATCCGGATCTTAGCGCGATCTAATCTCCACCTCATCTCATAGGATCAAACCACGCCCAAGTCGTATATACTAAGGGCGACCAAAGGTAGGTATAAAGAGGTAGGGAGAGCCGGATAAATTACAAGCACTTCGTCACGTCCTACAACGTTCCATATTCGAATGCAGCTTAAGTTCGCAGCAATTGTGGCCTCGGCCCTCGCGCTTGCCGTCGGTTCTGGTTCAGCAGCCTCTGTTCTTGTACCGAGACAGTCAAGTACAAATGTAGTCGTCAATCTGAGCGCTGAATTCAATAATCCAACGGTACTCGACCTCATCGACAAGAACCTTACGTCTGGAACGCGCCGTACATCGGGAATACAGCTGGCGTGGATGCCATGGAATAAAGTGCCTGGGGTGGTTAAGACGCGTGCGAAAAAGCCACACAGTGAGAACGATCCAGTTATTCGAATTAGCATGCGAATTCACGTCAATACACCGTGGTGGTGTCTCGCGGTCGACGGAAGTATAATCTACTATCTGTTCCCCGATAACAGCGAATTCCTTCTCGCGGGCCTGGTCGACAGCTGGGACACTTTGACAGACCTCATCAGCGCCTGTTCCAGCAGCGTCAATAATCAGTTGCAGCACGTGGTACCGACAAAGATCTCGCCCCTACAAAGCTTAGTCAACTTCATCTTTTCCCAGCTGCCGGATGAACACTTCGGCTCTTACCAGCTTCTTCCACTGTGGACCGGCAGCGTCGACGAGAACGACCCGGTACAGCTTGTCCTAGAGCGAGACACAATTGTGAGCCGCTGGAACGATTTTTGCATGGATATTCAGGGCGGTAGCACCGCGAATGGCGCACTCGTCCTACAGTCGGTCTGCAGCCACACAAACGAGCAGAGATACGATAAGATCGCGGTCAGCGATGGTTTCTTTATGATCCGTAACCGGAATAGCCTAAAGTGCCTTGCGATCTCGAACGGCGAGACGGAGAACGGCGCTCTGATTGCGCAGTACGACTGCAACAGCGAAGACTTCAACCATCACTGGCGAAGCGTCGACCCCGGGGGAAATTCGGTTGGCGCAAAATGGCTGATCAATCGTAATAGCGGCATGTGCGTTGAGGTTCCCGGCTGGTCTACCACTCCGGGAACCTTGCTATCACAGTTGGACTGCGTTGGCGCCTGGAAGCATTACTGGTACAATGTCTGACCTGGCCATGACTGGATATGGTCAGATGCGCACAACGGGGTTTATTGCGGGGAGATGTAGGAACAGAAGGGCTAGGGAGAGTAATTAGTTTCATGAGTTTCTTTTAATCGCGGGAATGGCAGTCTTTTTGAAAACCGATAAATCCCATCGCTCGAGGCCGCGGCCGTAGACTGTCGATCAGGCACCCAGTAACATCCGGCAAGTGCTTCCCATTACGAGACAACGTTGGTGAGATAGAGTGAAATGTAGAGGTTAAAGACGGGTTAGGCCTAGCGCGGTGTAGTTCAGCCGTTTTTGCCGTTCCATGAAGCGCACGGACTTCCCCGTCACCCAAACAAGTAAAACGCGCTCGCGACGCGACTCGTGCGCAAACCTTAATCAGGGTCCAAATCGGTTAAAACTTCTTCCAAAGTAGTCCCGCCCCGGGCGGTTTCAATTTTCCCTGGACAGATTTAATTGAATTAACGTACATTGCCCACAGGGATTATAAGTTTAATTATAAAAGCTATGTTTGAACTACATAATTAAAGAATACGATATCCATCATTCGAATAATGAAGCATCAAGTTACACGAGCTCAAGGCATCCCTTCCTGGACAGGATGGTGAAGGTCACCCTTCGAGTAAGAGCCTTGGGGACTGTTCTTTCCGTTGTTTGTGGCTGAAGTGTCCGGGTAATAATCATGCTCCTCGCCTGCCATTAGCGTCATCTCACAGCGTTTTTCGTACCAGTCAATTCTTCAAGCGTCTTGCGTTTAGTCTCGGGAATGAGCAATGTGGTGAAACAGCCAAGCAACCTGACATCAGAATTTTTGCAGCCAGTGGGATGTACATGAAAAGAGCGAAGATTTCCATAAGATGGTTGATCCAAGCGTTGGTGCCGCCCATGTTCTTCAAAGACCCAGACATAGCTTGTGCGACAATAGCACCGATCTTGCCTGATCCAGCGCTGATACCGTGGGCAGTGGATCGATAACGGGTCGGGAAAACCTCACCGGGTACAATGAAAGTCGTGGTATTAGGACCGAAATTCTCGAAGAAGTTGCAAAGACAATACAATGCGAAGAGTCCGCCTGTCGGAATAGTATGGAAACCAAAGCCAATAATACAGAAAAGGATTGTGAGAACGATGAAGCCCATCAGTTGGATCGGTTTTCGGCCGATGGTGTCGACTGTTGCGACGGCAACCCAGTAACCAGGAATTAAACCTGCGCAAGAGAGGATGATATTTCCGACACCCAAGTTGTAGAGCCTGCTGTCAGCAAAGTGATAGGAAGCGGTACTTTTGGTAGATATTTCCTCCACCGGCATATCCGATTGCGCCGAGGATGATAGACGTATTTAAACCGAGACCGTACTACTGTGAGCTTTAAAACCAGCGAGTGATACAAAGGCGATATCCAGACAAAACCAAGATCCAGCGGTTCCGAGAAGAACCTTTCCATTTTTCCATTGACCAAAATGTTGGACAAAGTCTCGGAAACTTGCTACTGGGGGGCCATTAGGAGTGGCTTCGACAATAACTTGGGCCGCTGGATCGTATCCCTCGTCGCCTTTCCTTGCAGAGCCATACTTGCCGCTAGTGTACTTGATTGCGTCGGCGGCAGCGATCTTCTCATTTCGCTCGATATCGAGAGTGTATCGAATGGTTTCGGGAATGGTCAGACGGAAGTAGAGTGCGCCACAGGCGGGTACGGCGCCGAATCCGTAGATGATTCGCCACGCTTTGTCGAGCGCGTCCTGGCAGTCGGTTCCGCAGGTAGTGACTTGGAGGGAGTTCTTGAAGCCGACGGTGCAGAGGAAGGAGACGAGGGCGGCGGTGAACTGGCCGAAGCCCTGGTTAGCAAACACGGCGGCCATCATTGCACCTCGCCATTTGACGGTCGCGAACTCGGAGGTGATGATAGCAGACAAGGGGTAGTCTCCTCCAATACCTGTGCCGAGTATGACCCGCCAGAAGATCATCACTCCGATGATACTGAGGGAGGGGCCTCCCCCGGTCAGGGCGAGTGCAAGGGTTGCAAAGATGATGATCATGAGCTCGATTCCGTACATCTACCATCAGCGCTGCCTGTCAATTGATAGATACCTTCTTACGACCAACGTGATCTGCCAGGAAACCGAACCCGAACTGGCCGATGACATTGCCACAAGGAGCGGCGATTTTGAGGGCGGTATCATCAGGGGTCGCCAATGTTCCGCTGGACGTGTAGACGTATCCGAGCATGATATTGGCAAAGTTGACCGCGAAAAGATCGTAAGCGTCGGTGTAGCTAAAGTTAGCTTTTCCCCCTATGGGAGGTAGTACAATCCTACACCGGCGACAATGATTGCCCTGACTATTAGCTAGGATTGGAAGGAGATATACCGCACGTGGTACCAGGAGAATTTGGCATTATCCATCCTCTCCAAGGCGAGACGCCTGCGCTCAAGTGCTGTTTCCGACATGTTTGCTGCTGCTGCTGCTCGGAGGTTGGCAAGGGAAAGGGAAAAGAACTTGCTGAAAAAAGGGACAGATGGCGGCTTATATTGACCATTTCGCGTGGCAGGCGATACAAAGTTTAGAGGCCGTGTATGAAATGCCAATCGCGCGCTGATTCGCTGCCAAGTGTGGAGGCAAAGGGGCAAAAGCACACGAACGGCGTGTTTACCCGAGTGGCGCTCTGTTGAGAAGGCAGGCAAGCGCAGCGTTTATCTGCGAACACGCATCGCACGCCGTCGACAACAAGTTGTCAAGGGTCGCTGATCCACGTGTGCCTGTTGCGGTTCGTCATTGGCCGATAAAGTGGACCCCTTTTTTCTCGGATAGGTCGAGCTGGCGTGGGGGAAATTTAGCCGCGGACCACGAAATAGCTGAGCTGCACACGGACCGCCCAATCATGCGCGCACACTGCGACACATGTCGCACACTCTGGGCCCTCATGGCCCCCGCGTGGTCGCTCGGCGTGGTGGCTTTTTGTTGGTGACGTGAGCAAATGGAGCGGATTGGCCCCAGATTCTGATAAGATTCCTGGTCCATCCCATCGGCCCTCACAATTTCAGATCGCGATCCGTCGAATAGCGAATGGGTACATAATTTCGGAAGAGGTTGAGACGACCGCTATTCTCGAACATGTGCTGAATGAATCTATAAATCCATCGATATGTCGACACTCGGTGTCTGACAACCTGTCGTGCGAGCGTGGGCGATTCAGCCATCCAAAACGGCGATCCCTAGGAAGTTTTTTTCATGTACAACTTCTGCTCCGGGTAATCTCCGTCGTCTTTGAGCGCAATGCTCGGTCCAGAAGAGAGTCAATGCTGGTGAAGGCGCTTGATGACTTGACGCCACGTGAACTGAGTGAAAACGAGAGCACTAGTAGTATTTCTATCTAGAATAGTCAAGCAGTTCAACTGAATACTACAAAATAGTACAACACCCTGGGAGAATGTCCATCTCAACCAAATATACTCTCATAAAGCTTTGCACTCCTTATCAATCCCTCTTCCAATTCATTTAGCACGCTTTAACCAAATTGGTCACTTTGGTGGGGGCGGCACTTGCGCGGACCAGCTATATCCCGAGCCGTTACAGTGTGCTCACATGTGCCACTCCCATTGGCTGATCAACATCAGCCCGTTGTGGCAAACAAGCGAAAAGCACGGTTACGGTCAATTAAGATCGGCTTGGGACACGGGGGTGAAGCGATTGGTTGTACTGTCTCGACAGGTGATTCCTGGAACACGAGCGTGACACCAGCCGTTGAACGTTAGGATGAACGGGGCGACTGGGCCCGTAATGCCAATAGCCAGACTGTTGGAGAAGACCGTTATAACGCCGCGGTCGCTAGGAGTAGCCCCATTTTGGAGCTGAAAAAGATCGTCAAGAATAGCGGTGAGTCAGCGATCACATGGGAGATTGTTGAAGTTGGTCTGAAGTTGGCAAACCGAACTATGGCATCGTAAAGTTTCCATTATCCGCTAACGTGGTCCACTATCGTACTGAGGTAGCGGTAGCTACCTCGGACCTTTATCGGCATTCTCTGTTCGATACAATGGAATCCATATACACCTGGACAAGCTCTTGATGCGGCCCCGGTTCTTTGCAAACTATAATTTTTCATCTCGGCGTGCACGCCGATCCTCCCGAGATACTACCGCACCACGCCAATGGGTGAGCTTTAGGCCTTTTTCGCGTTCAGGGAGGGCCGAATAAGATGAGATAACATGCCAACCAAGAGATCGCACCATGTCATAACTTTAAACCAGGTTCCCCATTGTATCCATTATAAATCCAAGATCATTAATTTAATCCTTCCCTTCCTTTTCTAAATCTACCTCCCCGCGTATCGCAATTTCTCCATTCTCATTATCCCGCGGAAAGCCCAATCTAACTCCCCCAATCCTCGCAAAAACCCCCCTCTTCCCACTCACCACCTCCTCCCGCCATTTCGCAAAAGACCAA
>Ga0302325_10027842_pt1 | contig 11708 bp, 11 predicted proteins | sample Palsa_T0_2_FD_201948 | JGI IMG/M metagenome (GOLD analysis project Ga0302325, IMG submission 201948) | Peat permafrost microbial communities from Stordalen Mire near Abisko, Sweden - Palsa_T0_2 | ecosystem: Environmental > Terrestrial > Soil > Palsa > Peat permafrost | place: Sweden: Abisko... | reverse complement strand
TCGACCGAAGCGGAACGACCGTAAGGCGAGTCAAATGACGGTCCGCCGCTCGTGCGGTTGAAGGTTCGGACCAAAAAGGATGGATGCGCATGTTGATACTGATTATCGTCTTGGTGTTGGTCTTAGGGAGCGGCGGAGGATACTACGGTCATAGCCGCTGGGGTTACGGTGGGGGGGCGGGCATAGGCCTGGGCACCATATTATTGATCTTCCTTGTGGCGTACATGTTGGGGATGTTCCACTAAGGCGAAGTCCGCCTCTGCCGCTGGACCGATCGCCAACAAACCCTTCGATCCGGGGCGGCCTGACCCCAGGGTCGAGGAGTTGAATAGTGATGTTGCGTCAGCGACCCGCTTTTGAGATTCAAGGCTATGTGGTAACGTCGTTCGCATTGCGTTCGCGCCTGGTGAGCCTGATGACCGGACCAAATTTCCCCGACCGCAGTCCACTACCATCCGCCGAGCCCGCCATTCCACCAGTGAAAGAACCACCCGACAATCCACGATTGCCTCGATCGCCTGTGGTCGAGCCTGACGATCCCGCCGAACCCAATCAGATTTAACGAGAGAGACTACTCCGTCGGCTAAAAGTTATCGCAGTGGCGGCACTCGTCAGTGAGTGACAATCGCGATGTCAGTCCCGGGCTAAACCGGCAATTCTTACGAGCGTGTGGCCTTGGACAATAATGGAACGCAAATACTGGACGAGCCGTCTCCTCGCAGTGATGATCATCTGCCCAACTACGCGAGCTTCAGAAATGTGTGAGTCGTTTATTCGCGGGATTAGAGATCACAAAACTTTTCCTGTCGGGAGAGGGCGCTTCTTCAATTTGTTAATCCCCGGCGTGAATCTGCGACCATAACCCAGCCGACCGAACATAAACAGCAGGAGACTTACGGTCAAACAAATGTCCCCGAGACTGAAACCGTATGATGTCGCGTGGCCATCGGTGTCGACCGCAAACGCCGAGGGTTAGTTTTAGCATGAATAAAGTTGGCTGCTAGGTTCTGGTCAGAATGCCTGTCCGAGCACACGAGCACCATCGATTCTGGCTTCCTTTAAATCAGTCGAATTGCGTCGGCCACTCTGGGTGAAAGAAGTGCTCGAAAAGTCGCGCTATTTGGGCTGGGGTCACACGGGTCAGAGACAATGGTGGTATATTGTCGCGGCCGAAGAAGTCGATAGCATCCGTTTCTTGACCGGCTTGGCCGTTTCCGCCAACAAGATCGCATAGAAAAAAGAGCTTATACGCATGGTACGGAATAGGAGGATGGCCGTGAAGGTTGCGGTCCAGCAAAGCCAGCAGTTTTCGAGCCTTTACATCGTAACCGGACTCCTCCTTGACTTCCCTGACGACGGCTGCACTGGGGGGATCTCCAATATCTGCCCATCCCCCGGGTAATGCCCAGCGACCATCCTCCCTTTCCTTAACAAGCAGCAAACGTCCTTCGCGAAAGACGGCGGCGCGCACATCAACCTTAGGTGTCGCGTACCCGACGTCTGCCTTGAAAAGGTCGACAAACAAACCCGCACACTGCACCCCTGACCCCACCGCCATCATCTCGGCGGCGACTAGTCTCACCGATTCGTAGCGTTCGAAATCATAAGGGTCCTTCGCATAGGTCAATCCGGTTTGCGAAATCGCTTGCAACTTCTTTGCCCATGTCAGCCACTGTGGATCCATCTTCACCTTTCCGGTCCTTCTCAATCCTCTTCAGAAGACGAACTCGAATTCCAAGCCCAACGTAGCTCGGCCCCCGTACGGGATTCGGTTATCTTAACTGATGCCTTTTATTTTTGAGTCCAACTTAACAAGGATTCCAAGAATCTGCGCCAGTGAGCGCTTTTTAGCTGCGCCATGCTCGTTGTCATCCCATGCCCCACGCTGATAGGATCTGTTGCGATCCGACCGCAGTGAATGAAGTCAGGTTTGCACCTGCGTGCCAGGGCCAATTGCGACCAGATGTTTCGACCCTTTGCCAGCCGTCGGACGAGTTGCGAAAGGCCTGATGCCAGGAAGTATCGAATCGGATCGCAGTCGTCGAGTTCGATCCGGTATCTTAGTAGACACGGGAGGTTCGGTAAGTCCCATGTCACTGGAGGGTTTAAGCGGTCTCTGGAGGTTCGGTTGTGTCAGTCAGCACCGTGCTAGCATTCGATCTTGGAGGTACCCATTTAAGGTGTGCCTGCCTGAGGTCGGAGTACGAACTAACCAATTTTACCCAAGAGCGGATACGTTCCTTCCGTGAAGGATTGTCACCGTCTGCGATCTGGAACGAAATTCTGGACAAAATTGCCAGTTACGTAGCCCTGTCAGAAAATATCGTCGAGGGTGCCGCCCCGTTGGCAATTTCGTTTCCTGGACCTCTACGGGAGGACGGCAGGATAGTGAACGCACCGACCGTAACCGGCTTAGACGAGCAGGTCCCCGATCTTCGAGCGGAGCTTTCACAACGGACCGGTCGAGAGGTTTACATTCTGAACGATGTGTCAGCGGCAGCGCTGTATCTGGCTCGGCAGAGCCTTTGGGAACGATTCATGGTTATAACAATCAGCAGCGGGATCGGAAGTAAGATTTGTCACCGTAGTTCTGGTAAGCTCACGCTATTCGACAGAGGGCCATACGCTGGCGAGATTGGCCATTTGACAGTAGACGAGTCACACGCGGCGCCGGTGTGTGATTGTGGGGGCAAGGGACACCTAGGGGCAGTCGCTTCTGGACGTGGCATCGAACGCTTGGCCCGACGAAGGGCGTTTGCCGATTCGTCAGCGTTTTCACGGTCTCTCTGTCATCTTGAGTTCGGTGCGACCCCGGAAATACTAAATAACGAAGAGCATCTCGTGCCTTCTATTCGCATGCGAGACGCGTGGGCACTGAACGTACTCGAACAAGGATGTCGGCCGCTGTCTCAAGTATTGAGTTCCTTGATCATGGCTCTGGGGCTGGAGGGTATCTTCGTAATCGGTGGTTTTGCCATTAGCATTGGGCTGATTTATCTCGAGGTATTGTACCGTCTGCTTCGAGCCCGCAACGACTATTCGCCGCTTGTGATTTCTCCTGAGATGATCAAACTTGGCGAACTAGGTGAGCACGCCTGTCTTCGGGGAGTTGCAGAGTATGCACTTATGGCGCAAAACGAACGCGCATGAGGATCACAATCGTTGGCGGAAGCGCTTTCAGCACTCCGGGCTTGCTCAGATTCCTCGACCAGGAAAAAGGTCTGGACAGAATGGAGGTTATGCTGGCCAGTCGCTCACGGAGGAAGCTCGATGCTGTTACGAGGGCCTCGGAACTGCTTGTGTCCAAGGACGTCAACATTAGAGCCCAACAGATCAAAGACAATACTTGGGAGCAGATTCTGGCGAACACCGATTGCGTCCTTATCCAGATCAGGGTCGGTGGCTACGAAAGTCGATTATTTGATGAAACGTTCCCGCACAAGTATGGAATATGCGGAGATGAAGGACTCGGCGCCGGCGGATTGTCTGCGGGCTGGAGAACGTGGCCTGCCGTTTCTGGGATTCTCGATGCAATCGAAAAGTTTTCGCCTCGTGCCCTAGTGATTATGCTAACGTCGCCCGTGGGCTTGCTTGTGCGAGCGGCTCTTGCTTACGCAAAGTTGAGCGTGATTGGTATTTGCGAACTTCCGTGGACCACGCTACAGAAAGTGAGCTGGTTGGTGGGCCGTCAGACTCAGGATGTGCACGCCGACTACTTTGGAATCAATCATTGTGGCTGGTTTTTCAATATTCGGTCCGGCACCGACGATTTGATCGAGGAACTGGCTAGCAGGACCGAGAAGGATTCCTTCCCATCAGGCGAGTTCCTAAGGAGTTATCGCTGCCTCCCGACACAGTACTTAAGGTTGCACTACGAGTCCCGGTCGGTACTTCATGAGCAGATGTCGCAGAAAATACCGCGCGCAGAGGCCTTGAGAAATCTTCGAGACAAGGCATACCGCGCATACGAGAATGGTGAGGCGTACGTTGTCGCGTCGACGCTTGAGCAGAGAGCGACGCCCTGGTATTCGCAGGCCGTGGGGCCCTTGTTGATGGCTATGGCCGGTCAGCGGACTGAGATTCCTTTCTTTCTCTCCACTCCGCACGACGCCTACACTTCTCGGCTTGAACAGAACGACGTCGTCGAGACTCCGCACCGTTGGGTCGGTGGGAGGTTATTGCGATTGCCATTGTCAGGCACGCTCCCAGAACACGTAGTCGAAAACCTTCTGCCGTTGGTGCGATTTGAGCGAACTGCAACCGAAGCCATTACGAGTCGCAGCCTCCCGCTGCTGGCGGAGGCCCTCTCGTTACATCCTTGGACTCGCGAAAATGTCCGCCTGAAATCGATGGCAAATGAAATTGTCGTCCAGAACGATCTGTTGTTGACAGCAAGGTCCGAAAGATCCCGATGAAAGTTCAACGCTACGACTACATTTCTCAGTTTGAACGGTTCCAAGACTTGATGGCAGAGATCTCAGCGATGATGCTGGACGGCCACTATGTCCTGAGTGCCGAGGTTTCCGAATTCGAGCGCGCTTTTGCGGCCTATTTGCAGTGCTCTTTTGTCGTGGGAGTAAACACCGGGACCGACGCGTTGCTGTGTGCGCTAAAGTCGTTGGCACTTCGTCCTGAGTACGAAGTTGTGACGCAAGCGAACACTTTCAACGCTACGGTCGCAGCCATTTGCTTAGCAGGGTTGAAACCGGTGCTAGTCGATGCGGACGAAGACAGTTTCCTGATGGATCTTGGGCAAGCTCTCGGAGCGATAACCTCCCAAACACGAGTCCTCTTACCGGTGCATTTGTATGGCAAGCCGACTCCCATGCAGAAACTTGTCCGCGAGAGTGAAAAGAGGGGCATTTGCCTGGTGGAGGACGCGGCGCAGGCGCATGGAGCTCGATTGGATGGGCGGCGAATGGGGACCTTCGGGACTTTTGGCTGTTTTAGTTTTCATCCGAGCAAGAATCTGGCCGCTGCCGGCGATGGTGGGGCGATCGCTACCAATCGAGCAGACTTAAGAGAACAACTCTCTGCGTTGCGGGTCTTGGGTCAAGCAGGCCAGAATAATCATCTTCACGTGAGCTACAACACCAAACTCGATTCCGTTCAGGCAAAAGTACTTTCTTGGAAGCTGCCGAGCCTAGACCGGTGGAACGAACAGAGAAGAAAAATAGCCCATCAGTATCGCGAGCGACTATCCGACTTGCCACTCAGGTTTCAATCTTGGGCCGAAGGTGAAGAGCATGTATTCCACCTGTTCGTCATTCGCACGGAAAAGCGCGACCACCTTCTCAACCACTTACAATCGAAGGGCGTGGACGCTGTGATTCGTTATCCGGTTCCCATACACTTGCAGCCGGCGTTTTCTCGGTATGGCTGGCAAAAGGGCCAGTTTCCGGTAGCGGAGGCTCTCGCACGAGAGCTTTTGTGTCTTCCGATGCGTCCGAACCTTACCATTGCGGAAGTAGACTATGTTGCGGATTGCGTGCGCGCCTATTTCAATGGTGACACAATCCGTCCGATCAGCCAAATCGATAGGTCAGGGGCACATTGAGATGCGAGTGGCGGTCGTGGGATGCGGCCGGATGGGGCGGGAAAGGGCAAGAGCCGCCGCTTCATTCGGAGTTGAAACAATTCTGCTGTTTGACGAAGACGACAGCAGAGCGAAATGCCTTGCGGATGAAATCCCCGCTGCGCGTAATCTGAAGGAGTCGGACGCAGTCTTCAACGAGCGACTCGACGCGCTGTTCATTTGCACACCACCATTCTGTCGCGGCCGCCTCGAACTCCGAGCGATTAGCTCGGGCATACCCTTTTTTGTAGAGAAACCTATTGGGGTTACGGCCAGCCAATTGCGAACCGTTTTGGACAGTCTTGATCGAACCCCCGTTCTGACGGCAGTGGGCTACATGAATCGGTACAGGAATTCGGTATCCCGTGCAAAAGCTATTTTGCAGTCCCGGACCATCATTGGCATCTCTGCCCATTGGGTCGGAAAAAGATACGGAGTTCCATGGTGGGGAGTGCTTGAACAATCTGGCGGGCCGTTTAACGAGCAGGCCACTCATGCGATGGATCTGTTTCGGCACCTGGCGAGCGATACGGAAGCGCTCTATGCGGTGGCCCACGCACAAAAAGCTATCGAGTCGTCGGTGCTCGCGGTAGTGCGTCTGTCGGGCGACGGGCTGGGAAGCCTTCTATATAGCTGCGAAGCGAAGGACAAAGATATCTTCATCGCCATCGAAACCACGGACGGCATGCTCGAACTCCGTGGCTGGGATTTGGACCTGGTCCGCAACACCGTCGATGGGAGCCAGGCTGAACCTGAATCGCAACCGATCTTCGAGAAGGAGACCCACGTCTTCCTCCAAGCAGTTACGAGAGAAAACGAGAGTTTAATACTCGTCGATTTCAAACAGGCCTACCAGACTCAAGTCTTGATGGATAACATTATCCAAATGATCAGGCCAAGGGACAAAAGTCGCTAATTTCTGACGATGAGTGTTACCGGCTAATTGAACAACGAACACATTCTGAGATACGGCCTGGAAGCAATCTCCTGAATCCAGCGCGAGGCACGTCCTAAGGCTTCTTCCGACAGGTCGTGAACTGACTGCATATGTTGCCGCGTACGCCGGTTATCCGCATATTCGGAGAGAAGGATCGCTGGAGCGTCCGCGTAACTTCCGTCGAGCAGGAACGAATCGATATGCTCACGGTTCGCGATCAATTTGCGATGTTGTTTCTCAAACACCCGATCTTGCTCGCGCTTATAGGGCTTGGATAGTGACCTATCCAGCTTGCCGACAACCTTAGCTAATTCCTGCACGCGGCGCTTGAGGTGTCGATCGAATTCCTGGACAGCAGCTGCATAGAGCAGTCGATTGTCAGATTCAGCACAGGCCTGGCGAATGTTTCGGTACCAGGCACCCAGAGCGTGCAAGTTTCCGACCAGCTTCGCCGTGTTGCAGAACTTTCGTCTGAGATCGAAGTATCGCTCGACGTCATATTCGCAGTTTGACCTCGCTGGATCTCCCCGCGACAACTGGTTTTCGGAAACGTCGTGGCGGAGCGTTGAACCAGCGGCAAGCACTGTTCCAAACTCCAAGTGTACGGGCGCGACAATTCCGGAGTTGCCCCCCAAAAAAATCCGTCGAGATTGCAGCAGGCATCCGGTTGCATCCCCCATGAGGCTGCCAAACTTGTCGCCCCGTGGATCGAAATTGAAATGGACGACCCCCGATCCTATCTCACTGTGGTCGCTTCGCGAGCTACCGCCAGATAAAAGAACATCGCAGAAGTTAATTGAAGATCCTGCAACCACCCCCAGCATTAAGACGGTGTTCTTCAGACCCACATTGTGACCGGTTTCCGCCTCCTCCTCGAGTACCGTGCCCTGACGGAATTCAGCAAAGCCACGGGCCTTACACCCGTGAAGCAAAACACAGTTTTCATAGCTCCCGGCACCAAGAACCACGGAGTGTCCGATTTGGGCATCGTGAACACGGGCTAAACCGGAAACTCCAATCTGAGCTCCCGCACCGATGAACGTCGCCGCACCGGTGATCGTGGCATTGATTAACACCGCACCTGCCGAGATCCGGTCCAAGCGCACGTCCTCGGAAACGTAAACCCGTTCCGGTCCCCATACTTTAACCCCGTGTCGCGCGAGCAACGATAGTCGGGATCGGTTCCCGTGATCGTCGTAAGCGAGGTGCATAAAGGATGAGTAGAAAACCTCGGAAACCAACCATTGTAGCCCATGCCAAGTTGATCCAGTCCTCCCATTCATTCCAGAGGCCAGGGATTCGTCACAAGCGCAACCATGTCCTTCCTTGGCCGCAATGCGATCTGGAGATATAGTAGGTATCCAATTAGGGACCTTGATATGGCAATTCGAGTGGCATCCCAAAGCGAGGCGAGATCCAAGTGTTTCCTTTGCGGCCAGGCCTCCGAGCGGGTGGTCTGGAAGGAAGACGATGTCGAGGGCTTACTTTGCGAGTGCGGAATGGTTTACACCAATCAGCCCACCATTCTTGAGCCAGATCTGACGAGAGACAACCATCCAGATCATTTCTATTCTTTGCCGGCTGAATTCAAAGCCGCATGGGTAGCGCGAAACTGTCCACGAGGTCGGTTGCTTGAGGTCGGTTGCGGGGCCGGATTCTCTCTCGCCGCCCTACGCTCTCACGGGTACGAAGTAATCGGACTCGAGCCCAGTCCGGCTCATTACCGGCGATTACAGCAACTGGATATTCCCGTAATCCATGAATTTATCGAAAATAACTCTCTGCCACGACACAGCTTTGACGTTGTGTACCACTGCGATTTGCTGGCGCATTTTCCGGACCCGATCCGCTCTCTAGCGTCGATGTGCGAACTCTTGAGCCCGACTGGCGTTTTGTGCTTCGAGGTTGGGCTGTTAGGGGGAATTTCTCCATCGTGGTACACCTTGGTGGGCCAGATCGGGCTGCGGCAGCACCTGTGGCTCTACTCGGATCGGGCCTTCAGGGATCTGATGCTAAAAGCGCGACTGGAGATTGTTCGGGTTCAGTACTTCGGACTCGTTCCCGAGGTATTAGGAGAAAAGGTTCTTGGGGTTCTGAACAAGCACTTGTTTCGACCCGTTCTGCAAACCGTGTCTCGCGATGGAGCAGACCACGCACTCCGAATGAAACAATTCTGCGGATACTTCCTGCGGTATCGCGCGGGCGCGCTATTTCCTTACATAGGTCCGCAGACCTTGCTCGTCGTCGCTAAGCCTAAAAATGTGTAATGACCAACACAAGAAAACCATTGGGTTAGTCGGTGCGAACGGATTCATCGGCTCCGCGATCCTACGCGCCCTGCTCCATCGGGGGATTATTCCGCAGGCTCTTTGCGGTCCGATCGGTAGTCCACAACCTCTTCCCGCCGATGTCCAGTTTGTTACTTGCGACTTGGCCGACGCGGATCGTCTAGAATCCTGGGTCGCTGGGCTCGAGGTGGTGATTCACGCGGCTGGACCTCCATCCGTGCAACGTTCCTTCGAGAGGGCAGAAGAGTATGTTCGCGTTCATGTAGAAGGTACTGCGGCTCTATTGCGTGCTTGTCGAATTGCGAAGATCAAGCGGGTGGTCTACATCTCGTCGGCCGAGGTGTACGGGCGGCCCGAGATCAACCCAGTCGCTGAGAGCCACCGACTACAGGCTCGATCTCCATATGCAGCCGCCAAGATCGGAGCAGAGAAAATGATCGAGGCCCATGTCGAAAGCTTCGGCTTACGCGCCGTCATTCTCAGACCTTTTTCAATCTATGGACCACACTTTCACTCCGATTCGCTCCTTTCCAGAGTTGTCTCAACCGCCAAAAGCGGTTGCATTCGCGTAAGAGATCTCCGGCCGGTCCGAGATTATTGCTACGTGGGTGATTTGGCAGCGGCCGTGTTGCAAGCTTGTTATATTCCGGAAGAAAAGCTCCAAATCGTCAACGTAGGCTCAGGAGTAGGGACCAGCGTCGCAGATCTCGCAGGACTGGTGCTCCGGTCATTAGGCCTAAGTACTCCGATAGTGGAGGAGCGACTTGACTTGCGCCCTGGACAGTCAGAAATCTTTGAACTGGTCGCCGACATCACGACTGCGCAAAACGTCCTCGGATGGCTTCCAACGGTCAGTCTCCTGGAAGGCTTACGTCAGACTCTTTCGGTTGAAACGGGCAAGAAATGACGCAACGATACTTGCTAACCGGCGCGCAGGGATTCATCGGACGCCACATGATCCCCCATCTCCTGTTTCACTCTCCGCAATCTACCGTACTGGGAGTCGGACGGTCGCCGCAGCAAGACTTTTTCTTCAATTATTCGTTGAGTTGCGCGGATCGTCTGGTACCTGCAGCCGTACCTGGATACTTGCGAACTGCGTTCGGGCCGAGATACCGCTACGTTCCCATGGATATAACATCCGTCGAATTCAGTGCCAAGGTACGTGATTTTAGTCCCACGAAAGTAATCCATTTGGCTGCCGCGCTGAGAGGTTTTCCCGATGAGTTCATCTTTCAAAGCAATGTTCGAAGCACGGCTTCATTGCTTCACGCGATTAGGCAGTCCGACGTCGAGATGCTTTTGTTCGCGTCGAGCGGCGGCGTATACGGCAAGCAAGACAATTTGCCGATCGAAGAAACTGCCGCGGTTCTACCCTTGGAACCTTACTCCCGGAGCAAACTCGTCTCCGAGGATTTGGTGCGGCAGTTTACTCTTCAGTCTGGCGTGCCCACTGCGATCGCGCGCATTTTCAACGTATTGGGTCCGGGCCAAGATGAGCTTCATTTTGCCGGTCGGATCGCAGGCCAACTTGCTTCCATTCTCGCGCATAAAAAGGAGCCCCTCGTTCGAGTGGGCCCTCTTTCAAGCTCTCGTGATTTCCTGGACGTCCGTGACATTTGTTGCGGTCTGGGTGTAATTCTGGAATCGAAGCGTAGCGGTGTCTACAACGTGGGCAGTGGACTGGAGACCAATTTGGGCGAGCTTCTGGGAGTGTTCCTCGATGCCGCAGGTTTGAAAAACGTCGTCAAGATCGAGACAGATACAACTCGGATTGATCTCATCCCTCGACATGTGGCAAGTATCTCCCGACTGGCGGCAGAGGGATTTGCACGCCAATACTCACTCGAACGTAGCTGTCGGGAAATGTTGACCTACTGCGCCCGGTATTTGTATGACGCTTAACGGTGCAAAAAAGTGCACACTTGATCAGTTTCTATTTTAGTTCTTGCCATCCCACCCCTTACCCATCCCACCCCTTACCCCACCCCTTACCCATAGACATCTCCTCAGAATGCGTGTTATCTTGTGCCGCGCTGTGAGTAGTTTTTGGTTCCTCAATCACACTCGAGAGGCACCGGTGGGAGCAACATGACGGACACATTTTGCAGGCTGGTTTCGGCCAATCGTGAACGATCATATTGCGTAAGGCTTGCTCCAGGGATTTCCGCTGGCGGCGTTAGCGAACTCATCCGGGCCGTCGATGGACGCAAGTCTCTTTTGGTTACCACACCAACGGTCGCCCGACTCTATGCGGACAGGATCACCAAGCGAATGATCGAGTTCGGTGCTGATGTCAGTTTGGTGATACTGCAGTGTGCAGAGGGATCCAAGACCCTTGCCCAGGTCGAAAGGCTCTGCCAGGAATGTTTTAGAGTTGGCATGGATCGAAAATCACTGCTGATCGGTTGTGGGGGCGGCGTGTGTACTGATCTCGTCACGATGGCCGCGGCGCTTACACGGAGGGGTTTGAGTCACCTAAGGATTCCAACAACTCTGATCGGGCTGATCGACGCCGGAATCGGAATCAAGGGAGCTGTCAACCTACCCGACAAAAAGAGCGCGATGGGAATCTTTTATCCCCCAGAACAGGTGCTACTAGATCCTTCATTTCTGACAACGCTGCCGAGGGAACTCATCTCGGACGGATTAGCGGAGGCAATCAAAATTGCCGTTGCTATAGATCCAATACTATTCGAATTCCTCGAACAGTTTTCAGGTGAGCTTTTGAAATACTCATCAACGGCCGACGTGAACAAGCTGAAGGAATTGGTCTGGCGTGCTACGCTGAGACTGTTGGAGGAATTGGAGGCAAATCTTTACGAGGACAAAACCTACAGGCGAGTCCTTGACTTTGGCCATTCGTTTAGCCCTCTCGTCGAGTCCTTGTCGCACTTTCATGTCAGTC
>Ga0302325_10027841_pt1 | contig 11708 bp, 4 predicted proteins | sample Palsa_T0_2_FD_201948 | JGI IMG/M metagenome (GOLD analysis project Ga0302325, IMG submission 201948) | Peat permafrost microbial communities from Stordalen Mire near Abisko, Sweden - Palsa_T0_2 | ecosystem: Environmental > Terrestrial > Soil > Palsa > Peat permafrost | place: Sweden: Abisko... | reverse complement strand
GGCGCACGTTGGCGCGGTTCGTAAGCCGTATCTGGACGGACCAAAAGGCGGCCCATTGCATCCAACGCTCCATTACCCACATAAAACGCCCCGCCCGCCCGCGAGAAAGAGGAACCCATTCCCTAAGTGAGCGCGGCTCCGTGCCATTCCCGTGCCGTTCGCACTGCGCTATATCGAAAATACGGTACATCATGCCATCTGCTGCGCTGTAAGTCGTTGAAATTACATTCTCACGCGGATTCGATTCCTACCGCGTCCACCAAATTGCTTCAAAGGCTTACACCTATTTCTTGGGAAACCGACCGCGAGGCACGCTCGATGTGGCCGAAGTAAAGTAAGCCAAAATGGACGGCTGATGACGCGGACGGAATCAACTATATTCTCTAGGTTGGCGAATCGTTGTTTCTGGAACACATTTGAACCGAAATGGACAAAAACCCACTTTACCTGTGGTACGCATATCCAGAGGATCTTCTCAGCGAATCGGCCGCGGAGGCGTGCGCGGAGCTGCTCAGTGAAGATGAGCGTGCACGCTGGCAGAAGTATAAGTTTGAGCCGCATCGCCGCGAGTACCTGACTACACGCGCCCTGGTGCGCACTGCATTGTCCCAATATCATCCGCTTGCTCCTGAGGCATGGTGCTTCAAGTCGAACGCCCACGGTAGGCCCGCCGCATACCCGGCGTGTGGCCTGCTGTTCAACTTGTCCAATTCTCCGGGCTTAGTGGTCTGTTTGATCTCCATGGGGGTTGAAGTGGGTGTGGACGCGGAGCCCTACAATCGCGCTGAAAAGATTGTCGAAGTTGCCGCTGAAGTGTTCTCCCCATCGGAGCTCGCCCAGCTGCAAGCCTTGCGCGGTAGGGAGAGATTGGACCGCGCCATGTCGTTGTGGACGCTAAAGGAGGCCTATATCAAAGCGAGGGGCACGGGGCTGGCCCTGCCCTTGAAGAAGTTCTCGTTTCTGTTCGGCGGCGTAGAAGCTATTCGCCTGGAGCTGGATCAAGAATTGGACGATGAAGCTAGGCGCTGGCGATTTTGCCTGCTCGAGCATGCCAGACACCGCGTGGCTCTGATGGCCGAGCAGGTGACAGAGCCCGAACTGCAACTATGGGAGATGCGGTCTTTGCTAGTGCCTCCTACGCGACTGCCCTCGGGTGAGATTCGATGGTATCCGGTGCCGGGAACGACTGAACATTGAAGACGTGGAACCTAGAAAGTGCCCCTGCACTCAGGACGGGAGTAATGTCTTGAGAATCTCGGCAAAAGTCCTAACGTGGGGTTCAAAGAGCATGGTCATATGTCCAGCGGGGACATCGTGAATTTCCAGCCCACCGGCGGCAAATGGTCCCCACCCCAGATTTGGGTCGTCTCGCTTGCTAAGGGCTTCCCCACGGTGTGAAGCGCGCATCAGAGTGACCTTCCCGGCGTAGACTTGGGGGGTGTAACGATTGAGAGCTCGCATGTGAGCTTCCTCCACCTCAAAAAGATGAAGGCTGACAGGGAGAGGCCGGCCCGCCAGACGGAAGCAAGAGCATCCCAGGCGTTTGGCGGATTCACCCATCAGTTTCCCCCAGTACTTCCTCTTTGTTGAAGCTTTTTCCATGAGATACGCTACGCCCTGTTTGCCGAGCCTACGCAAGAGGATATGCGCCTGAGTTCTCATGCCTAACTGCTTTGCGCTTCCTGGAATAAATGCGTCGAGTAGTACAAGTAACTTCGGCGGCAAACCTTGAGCATGGAGCTGTCGTGCCATCTCAAAGGCGATATGCCCTCCAAAGGATGCGCCTCCGATGAGGTAGGGACCTTGCGGAAAGAAGATCCTTAGTTCCTTGACATAAATCGACGCCAATTCTTCGACGCTTGTTTCGCGAATTTCCGCCTGGGATACGAGGGGCGACTTGAAAGCATAAAAAGGCTGGTCGGGCCCCAGCGCCTTGGTCAGCTGCTCATAGAAGAGAACGTCTGCTCCCAGAGCATGAACAAAGAAAAGCGGAATGCGCGAGCCTTGCGGCTGAATGGGGACAAGAGCCGACCAAGTTTTTGGTTTCCCGGCGACCGGTTGTTGAGTTTTGCGGATCACATTCGCAAGTTGACGTACGGTGCGCGCTTCAAAGAGAACGGCAAGTTCCAGATCCGCCTGATACGCCTTCTTGATCTTGGCAAATAGTCGAACGCCAACGAGTGAATGACCTCCCAGCTCGAAGAAGTCGTCATCCAGCCCCACCCGTTCGACGCCCAGCATGTCCTGCCACCACCCGGCGAGGGTGGCCTCCAGGCCTTCGACCGGCTCTGCGGCACTCGGTGGCGTTGCGGCGGCGGCCGGCAATGCAGAAGCGACCGCGTTGCGCGCGACCAGGTCTTCGAAAGGATGGGCCAACACTACAACGGCGGATGGGGTCTTCGCCATCAGTATGCGGGTCAAAGCGCGTGCACCGTCGAGCGGCTGTATCCTGGGGCGATGATCGGTGTCAATGGGCTGCTGTTCCTCAGAGTATGCGGCACCGGGAGGCTGCGCATTTTCCTCCGCTGCTTTTGCGGAATCGCCGATTCGACGCATTGTGAAGCCTTCGATTTCCACAAGCACCTGGTCCTGCTCATCAAAGAGCGTTATGTCGAAGGTCTCCACTTCACCGCGCAGCAGATTCTCCTGCCGAGACCGAATAAAGCTAAAGCATCGGGAAGGGATGGGGTGGTAGACGCAAATCTTCTTGTAGGAAAACGGAAGATACAGATCGTCGGTGGACTCGTAGCCTTCGATCGTATAGAGCGCGCAGCCTGTGGCCAGATCGAGTATTGCGGGATGCATGAGAAGGGCGGAAGAGTCCGCGAAAAACTCCTCGTCAAGAGCAAGCTCGGCTAGGCCTTCTCGTTTGCCGATGAGCAAGCGCTTGAGACAGCGCCATCGGGGGCCGAAATCGAAATACCGCTCCTGCCTGGTCCGATGCCTATCGTCGAATGCGATCTCACGTTCGTGGCACCGTTCCACAATAGTCGCTCGATCGACTCGCGATGCGGGACGCGCGAGGCACGAAGCAATGTGGCCGGTAGCATACTCACTCCACTCGCTTGTCCCCGCAGAACCAGCTCGCGCTAGAACAGCGAAGCGAAAAGCCCCGTTTTTCAGCGCGGCTCCGTGGTCCCGTCTCAGTTCGATGCGCACGTCTCTCGGTGCCGAGGGATCGAACATGAGCGGAGAAAGAAAATGCACATTTTCGAATTCGATTGCGCGTTGAAATTCGCCCTGCGTGAATGCGCCAGCAGCCATTTCCAGGTAACCCGTGCCCGGGATGAGAGCCTTGCCAGTCTTCAGCCGATGTTCGGAGAGCAGCCAATCCTTTTCAAGGGAAAGCCGGCTGCCAAACACGATCTCCCGAGGCGTTTCCACCAAGCGCTTTTCGAGTAGCGGATGAGGTGAGGCGGAGCGCGCGCCCATGCCGACCTCGCTCCATGCGCCCCAGTTGATGACGGTCACCGGGGCTTTTCGGCTAAGCGCGAAAACGTCGAGAAAGGCGTTGGCGGCAGCATAGTCCACCTGGCCTGCGGACGGCATGATCGAACTGATGGACGAGAACAAAACAAAGCAGCTCAGCGGCTCATCGCGAAGAACCTCTTCCAGAACCAGCGTCCCACGTACCTTTGGATCAAGTACGCGCGTGGCGATTTCCGCGGTCTTCAGCATCAACGGTCCATCGTCGAGAACACCTGCGGCATGAAAGACGCCGTCGATCTTTCCAAACTTCTTTCGCACCAAGGCAACGACGTTGCGCATTTGATCGGGATTCGTGACATCTCCCTGAGCGACGAGCAAACCTCCAGCTATGGAACGGATCTCGATTAGCTTTCGAATTCTCCGCTTATCGGGCTCCGTCCGCTGACTCCCGCTCAGCGTCACTTCCCACTCCATCTCGGGAGGCAGTTTGGAGCGGCTTACCAGCACCAAGCGGGCGTTGAATTCGCGGGCCAGATGTTCGGCAACAACCAGTCCAATGCCGCCAAGTCCGCCGGTGATGAGATAGACGCCCCCACGCTCCAGGCGGTGGCGCTCGGGTAAGGTCGAGAGATCGAACCGATCGAGTGTTTCGACCATCCGCTGGCCACTGCAATACGCAACCGTAACGTTGTCACCGGTGCACGCCATCTCGGCCACAAGCTGGGCCGCGCACTCTTTTGTGTGACCGCGGTCGAAATCGACATCGACGGCACGGCAAGCGATTTCGGGAAGCTCTTTCGGGATAATGCGCGCCGGACCGAGCAACACAGCCCGCGCCGGATTGTGGACCGCCTCGTCTAAAACCTGTTGCATGCCGTTCGAGATCAGGGCGAAGTCGATCTTTGCGAGGTCATGGGCTGTAACCGCCTGCGCAAGATAGAGGGGGCTATAGAAACTGCGAGCCAGCGTCTGTTCGAGCGGAGCCTTCCCGCCTTCAGGAACCACCGACCAGAGATGGAGGACTTTCTGGATCGTTCGCCCGCCTGCAGTGATATCGGCGATCAGTGCGTCATAGTCGCCACGAACATCGGGCCGGAGTGTGTAAGTTCCTTTTCCGGATCGCCCATAACTCGAACCCGGATCGACCAGAACGACGTGCCTTTTTTCTGTTCTGAGTTTGGCGGCAATTTGATCGCCGAGGCCTGAAGAATCGCGGAAGACGATCCAGCAACCGGCCTCGGAGCGGGACACGGCGGGAAGGCAAGCAGGCTTGAAGATGCGGCGATAGAAATACTCATTCGCATCGTCTTCATTGCCTGGCGACGGGTTGGGGGCAGACGACCTGGCGGGTTGAACGCGATCCGGCTCAATCCAGAATTTCTGACGTTCGAAGGGATACGTCGGCAACGAAACACGCTGAACGGAACCGGCCGCATGAAGCTTAGCCCAATCAACATCGACTCCCGAAACCCAGAGTTGGCCAAGTGTCTGGAGCGCGCAACGAAGGTCTGGTGTGGCCTCGCGGGGATGCGGCATTGATTGAAATGCTCTTGCGACTTTGCCGACCTGCTGGCGCGCCAGCGATGTGAGCGCGTTGCCCGGCCCCACTTCGAGCAGAATCTGATCCGGCTGACTCAACAGCTCCGCGAGATTGTCGGAGAATCGGACTGTCTGGCGAATGTGGCGCGCCCAGTAAGCCGGATCGGTGGCCTCGGCTTTGATCTGCGTTCCGGTGACATTGGACATGTAAGGGATGCGCGGAGGCCGGAGGGCAACCTTCGAAAGCCGCTTCTCGAAGGACTCAAGGATGGGGTCCATCATTGCGGAGTGGAAGGCATGCGAAGTGAACAAGCGCCGGCAGGCGACGGACTGCTTGGCTAGGTCCTCTTCCAGTGCCGCGATTTTAGGGGTTGGTCCGGAAACTACGCAGAGTTTAGGATTATTGACAGCGGCCAGCGCAAGGACACCGTTGAGATTGAGTTCATCGACGGAGAGCGGAACAGCAAGCATCGATCCCGGCGGAAGGTCGTAGATCAGTTGTCCGCGGAATGCGACGATGGCCAACGCATCATCAAGAGAGAGGACATCGGCGAGGCAAGCAGCCACATATTCGCCGATGCTGTGGCCGACCATCGCCGCAGGCTCAACGCCGAGCGACATCCACCAGCGTGCCATGGAGTACTCGATCGAAAACAAGGCAGGCTGCGTGAGCCATGTCTGGTTCAACCTTTCTGCCGCAGCGTCTTTTTCCTGCTCCGCTGGGTAGAGCGCTTGGCGAAGGTCAATCCCGAGAGGCTCACGAAGATGTTGCGCGCAGAGGTCGAGGGAATCGCGAAAGACAGCCTCGTTCTCGTAAAGTTGGCGACCCATGTTGACGTATTGCGAACCCTGTCCGGAGAACATGAAGGCCACTTGCGGAGCGGTTTTCGCGGCTGTTCCCGAGGTAAAGAATTGAGGCTTGTTGATTGCAATTGCGTCGATCGCTTCGTGCGAATCCTCGACCACAAATGCACGCCGATGCGCGAAGGCGGTGCGGCCAAGCTGACACGTGAAGGCAACATCGGCCAGATCCAGCTTGGGGTTCGCGTGCAGATGAGCGATGAGATCGGAGCTTGCTTGATTGGCGGCAGCCTCGGTCTTCGCGGAGACCGTCAGAACTTGATATGGCCTTGCACGGCGCGGCACCACCGGCGCAGGAGCTTCTTCAAGCACCACGTGCGCGTTCGTGCCTCCGATGCCTAATGCGGTAACGCCCGCGCGCCGGGGCGATCCATTGGATTGCCAATCGCGGAGTTGGCTGTTAACGAAGAACGGGCTGCCTTTCAATTCGATATGAGGGTTTAGATTCTCAAAATGAAGACTCGGAGGAAGCTGCGCATGTTCGAGCGCAAGCGCAGTCTTTATCAGGCCGCCTACGCCGGCGGCTGCGTCCAGATGGCCCACATTCGATTTCAATGAGCCAATGCCGCAATATGCGTTGCCGGTGGCTGTTTTACGGAAGGCCTGTGTCAGAGCCCTGATCTCGATGGGATCGCCGACCCTGGTGCCGGTTCCATGCGATTCGATGTAGGAGATGTCGTCGGCGGTGACGCCGGCAATCTCGAGCGCCTCGGCAATCACTTCGGCCTGGCCCTCGACGCTTGGCGCCAGGTAACCGACTTTGCGAGCGCCATCGTTATTGATCGCCGACCCGAGAATCACGGCGCGTATATGGTCATGCTCAGCGAGCGCATCTTCAAGCCGCCGCAATAAGACGATCCCGAGGCCGCTTCCAAAGACCGTGCCGCTCGATGCCTCATCGAAGGGGCGGCAATGGCCGTCGCGCGAAAGAATCTCTCCATCGCGATAGGTGTAGCCCAGTCCATGGGGGAACTCGATTGTTACACCGCCAGCCAAAGCCATATCGCATTCGTAATTGAGCAGACTTTGACAGGCAAGATGCACTGCGACAAGCGACGTAGAGCAGGCGGTCTGCACATTGATGCTGGGGCCGCGCAGATCGAGCTGATAGGAGACGCGCGTGGCCAGCACATCTTTGTCGTTGCCGGTTTGCTTCAACTGGAACAAGCCCGCGGTTTCAAGCAGCCGATGGTTGGCGAGCAGGTTGTGGATCAGGTAGGTATTCATACCCGACCCGGCGAAGACACCGATCGATCCATCGAAGAGCCGAGGTGGATGGCCCGCATCTTCGAGGGCTTCCCATGCGCACTCGAGAAAATGCCGGTGCTGCGGATCCATGATGGATGCATCTCGCGGACTGAATCCGAAAAACGATGCATCGAACATCGGGACTTCATCGAGCACGGCTGCGCGCTTGACGTAATCGGGGTTCGCCAGGTCTGCGGCAGTTGCCCCGGCCGCTATCAACTCGGTTTCAGAGCGGTCGCGGATGGATTCGACGCCATCGCGCAGGTTCTGCCAGAACTCGACTGTGTTTCGAGCGCCGGGAAAACGACCCGCCATACCAACGATCGCAATGGACGAGGGTTTCATGGCGCTCCATTTCTAGCCTGCCGGGCCATTCTGCGGCGTTGCGCGCGGTCTGATGCCTGGCTGTGTGCATCTGTTCCCGCAAGATGACGGGCCAGCGCGCTCACGGTCGAGAACTGAAACAGATCGACGAGGGAAATTTCGCGTCGCAGGACCTCCTGCAGCTTAGCCTGTACTTCTGCGACGGTGAGGGAGTGTGCTCCGAGGTCGAAGAAGTTATCGTTCAGGCCGACCGTCGGAATTCCCAGCGCCTCTTGCCAGACAGTGGCAACGATGCGCTCGATTTCGCTTGAGGGTTGGCTTCCGGCCACTGCATCGGCGGCGCCGACAGAGATGTTCGGAGCTGGAAGGTTCAGCAGAGCTTTGCGATCGGTTTTTCCGTTCGCAGTAAGAGGCAATTCGGGTAGAAAGACAAAGCTCGAAGGGACCATGTAATCGGGCAGCTTCGATTCCAGCTCCTTGCGTAGAGTGCCTGCGTTATTGGCTCCCCCGTATTCGGCTACCAGATAAGCAACCAGGCGTTTGTCGCCTTCGCGGTCCTCTCGGAGGATGATGACGGCCTGCCGGACTCCGGAGCAATCTTCAAGGATCGCTTCGATCTCGCCTGGCTCGATGCGGTGGCCGCGGAGCTTGATCTGGAAGTCGGCGCGCCCGAGGAACTCGATGTTTCCGTCGGGCTGATACCGGGCCAGGTCGCCTGTGCGGTAGATCCGTTGCTCTGAAAGGGAAGGGATCGAAAGAAATCGCTCGGTAGTAAGGTCAAGACGGTTCCAGTAGCCGCGCGCCACGCCATCGCCGCCAATGTAAAGCTCTCCCACTTCGTCCGTGGCGACAGGATTCCGTTCCGCGTCGAGTATGAAGGTTTGTGTGTTCGCGATGGGCTTGCCGATCGAAACCGCACTGCCCACTTCTTCTACTTGGAAGGTTGTCGACCAAATGGTGGTCTCTGTCGGTCCGTACATGTTGTGAATCTCGCCATTGAATTTCTGGCGAAGAAGGTGGATGAGAGACGCCGGTACGGCTTCACCCCCGAGAAGCATCTGTCGCAGGGAGCCCAGCGCGGCAAACGCGCGCGCATCGAGCGTCAGCATGCGCGCCAGCGACGGGGTCATTTGCAAATGTGTGACTCGGTGACGGACGATCTCATCGGCGATTGTGCCTGTGCCCTCGTCGCCATGGACGACAATCTTGAAGCCGCGGGTCAGGGTCCACAAAAGTTCCAGCACCGAGATGTCGAAGGAAACACTGGTGACGGCGAGCCAAACACCTGGCTCGCAACCGAGGGCCCGGTCCATACCCCAAAAGAAATTGACGACGTTCCGGTTTTCGACCATTACGCCCTTGGGCTTGCCCGTGGAACCGGAGGTGTAGATGACATAGGCGAGGTTGCTGCTGGCGGCATCGGAATGGACCGGCTCCGTGCTCCCGGGAGCAATCATCGGGTCGCCCGAATCGACGACGGTGAGACGATTTCTGCCCGATGGAATCCGATCGCGTGTTGCCGCGGTAGTCAGAAGCACCGACATGCCCGAATCTTCGATGATCCACGACAAACGATCGCTGGGATAGCTGGGATCGAGCGGAACATAGGCTGCGCCAGCCTTGAGTATGGCGAGCAGACTCACAACGAGACTCACCGATCGTTCCATCGCAACCCCAACTAAAGTCTCCGGCTTTACGCCGAGGCTCTTCAGATGATGGGCCAGGCGATTGGAGCTTTCGTCGAGTTCGCGATAACTGAGCGCGCGGTCTCTAGCGAGAACGGCGTTGGCGTCCGGAGTCCGGGCAGCCTGCTTCGCAAATAGCTCGGCGATGGTGCTGTGGCGTGGATAATCAACTTCAGTACGGTTCTGCTCAAGCAATGGAACGCGTGACATAAAAGTTCTCCAGGAACAAAAACTCTATGCCCGTGCCGAGAAACGTCTCGATAGCTTCTTCGGGCGTGTTCACGATTGGCTGTCCTTTGACGTTGAAGCTGGTATTCAGCACCATCTGACGGCCCGTGGTTTCACCCACGGCCACCAGGAGCGCGTGAAAATCCGGATTGTCGTTCACCGAAACGGTCTGTAGCCGCGCGGACCCGTTGACGTGCGTGATTGCGGGAAGAAGGGCCCTTAAATCAGGACGGACATCGACGATGCTGATCATGTAAGGGAGCTGGGTGCCCTCAGCCACCTCGAACCAGCGATGTGCTTCTTCAACCGAACAGGCGGGCGCAAAAGGACGAAACGCCTCGCGCTTCTTGACCATGGCATTGATTCGGTCGCGCATGTCCGGCCGTCTGGGATCGGCCAGGATGCTTCTGTTGCCGAGCGCGCGCGGACCATACTCCATGCGGCCCCGGTGCCACGCAATCACCCGTCCGTCCGCGATGAGCCGGGCTGCGCATGCACAGGTGGCTTCAAGGGAATCGAGACGCTTCCATTGGATCTTGCCATTGAAGCACTGAAGCGCAGCCTCGATTGCGCTCTTGTCGTATCGGGGTCCAAAGAGCGGGGCCGGGAAGCGGTGGTTCGGAATCTCCCTTGAAAGGGAAGTGCGATAGAGCGCGGCGCCGAGAGCGACGCCATCGTCGCCGGCCACGGGCTGAACGTAGACTTCGTCGAAAAGGCGGGAACGGAACAGCTTGCCGTTGGCTGTGCAGTTAAGAGCAACGCCCCCGGCCAGGGCAATCCTGCGCAACCCCGTCAGCTTTCCAAAGTGTTCGCAAACGTGCATGACGACCCGCTCGAGACACTCCTGAAGTGCCGCAGCTACGTCTTCATGGATGGAATTGACGGAATGGTTTTGCGGCCTGCGCGGGATGAGATGCTCGTCCAGCCATGCGCGCGTTGCCAGATAATTCTCGCGCTCCTCGCGAGAATGGTTCAGTTTAAGCAGCGGAATGCGGATCGATCCATCGTCGCAAAGCTCCACGGCCTGCTCGAAGAAGCGACGGAAGCGAGCAGGGTCCCCGTAAGGCGCGAGGCCCATGATTTTGTATTCGTCCGAATTAAAATCGAAGCCCAGATGTAGGGTTATCAGCGAATAGAGGATGCCGATCGAGTCGTTGGCACCGACGGTGCGAAGTTTTTCCAGCTCTCCGTCGTGGAACTCGTAGACGGTGAGACTCTCGATCTCCCCCATCGCATCGTTCACCACCACCAGGCACTCGTCCCAGCCTGATGTATAAGCCGCGCTAGCGGCGTGAGCCAGATGGTGGCCAACGGAGAATACCTTGTCCTCGGGAAAGCCCGGGAGGTCGCGGCGTACCTGGGTCAGGAGGGCATCGCGGGAGAAAACCTGCTGGTAGAGTTTGGTTGAGACTTCGTCCCTGAGGTAAAGCTCGCGATAGGGGGAATAGTCAAATCCATGGGCGATTTCGTCAATTTGAGAAATCGAGATACCGGCCTCGGCCAAACAAAATCTGATTGCATCGATAGGGAAATCGCCGGTGTGCTTCTTCCTGGAGAAGCGCTCCTGCTCCGCGGCAGCTACAAGTTTCCCGTCGACCACTAATGCGGCCGCTGCATCCATTCCCTGTGCAATTCGATATTCGCGTTCATCCAGGCCAGGCCAAGTAGCCTGCTTAAACGCCATAGAGTTCTCTAACCCGCTAATTCCAATAACGTTCATAATTGGCCACTTCGAATTAGAAATATTGATTTCTTTGAATCTGACTGTGCCCTGGTTAACCAGCGTTCCCCTGCAGGTTCCTGACGGACCTTTTTAGTTTCTTCGCTTTCAAAGCAATTGCTTGTCCTATGCGAATCGTTTCTGGGTCCGGGGTCAGTGACGCCTGTCACAAATCAATTACCTTTTGTTCTCCCCAGGCTCGCAGCGGTATCTGGCGCACGACAAGCGGCCAGTCCCGATATACCGCATCACGACTGAAATCTGCGAAGCCAGGCAGGGTGAAAGGTTAGGGGGATTTCCAGCGTGTCTCCAGGCTGTTCTATGACGCTTCCGTCATCGGGGCAGCGGTACGGTGTTTGGATGCGATTGCGGCGCGTAAATAGAGCTGCGGTTTGACCGGTGCACCTTTTCGCCTTCGCGGCACCCCTGCGGTTATTTGGGGTTCACTGTTCAGTTATCCAAAGCATGTCGTCTTGTGCTCTCGGCAATGCTTTCATGAGCGCAAGAGTTCCGAAGTTACAATTGGATGTCATTTGCTCGACCGGTGAGACCGGGCTTTAGTGAACTGTTGGAAGCCGGACCGCGCGACTCAGCGCGCCACTCCGTTGAGCTGGCGCGATTAACAGTCTGTCGGCCACTTCGACGGCGGTTATGGGTTTGCTGAAGTAATATCC
>Ga0302325_10027840_pt1 | contig 11708 bp, 6 predicted proteins | sample Palsa_T0_2_FD_201948 | JGI IMG/M metagenome (GOLD analysis project Ga0302325, IMG submission 201948) | Peat permafrost microbial communities from Stordalen Mire near Abisko, Sweden - Palsa_T0_2 | ecosystem: Environmental > Terrestrial > Soil > Palsa > Peat permafrost | place: Sweden: Abisko... | reverse complement strand
TTCCTGAACTTGGGAAGTTCTGCTTAGCCGAAGTGCAAAACAACCATCGATCATCCAACGCCATTATTTTTGCCTCCACACGATTCACGGTGCGAAGTCTTGAACCCGTGCGCTGACCAGCTTCCCCCGGTGCCAGACGGCCTCAATGTTATGAATGTTGCTTATTTGCGCGATCGGGTTTCCATCTACGACGATGATGTCCGCCAATTTCCCAGGCTCCAGAACTCCGCGATCATCTAGATGGAGCAAGGACGCGGAATTTGCGGTAGCGACATTGATCGCTTGCAAGGGCGTCAAACCCGCCTCCACCAGTAATTCCAATTCTCTATGTTCAGCAAAACCAGGGATACGGACAGCCATAGCTCCCGAGTCTGTTCCAAATCCGATGTTTACTCCTGCATCGTAAAGAATCTTTAAATTGCGCTCGTTCGTGAGGACAGATGCCTTGGAGGTTTCAACTTGGCTCCGGTTGCCCAAAATCTTTGCGCGCCAATCAGGATCGTTGAACTCGTCAGCCAGGGCCGGTTGCAACGCGTGAACTAGAAATTGATTCTTGAGCCATTCCGGTTTCTCCGCGTAAATATAGCTAGACTCATCCAGATCGATGGTCGCGATGTACCAGATGGAATGGCTTTTCATGAGACCGACAAACTCGGCGTCCACTGGCTGATCGCGCACTCCATGGGCAATGATGTCGACGCCGCTCTTCGCCAAAGATTTGGCATCGGAAAGATAGTAGATGTGCGCTGCAACCCGCAGTCCCAGTCGGTGCGCTTCCTTGATTGCCGCACCATACACTTCCGGCGGCATCTTAACTCGCAGGCTTCCATGGAAGTCGTCAATCCATACTTTGATCAAGTCAGGTTTGCGAGTTGCCATTTCGTCAATGGCTTGGACCGCCTGCTGCGGGCTTGCTACGCGATACAGTTGGCTCTCCGGCAAGGTGAAGGCGGGCGGGGCACCATTTGGAATGCCAATTCCGCGGTCCGCACCGAACAGATCGGCCCCGGGCAATGCGCCCGAATGCAATCGAGGCCGCAGTTCGTAGAACAGATCGTTATTCAAGCCGAGAGCAGTCACCGTGGTAACGCCGTATACTTCATACTGGCGCAGCTGTCGCAGAATGTTCGGCTGGTTGTAATTCTGCGGGGCAGTCCCGACTCCATCGACTTGCCCGACGTGAGAATGGTCGGAGATCAGACCAGGGAGTACCGTCTTACCGCGGTAATCGATCACTCGTGCCGATTTTGGCCACGACAGCTTTCCGACCACGCCCACGGAAACAATACGGTCTCCCTTGATGACGATTGCGGCGTGCTCGAGCGGCGGGCTGCCCCTTCCATCAATCACCAGAACGTCTTTCATGACGATGGTCCCCTCCGGTAGTGCTGATTGCGCACCTGCAGAGCGCAGCAGAAAGAACAGGGAGGTCATAAGGATGGAGATTGCGGCAAGGGATCGACGAATCTCACTGCTTTCTATTTTCGACATCTTAAGGACTCCTTTCGTCTAGCGTCGCACCCTGCCGGCGACGAGCCAACTTGCTTGCGGGTCGCAAGGTCTTCAAAGAGGTTCATTTCTAGAGCAGGGCTAGGTGTCGATTAATCCGCTCCAGTTGCTATCGATTCTATCCTCGACCTCTCTTTTCTGGTCAGCTCACAGAACCTCTTTCCCCTTCGCGGTTCCACACTCGCGGGGGTAGGGTTGCCAACGGTACCAAGATCCTCGATTCGAAGCGATCTGTGGAACGGCGCGTCGAGAACGCGCTTCGCTTTGCTTGCGCACGAAACGAGCACGCTTGGTAGCTGATGGCGAAGCCGATCGACTTGGGATCGACCGCGGCCGAAATCCCATGGCCCTTGCACGGAGCCTACAAGCCTCGGCGGGTATGGTGTCCTATTGCGGTACACCGATCTCGTTCGGTTCCTGTTCGCGCAGCTTCTGTCTCAGCGCTACCTGCTCGTCGCTTAGACGCGCGTCATAAATGGAACGGTGATCAATCGAGCGGGCGATCAGTGTCGAGATACCGGCGATCAGGATCAGTGGCAAAATGAATGACCGGTCCCTGCCGGTAAGCTCCATGACCAGGACAATGGCCGAGATCGGACCCTGTGTAGTAGCGGACAGAACAGCGCCCGCACCCAGCAGCGCGAAAAAACCGGCAGGCACGCCTGGCCACAGCGTGCTCCAAACATGCCCCAGCGCAGCGCCGAGCAGAGCGCCGAATGTGAGAGAGGGCGTAAACAGGCCGCCCGGTACGCCGCTGCGCATGCACATGATAGTGGCGAGCGGCTTCAGGAGCAGCAGGGCTAGCAGCAGCCGCGCTCCAACCTGGTCACTAAAAAGCAACTGCGAAAGGTCCTTACCGTTGCCGAGTATTTCTGGAAAGCGCACGGAGACAATTCCCAGGAGGCCGAGGACCACCGTAGGCGCTATGAAACGCTGCCATCCGCGCGGCTTGTTCTGGTCGGCCCAGCGGACGAGCCGCACATAAAGGATGGAGCCGAACGCGAAGATAGGAGCTGTAAGAATCACCCACGTGATCACAGATGCCGAAAGCGGAAATGACGGAATGATGTAGGTGGGCGCGTTGGGCAGCGCTACCCAGGAAACCCCGGTTGCGATCATCGAGGCAAACAGCGCGGGCAGCACAAAGCGCAAGGCCAGCTTGCCGCGCATCACTTCCAGGGCGAAAAGCGCGCCGCCCAACGGGACGCCATAAGCCGCTCCCATGCCAGCTCCGGCGCCACAAGCCACCAGCAACCGTCGCTGCTCGTCGGAGAGGTCTTCGGCATCAGCGAAGAAATTAGCGAACACAGCGCCGGCCTGCTTGGGGGCACCCTCGCGGCCCATGGATGCGCCCATGCCAACGGCAAAGATGGACAACACCGCGCTGCCCAGAGTTCGCAGGGCCGGCATGCGTCCTGCGTAGAACCAGATTGCCGCAGTTGTATCGATGCCGTTGCCGCTTGAGAGTTCTTTCAGAATAACCTGCCCAACGCCGGTCAAAATGCCTGCCGCGAGCAGGACGACGAGGTGTCTTGACCCGCTGGCCTGACGGGCAGCGGCAAGTATGTTGATGCCGGATCCTCGCCACGCCACGTGCTGAACGACTTCAAGCAATCGAGTCAGAGCTGCCGCTGCCAAACCTGTACTGGTGCCGATCAAGCAAATAGCCAGCCAAAATCGTAGTGCGCCCGGATGCGCCAGCGTGGGGGGGATGGCTCCCCCGTTCCTAGAAACGGATCTCGGCATGCACACCCTATGCTAATGCATCTCGTTTTGCTGTTGCTTCCGTGCGAACTGCCAGACCATCTCAGTTGTCTCAAAACCGCGACCCTTGCGATCGGGAAGGGAATTAACACCGCAGCACGAGCTCGCTTTGCGGCACACGTCTTTGGAACGGGACGAAATCGAGCGTTAGGGTGCGGGCCACCCCCTGCACTCTTCCTTCCACGACCCACACGGATCACCGGAGGATCGGTCGGCCCGGAGGGGAGTGCTTTTTTTATTGGCGTGCTGATTCTGAGCGCAGTCGGTATCCACGTCCTGTTTCCCGCCAAACCACGACCTGTTGGAATCCAATCGTCAAGTGCACAATGAGCTGGCATAGCAGAAGCGATCGAGCGCTGACAAAGTCAAGGCGCTATCGATTCGTTGATGGGACGGCATTCGCATGATGCCCAGTCTTTTGTCGTACTATGTTCTTCGGAGAACATAACGATGCGACTCAATGCGACCTTTGTTTTCTGCTGTAGCGTTCTCGGTTGCTCGCTGCTGATGACCTGCGTCCAGGCCTCCGGCCAGTTCGTCGGCAAGGACTCCGCAGCTGTGGACAAACGTGTAAATCAACTCATCGGCGAAATGACCCTCGATGAGAAGATTGATCTCATCAGCGGGGACACACCCTTCCGCACTCACCCGGTTCCGCGCCTCAATATTCCTTTCTTCCAGATGACGGACGGTCCGGTGGGAGCTCACATTCCAGCGCCAACAATCGCCTACGCTGGTGGCATTGGGCTGGCGGCCTCGTGGGATAGACCGCTCGCGGTTCGCATCGGCAAAGAACTGGGGCGAGACTGCCGGTCCCGCGGAGCCGTCTTCCTCCTTGGCCCCGGTGTCAACATCTACCGCGCACCGATGAACGGACGCAACTTTGAATACTTCGGCGAAGACCCGTTTCTCGCCAGCCAGATTGCCGTCGGTTATATCCAGGGCTTGCAGAAGGAGGGTGTCTCCGCCACCATCAAGCACTATCTCGGTAATAATTCCGAATACATGCGGCATGATTCGGACTCCGTCATCGACGAACGAACGTTGCGTGAAATCTACATGCCTGTGTTTGAAGCAGCTGTTAAAGTCGGCAAAGTGGGAGCCATCATGGATTCCTACAATCTCACCAATGGCGAACACATGACACAGAATCGCCGCCTCAACGTTGAAGTGGCTAAAGAGCAGTGGCACTTTCCGGGTATCATCATGTCGGATTGGGTCGCAACCTACGACACTGCCGCGGACGTGAAGGGCGGCCTCGATCTGGAAATGCCTTTCGGCGTCTACTACAACCGGGAAACTATTCTTCCGCTGCTCAAGGCGGGAACGATCACGCAGGCTGATCTCGATGACAAGGTGCGCCGGATCCTCCGTGTGGCTGTCGACTTTGGCTGGCTCGATCATCCGGCTCTCGACACCAGCATCCCGCGCTACAACCTGCAAGGTCGAGCCGCTTCATTGCAGGCCGCGCTTGAGGGCATGGTGCTTTTGCAAAACGACAACCACTCTCTACCGCTCGACAGAACAACACTCAAGACGATCGCAGTGATCGGACCCACTGCAAACCAGACCGTCACCACAGGCGGTGGCAGCGGCGAGGTCGTAAGCTTCGCAAACACGAATCTCCTCGTCGGTGTCAGCAACTACCTGGGCGACGGGGCCAAAGTCCTCTACGCGCGCGGGGTTCGTAGCACCAATCAAATGGCGCGCCTCACGCAATTCACTTCCGATGTCCAAGGCGGGCTCAGCGGAGTAACACACACCACATTTGCCAAGGCCAATCTGGAAGGCGGGGAAACCGGTACGACGATCGAGAGAGCAATGATAATCGCGGGCTCGACGCGGCGCGAACCCGAAGAACAGGAGCTGAACGCTCTTACCTCCCATAAGAACTCCAGCCCCTATCTGCGGACGACGACGAGCGGCAGGTGGACCGGTTACTACACGGTGGAAGGCGCGGGCAAGTTCGAAGTATTTGTTCAGACCGATGGACGGTACCGCCTGCTCATCGACGATGCCGTCGTCTTCGACAGCTCTGTCGTGCCGAAGGCTATCCTCAATCAAACGACCATTGAGCTTTCCGCCGGTCCGCACAAGGTCGTGTTGGAACAGTTGGCCACACAGTTCGCCTCGGCTTCCGGAATGCGGGTTGGCATCGTGCCGCTCAGCACAATCGTCGAAAACGACGCACTGGAGATAGCGTCTCAAGCCGACGCCGTCGTGCTGGCGGTGGGTTTCAACTCAGCCTCTGAGTCCGAGGGCGGGGACCGAAGCTTTGAGCTCCCCGTTGGGCAACAACAATTAATCGATCAGGTCGCCGCGCTGGGAAAGAAGACGATCGTCGTGATTACATCAGGCGGCAGCGTCGATGTCTCACCTTGGAAAGACAAAGTTCAGGGTATTGTGGCGTCCTGGTATGGGGGCGAAGAAGGCGGCAACGCTGTCGCCCGTCTGCTCTTCGGAGAGAGTAATCCTTCTGGCCATCTGCCCATCAGCTGGGAAAAAAAGATAACTGACAATCCCAGCTTCAATAGCTACTATCCCGACCCGGGCACTAATAAGATCATCTATCGTGACGGCGTCTTCGTGGGCTATCGCGGTTACGAACACGCTCGTGTCGAGCCGCTTTTTCCTTTCGGCTTCGGACTTTCTTACACTACCTTCTCATTCACGAACCTGAAGAGCATCCCGACGGGCGACGGGCGCTTCTCCGTCACTTTCGATGTTGCGAATACAGGCGATCGTGCCGGAGCTACCGTCGCTCAGCTTTATGTCGCCGAATCAAGCCCTACGGTACTGCGCCCGGTTAAGGAATTGAAACAGTTCGAACGGGTCACGCTGCAGCCCGGAGAGACCACGCATGTCAGCGTCGAGCTTGGTCCGCGCAGTTTCAGTTTTTATGATGTCAACGCGGCAGCGTGGCGCGCGAATGCCGGCAGCTACAACTTGATGCTGGGCGACTCGTCAGCAAACATTCAGCAGAAGATTACGATCCAACTACCGAAGCTGATCAGCACGCCAGCAAGCGACTAGATCGAATTATGCAAGACTTGTTTCTCTGCCCGTCGTTCCCTCGACTCTCGCTAAGCCGAAGCAGGCCGTGACTAAAGCGTTCCTTTGTGAACAGATTCCTCAGCCTCCTCTGGTTAGACTCGTTTACTCGTCAGGCCGTCAAAAGGGGAACCTTCGCTGATTCGCAGAGGCCCTTTAAACGTCCCAATTGAAGGCTCATGCCTCGCTGGGGATTGCCTGTGACGCAGAAATTTGCAATTTTCATATTGCAAAACATTCGGAATCATGGCATCCTGAGGCATATTCTTCAAGAAAGGACGCCCAAATTGTCGGATTTGACCAACACAACGATACGCGGGCAACATAGGCCAATCAATTGGCTGAGTTGCTATAGGGCGTCGCTCCCGTCGCGCTAGGCGACCTTCAGCGCTCTTCCGCAAAACCACAAACTTAGCTGGGTGGCGCAGGCCGCGGATACTTCGACTGTTAATCGACCCACCGCTGCCACTAATTCCCCCAGCCTAACTCACAACGGTCAGTGGTGATTGGCTACGGATACTTCTCTGGGTGAAACAGGCTTCAGACTGTGAGGTCGAATCCTCATGGGCGAGAGTCTTGCCGTGGCTTCCTGTTCCCTGACCAAAGTAATCTGTGTGTGCGGGAATTGAATCGGTTGCATTTTGACAGTTTCGCCGGTGGTGAAGAGGGGAGATACTTCGCTCTATTGAACGACGCGCAGGGCGGCGGCCCTGGCGGGGATCAGAGTTCCAGGGGCGGGGGCGTAGTCCCGAAGCATAAGGTAGCCGGAAAACTCGTTTCCCGAGTCGACTCTTCTCGTTGGTTCCCCGGTGAATTTGTGAGGGAGCAGGTTTGGCCGGTGGCGAAGACTACGGTTACTTCGCCTTGAAAGCGGGAGATGCAGGTTCGAATCCTGCCGCGGAAATTATGCCCGCGTAGCTAAATTGGCAAGCGCCTACTGTTCCGTGGTCGCTGATTCCCCGCCAAAGCGTTCTGCGCAGGCAGGTAGTCAACAAATAACTCCGGCCTGGTGCCGGTTAGAAAAATGAATATGCTTCAAATTCTGAAGGGAGTTTTGAGCGGCCGGAACGAGTTCGCCTCCGGCGGGCTTCTGCTGATGATCATCGGCGGAGTGAGTGTATGGCTGCGAGCTATGCCAGAAAGCCTTTGGCATTGGATCGTCGACCAGGCCACCATGATGATTACGCTGAAGGGTGATGACGCCGCGTTCGTATGGGTGAAGGAATGGTTTCTGGAACAGAAGTTCTTGAAACGAATTCGTCGGCTTGATCTAGACACGATGCTTCGCAATGAGCGGATCGCCATGATTCCAGCGCCTGGAAAACATTGGTTCTGGTACGGCGGCAGACTTTGTGAGGTGTGGTTCTCCCGCACCGAGAACACGCACGAACGGAGTGGCAGGCAAGTCGAGTCGCTCACGTTCCGAACGTTGGGTAGAAAACGGTCCTTCCTCCAACAGTTCGTGGACGACGTTGTGAAGTGTCATCTCAAGAGACAAGGCGTGCAGTCGCGTTTGTATACGTACAACGACGGCTGGGGCCATGTGCAAGGGTATTCGCCGCGACTGCTCGAATCAGTGGTTTTGGGACCGGAGGAAAAAGAACAGATGCTCGAAGACATGATGCAATTTCAGAGATCGAAGCAACGGTACGAGCGCTTGGGAGTTCCCTACCATCGTGGCTATTTGCTTTACGGGCCGCCCGGAACAGGGAAGACCTCTCTGGTTTCCGCACTGGCGGCGCACTTCGGCCTGTCGATCTACATCATCAATCTGGCAGATTTCAACGATCGCAGTCTAATGGGTGCGGTCGACAACGTACCGGCGAATTCAATTTTGCTCCTTGAAGACATTGATTGCATGAAGGGCACTCGATCGCGGATCGAATCAGATTCGGGCAGCGCGCAAAGTAGGGGCGCAACGCTCAGCACAAAAGAGGTTGCTACCAACCAGAATGGCGTCACGCTCTCTGGGTGGCTGAACGTTCTGGATGGCTTTGCTGCGCCCACCGGCGTCTTGTTTGTAATGACGACGAAATATGTTGAGAAACTGGGCCCAGCCCTGCTGCGTCCGGGAAGAATTGACTATAGGCTCTACCTGGGAAAAGCAAGCGAGCGGCAAAAGGTAGAGCTGTATCTCAGGTTCTTTCCGAAGCCGAAGCGCGGGAATTCGTAGAAGCGAAGCGCTTTGCGGAAACGATGGCAGAGTTTCAGGGTCTGCTTTTTGCCTTGGCGGTGAAGTCGTTCGAGAGACGAGAAGAAAGCTCGGATCGAGTGGCGGCAAGTCACGGAATCCTTGCCTAAGCTTCGCCGGTGGTGAAGACGAGGGTTCCTTCGTAATCCGAAGGTCGCAGGTTCGATTCCTGTCATGGCTTCGGGCCATGTAGCTCAGTGGGAGAGCATCGGAACAAATACCGTCGTCGACTTATTCCCCGGCGAATTGAAAGCTGCGAAAGGAGGCTACGAATGGCCCGACTGAATCTAATGAATCTTAACTTTGGAGCGCGCACGCACGAGGGCGCTCCCGCGCGAAACATTTCTCCGGAGCTGCAGCTGCGCCGCTCGGTGCTGGCGTGCCTGCTTTGGGAAAGCCAGTTTTATGAGGACGGAGTCGAGATCGCCGGCCGCATTGCCGAACTCGTTCCCAAGGTTGCGGCCGAGAAGGTGGCGGCACTGGCAGTCGAAGGACGCGAGCGGATGAAGTTGCGTCATGCGCCACTTCTTCTCGTCCGAGAGATGGCTCGCCACAAGACGCACCGCGCCCTCGTGTCCGAGACGCTTGCCCGCATCATCCAGCGTGCCGACGAGCTCGCCGAGTTCGTCGCCATTTACTGGAAGGATGGGCGTGTGCCGCTTTCCGGTCAGGTGAAGAAGGGTCTGGCGACAGCGTTCCCGAAGTTTGACGAGTATCAGCTCGCCAAGTACGATCGCGGCGGGCCGATCAAGCTGCGGGACGTGCTCTTCCTTTGCCATGCCAAGCCGCGCGATCAGGCGCAGGGCGACGTGTGGAAGAAGCTGGTCTCGGGAAGCCTGACGACGCCAGACACCTGGGAAGTTGCTCTGAGCTCTGGTGCCGACAAGGGCGAGGCTTGGGAGCGTCTGCTTCGCGAACAGAAGCTGGGCGCGCTCGCGCTGCTTCGCAACCTTCGCAACATGCGCGAGGCCGGAGTAGACGAGTCGCTCGTGCTTTCCGCGCTTGGTTCGATGAGCACGGCGCGCGTTCTGCCGTTCCGCTTCCTGGCAGCAGCTCGTTACGCTCCGCAGTGGGAAGAAGCGCTTGAGCAGGCGATGCTGAAGTGCGTGGCGGAAACCGAGAAGCTGCCGGGCAAGACCATCGTGCTGGTAGATGTCTCCGGCTCGATGACTGCGCCGCTGTCTCGCCGCTCCGAGATGCAGCGCACCGACGCGGCTTACGGTTTGGCCGTGCTTCTGCGCGAGATCGCGGAGAAGGTTGCGGTGTACAGCTTCTCTGACAATCTGGTTGAGGTGCCGGCGCGCCGTGGCTTCGCCCTGCGTGACGCCATTAACGCTTCCCAGCGCCACAACAGCACCCAGCTTGGGAATGCGGTGGAGAAGCTAAACCGCAACGAGAAGTGCGAACGCCTGATCGTGATCACCGACGAGCAGGCCCATGACAAGGTACCCGCGCCCAGCGGCAAGGGTTACCTGATCAATGTGGCCAGCTACAAGAACGGCGTCGGCTACGCCAAGTGGATGCATATCGATGGTTGGAGCGAGGCAGTCATCGAATACATCCGTGCGCTGGAGCAGACCGCGCGGATCAACTGAAATCGTGCCGGGCGGGCTGCAGTCGCTCGCCCTGCACGAAGTTCGACAATAAGAATTCTGGTGCCAGCGGAGAGATTCGAACTCTCAAACACCTGTTTCTAAGACAGGCTGCGATTCCAATTCGCAGACGCTCGCCGTGGTGCACAGGGGAGGATTTGAACCTCCGCGTCCCACTCGGGGAAACCGGGTTACGGCCGGTCCGTTTTATGCGGGCTCACGCACCTGTGCAAACCTGGCGGAAGCTAGACGAATCGGACGCCCATCGTTCATCACGATGCCCCGTGCGACGGCCATATATAAACGGGACCCTGTTTCGTCGGGGACGCCAGATGAATTCTCACAGCCCAAATCTGGATCGCGCATTTCGGATTGCGGCGTCAAGTTTCAGGAAGCGCTTCACCCTGGTCGCGATGCGATACCTCGCCTTCTCGCGCAAGTGGCGCAGGATAGACCTTGTTAGTGTGGCGTACAAAGTTCTGGCGAGTGCCGTTCGCAAACCACTCTTTGTAGTCCTCTGAACCTAAGCCCAAGTCCACTTGCCTCAACGTGTTCATATCGCTCGCTTCGATCACAATCTTTGCCGGCAGGCAGCAGCCAGGAGAATTCTCTTCGCAGCGAGTGTCGAACGTGGTTTGATACAAGGACCAGCCTCCCTGGAATTGAAAACCATAGCTCCAGGCAACGCGCCGGTCGCCGATCATCAAGATGGTCAACGTCACGATCCCGGTGTCGGAGAATCTACGGGCAAGGGCTCGAGCAGGAACCGGCGAGTGCGTCAAATAAATTCTTCCTTCATGAATCCGGGCCCGGGGACGGCCTACGGTGAGAAGCCCATGGTCGTCTCTGTACTTTGGCCGTCGAAAATTGCCCTTACCTGCTGCGCCAAAGTGGAACAATGGGGCAACGGCTTGGTGAGGTCTCGGACCGGAATGTCGCTGCTGCTGATTCATCCGTTTCGATGCTGGTAATGCACGCGCAGGCCGACTGGAGAATTGCGCGCGGGAGTGTTGGAATCCCAAGCGACCCCGGCCATCAGGGCCTGCGGCAGTCGAAACTGTTTGAAGCACTTGGGCTTGGTACGTCAACCTTGCTTTCTAAGTGCGGGAGGTTTCACGGCAGAGTGCGGCGCCGCCGGCGATGCCTGCATCGGCGCCGTAGTGGGCCGTCACCAGAGGGATTTCCTGGCAGTGCAAGTTCACACACCAGCTTGGGAGTCGATCGTGTATCTCTCCAAAGAACGGTTGCAGCATGGAGGCTACGCCCCCGCCAACAATCATCACGTCGGGCTCGAGCAAGTCGACGATGTTGCCCAGCCACACGGTGAGGTACATGGCTGTCTCCCCTAAGACCTCTTTCGCCAGCATATCGCCGGCAACAAAGGCACGACCCACCATCTCGCTGGTGATGCGGTCCAGATGGCCTCCCGCATGTTCCAGGATGCTAGAGAGGCGGCCCGCAGCGATCTTTTCCACGGCTCGTCGAGCAATCGCGGGCCCGGACGCCAGAGCTTCGATGCAACCCAGCTTGCCGCATCCGCAACGCGGGCCGCGATAGTCGATGGTGGTGTGACCGCCCTCGGCTGCGGCTCCGGTGCGGCC
>Ga0302325_10027838_pt1 | contig 11709 bp, 8 predicted proteins | sample Palsa_T0_2_FD_201948 | JGI IMG/M metagenome (GOLD analysis project Ga0302325, IMG submission 201948) | Peat permafrost microbial communities from Stordalen Mire near Abisko, Sweden - Palsa_T0_2 | ecosystem: Environmental > Terrestrial > Soil > Palsa > Peat permafrost | place: Sweden: Abisko... | reverse complement strand
CAAGACCGGACACTTTGTCGGTTACGGGCTGGTCAGTGTCACGTTCTTCTACAGTTGGCGGCAGACTCTTCTCCGCATGGCGGTAAAGCACCAGACGCTTTGGCGCCGAGCTTCGGTTCTGGCCGTCTTATGCACCCTGCTGATTGCCATCCTTGATGAATACCATCAGAGCTTCCTGCCCAGCCGGACCAGTTCACCCGTCGACGTATGCATTGATCTTTCCGGGGCCATCGCCGCGCAGCTGGTGTTGCTTTTGGTCATTCAGCTATTCCTGCCCAGGTACCGCGCCGCGTAGGCTGCGGATTGCGAACCTCCCGCCAACGAATTACGATGATGCGTCATGTTTACGCGGCGGCACTTCCTTAAACTATCTGCAGCTGCCTTGCCGGCGTGCGCCTTCCCGGTACGCGCGCAAGCGCATTTCCCCATCGGGCTGCAGCTTTCGACTCTCACCTCGATGGCGAGGTCCGACCTCTCCGGCACTCTGACCCAGATCCACTCCGTCGGGTACCAGGAGGTTGAGCTTACCCCGGTGGCTTACCAGCTCCCGGCAGAGCAGTTGCGCAAAGTTGTCGCGGACAGCGGCCTGAAAGCTCCCAGCGGTCACTTCGAATACACTGACCTGTCGCAACAATTTGACTACGCCAAGGCCCTTGGTGTCGCCTGGGTGGTCTGTCCCATGCTTCCTAAATCGCAGTGGACCTCGGCCGAAGGATTTCGCACCGCCGCTAGCCAGTTCAATGAGTGGGGCAAGCGTGCTCATGACCTGGGCATGCGCTTTGCTTTTCACAATCATGACTATGAGTTTCGCCGGTTCGGCGACGCCACCGGTTACGACATCCTGTTAAAGGAAACTGACCCGAAACTGGTTTTCCTCGAATTGGACTGCTATTGGATCACGCAGGCTGGACTCGATCCTATTGCCATGCTCAACAAGCTTGGCCGCCGTGTGCGCATGTTGCACATCAAGGACCGGAAGCCGGGCTTTCCCGCTTCGAACGACATGAGTCCGAGTTCGGCCCATTTCACCGAGGTGGGCACGGGCAGCATCGATTGGCCTCACATTCTGGCTGCAGCCCGAAAGCTCCAAATTGAGCATTACTTTGTCGAGCAAGATCACATTGACGGGCCGCCCATCGAAAGCGTCCGGGCCAGTTACAACTATCTGCGAAAAATCTTTCCGGCCTAGAACGAAGGGTACGGGCTTCAGAGGCTGCGAGAGAACAACATATCCATGAGGGGTCCGTAGAACTGCAGGTCCCTCCACTACGCTGCGCTTCGGTCGGGATGACAAGAAGAGGGCGGCGCTTCCATCCAGTGTCGGTTTGTGGGATCGAGAGAACTGCATGTCCCTCCTACGCTTCGCTTCAGTCGGGATGACAAGGGTGGGCCGGTGTTTCCATCGGCATCGGGTTGGGGGAGAGAACTGCAGGTCCCTCCCCTTGTCATCCTGACCGAGCGAAGTGTAGGGGCTCTGTTCCACACATCCCCGCAACAGCTCTCCATGGGAGCGCCGCCCTCCCCTTGTCATCCCGACCGAAGCGTACCCGGATTTCCTACTTTGCAGCGCCGTCAACGACCACGTATGCGGCTCTCCGCAGAGAGCCGCAGGAACTTTATCAACGCCACAGAACTCGACAGGAAATCCGGGGGAGCGCAGTGGAGGGACCTGCAGTTTCAGCGGACCCCTCATGGATATGTTTTTCTTGCCGGATTCTGAAGCTCGTACCAAAATGATTTGCGCACATTTTCTCTCCTTCCTTTCGTGAACGTTCCTCAGTACCGGTTCGTCCAGTTATCTATACGGCCCAACCAGGAGCAGAGGAAATTAGATGTCAGGGAATCCCAAGCAAACATTTCATGGAATCACCCGCGCGCTTTTTGCCCGCTTGCGGCGGAAAGCTTCGCAGCTAGGCATTCGCGTCGCCAGTCCAAAAGGCGAAGCGGTAAAAGATGGAGTCACTATCCAATGGAACTACGATCCCACCGCCCAACGGCTCGAGGTGGAATGCCGCGCGCCTTTCTGGGTCAATGCCGAACAGGTCAATCGCAATCTCCGTCATGAGATCGAAGTCACTCTGCGGGCTGCGTGAGGTATTGTTCGGAATCGGACATTGAAGAACGTATCCGAACACATGGAATGCGGCGCGAGCCAAGCGGACGTTCATTGGCCATCCAAATGCAGATTAAGCTGTAATCCGAGAGGGCAGCCGAAATGCAGACAATTGTTCAGGAGCTACGTTACGCCCTAAAACAGCTAGCCAAGAACCCTGGCTACTCCGTAGTGGTCATCCTGACCCTGGCCTTGAGCATCGGTGCGAACACCGCGATCTTCAGCGTAGTGGACGCCATCCTCTTGCGGCCCCTCCCGTATCCGGAGCCGCAGCGCCTGGGATCCCTGATGCAAAGAATCTCCGGCCCTGCCAATGCCGCATACGCTGTCAACATCGATCGCGATACCTGGCGGCAACTTCACGACAATGTTCCCGCCCTAACGGCTGCCGTCGGCAGCAAAAGCGGCGGCGTGAACCTGGAAGCGGCTGGACGGGCTCAGTATGTTCACGGTCAACGGGTATCCGCGAGCTATTTCGACGTCCTTGGTCTCCGCCCCATGGTGGGGCGCGTCTTTACTGCGGCGGAAGATACGGCGGGAGGTCCCAGAGCCGCCATCTTGAGTTACCGCCTTTGGAAGACCACCCTCGGCAGCGACGTCAACATCATCGGCAAACCGATTCGGCTCAAGGGCGTCCCCTACACCGTTATTGGCGTGATGCCTCCAGCAGCCAAGACACCATCGCCCGTCGATCTGTGGACTTCTCTTCGGCCTGATACATCCGAAGAAGGCGGAGGAGACAATTTCGAACCCATTCTCCGCCTTAAAGACGGCGCCACCTGGCAGCAGGCCGACGCACAGTTGAGTCCGCTACAATCGTTGACCGCCCAGTTTGTGCAGAAAAAATATCCCGGCGCACAAGTCTTCTACTACGCGGCTCCACTGCAGAAGAGTCTCGCGCAGGAAACACGTACGCCGGTCATGATCCTGATGTCGGCAGTAGGTTTCGTGCTCCTGGTCGCTTGCGCGAATCTGGCCGGGCTCGCGCTGGTGCGCGTTGGCCGCAGAGAACAAGAGATTGCCACTCGCCTCGCCTTGGGGGCCACAAAGTGGGTCATTCTCCGTCAATTCTGGATCGAGAGCCTGCTGCTCGCGACCGCCGGCGGCTTCGCCGCCCTCCTGCTCGGGAGCCTTACGTTGCAATTCATCAACCGGCGAATTCCAGAGGATCTCCTGCCCCTCGGCGGCGCTGCCGTGGATTTTCGCGTTTTGTTGTTCACCGCAGCCGCCGGTATCGGTGCCAGCTTATTCTTCGGTCTGTTGCCGGCGCTGAGCGCGGGCCGCATGGATGTCCATTCCTCCCTGAGCACCGGTGGCAGCCGCTCGGTGGCGCAATCGGGCGGCACGCGCGCGCGCTACGCGCTGATCATCGGCGAAGTGGCGCTCACGGTCGTTCTGCTCACCGTCGCCGGGTTGCTCACCAGGACTCTCATTTACCTCAGGATCTTACCGCCAGGATTCAACCCGGAAAATGTAGTGGTGGCAAGGGCCTCGTTAGACGACGCCCGGTACAACGATCGGAATTCGTTCTTGAAGCTGTTGCATGAAAGCATTGCCGCCATGCAAAGCATCCCCGGAGTGCAGTCTGCCGCGTTCGGGCTTACTGTTCCCTACGAACGGGCCCTCAACTACTCAGTAAAAATTGCGGACGGCCCAGAGACCGGCCAGCAGGATATAACCAACCTGCTTTACGTGACCCCAGGCTATTTCGAGGCGTTGCAGATCTCCCTCCGTGCGGGTCGTACTCTTCGCGAAAGCGACGCCTCAAACAGCCAATATGCGGCGGTTGTGAATGCGGCTTTCGCCAAGAAATATCTCGGCCGGGAGAATAGCGTGGGGCGACACTTGCAGAGCGACGGAAATACCATCGAGATCGTCGGCATCGTAGGCGACGTGGTCACGCCACCTGGCTTTACCCAAGGTGGGCCGATCTTAGCCGAGCCCACCGTCTACGTGCCGGCCGCGCAAATGCCGACGCAGTTGGTCAACCTGGCGCACGTCTGGTTTCAGCCCAGCTGGATTGTTCGCACCCAGGGCAAGCTTGCCGGCGTAGCCCAGCAGATGCAGCAAGCTCTGGCGCAAGTTGACCCTGATCTGCCCATCTCCGGTGTGGATGCGATGAGCGACGTACTGGCGGATACATTGCTCCTGCAGCACATAGAAGCCGGCCTGCTGGCGACGCTGGCAGCTTTGGCGCTCTTACTTTCTTCCGTGGGCATCTACGGACTGGTTTCGAACCTGGTCACCCAGCGCACTCGTGAACTCGGCATCCGCATGGCTCTTGGCTGCACGATGGAATCCGCCATGTTGGAAGTTTCCCGTGCCGGCATGGCCGCTACCGGTGTCGGCTTGGCCGGCGGACTGCTTCTGTCATCGCTGGCCGTGAACCTACTGCGAAGCCAGCTGTTTGGTGTCGCCTTATACGATCCGTTAACCTTGTGCGTGGTGTCCGCGTTGCTCGCGCTGGTGGCTCTTCTAGCGGCCATTCTGCCCGCCTTCAGAATCGCGAAGATCGATCCCGCTACAACCCTGCGCGCGCAATGAACCATTGGTCACTCCGTGCGCAGAGCTTGGACTGGATTAATTGAAGCAGCGCGCTGTGCGGGGATAATACTGGCGATCAGTGCACAGAATCCCAGTGCCGCAATCGACCCCGCCAGTACCAGCGGGTCCCAGCTCTTTACCTGGTAGAGCTGCGCCGCGATCAAATGTCCGCATGCGATCGAAATCGGGATGCCAATCACCAGGCCGATGATCACCTGTCGAAATGCCCCCCGCAGCACCAGCCGAACCACGTTACTGCGGTTGGCGCCCAGGGCCATGCGAACGCCAATCTCGCTTGTGCGCCGCTCCACCGTGTACGCCGTGACCCCATACAAACCCACCGCCGCCAGCAACAACGCCAGCAGACCAAATAGCCCGGTCATCTGGGCTACCGCGCGTTTCTGGTCGAAATCCGTATCCACCTGCTGTTGCATCGGTTGCACGTTAATGATGGTGAGATTTGGATCGACCTCGCTGAACGCCCTGCGAATAAGCGCTTCCATCCCCATCGCGCTCCCTTGCAATTGCAACACCGCTCCGCTGATGTAATGCGACCGGTGGTCGATCAACGCCATGATTGGCTGGTTATAGGTGACGTGCTGGGTTAGCGGTGCGTAGAACATCGGCCGCGGCGGTCCACCCGGATCCCGATACTTGGCGTCGCGCACCACGCCTACAATTTCGAACGTAGTGTTGTACTCCGGCAGATCGAGGCCAAAATGTTTCCCGATGGGGTCCTGGCTGGGGAAGAACCGCTTGGCAAAGGTTTCGCTCACTACGGCGACACTGCGTGTAGTGCTTGTATCCTGCTCGGTGATGCTGCGGCCGCGCACAATCGGCTGGCCCATCGTTTCCAGGTAGTCGGCGCCGACTCGGTCCAACGAAGAGTTGGCGTTATCGTCCAACTGTGGCACTCCATGGCCCTCGGGGATGATGAGTTCACCCCAGTTATCGATGTAGGGGGTATAGAGCGCGAGGGCGGCGCGTTCCACTCCGGGGATGGCCGCCAGACGCGCCTGCAAAGCATGGTAGAGCGGGTCGAGCTGCGCCTCGGTATAGCTGGCCGGCGGCCCGTTCATCACAATGCTGATGCGATGATCTGTCTCGAACCCAAAGCTCTGATGCTCTAAATTGCGCAAGCTGCGCGTCAGCAAACCTGCGCCCGCGAGCAACACGATCGACAGCACAGCCTGCACCACCACTAGAATTTTCTGCGGTAGCGTGGCGCTGTCGCGGGTGCTGCGATTGGCACCGCGAAGAGCTTCCACCGGGTTGCCGTGGGAGGTGAACCATGCCGGAGCCGTGCCAAACAGAGCCCCGGTGAACAGCGACAAAGCAAACGCAAACGCCAACACAGGTAAGGAGGGAGTGGCGTCGATCGGCACATAGTGCGCGTGATGGAACGCAAGCGCCACGATGAGCTTAACCCCGAGGTAGGCCACGACGACCCCGGCGATGCCGCCCAGCACCGAGAGCACGACGCTCTCCGTGAAGGATTGCCGGATAAGCCGCCTGCGCGACGCGCCCAGGGCCAGCCGCACGGAAGTTTGCGAACGACGCGCCGCCCCCCGAGCCAGCAGCAGATTTGCGATGTTGGCGCACGCGATCAGCAATACCAGGCAGCAGACCGTGAGCAGGATGCGCAGGCTATCGCCGTAATCTGCTTTCATCGCGCCTACGCCCGCACCTCCGGAAACAATCCGGATCTGCTGTTTGGGAAGGGACTTGATAATCAGCGGCATGAACACTGCCGGCCATCCGCTGTCGTGTTCCATCCATTGCCGCATAAGCCCAGTCAGCCGGGGCGCCACACCGTCTATGCTCGCGCCCGGTTTCACTCTGCCGATAACCCGCAGCCACGCCGAGATCGACTGCTTCAGCAACGAGTTCTCTCCGTTCACCAAAGGTTCCTGCTGCAAGGGTAGCCACAGCTCCGGAGGATTGCTGCGCAGCGTCTCCCCGAAAAACCCAGGTGGCGAGATACCGGCAATGGTAAAGGGGTGGCCATCCACCACAAACGTCGAGCCCACGACCGATGGATCGGAGTTGTACTGTTGCTGCCATGCGCGGTAGCTCAGCATCGCTACGGGTGGTGCGGAAGCCTGGTCGTCGCTGGGCGTAATCGTGCGCCCGGCGAACGCGCGGATACCGAAGGTAGAAAAGTAGTTGCCGGTGACAAACTCGCCGCGCAACGGCTTGGCCATGTTGTCGCGCTCACCGCGCCGCACACTGAACTGCACCCCGGCCGCCTGAAAAGCGGCCATCTGCTCGAACTCCGGAGCTGCCGCCTGCAGACGAAGAAACAAAGGATAGGAGTACATGCCCCAGTCGTCTTGTGGTCCGCCTTGCACGCAGCAATCGGTGCCGGCTCCAATCCGATACAGCGTAGAAGGATCCACCACGGGCAAAGACTTGAGCATGACTGAATAAATAAGGGAAAAGATCGCAGTCGTTGCCCCGATGCCCAGAGCCAGCGTAAGCATAGCCGTCACCGTGAACACGGGCGACAGCCGCATCTGCCGAAGTGCGTACGAGATATCCTGCCGCAGCGTTTGCATGCTACCGGTACGTGCAATTAAGCCACCAAGTTCCAGTCTTCTTTACGGATCTCTCTCAACCAAAAAACATGGGGATCAGAAAATAGGTGGCTACCCCGAAACAGGGGGTGGCCCATATCCCCGATTTCCTGTGAAGTTTGATGGGTTCCGCGAACTTCATGCGCCTTTCCTTAACGAAAGGCGCACACGTGGTCGTGTCCAGTGCTGCGTACAGGAAATTCGGGGTATCTCGCGCTTTTCGCGAGATGTGGGTGCGAAGCCCGAGGAATCAACGGGACCAACCGGGAACGGACTATTCCGCACTTTGTCCAAAAACGGACACCGCAGATCAGAATTGAACAAACCCGCCGCCTCTTGCGTAGGTATGCATGATGGCAAACCGCCTGGCGTTTTCACTTTGGTGTATACAGGGCAACCGACCCTGGCGCGGCTTTTCCACAACAAAACCCGCACTTCGCTACTCTTGGCCTGTGCAGAGTAGAAGTGAAAACGCTTTAAATACGTGGAGAAGAGCTGCTGAGGGGGTTTGGTCCCTGGCATGCATCAGCAGATGACAATGGATATCTCACGCCCAGACCTAAAGGCCAAGAAGCGGAAGCGCCAGGCGCTGACGATCGCAGTAGGCGTCATCGTTCTCGCGGCCGTCACGTTCCTCGTAATGCGGCTGAAGCCCGCCGCACCCAATGTTGACCGTTCCACCGTCTGGACCGACACCGTCAAGCGTGGACCGATGGTGCGCCAAGTGCGTGGACTAGGGACCCTCGTTCCCCGCGAAGACGCGATCCGCCAGATCCCGGCACAAACCGAGGCCACGGTCGTGCGCATCCGCACCCTGCCCGGCTCCACCGTCAAGGCCGACACCGTGCTGGTGGAGTTGAACGACCCCCAACTCAGCCAGGAAGCGCTCGATGCTGAGCTCTCGCTTCGAGAAGCGAAAGCTGACTTGGGCAACGTACAAGTAAAGGTGCAGAGCGACTTGATGGCGCAAAAATCCACCGCGGCCACTGTCAACGCGGACTACAAGCAAGCCCAGCGGCAAGCCCAGACCGATAAGTCGCTTTACAGCCTGGGTGTAATTTCCGGTTTGGCATATAGCGCCTCGCAAGGCACTGCGGATCAATTGAGCACACGGAACAAATTGCAAGAGCAGACCGTAGATATCAACGAGAAGGCCGTCGAATCCCAGCTTGCTGTGCAGCAAGCCAAGGTGGCCCAGGCTCAGGCGATCTACGAATTGAAGAAGCATCAGCTGGATGCCCTGAACGTGCGGGCTGGCATAGCCGGAGTGTTGACCGACCTGCCGCTCGCCGTGGGTCAGCACGTAACCCAGGGGACGATGCTGGCCCAGGTGGTGCAACCGAACCAGCTGAAAGCGCAGCTGAAGATTGCGGAAACCCAGGCGCGCGACATACGCCTGGGGCAGCCGGCCTCGGTCGACACCCACAATGGCCTCGCCGACGGCACGGTCTCCAGGGTCGATCCCGCGGTGCAGAATGGAACCGTGACGGTGGACGTAGAGCTGGTGGGCACTCTGCCGGATGGAGCGCGCCCTGACTTGAGCGTCGATGGCACGATCGATCTCGAAAGATTGCGCGATGTTCTCTACGTAGGCCGGCCCGCCTTTGGCAATGAGAACAGCACCATCAGCCTGTTCCGTGAGGATCAGGAGGGCAAAGGAGCTGTCCGCGTTCCCGTCAAGGTTGGTCGGGCCTCGGTGAACGCCATCCAGGTGCTGGAAGGGCTTCACGAGGGTGATACGGTGATTTTGAGTGACATGTCGCGTTGGGACACTACGGACCGGATTCGTCTGGACTAATGAAAGCCAATACAACAGGAGCGAAAGCATGCAGCCACTGATACAGATCGAAGCGATGACCAAAGTTTTCTATACGGAGGAGATCGAGACCCACGCGCTCTCCGGTGTGCACCTCTCTATTGACCGGGGGGAATACGTAGCCATGTCGGGCCCCTCCGGTTGCGGTAAATCGACTCTGCTTTCGATCATTGGCCTGCTCGATACGCCGACGTCCGGCAAGTACGAGCTGAACGGCCGCCCGGTAGAAAACCTGAAGTTCGCCGAGCGCTCGCGCATTCGTAACCAGGAAATCGGCTTCATCTTTCAGAGCTTCAACCTGATTGGAGACCTTACCGTGGCCGAGAATGTGGAGCTACCGTTGACCTACCGTTCCGGCATGGCCTCGAGTGACCGCAAAAGCCGTGTGCAGGAATCGCTTGAACGAGTAGGCATGGCCCACCGCATGCGTCACTATCCTTCGCAACTCTCCGGCGGCCAACAGCAGCGTGTTGCCGTCGCGCGCGCGTTGGCGGGCTCACCCTCCATCCTGCTGGCTGACGAACCCACCGGCAACCTGGACTCCAAAAACGGCGAAGCCGTGATGGAACTGCTCAAGAACCTGCATCGCGAAGGCGCCACCATCTGCATGGTGACCCACGACCCGCGCTTTGCCCGCCATGCCGATCGCAACATCCATCTCTTCGACGGCAAGATCGTCGCCGAAGGAGAAGCTCTCGATCAGGTACTCGAGTTTCAATAACTTCGAGCTTCAATAGACAAGTCCCGAAGGGACGATTGAATTTAGCCCAGGACGATAGTCCTGGGTAGATACCACGCCTCGGGAACAGTCCCGAAGGGACGGCTGAACCCTGTCCCCATTTGACCCAAGGTAAACGAGGGCAGCAATGATCTCGCTAGAAAATATCGAAAGAAGTTACAAAACCGGAGCCGGCCAGACCTGGGTCCTCAGGCGCATCAACCTCAAAATTGACGCGGGTGAATTCATCACCATCATGGGGCCATCCGGGGCAGGGAAGTCATCACTGCTGAACGTATTGGCGCTGCTTGACGACCAATGGGCCGGATCCTACTGGTTCCACGGGGAGGCCGTTCACTCTATGAACCGTAAGCAAAGATCGGAGCTGGCCCGGCGCAACATCGGCATGGTTTTCCAAAGCTATCATCTGCTCGACGACCTCAACGTCGCGGAAAACATCGACCTCCCACTCTCCTACAAAAACATCTCCCGCTCCGAACGCCAGTCATTAGTTGCGGACACTCTCGACCGCTTCAACATCGTGGGCAAGAAAGATCTGTTTCCTAACCAGCTGTCGGGCGGTCAACAGCAACTAGTGGGCGTCGCGCGAGCGGTCATACATCGCCCTTCTTTACTGCTGGCCGATGAGCCCACCGGCAATCTTCACTCCTCGCAGGCGAAGGAGATCATGGAACTCTTCCAGCAACTCAACCGCGAAGGAACCACCATCATCCAGGTCACGCACTCTGAGGTGAATGCTTCCTACGGCAGCCGCGTGCTCGAGGTCCGCGACGGCTGGTTGGTCAAAGATACATCCAACCCCGGCCTGAGCCAGGTTGCCGAGGTGAAGGCATGAGGCATTGCTCCGCTGCGGGCAGCATGGTGCAGAAAACTTTGTCTGTGTTGTGTGCCGCGGGCCTTCTGGTCTCGACTACCTTTGCCCAAACAAACTCCGCGGGGCCCTTGCCTGCCGCGCCTGCCGATCCGCAGCAATCTCCGCCCCAGACCATCGCACAGCAGGCGCAAGCAGCGGCGCAGCCGCAGCCGGTTGCCTACCAGGGACCTTTCCACATCGAACTGCCGCATTCACACAACCCCCTTGCGCCGTATATGCCCAGTACTGTACCGGCACTCAACCTGCAAAACTCGCAGCACCTCTACGACCTCATCCGCGACGGCAAGCTCCAGATCTCCCTGCAGGATGCGATCGCTTTGGCCCTCGAAAATAATCTGACGCTCGCCTCCTTCCGCTACAACTTCCCCATCGCGCAAGCCGATCTTCTTCGCACCAAGGCGGGAGGCAACGCCAACGGTGTTAACGTCGGCGTCGTCTCGACCACGCAGAGCGGCTTTGGCGCCTCCGGGGGCGGCGGCGGCTCCTCGAGCTCCTCGAATGCGGCCGCCGGCGCCGGCGGCATCGTCACCTCCACTCTCGGCGCCGGGCCGGCTGTTCCCTCGTTTGACCCCTACGTTAACTTCAGCGGCTTTGTGCAACACACTGTCACCCCGGAGCCCAACGTTGCCACGGTCGGCACCGAACTCTTTAAGCAAAACAATATCGAGGTCCAATCGCAGTTCACACAGTCGTTTCCGCTCGGCACCAACCTGACGGTCAACTACACCGGCTTCCGCACCGCCAACAACAGCCCTTATTACGCAGTCAATCCCGAACTGAATTCCAATTTTCAGCTCATCCTCAGCCAGCCGCTTCTGTACGGATTCGGCCTTGCAAGCAACGAGCGCTACATCCATATCGCCAAGAGAAACCTGCAGACCACCGATCTCGCCTTTCAGCAGCAGGTCATCGCCACCGTCACCGACGTCGAAAACCTCTATTGGGATCTGGTCAACGCTTATCAGGACGTGCAGGTGAAGACCCGGTCATTGGCCTACGCCAATCAGACCCTGACCGACGACCAGAAACAGTTGGAGCTACAGAACG
>Ga0302325_10027836_pt1 | contig 11709 bp, 12 predicted proteins | sample Palsa_T0_2_FD_201948 | JGI IMG/M metagenome (GOLD analysis project Ga0302325, IMG submission 201948) | Peat permafrost microbial communities from Stordalen Mire near Abisko, Sweden - Palsa_T0_2 | ecosystem: Environmental > Terrestrial > Soil > Palsa > Peat permafrost | place: Sweden: Abisko... | reverse complement strand
GCTTGGCCACCGGCCCCAGGCCTGATAGCGGTAGCTCGCGTAGGAGCTGTCGCGTCCCTGCCAGAACGGCGAGTTGGCGCTCAGCGCCAGCAAGATGCTCAGCCACGGGCCGATCCGGTCCAGCACCGCGACGCCCTCGTCATCGGAGGTTATCTCGACGTGGACGTGGCAGCCGCAGGTGAGCTGCTCGTGCGCGGTCAGGCCGTAGGCGTCGGACATGCGCTGGTAGCGCTGGTTGCGGGCCAGCTCGGGTTCGACCTCGAGCGGCGAGGTGGCCAGCGCGGCCACCTGGACTCCGGCCCGTTCGGCCGCGGTGGCGGCGGCGGCCCGGCAGCGGCGCAGTTCCGCGTGCAGGTCAGCGAGCGACCGGCAGGGCCGTGAATTGGTTTCCAGCTGTTGCTGCTGCAGCTCGAGTTCCAGCTCCGCCTCGGCGTCCTGGCCGGTGCCGCCCAGCGAATCGGCGGCTTCTGCTGCGGCTAGCTCGGCGGCATGCAGGACCGTGCCCGCCACCGCCTGTGGCCGTCCCGTCTCCGGCTCGACGAGCAGGAGTTCCTCTTCTACGCCTACGCTGCGCGGATCCATCCTCCGCCTCTGCCCCCAGATCGGACTGCCAACCGGCCGGCAGCCGAACATCGGGCCAACACTTGCTGCCGGCAGGTGACCGGCGGCGACGAGAACATTACGTTGGTTGGCGTGCGAAACCACGATTCCGGCCTCGGCGCGGTGGAGCACATCGTGTTTCCTGATGATGGAAAACCGCTCCTATGACCACTATTTCGGGGCCTACCCGCGCGGGCGCGGCTTCGATGACCATCCGGCGGGCTCGCTAGGCGTTTTCGAGCAGAACTATCCCGGCGGCACTGCGCTGAATCCGCCCGGCGTGCTGCTGCCGTTCCACCTCGACTCCAGTGCGGGCGAGGAGTGCACCGACGACCTTACCCACGACTGGGGTCCGCAGCACCTGTGCTGGAACAACGGCAAGATGGACAGCTTCGTCTCCACTCACATGCGGGTCCCGGCGCTGATGATCTCGCCGTTGAGCCGGGGCGGCAATGTCGTGTCGGAGGTCTTCGACCACACCTCCCAGCTCAAGCTCGTCGCCGAGCGCTTCGGCGTCGAGGTGCCGAACGTCTCCGCGTGGCGCAAGGCCACCGTCGGCGACCTGACCTCGGCCGCAATGAGCGGCACCTACAACACCAGCGTCCCGGCTATCGCCGCGCCCCCCCCGCTGCCACCGCAGACCCTGTCCGGCAGCTGCTCGCTGGTGAACCAGGACACCGAGTCGGGCGGCGCCGCGCCGAGCGTCCCGACCAACCAGACCATGCCGAATCAGCAGGGTGGCACCGCCCCGGCCAGCGACGACATCACGGCCGCCGACAGCTTCGTGGCTACTGACGCGGCATCGGCGCGCACCGTCCTCGGGCCCGCCCAGCCCCGGCCGGTAACCCTCAAGTCGTCTTACAACAAGCTGGCGGACCCGTCACTCACCTGACCGATCGACGCCGCCGACCAGCGAGCTGGCCTGAGCGGTGCGCGGGTACCGTGAGGGCATGGTCATTACAGCCGCTTACCGGGACTTTTTCGAGGCCATCGCGGCTGCCGCGGGTTCGCTGACGGGCTTGCTTTTCGTCGCTCTGACGGTGACGCAACGCCGGACCCTGGAGAAGGGGCCGGCCGTCATCCAGCAGGTCCGGGCGGCCGCCGCACTGCTGGCCTTCGTGAACGCGCTCACGATCTCGCTTTTCGGCCTCGCGCCGGGGACGGGCGTCAGGTGGCCGGCGGCCACCTTCGGGGTCATCGGCCTCATGTTCGCCGCCGCCGGAACGCGGTCCATCATGTCCAACCCGACCACGGCCCGTCAGCGGTCCAGTCAGCTCCGGCTGCTCAACCTGCTGGTGCTGGTCTTCGGGACCGACCTAGTCACCGGCATCATCCTTATCCTGAATTCCCACAACGGCACCGCCCTCGACGTACTCACCGATGCCCTGGTCGTCTCGCTGCTCGTCGGGATCGCGCGGGCGTGGGAATTTGTCGGTGACTGGGACACGGGCTTCCTCGCCTCGCTCTCGGTGCTCACTAATCACCAGACGGGCCTGCTGAGCCAGCGCGCCGACGACGGAACCGGCCAGTCCGGCGACGGAGCCGGTGAGAGTGCCGATGGAACGAGTGAGCCCGCCGCGCCCGAGGTCGGCGATCCCCTGAGGTAGCTGCCCTCCGGCAGGCTGACATGCTGTGCTGAAGAGGTAGCCGCGATGCCGTTCGAGGCGCGCGCCTGCGTGATGGCGGAAAGTCCTGGAGTGTAACTTAAACCTGCACTGTAAGTTCTAGCCAAAAGCTACAGTGTAAGTGTAGTTTTCCTTCCAGAAGGGATGGCATGACGGAGTCATCCGAAGACTTGGTTCGAATCGCCGACGTAGCCCGCGAGATGGGACTATCGCCCAGCAGAATCCGGCAATTGGCAGATGCTGATGTCATTCCCTCGTCCAGAACCCCGGGCGGCCACCGACTCTTTGACCTGGGAGCCGTGCGGGCGGCGATAGCACGCCGAACCCTACCTGGGGATCCTCTGACGGTAGCTACCGAGGCGGCGCCTTCCTGGCGGTACGACCTCAGCCTGCTTGGCCTCTCCGAGGACATCGTGTGGCGTCGGGTGGCTGAGGATCTGCACCTGGACAGAGAGAGTCCAGCGGGAAAGATCATGAGTTACGCGTTCACTGAGATGCTAAATAACGCCATTGATCACTCGGCTAGCGAGACTGCGACAATCACTTGGTGGATCGGCGCAGACCAGTGGAGCTTTGAGGTAAGGGACTACGGAGTAGGCGCGTATCCAAAGCTTCGCGAAGGACTGCACCTGGCCAGTGACTTCGAGGCCGTCCAAGAACTCTCCAAGGGGAAGCGGACTACCGACAGGCAGCGGCACACAGGAGAAGGGATCTTCTTCACCTCCAAGGTTGTGGACATCTTTCGTCTGACATCCTCGGGCGTGCGGTGGACAGTTGACAATCTGCGCTATGACACAGCGCTTGGTGTCGTACCGGCGAGCAAGGGGACATCTGTTGTCTGCCAGATCGACCCGCAGACCGACCGTTCGCTGGCAGGCATCTTCCGTGAATTCAGTCGTGACCACGCCTTCGTCAGGACACGGCCGGTGGTCAAACTGTTCGAGATAGGTACCACCTTCGTATCCCGCAGCGAGGCGCGAAGGCTCCTGGATGGACTGGAATCCGACTTCGACACGGTGGAAGTGGACTTCGCCGGGGTTACCGACGTAGGTCAGGGGTTCGTGGACGAATTGCTACGGGTCTGGCCTACGGCCCATCCTGACAGGACTGTCATCCCTTTGAACATGAACCCGGCGGTGCAGTTCATGGTGGAGCGTGGCCTGTCGCGCGTCCAACTACCTGATCAGCAAGGCTGACAGCTCGCACGCGGGGAAGTAAAGCGCGCTTTGCGTACAGTACCCACGACGTCCTGGATGGAAGCCGTAGCCTAGGCGGACCGGTGCCACAGGACACAGCAGACGTCCTCAGCCAGCTCGGACGTCACGTCACTCGCCGACCTGAGCTAGGTGGCCGGTGACACGTCAGCATCGGTGGCGGCTACCCGTGCGGCGGCCGGCGAGTGTGCAGCGAAATGCTGGCGCAGTGCACACCAGGAGTGTCGTAAACTAACCAGGCACCCGCGCTCGTAGCTCAACGGATAGAGCATCTGACTACGGATCAGAAGGTTGGGGGTTCGAGTCCCTCCGAGCGCGCTCATGTTTTCCAAAGTAGAAGCGCTAGTCTTTCCTCATCCTGATCCCGGTCTTCCTCGTCCTCGCCGTCATTTGCCGGACGCCGGACGGGCCGAGCCCGGCTAAGGACAGCCGGGCAACCCACTGGGTCAGATCCTCAAAGGTGATCTTCGCCAGCGGCACCGTCCTCCAGGTCGGCATGATGTGCAGCCGCATCAGCGACTGGTACTGGCGCCGGGTCTTGGGCTTAAGATCAGCCCGCGACTCCAGCCACGCCTCGGCGTAATCACCGAAGGTGATCCGCCCTCGATCATGACTGCTCCCTGAGCCAGGCGATGACCTCATCCGGCAAATAGCGCAGGTGACGGCCGATCCGGTGACCGGGCGGCCCGCAGCGGTAACGCCGCCACCGGTAAAGCGTTGGTACTGGAATACCGAGGAAGACTGACGGATCCAGCCCGGCATCGGCGAGATCCTCGGCGCACGGGAACTGGGCGAGTTCGGCGACGACCCGCACCGCTATGCCAGCGCCAAGGCGCGCAAGAACTACGCCGCCAGCAGCCCGATCACCCGCCAGTCCGGCAAGAAGAAGATCGTGCTGGCCCGGTTCATCCGCAACGACCGGCTCGCCGATGCCCTGCACCAGCAGGCGCAAAGCGCCCTGAGAGCCTCACCCGGCGCCCGCGCCTACTACCACGGGCAACGCGATCGCGGCCTGGACCACAACGCCGCCCTGCGGGCATTGTCCAACCGGCTGGTCGGGATCTTGCACGGCTGCCTGAAGACCGGCTCACTCTACGATGAGGCAACCATCTGGTCACACCGCGTCACACATTCAAGTGCCGATTGACAATCAAAGTCCAGGGGTGTCTCTGCCGACCCAGCGGGCCTGACGGCGAGGGCCAGGCCAGAGGCCAGGCCCCGAAACGCGCACGGCGAACCTCCACAGTGCGGAACCTACAGAGACGCCCGCCTCACAGCCAGACAGAGCACGATCTTCTACGCGGTAGATCGCCGACTTGGATCCTGGTCTACCGTCTCTGGTCACGTTCCCGGCGGGACGTAGCCCTCGCAGGAGCAGCGCCTCCACAAGTGCTGCCAAGTAAGCCGACGATGGCACGACGGACGGTGAAACTTAGGCACATGATTACAGCGGACGCATGTTTCCGTGTCGGGTCTGGTCCATGGTGGATTAAGAGTCATTTTTCTCCCTCCCATCGAGCATGCTCTCAGGGATGACACTCTTACTATCGGCTACCCTCCACCCTGCTGACCAAACCCGTCGTCCCACGGCCTAGTCCCAGATAGTCCGACGTCAAGAAGAACTTGACTGTTACGGGCCAATCGAGTTGGCGTCGTCGCCCAGCTACCCTGGCCGGGCTCACCGGCACGCAGACCGGTAGCAGGACGTTCGAATGCCATCAGAGGCCCGCTACCGGCGCACCTGGAAGAGGATCAGCCGACGCCCAACGCAGGTCCGGCTGGCTTGCCTAGCTCCACTTGATGCGCGACAATTCGGCTTCGCTTGATGTGCGACAGTCCCTAGGTGTGAGCGCGTCACGCAGGCGACGCTCGCGATTACGTTCGCGCCTCCGGTGTCCTGGCCGGTCCGAGACGGGTGTCCGCGCGTCGGTGCAGGTCATCGACTATGGCCCCGAACGGAATCGGGAGGGCGCCTTACGCCGCGTACCAAGCACAGACGCGGGTCACTGTCACACGAGCAGCGCCTCGAGCTCCGGAAGTCGGCCGAACAGGTCGGGGAGGCCGCGCACGCCGTTGCGCACGGACTCGTGCGACAGCGCGAGGTCAGGGCCGGTGCTCGCCTCGACACCGGCGAGGCATCGGAGGATGTTCCACCTCGTGTGCCCCAGCCAGCCGCCGATCATGAACACAAACCAGCTTGGACCTGGCGGCGGCAGCGCTCCGCCCCCGGCGACATAGCCGTCGAGGACCGAGCGGAAGATGGCGGGCTTGATGTCGTCGAAGCCAGGTCCCTTCGCGAGGCTCAGCGCGGTCGAGCCGAGCTCACTGGACAGGTCGAGCATCCCCGAGAGCTCCCAGTCGAGCACCACCGGCCGACCCTGTCGAGCAAGCAGGTTCCACGGTTGGATGTCCTTATGGGTCAGCACGACAGGGCCTGGCCGTTCGCAGGTGTCGACGAAGTGGGCAATCGCGAGGAACGTCTCGACGTGAGAGGCGAGTTCGTCGGCCCACGGCTGTCCGGTCGCCGCCGCCCGCGCGGCGAGCTCGGGCCAGTCCCGTGACGTCGGGTTCTCGATCGGCACATGGGTCCACGCGACGTCGAGCGCGTGGAGGCGCGCGAGGATCTCACCGATCTCAAACGCGTACGCTGCCGACACCGGTGCTTCGGGCAGCGTTTCTCCCTCGACCCATCGGTGAACGAGCGTGCAGTGGCTGGCCGAGATCGGCTCCGGCATCGGGATGCCGGCGGCGAAGGCCGCCCGCTCAAACCTGAACACGTCCTCGACGCGATAGGTCCAGCGGCGGTCGACGAGGTTCAGCTCCTTCACCGCGAACGACCCTTGGTCGGTGTCGAGCCGGTACATCCGGTTGGCGAACCCGCCGTGGACGCGGATCATCGGCCCGATCGGCGCGCCGAGATGCGAAAGGTTCACCCACGCACCCTAGGGGCTGGCAGTTCATCGACGCACCGGACTTTCCCGCGATGCACGCTACTCCTCGGAGTCCACGTCAAGCTGACAGGCGGGATGGGAGGACGAGCTCGGCGGCGCGCGCTTGCAGGTCACTCAAGGCTGCCTTGGCGAAGGGCGAGAACGGTTCGTCATCGTTCGCCTTCATCCAGCGCTCGAACGCGACGCTGAAAGCGAGCATGGCCAGCTCCGCCCCCAGGCGGGCGGCAAGTTCGTCGGTGCCTCGCTCGCGCAGGGCAGCGGTCACCGACTTGGCGGTCCGAGCGTGCTTGAGTAGTGCCCGTTCCTGCAACTCGCTGTTCGCCGCGACCACCAATCTGCGCCGGGCGGCTGCGGCCCGCAATTGCGTGGTCATCACGACCCCGGCCGCTGCGAGCGCCGCCTGCAGGCATTCGGTGAGCGTCGCCCCCTGGGGTGCCGCCGTGATCGCGTCGGCGAACAGTCCGGCCAGCACGTCTTCCCCCCCGAACAGGACCTCGCGCTTATCCGCGAAATGCCGGAAGAACGTAGCGCGGTTCATGCCCGCGCGGTCCGCGATCTGCGCGACGGTCGTCTCCTCGTAGCCGTTCTCCACGAACAGGTCCAGTGCGGCGTTTTCCAGGCGCTCGCGCGCATTCGGTGCCCATCTGCTCACTGTCACATCGTAAGCGACGCGATCGGATCGCATCACCTGGGAAGTTGATGCGATTCAGTCGCATCAGCATGGTAGAGTCAATGCGACTGGATCGCATCGATGTTCCGGCCGCAGCGCCCACGCTGCACATCCTCTTCACCGGCAGCACAACCAAGGAGACCTTCCATGCGCATCTTCGTCACCGGCGCTTCCGGCTGGATCGGATCGGCCGTCGTCCCCGAACTCATCGGCGCCGGCCATCAGGTCCTCGGGCTAGCCCGCTCGGACTCCTCCGCCAAGGCCATCGCCGACATGGGCGCCGAGGTGCTGCGCGGCGACCTGAACGACACCGACGCGCTGCGCGCCGGTGCCCTCGACAGCGACGGCGTCATCCATCTGGCCTTCGTCGTGCCGAGCGTGACCGAGACTGCGACACGGACCGATGCCAAGGCCATCGAAACGTTTGCCGCCAGCCTGGCCGGCTCTGGCCAGCCCCTGGTCATCTCGGGCGCAACGCTCGTCACACCAGGCCGTCCCTCGACCGAACGCGACGAGCTCATCGCCGCCGGGCCCATCGCGGCCCGCATCACCAACATGCAGGCAGCGCTCGCGGCCGCGGACAGCGGGGTGCGCAGCTGCCTGGTCATGCTGCCCCGCTCGGTGCACGGCCAGGGCGAACGCCACGGCTTCATCCCCCAGCTCATCACCGCAGCCCGGGCCAAAGGCGTCGCCGGATACATCGGCGACGGGGCCAGTCGCTGGCCCGCCGTTCACGTGAAGGACGCCGCGCGTCTTTACCGGCTGGCCGTTGAGCAGGCTCCCGCAGGCGCAGTGCTCAACGCCGTCGGCGATGAAGGCGTGCCCGTCCGTGAGATCGCCGAGGCCATCGGCCGGCACCTGAACCTGCCCGCCCGGTCCCTGCCCGCCGAAGAATTCGGCGGCATGCTCGTGCCCCTGCTCAGCACCGACATGCCCGCCTCAAGCACCATCACGCAGGAACTCCTGGGCTGGCAGCCCACCCACCCCGGCCTCATCGAGGACATCGACCAGGGCCACTACTTCATCTGACCAGGATGGCCAGATGGAGCTGGACGTGACCTTCTTAATGTCCTTCTTCTTCTCTCGCGTGCTTGGGCAGCAGGAAGACGAAGATGAAGGCGGCGGCCAGGGGGATGAGGCACACCCATGAGGTGATCCGGAGAGCGTCGGTCGCGGGGTGGTGTTTGAACATCGCGAAGAAGATGGTGCCGAGAACCGCTACGCCGAGTGAGGTCGACAACTGCTGCGAGGCTTCCATGACGCCGGACGCCGATCCGACCTCGTTCATCTTGACCGCGGCCAGGATGAACTGGATGAGCTGACCGAGCACGATGCCGACTCCCGCGCCGACCAGCAGCAGGCCGGGAACGAGGGCCCAGGTCGAGGCACTCTGCACGCCAGTCAGCATCAGGGCGAGCGCGATGGTGCCAGCGGCGATGAACACGATGCCGATGTGGAGCAAGTGGCGTCCGAGCTGCTTGACGAGCATGCCCGACACGAGCATGCCCCCGATCATGCCGATGACCATCGGGGTCAGGGTCAGGCCCGCGTGGATCGGCGACCATCCTTCGCCGAGCTGGCCGTACAGCGAGACGCAGAGCAGGAGTCCGCCGAAGGCACCGAAGAGGGACAGCATGACCGCGATGCCGCTGAGGTACATGCGGTTAGCAAAGAGCGATGGCTCGATCAGGGCGTTGTGGCTGCGGCGTCGCTCGTAGCGCACGAAAACGTAGAGCAGGACCGCGCCGGCCGCGAGCAGCGCGAACGTCCAGGCCGGCCAGCCGTCGGTCTGGCCCTGGATGAGCGGGTAGATGATCGCCACGAGCGCCAGACCAACGAGACAGACGCCGCCGATGTCGAGCTTGAGGTCGGGGTGACTGACCCCGCGCGGCAGTGATCGGATCGCGAACGGAAGCGCGATGAGGCCGATCGGCACGTTGATGAGGAAGACCAGCCGCCAGCCGACGTTCCACAGGTTGGCGTCGATGAGTGCGCCCGCGAGGATCGGTGCGCCGAGCATGGCCAGACCCGTTGACGGGCCGAACAACCGGGTGGCCCGGCCGAGTTCTTCGTCGTCGAAGACTTCCTTCAGCAGGCCGAAGCCCTGCGGGATCATCAGAGCCCCGAAGCCTCCCTGCAGGGCGCGGAAGGCAATGAGCATGCCGACGTCCCGTGCCACGGCACAGGCGGCCGAGAAGCCGATGAACCCGAGCAAGCCGAGCAGGAACATCCGGCGGCGGCCGAAGATGTCTCCCAGCCGTGCCCCCGCGATCAGCAGGACGGCAAAGGCCAGCGTGTAAGCGGCGCTCAGCCACTGGATCGTGCTGGCACCGCCGCCGAGCTGGCGGTGGATAGAGGGGCCGGCGACGTTCACGATCGTGGCGTCAAGCAGGTCCATGGTGTTGGCGGCCAGCACCACGGCCGCGACGATCCAGCGCATTCGGTAGAGCTGCGCTCCGGCGGAAGAGCTGGTGGTGGTAGCGGTGTCCATGGCGGCTTTCTCATTAGAGTACGGTGTTTGTTACGAACACTGTTCGTTACGTACACTGTATGCTGGACGCAGCGCTAAGGTCAAGCGTGATGGCCGCCCTGCTGGGCTTAACCTGGAGGTCCCACCGCAGATGAAGACATCGGGCCGCCCCCGCTCGACTCGCGATCGCCCGGCCAAGGCGCCGCTGAGCGAAGAGGCGATCGTCGACGCCGCCCTCGCGATCCTCAAGGCAGAGGGCCTAGAGGCGGTATCGATGCGCCGGGTCGCGGCGGCGCTGGATACCGGGGCCGGCTCGCTGTACGTCTATGTCGAAGGTCGCAACGGCCTGCTCGCGGCGATGTTCGATCGCATCATCGCGGCGGTCAGGCTGGAAACGCCTGATCCATCGCGGTGGCGTGCCCAGCTGCACAGCCTTCTGGAGCGGTTGCGCGCGGAACTCGTCACGCATCCAGGAATGGCCGCGGCGACCATGGTCGACCCGCCGCGGACCGAAGTGTCCATGCGGCTGCTGGAGAACCTGCTGGGAATCTTGCTTGCTGGCGGTCTCGACGCGCAGGACGCCGCCTGGGCGGCCGACATCCTCGCGGCCCAGGTGACGTACGCCGCGATCGAGGCCGAGCTGCGGCGCATCGACCCCAGCACACTGGCGGCCGAAATAACGGCCAACTTCGCCCGCCTGCCGGCCGGCGACTTTCCGCTCATAACGGCCCACGCCGCTCAGCTGGTCGCCGGAGATGTCGACGAACGGTTCCGCTTCGCCGTTGACGTCGTGATCGACGGCGTGCTGGGCCGGGCATCTCGCCAGTAGCGTGAGGTAGGTCGCCTCCTAGCTCGCAGCGCCGATGACTTGGCGTAGAACCGAGGAGATGCCATGGACGTGGACCTTAACGGTGCCACGTGGCGCAAGAGCACCTACAGCAACGGAAGCGGCGGCAACTGCGTGGAGGTGGCCGACCTGCCCAACGGCCGAGCCGTCCGTGACTCCAAGCGCCCAGGGAGACCAATCCTCGTGTTCACCAAGGACGAGTGGCAAGCGTTTGTCCAGGCCGTCGAAGTCGGGTGATTTCTGAAATCCGATCGTGCACGGAAACGGCAGCGCCGTCCGGCGTCGTGGTTATGTCGCAATAGGCCAGCGCATCGTTGAGCACGGTCGACTCTTCGTCAACCAGTATGCATACGGCATCCGTGCCGATCATGCCTCCGTGTTCTGTTTCCACGACTCCGAAGGCAGTGACATTGTCGCCGCTTACCTGCGGTTAGCGGAAGTCGGCTGCGTGGTCGCGGGCCCATTCGGCGAATGTCAGCGCGGGGCGGCCCAGGATCTCGGGCACCGCGTCGGTGGCCAGCTCGGCGGGGAGCTGGGGCACGCTCCCGCGGTCCTGGAGGACGCGCTCGACGATCGGCTCGGGCAGCTGGGTGAGCAGCTGGGCGCGGTAGGTGTCCACGTCCACCTCCTCCAGCCGTACTGGCTCGCCGAGCGCCGCGGCGATCGCGGCGACCTGCTCGCGCACGGTCACCGGGCCTGCCCCGAGCACGGGGTAGGCGGCGCCGCGGTGCCTGTCGTCCAGCAGTGCCCGCACCGCCACCTGGGCAATGTCGCGTTCGTGGACCGGGGAGGTGACCGCTTCTGGGAACGCGGCGCGCAGCACGCGCCCGGTGCGGATCGACTGCCACCAGCGCAGCGCGTTCGTCGCGTAGTAGCCCGGCCGCACGAAGGTCCGGTCAAGCTTGGCCTCCTCCAGCGCCCGCTCCGCCGCGATGTGCCGCACCGCGATCGGGTTGGCTTCTGAGTCCGGGTACAGCAGCGTGCTTGAGGACAGCAGCACCACGTGCTCGACGCCCGCCTTCCGCGCCGCCGCCGCGAATTCGGCCGCGCCTTCGGGATGCGCGTAGAGGAATACCTTGCGCATGCCGCCCAGGGCGGCCGGCCAGGACGCCGGGTCGGCCAGGTCGGCGCGCGCCACCTCGACGCCGGAGGGGAACTCGCCGGGCCGCGGGGCGCGGCTCGACGCGCGCACCGGTTCCCCGGCTGCCAGCAGCCCCGCCAGCACGGCCGCGCCGACGTCCCCCCGGGCACCGGTCACCAGAACGGTCATGGCGCATCCTCGTTTCGCCGCGCTGGCGGCGCTGGGCGGACCTGGAATACCGCGACGTGGCC
>Ga0302325_10027831_pt1 | contig 11710 bp, 9 predicted proteins | sample Palsa_T0_2_FD_201948 | JGI IMG/M metagenome (GOLD analysis project Ga0302325, IMG submission 201948) | Peat permafrost microbial communities from Stordalen Mire near Abisko, Sweden - Palsa_T0_2 | ecosystem: Environmental > Terrestrial > Soil > Palsa > Peat permafrost | place: Sweden: Abisko... | reverse complement strand
GAATAGAATCGCGCCTCGTGCCGTCTCATGACGTCCTCATCATCGGCGCGGGCCTGGCGGGCCAGCGTGCGGCGCTGGCCGCTGCGGGCGCCGGCGCCTCGGTGGCCGTGATCAGCAAGGTCCATCCGGTCCGCTCGCACTCGGTGGCGGCCGCGGGCGGGATCAACGCAGCGCTCAATCCCGGGGACTCGTGGGAGTCCCACGCCTTCGACACGGTCAAGGGCTCGGACTACCTGGGCGACCAGGACGCGATCGAGATCATGTGCCGCGAGGCGCCTGACGAGGTCCTCTTCCTCGAGCACATCGGCGTCACCTTCCACCGCTCCGACGACGGCCACCTCGGAACCCGTGCCTTCGGCGGCGCCTCCCAGGCGCGGACCTTTTACGTCGCCGACATCACCGGACAGGCGATCCTGCACGTGCTCTACGAGCAGCTCATGAAGCACCGCGCGACGGTGGACCGTTACGAGGAGTGGTTCACCACCGACCTGCTCACCGACGAGAACGGCCACTGCGTGGGCGCGATCTGCCGCAACCTCCGCGATGGCCGCATGGAGGTGTTCGACGCCAAGGCGGTCATCCTCGCCTCGGGTGGCGCCGGGCAGGTATTCAAGCCGACCACCAACGGCCTCATCGTCACCGGCGACGGCATCGCCCAGGCCTTCCGCATCGGCGCCAAGCTCATGGACATGGAGATGGTCCAGTACCACCCGACCACGCTGGCCGAGAACGGCTTCCTGATCACCGAGGGCGCCCGCGGCGAGGGAGCGTGGCTCCTCAACGCACGCGGTGAGCGCTTCATGGAGAAGTACGCGCCGAACAAGCTCGATCTCGCCTCCCGCGACGTCGTCTCCCGCGCCGAGCAGACCGAGATCAACGAGGGCCGCGGCTTCCCCGACGGCACGGTGGCGCTCGACATCACCAAGGTGCCGCGCAAGCGCACGCTCGAGGCCCTGCGGGAGATCGTCAACATCGGACGCGACTTCGCGGGCGTGGACATCACCCGCGAGCCGATCCACATCCGGCCCGGCATGCACTACATCATGGGGGGGGTCAAGACCAACACGTTCGGGGAGACGTCGGTCCCCGGCCTGTACGCGGCGGGCGAGGTGGCGTGCGTCTCGGTCCACGGCGGCAACCGGCTCGGGGCCAACTCGCTGCTCGACACGCTCATCTTCGGGCGCCGTTCCGGCGAGCACGCCGCCGCCCGCGCAAAGCGGATGCCGATGCCCTCGACGCCGCCCTCCGAGCTCACCGACGCCGAGGCGGCCGTCGCGGCGATCATCGCCCGTCCCACCGGCGGCCGCCGGATCGCGGCGATCAAGGACGAGCTCGGAACGACGATGAACGAGTACTGCGCCGTGTTCCGCGACGCCGAGGGGCTGGCCAAGGCCCACGAGATCGTGCGCCGGCTCAAGGATGAGGCGCCCAAGGCGTCCATCGACGACCGCGGCTCGGTCTTTAATCAGGACGTGATCGCCGCCATCGAGCTCGGCTACATGCTCGACGTAGCGGAGACCATCGTCGTCGCCGCGCAGGAGCGCAAGGAGTCGCGCGGGGCCCAGTTCCGCACCGACTTCCCCGAGCGCAACGACGAGGAGTGGCTCAAGCACATCGATGTGTCGGCCAACGGGGACGACGTCCCGAAGATCGACTACTCGCCCGTGACGATCACACGGTGGGAACCCCAGGAAAGGACCTACTAGTGCCCGAATACACCCTGAGGATCCGCCGCTACAACCCAGAGTCGGGCGATGCCGCCTACTGGGAGGACCACACGGTCGAGATGAAGGAGCACGGCTCGGTGCTCGAGGCAATCCTCAAGGTGAAGGCGGACGAGGACGGGTCGATTGGGATCCGCTGCTCGTGCCGGGCCGCGATCTGCGGCTCGTGCGGCGTGCGCATCAACGGCAAGCCCGGGCTGGCGTGCAACACCCACCTGGTCGCGGCGGCCCGGCGCGGCGCCGAGGGGGCGCCGATCACCGTCGAGCCGATGGGCAATATGCCGGTCATCCGCGACCTCATCGTCGACATGGATGCCGTGCACTGGAAGAAGATCCGGCGCGTCACGCCGTGGCTCCTGAACCGAGAGCCGATTCCCGAGCGCGAGTACATCGTCCCCCACGAGGCGATGGTCGACGTCACCCAGTCGATGGCCTGCATCCAGTGCGGGGCGTGCGTCTCGGACTGCCTCTCGATGGAGGTCGATCCCGAGTTCATCGGTCCCGCGGCGCTGGCCAAGGCCTACCGCTTCGTCGGCGATCCGCGCGACGCCGAGCACTTCGAGCGCCTCAAGGACCTAGCCGAGGACGAGCACGGAATCTACGACTGCACCCACTGCTTCAACTGCATCGATGCCTGTCCCAAAGGCGTCGCGCCCATGAGTCAGATCATGCGCCTGCGCCGCCTCGCCGGCACGGACTTCAAGATCGAGGACCGCAACAACGGGCAGCGCCACGAGCACGCGTTCGTCAAGAACATCGAGCGCAACGGCATCCTGCACGAGGCCGACCTCCTCCCCGACTCCTACGGCGGCAAGCTCAACCCGCGCGCGGCGCCTGAACTCATCGAGTCGATGCCCATCGTGATGAAGGCGGTGGCCCGGGGAAAGGTCACGCCCGCCAAGGCGCTCTTGCACCAGCACAAGGCACCGAAAGAGGTCAAGCAGATCTTCAAGACGATCGAGTCGCGCCCCGAGCGCGAGGAGCTCAATCTCTACATCACGGGCTACGAAGACGCTCCCGAACCCAAGGAAAGCGAGTCCAAATGAAGGTCGCCTACTGGCCCGGGTGCGTCAGCCGCGGGTTCACGCCCGAGCTGCACGGGTCGATGGCCAAGGTCGCGCCCCTGCTCGACCTCGAGCTGATCGAGCTCGACCGGGCGGCGTGCTGCGGCGCGGGAGTGATCGCCGAGCACAACCAGGAGCTCGCGGACACCCTCAACGCGCGGACCTTCGCGCTGGCCCAGCAGACCGACGGCGAGCTGATGATGAACATCTGCTCGACCTGCCAGGGCGCCCAGTCCGAATGCCAGGAGCGCCTCGACGCGAATACCGAGTACCGCGAGCACATCAACGGGAACCTCGCGGCCGAGGGCCTGAGCTACGAAAAGAGCCTGACGAACAAGAACTTCCTCTGGCTGCTCGTCGAGGAGATCGGCCTCGAGACGCTCCAGGCCAAGGTCACTCGGCCGCTCACCAACCTTCGGGTCGGACCCTTCTACGGCTGCTACATCGTCCGGCCCGCCGATCGCCTCGGCGTCGACGCCGCCCACCCGCGCGACCGCTACCTGCACATGGTCATCGAGGCCCTGGGGGGCACGGTGATCGATTACGCCGGCGTCTACAAGTGCTGCGGCTTCCCGATCGTGACCATGAACAAGCACGCCTCGCTGACCATGGCCGGGCGCCATCTGGGCGACGCCACCGATGCCGAGGCCGACTGCCTCGTCGTCCCCTGTCCGCTGTGCCATCTCAATCTCGACCTCCAGCAGCCGGCCGCCTCGAAGGTCGTCGCGCGCGAGCTCGCGATGCCCGTGCTCCATCTCCCCCAGCTCGTCGGCCTCGCGCTCGGGCTCGAACCCAAGGAGCTCGGGATGAGCAAGCACGTCGTGCGCCCCACCGCGGTGATCGACTGGACGACCTCGGTCGTCGCCTCGGCCGCAGCCTAGCGCGCTCCACTCCGGAAACTCGTGCAATATCAGGCGGCGTGAAAGAAACGCCGCCGGCGCCACGTTGACTCTGTGGTCTGGGCCTTCGCGTTCCAGGCCTGACAGGGCATTTTTTCCGCCGCAAAGGAGCTGCGCGCGCGACGCCGCCAGGGGCAGAGCACGCGAGACCGTTACCGAGAGGGTTCGCCATGTTGCGCTCATACGTGCGCTTTGTTGTTCTTGCCGTGACCACCGCGACCATTGGTCTCGCCGCCCTCGGGGCAGCGTCGGCCTCCGCGGACCCCAGCCTCGTCGGCTGGTGGCAATTCAATGAGGGCAGCGGCCCGACGGCCAACGACAGCTCAGGCAACGGCAACGCCGGAACCCTCTCGGGCGGCGTCGACTGGGTGGCCGGGGCGCCGGGCGTGAGCCCGTACGCCCTCAGCTTCGACGGCACGACCGGCTCGGTGGACGTGCCCGACTCCTCGGTGCTCGAGCCGAACGCGCTCACGGTCCAGACCTGGGTCAAGCGCGCGGGGAGCCCGGGCAAGTACATCTACATCGTCGACAAGGGCTACGACGCCTGCCTCCAGGGCTCCTACGGGCTCTACAGCGGGTCGGCGGGCGGCCTCGAGTTCTACGTCGCCGACGGCCTCGCCGACAACGACGATGCCACCTCGCCCGACGCCGGCACCGGAATCTGGAACGGGAGCTGGCAGCTCGTCACCGGGACCTACGACGGCTCCACCCTGCGCCTGTACGTCGACGGCGTGCAGGTCGGCTCCGGCACGCCGTGGACGAACCCGATCCAGTACGGCCTGCCCCAGTCCAACGACTTGTTCTTCGGCTCCTACATGGGCTGCGCGGGGCTCGACTACCCCGGCGCGATGGACGATGTCCAGATCTGGAACCGGGCGCTGAGCCCGACCGAGATCGCGGCCGAGGACCCCACCACCAGCCTCGCGCTCTCGCCGTCGAGCTCGAGCGTGACCTACGGCACCGCGCAGACCTATACGGCGACGGCCCTGGACGCGCAGGGCAACAGCCAGGGCACCGTCACGCCGGCGACGACGTTCACCATCGCCCCGGACGGGACGTGCACGAACGCGAGCTGCACGCCGGCCGCGCCGGGGTCGCACACCGTGACCGGCACCGACGGTAGCGCGACCGGGACCGCGGCCCTCACCGTGGCTCCGGCGGCGCTGACCGTGACCGCGAACAACGCGACTCGCGCCTTCGGAGCGGCAAACCCGACCCTCGGCGCCACCATCACCGGCTTCGTCGACGGTCAGAACCTGGCCTCGAGCGGTGTCACCGGTGCCCCCGCCTGCACGACGACGGCGACGACGTCGAGCGCTCCCGGGACCTATCCGATCACCTGCACGCAGGGGACCCTGGGCGCGACAGACTACAGCTTCCCGGCGAGCAACTTCGTGGCCGGCACGCTGACCGTCTCGCAGTCGACGTCCGCGCTCACGGCGCCGCCCATCTCGGTGCTCAACTCGCTTCTCGCCCTGACCCCGACCTTCACCGCGACGCTGACCTCGCGGTCCACGGGGATGCCGATCGTCGGGCAGACCGTGAGCTTCGCTCTCTCAGCGGCGCCAAAGGTGACCGTGTGCAGCCAGACGACGAACTCGGCCGGAGTCGCCATGTGCAAGCCGGGCATGCTCTCGCTCCTGACCCTGCTCCTGAGCTCGTCGTACACCGCGAGCTACGCCGGGAACGCCGGCTACTCGGCGATCACCGCGACCGGCCCGGTGGTCCTCATCGCGGTCAACGGTAAGGTCATCATCAACGCGAAGCGGCTCACCCAGCGCGAGCGCACGCTCCTCAAGCACGACCTCAAGCAGTGCGCGAGCGTCGAGCGCAAGGGATCGCACGCGGCGCGCAAGGTCTTGCTGCACGGCCCGCGCTGCGAGGCGAGCAAGCTCCACTGAGCGCCCCCGCCGCGCCCCCAGCTACATTGGGCACGGTGTACGCGCCCCCGGTGCAGCGCCTGATCACCGAGCTCGCCAAGCTCCCCGGAGTGGGTGGCCGGACGGCCCAGCGGCTGGCCTTCCACCTGCTCCGGGTCTCGGACGAGGACGCCTTCGCCCTCGCCGACGCAATCCGCGAGGTCAAGCAGCGGATCGGGCTGTGCGAGGTGTGCTTCAACCTCGCCGACGGCCCGATCTGCCGGATCTGCGACGACGAGCGCCGTGACCCCGAGCTCATCTGCGTCGTCGAGGAGCCCTCGGATGTGATCTCGATCGAACGCACGCACGAGTTCAGGGGTCGCTACCACGTCCTCGGCGGCGCCCTGTCGCCGATCGACGGGATCGACCCCGAGGACCTGAAGATCACCGAGCTCTACTCCCGCCTGGAGGCGGGGATCGTGCGCGAGGTGGTGATCGCGACTAACCCGACCACCACCGGCGAGGCCACCGCCCTCCACATCGCCGAGGCGATGCGCGAGCGGGCACCGGGCCTTTCCGTCACACGACTGGCGAGCGGGCTCCCCGTCGGCGCCGATCTCGAGTACGCCGACGAGCTCACGCTCGGACGAGCGCTCTCGGGCCGGCGGGCGGTCTAGAGCCCGTCAACCGGTCGGCAACGCGGCGCGCGGCCCGGTGGCGCTGAAGGTCACCGGTCCGGTGGTGCACGCGGCGAGCCTGCGACCCCGGCGGTAGACCACGTCCGACCAGTCCCACGTGCCCTCCAGGTAGTAGTCCGGGGAATTGATGAAGAACTTCCCGGTCAGGTGGAGGTGGTAACGCTCGTACAAGCCCTGACGGTCGGCCGGGACTAGTCCGCCGCTACGCAGGGCGAAGCGCGAGTGGGCGATAAAGACGAGAGAGAACGTCGAGGTGCCGCGGAACGAGGAGCCGTTGCGACAGTAAGCCCTCCAGGCGATGCGGAAGTTGTGCACCCACCTCAGAGGCAGGAACACCTGCAAGGAGACCGGGCTGGCATTTTCGTTCGTCACGCCCGTATAGCGCCCTGTCCCCGTGGTGGCGTCGTGCAGCGGCGCCTGCGGGGTACCGAACGGATAGCCGGTGAACGAGACCGGGCCGCTCGAGCACCGCAGCGTCGCCGAGCGGAAGGTGTCGCGGAGCGTGCCGACGAGTCGGCCGGCGGTGAACTGGATCGTGAAGGCGATCTCTTCACGTCCCTTGATCACCTTTCCCCGCGTGGTGATGAACGTCGCGTGCGAGTCGAAGCCACTCGTGTAGGAGACCTTGCCCGCGGAGTCGATAACCGCCCCGTGCTTGACCGAGCTGCCGAACTCGCTGTAGTACGGCTGGTGGTTGCCACAGCTGCCGTGCTGGAACCCCAGGTCGAACGCGCTCAGGCTCAGCCCGCCCTTGGAGACGGTGATGACGTCGTACCAGTGGAAGCTGTCGCGGCCGGCGTACTGGGTTCCGGCATCGACCAGTGGGGTCGGCGTGGTCGGGGCCGGCGTCGTAGGGGTCGGGGTCGGGGTCGTCGTGACCGGGACCGGGCATGCCGGCAGCAGTGGCAGCCCGCACAGAGCCGGGCTCGCGCGCGCCAGTGCCGGCATCGCAAGCAGGAGGACAGCGGCAATCGCCCCCAGTGATACGCGCAGACCCCTCATCGTTCTAACTCTAACCCGCGAACCCCGCCAGGAGCCCGTAGTGGGCCTTGAGCGAGAGCACGCGGAGCAGGGCGTCGTGAATCTCGGCACGGGAGATCTGGCCCGCCTCCACGGCGCTCAGCACCGCGTGGTAGGCACTCAGCTGCTCGGCCGGGGTCCCGGTGATGTAGAGCAGATCGTCGCCCGCTCGGATCGCGCTCACCGCCGCCTGGCCGGCGCTCCCCGCGGTGGCCAGGAGGGCCGCATCGAGGTCGTCCGTCATCACCACGCCTCCGAACCCGTAGTGGTCGCGGAGCAGGCGCACGGCGTCGGGGAGCAGACCGGCGGGCGTGACGCCGTCGAAGGCCGCGTAGGTGGCGTTGGACATCATGATCACCGGCGCCCTCGGCGCGATGGCGGCGAAGGGGATGAGGTCGCGCTCCTCCAGCGCCTGGAGCGAGCCGCCGACGCTGGCCATCATCTCGTCGGGGTCGGCCGAGGCGGCCCCGGCGCCGGGGAAGTGACCCGCGGCCGAGATGATGCCGGCGGACCCGTACCCAGTCTCGGCCGCCGCCGCGAACCTCGCCACCGCGTGCGGGCTGCTGCTGAACAGACGCCCGCTCAACGCCCCGCCGAGCACGTCGACGTCGGCCAGGGGGGCGAAGGTCATGTTCACGCCGAGCGCGAGCAGCTGCTTGCCTGCGAGCATGGCCTGCGCCTGGGCGGTGGCCGGGGTACCGGAAGCGCCGATCGTCGCCTCGCCCTCGGGGGGCAGGTCCGGGAATGCGGTGTCGGCGCCGCCTTCCTGGGGCGCGGCGATGAGGGGTGGGACGTTGCCCGCGGACTTGGCCAGGGCGGTGATGCCGCCGGCCAGGCTCCCGATCTGTCCGTCGCTGAGGAAGTTTGAGCGACTGAGCTCCGCTCCCCCCCAGTCGTTGCTCGCGAAGGCCGCGATATCGGGCGAGCTCGTCGAGGTCCCGTCCACGCCGATGAGGAAGAGCTGGGCGACCTGGGCGGCCAGCGATAGCCGTGCGGCAGTCGCGACCGCTGCCGGGGCGGGGGTGAAGGGCGCCGCGTGGGCGTCCCGGGCGGACGGCGCCGCGTCCTGGGTCAGCACCGAGGCGGTTCCCGGTCCGCCCAGAGGCGAGGGTGCCGATCCCGAGCCGCCGGAGCTCGCCACCACGATCGCCACGACCGCCACGAGCGCCACGAGCGCGACCATCACGGCGCCCGCGACCGAGCGACGGCGGCGGACCGCCCGCGCGCGTTCGCTGCTCCGTGGATGAGCCGGATCGCGTTGCGGCCTCAGGTACACGTACCCTCCCTGGCCGTGTCAACGACTGGAACCGTAGTGATGAAATTCGGCGGGACGTCGGTCGCCGACGCCGAGCGCATCAAACGCGCCGCGCGGCGCATCGTCGCCCAGCGCGAGGCGGGCAACCGCGTGGTCGCGGTCCTCTCCGCGCGCGGCAAGACCACCGACGAGCTCATCGCCATGGCCGATGAGGTCTCGCCGTCCCCCGACCCGCGGGAGATGGACATGCTCCTGTCGACGGGCGAGCGCATCTCGTGCGCGCTGTGCGCGATGGCCATCAACGACCTCGGGCACCGCGCGATTTCGTTGACGGGATCCCAGGCCGGAATCGTCACTGACACCTCCCACACTAAGGCAAGGATCCTCGATGTTCGCGCAGATCGTATTCGCGAGGCGCTCGACGAGGACCGCATCGTCCTCGTGGCCGGCTTCCAGGGCGTGTCCACGAGCCGCGACGTCACCACCCTCGGGCGCGGCGGATCGGACACCACGGCCGTCGCCGTCGCCGCCGCCATCGGCGCCGAGGTGTGCGAGATCTACACCGACGTCGCGGGCGTGTTCAGCGCCGACCCGAGGATCGTCCCCGACGCCCGCAAGCTACCGGTTGTCAGCTTCGAGGAGATGCTCGAGATGGCCGCCTCGGGCGCCAAGGTGCTCCAGCTCCGATCGGTCGAATACGCCCGCAATCACGGCGTCAGGATCCACTGTCGCTCCAGCTTCAGCGATGGTCCAGGTACCGTAGTGCTGGGAGAGAACGAAACCATGGAACGCCCGCTCGTCACCGCCGTCACCCACTCCACCGAAGAGGCGCGGATCACCCTGCTCGGGGTGCCCGACCGCCCGGGCGCAGCTGCCGCCATCTTCCGGGCGCTCGCCGGAGCCAACGTCATCGTCGACACGATCATCCAGAACGAGCCTCTCGGCGACGGTCGTCACGCCGAGGTCTCCTTCACCGTTCCCCACGAGGATCTGGCGGCGGCCGAGCGCGTGCTCGGTCCGATCGCGCTCGAGCTCGGCGTCGAACGAGTGGACACCGACCCGAACATCGGCAAGGTGTCGATCGTCGGCGCCGGCATGCGCTCGCACCCCGGCGTCGCGGCCAAGGTGTTCGACACCCTCGCCGGGGAGGACATCAACATCGAGATGATCTCGACCTCGCCGATCAAGATCTCCTGCGTGATCCGGGCCGATCTCGTTCCCCAGGGGGTGCGCGCCCTCCACGCCGCCTTCGAGCTCGGCGCGGGTGGGATCCAGCCCGACGAGGGTCCGCGGTGAGGCGCTCGGCCGACACACCACGTACCCGCCCGCCCTCGACGCGCCCCACCGCGCGATGAGCGTACGCGTCGCCGTCGTCGGCGCCACAGGTGCCGTGGGCAGGACCATGCTCGAGATCCTGCACGAGCGGGCGTTCCCGGCGACGGAGATCGTCCCCTTCGCCTCCGAGCGCTCGGCGGGCCAGCAGGTCGGCGACGGTCTGACGGTACGCGCCCTGAGCAAGAACGAAGTCGGCGGCTTCGACATCGCCCTGTTCTCCGCGGGCTCCTCGGTCTCGGGCGAGTGGGCGCCCCTCTTCGCCGCGCGAGGGGCCGTAGTCGTCGACAACTCCTCGTACTGGCGCATGCACGACGACGTACCGCTCGTGGTCGCCGAGGTCAACCCCGAGGCGCTGGATGCACACCGGCGCATCGTCGCCAATCCCAACTGCACCGCCATGCAGGCGCTCGTGGTCCTGAAGCCGATCAGCGACGCGGTGGGTATCGAGCGGATCGTCTTCAGCTCATATCAGTCGACCTCGGGCACAGGCAAGCGCGCGATCGAGGAGCTCGAGGCCCAGACCCAAGCGATCCTCCACGGCGTGGAGCCAGACGCACCGGCGGTCTACCCCCACCCGATCGCCTTCAACGTGATCCCCCAGGTCGAGACCTTCAACGACGGCGATGACTACACGACCGAGGAACGCAAGGTCATCGCGGAGAGCCGGAAGATCCTCGGCCTCCCCGACCTGCGCATCACCGTCACGTGCGCCCGCGTTCCGGTGCGCAACTGCCATTCCGAGGCGCTCAACGTCGAGACGCGCGAGGACCTGAGCCCTGACGCTTGCCGGACGCTGCTCGCGGACGCCCCCGGCGTCGTCGTCGTCGACGACCCCGCGGCGGGCCGCTATCCCCTCGCCTCGGAGGTCTCAGGACGCGACGAGGTCTTCGTCGGCCGCATCCGCCGCGACGAGTCCAACCCGCGCACGCTCAACCTCTGGGTGGTCGGCGACAACCTGCGCAAGGGCGCGGCCACCAACGCGGTCCAGGTCGCCGAGCTCCTCGTCGCACGAGGGCTGCTCAGCGGCTCGCGTGCAGCTCCCGCCGCGTCCTGACCCCAAGCTTGCGGTAGATGTGGCGCGCGTGCGTGCGCACCGTCTCGACGCTGACGTGGAGGCTGGCGGCGATCTCGGCGTTGGAGCGTCCACGCTGGAGGAGATCGAGGACGTCGGCCTCGCGCGGGGTGAGGAGCTCGGGGCCCGCGACCCCGTCGCCGGCGACGCCCACGCGACCGCTGTGCGTGGGCAGCACGTGCAGGCCACGCGAGGCGAGGTGGATGGCATTGAGGACGTCGCGCCCCTCCGTCGTCTTGGCCAGACACGCAGTGGCGCCGAACGAGAGCATCTGGCTCGACTCGGCCGGGGTCGGACGGTTCCCGAGCACCACGAGATGAGTGCTCGGATGGGCGTAGTGGAGCTCTCTGACCTCCCCGGCGCTGCGCATGGAGCCAAAGTTGAGGATCGCGACCCGCGGCTGGTGGGTGGCGAGCGCGGCCGGCAGCTCGGCATGGGGAAGGTTGAAGGCGAGCAGCTCGATGCTCTCGTCCTGGTCGATGAGCGCGCGCAGGCCCAGGCTGATGAGATCTTCGAACTGGGCGAGCGCGACGGTGATCGGGGAGCGGCTGATCATGGTTCTCGTGAATTCGGCGCCCCCCGGGGCCAACCTGTGGAGATGCTATCGGCATTACGCAGGTAAAGGGTTAGGCCCGCATCACCCCTGAGCCGTCACCCCCTCACCCGATGATCCCCCCGGGCAGGGGACGACGGGCGACCCCCGACACGCCACCATTCGGGAACGAATTTCCTAGGGCGGCAGCAAGGGGTACGAAAGGAGCGGGGCCGATTCGGCCCCGCTTCT
>Ga0302325_10027830_pt1 | contig 11710 bp, 11 predicted proteins | sample Palsa_T0_2_FD_201948 | JGI IMG/M metagenome (GOLD analysis project Ga0302325, IMG submission 201948) | Peat permafrost microbial communities from Stordalen Mire near Abisko, Sweden - Palsa_T0_2 | ecosystem: Environmental > Terrestrial > Soil > Palsa > Peat permafrost | place: Sweden: Abisko... | reverse complement strand
AGTGCTTTTGAACCCCTGGCCTTCCTGGAATGAATATATCTTGAAGGCTCGATCATATAGCATCCGTGCAAACTCCTGTCTGAGCAATGATAACATTTCCGCGTCAGGCTTGAGTGACCGTATGAGAGTATCTCTTGCATCAAATCCAGCTGCAACGGCGATATCCCTTGCCAATACTCCCATCTGCGCGTACGAGCTCCCGCGATGCGGTGTACCGAAGAAGATGATCGCATATGTTGACTGGTATATATCGCGCAAATCCTGATCCTCTTCCATCGCATTCCTAGAGCGAAAGAGGGCCTGTATTTCTCAGACACGTCAATGCTTCTCCAGCTGAATTATGCTCTTGATACTAACCTGCTTCAGTATAATCCCACCCAGACTATGCACGAGAAAGATGATGGGCCGTTGAGGGCATCCTCGTCTTTGAACCTCCAGCGCACGCATAAGAGATTCGCCATGAGCAAGGATACCACTCTGATTGGCGGGGCCTTTGAAGAACTTTGTCACTTGGGAATCGTATCCGTACGTCAACACTCGCGCATTCGGGAAATCTTTGGCGAGAAGGTCCTTGGGCCAGAAAAGATGCGACGCTTCGTTGCTGCCCACCTCCTCAGACTGCTTCTTTCGAGAGAACAGCTTCCCCAACCCACGCGCAGGTATAATGGGCTTTTTTCCATTCTCACTGTATGTCCATGTATTCTCTGGATGGCCCTGAATGCCGTGGACGAATACGAGGCTGTCAAATGCGGGTCAACTATCTCGATACACGATCAAGGTGGAATGACTGACTCGACAAAAGGGTCCACACCTCCAGAGAGCACGGTAAACCCTTCGTCTCGGACATTGACTTCATCCATTTGATGTCTCTGTTGGATGACTAGGCTCAAAAAAGGATGACGAGAAGCGTGGAAAAGGACTGCAACCCAAAAGTTTTGCAAGTTTGGAGTAGAGGAGGCTGAGCGGCCGAACGCTCAGCAATTTAAATGACATGGATCCTATCGAAGGGATTGAAATCCAGGGCGCAGGCTAATAAGTTTTAGGTGCCCAGCGCCTGACGATTCACCCTGCTGACACGGCCTGCATAGGTACGGAGGGGTAGTCCGAGGCAAGCATGCACCAGCTTGTGGGACTTCCCGACGCTAGAGATCATGGTCGCGGCGGCTGTCAGCTTGCGGTTGGGAACTCGCTATCATCCGAGGATGAAAGCGATAGCCAATGACTAAAGAGTTACCAAGTTCATCTAGAGGAGCCAGCGAAGTTGGTGGAACGTCATAGGTCCCCACGGTAACTAGAAATTTCGCGCCGGTAGTAATACGAAAAATCATTGGCAGTTGTTGGATTGACTCATACTTCCCCGGACTCGCTCCTAGGCTGGCTCGTGCGAGCTTATGGCGACGGCGTAGTAGAGTAATCTGAACGAAAACCCTCGCAAAATCGAGGTTAAAACCTCAACTTTCAGCGGCATTTCGTTTGGTGTTGATCGAGATAGATGCAGAGTGCATCGAACTCTGGAAAGGAACCAGCAAGTCAACCACCCCCGGCAGATCCTCGGGCCCACCCCACCATGAACGTGACTAAGCATCTGGGGTTTCAAAACACACTTGGTCATCACGGCGATCTCTCTCCCTCTCTCACACGCTTATAGGCCTAATAGGTCCTCAAAATTTCGAAGTCTACACTCCCATATAAGTAGCTTGCTGTTAACTTTAGATTATCGCTGCTCGTCGCCATGACTGCCAACGAGACCAAGGCTGTCTACAAACAGCTCGACGAGGCTCAGAAGCGAATTCAACTTCTTTAGAATGTTTCAACAGGTCCCAATATCACTTGCAAGCTCAGTACTGTCTCTGTCAATAAGAATACCGCATTCACCGCCATATTGTACGTCTGGTGCGATCCAAGGGACACACGCGATATACTACTCGAAGATTAAACCGTGTCTGTCCCAAAAAATCTTGCAGAAGTGCTTGAACGCGTACACTTTCACTGGAAAGCCTGCCTCCCAGATCGAGATGTTGCCGACTGCTGAGTTTGGGCTGACGTGCTTTGCTCATATTTCGATCAATACTAAATGGAATACCTCAGAAACTTGAGGTTTAGACCTCTATTTTCTGAGGGGTTCCGTTTTGCAAGTCGGATAAATTATATCGCTTTTTATCCGCCTTCGCGTCGCCTCTTCCATCCCTGGGCACACAATTGCAACCTATATCTATAGCACCCCTTTAACCACGCTGCTTCCATCTGTGGCTCTAATCTACAACTCGACCCGCACCCTCGTCTGGCGCGAGATTGACCCTGACGACAATCTCGGTGGATGCTGGACACAGTTCATGGTTTTCATCCTCTTGGCATACATCTACACCCTCCCGAACTCCGCTCTCGCGTTCTTCCATTCCGTCCCTCAACTCCTCGCCATCATACGCACGAAGTCTGGTGGGAGACTCAGTATTGTATCTCAAGAGGGCACTTGTATGGTACTTTTGTGGTGGGAATATCCCTACTGGGTACGGTTTTATAGCGGCTGGATAAGCGGTGTTATTTGCCTTGTGTCTGTGGTACCAGCATTATGATGGCATTCGACATCCAGGAGAACTTATAAGTCTCCCAGACATATGGAAAGTTGTCCGAGGTCTATCGATAGGGAACCACAGTCTGGCTGGGCCAAGTGACCGTTGGATGGAGTTTATGATTTCCGAAGCAAGTGTATCCTGAAATGACACACTCGAGACAGATGTCATAGTCATCATTCGAACAAAAACAGCAATCTAAGCCTGTGAGATGGCGATTGACAAGTAGAATCTCAAAATGAGATTCGGAAGAGAATATACTAACGGAAGTGAAGTCCTCTGATGGCTTTACCACAACCATACCGATCACAACGCAACGATTGTGCACTTTGCGCGAGTCTGCCGCAGCAGTTGGATGGCCGATTTCTTCGAGGAGAGCTCGTGACTCGGTGGATTTGGCCATCATCCCTGCAGTGATCGCCTCTTCCCCAGCATGATTCACAGATTTGTAAGACGCAGGTATAGCATTCTACAAGTTTCGTCAGTCACAAGGTTCTCGCGCAACTAAGTCGGGGGAAGATAAGATAGGAAGAACTTACGTCGGTATCCGCCAAACCTAATCAGCTGAAAGCATCTGTCACACCAATTTATGAAATCGGGAGCCTGATTTTCGAAAGTGAAAGTATATGCCCTCACAGTCCTTCTCGAGCATGCTTTGAAAAACACCTCACGCTGACTTCTCATCTCTGCTCGACATCTCGCCGCGAGCACATTCTTCGCAATCATTTCTCGCTTTTTCCTCTCCTTCTCTGCCTTTTCTCTCTGAGCAGCTTCCATTTGCCTTTGTTCCCGAGCAAGGTTCTCTTTCCGTATCTGTATTTCCTTCAACCTCTGTCTTTCTTTTTCTGCTTCTCGCTCTGCTTGTCTCGCTAGCCTTCTTTTTTCTTCAAGCTTCTCCTGTAGAATGCGCTGCTCTGTTTGTTGCCTCGCTTCGGCAACTTCTTTCTGAAGTTGGTGCACGGCCTCCTGACGGGCGAGCTCCTCGGCCAATTTACGCTTGTTTCGCTCCTCTCGAAGTTTTAGCTCTGCTTGGGCACGCTCCTCTATAGCTCTTTTCTGCTGTTGGTGCTCCTCCTGAAGTCTTGCCAACTCTTGGTTGAGTTTTTGACCTGCTGCCGTATCTGACAATTTCTTTTCGTCCTCCACCATTTCTCTCTGGATTTGCAGTGCAACCTCGCGCTTCCCAGCCAGCTGCAGAAGCACGTCCTTTGACTGAGCGTAATCCTGTATCCTGATAACCCTCGACCCATTCCTTTTCATACCTCCCCAAAAATGCGGTGTCTTGCAGAGCTCGTTCTCTCTTCGAACTCCCGAGTCCTCCTCAACAAGATCCCAAAACGTACTTGCAAGAACCACGTTTTCGAATGTCTCCGACCCACATAGCTTCTGCATGACTGTCAGATTCAGAAGAGAAGAGCCTTCCATCCGAGGTTGGTTGATAGGATGCAGATAAATGACACCTGTGATCTTTTTCCCTTGCTTGTACGTGGTCGCTAGCCAATTGGTTATCTCGTTGAGAATCTCATTATCGTCGCGGAATGTGTCATTGAATCCGGGCGTATCAACAAGCATGAACTTTACGGATTCGATGGTTGTATGAAAAACCCGCACCGTTTCGGTCTCTGACGAACAATACAGTCAGTTTAAGAAGGTTTGAGCTGGGAGACTTGCTCAGGTACGAAAACAGACCTGAACATAGCCCGTGCCCCACCGCGACATCGTTGTGATTCGTAATTGCTCTGATGAACGAGCTCTTGCCAGAGCCCGTCACTCCGAGGAAGATGATAATTTTATCATCTTGGGATGCCCAATTCGACGATGGTGACCTGATTTGTTGGACCTTTTCCTCTTTGGCGGGTGGCTTTAGGGATAGCAAACTGACTCGTTTCGCGAACCGGGACATAGTGCACTGGCCAGGATTTCGAGAGGCCGCGATGTCACACAAAGTTCACAACACTTCAAAGCACTGGATTCAAGGGTGGGGAAGAAGGCTCTGTTATCCTTCAAACTCAGTCACGAGCAGCATGGATTCGTTTCAGCTAGGTGGAGTTCCAACTTCTTATCTGACCATTTTGGAAGTTGAGGCGGCTCGTTGGCTTACAGGGGGCGGGAGAAGGCTGCACCCGACAACCGCCCAAAAGTCTATTTAACCGCAATAACTTAAGAAGATGAAGAAAAGGAGTTGACAATCGTGATCTACGGCTTAATTATTGTTACCTTGCAAGTTTTTAGAATTTTCTAAGCACGTTAAAAAAAAATTGCAATTTTTTGGTGTTCTTGCGTAGGCGGTTGAGGGTGTGGGCGGTTGTCGGGTGATCCCTTCTCTCTAACGGGTAGGGATCCCTAATTCGTATGGAGGGGTGTATTATGAAAGCCACAGCGGTAACAATCTCGTCATGTTTGGTGAAAAGGTAAGGAGCATGGTGAGCAAGCCAGCCATCCGGGAAAGGGATAATCAGTCCCGCCGTCGGTGTCCACGATTAGAAACCCGCAGCCACGGGGCTCCTCCCGCCAGGGGCCTTTAATGGGCAAGGCTGCTGCTGCTTCCTGTAACTTTTGATGGACACCGAACCGCCAAATTTGTCCGATTGATTGCGGAGTGTGATCAGTATTAAAGCTGTTTGATGATTAGATTGCTCGACTCCGGAAAACGACCCATAAATCACCATGTTGGAGGGGCCAGCTACGCCTATCTCACCAAGCCCACAGCCTCAGGACTTGTCATCGAAGTTCACGAATCTAGGGTATCACGATCTATAGACTACGCGTACTCCCTGCTAACATCTGATTCCAGCAAAGATGATGTGATCATCGCCGTGGTCGGAGTGACTGGAGCCGGCAAGAGCACGTTCATTGAAAAATGTTGTGGGGACACCGTCAACATTGCAGGTCATAACCTGATCTCCTGTGAGAGCCAAGCGTTGCAGGAAACACCTGGACTACAAACTAACAGTTATAGTCACTCAGGAATGTAACAGCTATTCATTCCAAATGGACGATCGCACGGTACAATTGATCGATACTCCGGGATTCGACGACACTTCCCGAACCGACGACCAAGTTCTTCGACAACTTGCCTCCTGGCTCTCATTTGCCTACCAACAAGGCTACCGCCTCAATGGCATGGTCTACCTCCAAACAATCGGCGAGCCCAGGATGAAGGGGTCTCATCTAACGAATCTCCGAATGTTCCAAGAAATGACAGGCCTCGAACATATGGACTCTGTTGTCCTCACTACAACTATGTGGGATAAAACAGACCGGGAAGACGCCAAGAAACGCGAACTGCAATTAATGCAGGAGGACAAATTTTGGCAACCAATGATCAAGCGGAAAAGCCACGTCAAGCGATTCATGAACAACCGTGATTCTGCGTTGGACATTATCAGAATCCTGGTTGAGAAGCACAAAATGATCCCGAAGTTGCAACATGAGATGAATGTTGAGGGGAAAGACTTGGATCAGACCAACGCAGGGAAAGCAGTGAACAAGAGACTTATTGAACAGAAGGAGCGACATGAACTCGAGAAGGAGGATCTGAGGAAGCAGATGGAGAAGGCACTTAAGGAGAACGACATGAAATATACACAGGAACTGTTGGATGCGCAAGAGAAAAACACGTCGCAAATGAAGGACCTTGAGCATGCGCAGCAAGAGCTCAAAGTCAGCAACGAGCGCTTGCTGAAAGAGAAGGAGGAGCAAATTGAGAAAGCAAGAGAAGAAATGGAGAAGCTGCGTGTGGTTGCAGAACAGCAAGGTAAAGAGCACGCGGTCGAGATCGAGAAGCGTGATAACAAAGAGAGGGAGATGCGGCAGGCTATGCTCCAACAAGCGAAGGAGACGGAGGAGTACAGGGAACAGGTTGTCGAAGGGGCGGTAAGCTTTCTAGGACAGATGAGCGGTGTTTACAAAGACATCCTCGAGGAGCAGGAAGCCAAAAACAAAGCCGCGTTGGCCAGAATAAAAGAGGCAAGCCGAGGTCCGCCGCCTCCATATTTCGATCAGCAACAAATGCCACCGCAACAAATGCCAGTTTATCAGCCGCCACCCCCAGTTATGTATCCACAACAGTATCAGCAACAGTTTCCGGCTGAAGCAGCTGGAGCTATTGGGGGAGCGGCGGTGGGAGGGTCACTTTTGGCTATGGCGGCGACCGCTGGCATGGGTTGCATGATTATGTAAAGCGACTTAGATATCTTGATCAAAGTACGTGTGACGTGGTCGTGTAGTCTGATGTTTTGCGTAGATATTCGTTCTCTATTGCTGCTCTCAAAGTGCTGGGAATATCATGATATCCTTTTCTTCGCCAGGCTTCACCACTTCTCTTCGCATGCGTCCGTGATCGTAACACTCTCCTATTATTGCAAATCCTTCACCGCCACGTAGCAATATGAACGGTGTAGCTTCACCTGAATTAAATACACTTCGCCATTTTTTGCACCGTCGTTTTGAAGCAGGCGGCAACTTCCCTGTCCTTCTTACAAGCACAGCAGCGAAAGATATTTAGTAAGGAAAGCTGCTACCATCACTTCACAACTATCGAAACAATCACTTCTAGAATGTAAGAATAACTGTAGATTCTATCTCCAAAAAACTCAAAAAAAAATCAGATTCTACGCACCAATATGGCTTGTAAATAGGATTGCAATTGAAAAAATTACTAGAGTGAAATCTGCGGTAAAATGGATGGGTTTGGTGAACAAAAAGTACGGGACTACATCCCTTGCATTGTACAGTACCTGGATTCCAAATCCATCTTCCCAGTGTCACTGTCCTGTTCATCTGGGCCCCTGCCAAAGACCCGGAAGCCATGCCTTTACAGAATTACTGCAAGAGTTGCTTCGGTTGTTTTCTGGGACATAAAATATTTCTAGCCGATGTCATCTCACGCCTTACCGACTTCCTGAAGTCCTTGTCGTGTTTCTCTGGTGCTACCATCTCGAATCCTAGGAGAATAGACTGCAATTACTCCTTAGGGAAGAGACGATCCCTGAAGGAGGATCTTCTGCCAGTGATACTAAATTTGAGAACGTGCGGTCTGCTGCGATCTAAGCTAGTACTTAGTATTACGAACCCCAATTCGGATTCCCAAGGTTTATCTTGCCCGTCGTTCCCCGTCTGTCTTTTCCGGGCTTCTAGAATTTCTCGGAGCGCTGTGGTGCCGGGCAATTATAAAAGCTGAACACATCTGCCACTATAGCAGTGACTGAGTGGTGATATGGATGAGTATCCTCCATATCTCATGCACTGGCATCGAAGCTTCGTTTTGTAGGTGCCCGAGAACCTGGTAGCAAGTGTTCTTTTGCTCTCTTTTCAGACTCCAGGCTGGCTTTATCAACTAGGCAGATACCCTTGTTGAAATCACCGGGATCATGCAGACAGCAGGCGTATGGATCGGCACCGTGGATTAGCATAACTCTGAACATATTTAGCCAACAGTCCAGCTTGGACTCCTGATATAAAAGGTCTTTGTGAGTGTGGACTTGGTGCAAAGTGTATTCCCAAACTGTATAGCCCTGGAAGCATTCGTGTGGCTCGAAACTCTGGTCAAGAAGTTGGTTGAGGACCTTGACATCAAGTGTAGGATGGGTCAAGGAGTTGTCGCATTCCCACAATGCCCAATTGTGAAATTGGATTGTGTAAGCGATCAGAGGTAGCCCTAGCCGCTTCACCATGTTAAAAAACAGAAGAGGCAGCTTAGCCTGCCAAGCACGATGAATCGGGTGAAGCGTGGTGTGTCTCTCGGGTGGTGACAATCCAGGTTAAGCCAAGTTGGATAGCGATTGAACCGAGATACCGTGTAGAGCAGGAGCTAGAATTGAAAAGAGGAGATATACCTTAGAACGCAGCCATCTATCCGCTCGAGGGTCGAAACCTGCCTAGTTGCGGAGTAAGGCTATGCCAGTATCTCATCGTGGCCAATAGCTTCTCGGTGAGTAGATTTCAATGTGTCGATGTAGTACAGCCGGCGAGGCTGCAGCTTGAGTCTAGTCTTTTGACTACCCTTTCTTCAGCTTACTCGTATCGTGCTATTTTCACCAACAGTACGAATCGGCCGTCAAATTCGTCAACGCTCTCTCACATTCAGATTCTTCCAAATATGGCTGTGCACCAGCCTTGATCAAAAACTTATACCGCTTCTCAAGGGCCGAATGTATGATTTGGGACGCGGATGATGCGGATTGCACCGCCTGTGAGAGAGCAAAATCGTCCTCTACCCCTGAATGGTAAAGTTGAACTCTGTAAGAGCAGTGGTTTTTGCCTCCGTGCTGAGTGATTGGTACGCTTGACCAAATTCACGGCTTCGGTAGTCATGTCATCAGGATTGATACTGTGGCGTGAGGCGTATCTGCGCGTTTTCCATAAGAGATGATTTTTGGTGTTGGTAACCTTGCGGCGCGGCATACTTTCGTTGCGAGGACTTCCTTAAGTCGTGTTCCATCCGACCATTTCAATAGCAGGCCAAAATGTATCGGAGCAACTTGATTGTCGAAAGGAATTCCGACCCAACGACAATAATGAATCGAGAATCGCGGAAGAAACGAATGTATATATCCCTAAAATCGGCGAATGAGAGGATGGCTGGGCTCTGGCGTTAAAGTGATCTCACTGGATAATCGAGTGGGGGAAAGTTTCGGGGTGTCCAAATAAAGTTTGGGATGATCGCCGGGATCCACATTTATTCCCGTGCTTGTGTGAGTTGACACTGACGCGCTGGAAAATAATCATTTGGTTGCCCCACCGCCTTCATACTGCCACAGCGAACTCCTACTTCCTCAATTTGATCAATACTCCTCTCAATCATCACATTTTCCAATACAACAGACTTAATGCCCGGATGCTGAAATCTGCAACCAACGTCTTCAAATATGTGACTATGGCGAGAAACCCTCCCAAGGACCCATTACTCGTGGTCCTGGGCGCTACGGGCACTGGCAAGTCACAGGTACGAAGCTCTCTTTATTTGGAGTTCAAGCTAACAACTGCACAGCTTGCTGTTGACCTGGCAAAAAGATTTGATGGCGAGATCATCAACGGCGATGCGATGCAGATGTATGATGGCCTACCCATAATCACGAACAAGATCACAGTCGAAGAGCAACAAGGAATTCCACACCATCTACTAGGCTTCATTGCGCTGGATGAAGAGCCATGGAGAGTGGGATTGTTCCAGAAAAAAGCGGGGCAGATAATAAAGGAGATTCGATCGAGGGGAAGGCTGCCGATCGTGGTTGGGGGGACACACTATTACACGCAATCTCTGTTGTTCGACCACTCGCTATTGAGTGAGCAAGCCGAAGGAGAGGAGCAATACAACGCGGAATTTTCAAACGAGGAGATTGTGGAGAGGTTTCCAGTCCTTTCAGGGCCTACGGAAATTATGATTGAGCGCTTGAAGGAGGTGGATCCGGTGATGGCGGATCGATGGCACCCGAAGGACCGGCGAAAGATCCGAAGGTCTCTGGAGATATTTCTGACAACTGGGAAGAAAGCCTCAGAGCTTTACGCCGGACAAAAGGAGAGAAAACTTCAGGGAAATGTTGAGAACGGCATATCGACAAGTTTAGTAGGCGATGGCTCGACCCTCCTGTTTTGGGTACACACCGAGTCAGAAGCTTTGAAGCGACGACTGGATAATCGAGTTGACAAGATGCTCGATGCCGGTCTTTTGGACGAAGTCAAATCTATGGAGATTTATCTAAGCCGAGATTCACAAGCAGGACTTACAGTTGACCGAACTCGTGGGATTTGGGTTTCGATCGGATGGAAAGAATTTGAGCCTTATCTCAAAGCTTTGGAGACTGGCACTGCTTCTCAATTGGACTTGAAGAAACTCTACGAACTGTCTATCGAGCAAACGAAGGCTGCTACTCGCCAATACGCAAAACGACAAGTCCGATGGATTCGTCTGACCCTGATACCAGCTTTATTGGACGAAAATGCTTTAGACAAGCTCTACCTCCTCGATGGGACAGACATCAGTCAGTGGGCAGAAGCTGTTTCAAAACCTGCCATCAATGTCACTGGCAGATTTCTAGAGGGCAACGAGCTTCCTCCTCCTCAGGAACTGTCTGACGCAGCTCAACAAATTCTGGCTCCAACAGACGGCTTTGACGAAAAACCAGACGTGTGGTTCCGTCAAGAATGTGAGGTATGCCACATGGTAGCAGTCAATGATGTTCAATGGCAGACGCACCTTAAAAGTCGTCGTCATCGAGCACTTGTGAAGAAGAAGCAGAAAACCGAAGCAAGCGGTAGGTCTTCCTGTCTGAAAGATGACAGCGTACCAGCCTCGGATACGCCTTGAACGGCTATTTGGTTATATGTATGATCATCTAAATCGCGCATACATACTGAACCAGGGTGGTCTGAAACCCAGGGCCTCAGCCTTATCTGACCACGTGGTCCTGGCAAGGTTGCCGAATCTTCCGGACAGGACACCCTTGATTGTGGCGGGGGTGGTTCTGATCCATAGGGATGGACTTGCAGAGGCATAAATGTCTCAGCCCTACCGGAAGATTGTCTTGCTGCTGCAGGTAACCCTTGCATTCAGAACCTTAAAATCCATTCGGGATTTGGAACATGAGGGTAGCACAACATAGAAAGAAACTTTTAATCCATTGTATAGTTACATAGTGCCTTTGTTTTCTTTGTGGCTTCTAAAAGCAAGTCGCTCATCAAGGATGCCAATGAACCACATCAGTCGATATCCATTGTTCAAGTCTTTGTTCAAGCTTTGTTCCTCGCAACCTTCCTTGATCTACACAAAGATGACTCAAAGCCAGCCTCAAGATTTCAGCAGAATACGCTCCAAAAGAAAGCAGCTCAAACAGTAACATCGAACAGCCGCTCTACTCCAACTATAACTTCCCTCCTCCAACCCTTCAAAATGACTCCTCACCATCAACCACAAATCCACTACAACAAACCACTACGCACTAACTACTTTAAATACAACCCAGCCTCCCAACCACACTCCAAAAGCAACCCCAAGAACAAAAAAATGTGCAGAGTCCACTACCCTGAGTATCTCGGCTGCGGCTGCACCTTCGACAGCGGCCCTCCCCAACGCTACACGCTCTGTGCCGGCGCTGCCAGCCGTGGCGAAATAGCCGTCACTTGCACGGATCCTGGTCTCC
>Ga0302325_10027829_pt1 | contig 11710 bp, 9 predicted proteins | sample Palsa_T0_2_FD_201948 | JGI IMG/M metagenome (GOLD analysis project Ga0302325, IMG submission 201948) | Peat permafrost microbial communities from Stordalen Mire near Abisko, Sweden - Palsa_T0_2 | ecosystem: Environmental > Terrestrial > Soil > Palsa > Peat permafrost | place: Sweden: Abisko... | reverse complement strand
TGCCCTTGATTTTCAATCCCAGGATGGCGAAGCACATGGCCATGCGATGATCGTCATAAGTCTCGATCTCCGCCCCGTGCAATCCGCCGCTGGCGGGAAAGACTGTCAAGTCATCTTTCTGCTCCAATACTTTGGCGCCGCATTTGGTCAATTCATTTTTCAAGGCCGCCACGCGCTCACATTCCTGCACGCGCAGGCGCTCCAAATCCCGGAAGCGCGTCGGCTCGCTGCCAAACGGCGCCATGACGATCGCCGTCATAATGCTGTCGCCAAGTTGCCGCCGGCGCGACACCTCGCCCGGCAATGGCAAAAAACGCGGGAAGGCCGTGTCAATTTGCCAGTCCGATTTCGGAAAGGCGGCCACATCGATGCGGGCGCGCGGCTGCATCAGCCAGTTGGCCGCGCAAAAATAACTCGCGCTGGAGGCATCGGCCTCGATTTGAAATTCTCCGGCTTTGCGGGGAAAGACGGCGATGAGTTGCCGGGTCATGGCGACATACGGAGCCTCTTCTTCCGATTCCCCGGCCAATTCGACTTCCCAGCCCCCGGCCGCAGCGCAAAGCAAAAGAGCGGAGGCGAATTGCGAGCTTTCTGAGATATCGACGCGGCAACTTGAGCTGCGCGGCCCGGTCCCGTGAATCACGAGCGGCAACCGATCATTGGCGGTATCGATGCGGTAACCCAGCCCGCGCAAGGCAGCCAACAGAGCCGCCTGCGGACGTTGGTGCATGCGCTCGCTTCCGTGTAATCGATAGACGCCTCGTCCCAGGCAGACCAAGGCCGCGAGAAATCGCGCCGCCGTGCCCGCGTTGCCCACGAACAACTCCAGCGGTTTCTCCGCCGTGCCGCCGTTGGGGATGCGCCCGGCCAGGCCGCGAATGCGGATGGTGCGATTGCAAAACTCCCGTTCATCCTGCTCCAAATCAATGTCAAAGCCCAATAGGCTCAATGCCGCCGTCATAATTTGCGTATCTTCGCTCCAAAGGGCGCCCCGCAAGATTGCCTCGCCCTCGGAGAGCGCCGCCAGGACCAGGGCGCGATTGGTGATGCTCTTGGAACCGGGCACGGTTATGAGCGCCGACACCGGCCCATCCAATGGCATGATTTCGATAAGCTCAGGCAGTGACATGATCGGATGCGCCCGTCATTCCGGCGATGGCGTCGGCGATTGGGCCTGCCAATGGTCACGTCGTTGCTTGGCTTTGGCAAAGAATTCCTCGATGGCCTTGACGTCCTGCCGTTCCAGGGCGAATTGAAACTCCTGCAAATCCTCAATGAACACTCCCAGCACCCGGCTCAGGTTCTGGCGATTGGCCAGCACGATGTCGCGCCACATTTCTGCCGAACCGGAAGCGATGCGAGTGGTATCGCGGAAGCCATTGGCGCAGACCAGCGCCTGCTCCTTGGGATGCACCGGGCTTAGAACATAATTGGCCAGCTCCGCCGCCACGACGTGCGGCAAATGGCTCGACCGGCTGACGAGATCATCATGCGCCTCGGGGCTGAGGCGGAGTGGGCAGCCGCCGAGCGACTTCCAGAAATCCTCCACTTTGGCCGTGGCCTCCGGCGATGAATAACGTCCCGGAGTGACCAGGCAGACCGCCCTCTCAAACAAATCCGCGCGCGCGGCCGTCGCGCCGCTTTTCTCCGACCCGGCCATGGGATGGCTGCCGACAAATTCCGCCCCGGCCTGGCGCGCCAGCGGTTCCAATTCCCGCACGACCGAGCCTTTGACGCTGCCGACATCGGTAACGATGGCGCCGCTTTTGAGAAACGGCAGCATCCGGGTGGCGACTCCGGGCATTTGGGACAGCGGCGTGCAAAGAATGACCAATTCCGCCCCCTGGACGGCTTCCTTAAGGTCCTGCGTGACCAAATCCCCGATTTGCAGCTTCTTGCATTGGACCAGCGAACCCTCGCTCCGGACGCAAGCCACGACCCTGGCGGCCACTTGCCGCCGCCTGATGGCCAGGGCCAGCGAACCACCCAGCAAACCCACCCCAATTATACTAATACTATTCCAGCGCATGTTGAATGGCGCATAAGGTAACGGTTTTGCGCCGCAAGTCGAAAAAAATATTGCACCAGTTTTCACTTCCCTGCCCTGCTCCGGGAATCCGCTTGCTTTCATAGGCTGAATTATTCAGTTTGTGGCATGGCTGTCGCCAATCCAGTTCATCCGCTGACCGAGGCGGAATACCTAGAAATGGAGCGCCGTGCGGAATTCAAGAGCGAATTCCTTGACGCCGAAATGTTCGCCATGTCCAGGGGTACGCGCTCGCACAGTTTGATTGCCTCCAATATGATCCGCGCCATCGGCAACCAACTTAAGGGATGTCCCTGCCGGGTTTATACCTCGGATATGCGCGTCAAGGTGCAAGAATCGGGGCTGTACACCTATCCAGATTTATCCATGGTCTGCGGCCAGGAGGAGTTTGAAGATGAATACGAGGATATTTTGCTCAATCCCACGGTCATTGTGGAAATTCTTTCTGATTCCTGGGAGGCTTACGACCGCGGCCTTAAATTTGCGCTCTACCGCCGGGTTCCATCCTTGCGCGAATATCTGCTGGCGAATCAACACGAGCCGCTCATTGAGCAGTATATCCGCCAGGACAACGGGCAATGGTTGCTCCGCGACGTTGCGGGATTGGAAAGCAAGTTATCGTTGCCCTCGGTGGGCCTCACCATCGAGATGGCAGACGTGTACGCGGGTGTCCGGTTCAAGCCGCGTCCCCGCCCTCATGAATCGCCGGAAAGACCGTAAAGAAATAAATTGAATTCCCACGAATGCATGGTAGTCTAACCTCCATGCGCACAAGAAGATTTTGTCAGGGGAATGAGAGGCTGGGGAACGGGAAAAGACTGCTCTATGCAATTATTCCTCTGCCTCGCATTCCCCGACCTGTTCCAGCGTCACCTCGCCAAGTTCGCAGCCATATCAAAAGTTGCCAGATGGCCTGTTTGGCGTTAGCTTGCGGATGTTCGCCCAAAAGGCGGGTTTTTGAATGAATCACATTTTGAACGATTTGTACATCGCCGCAGGTGTCGTCTTCCTGTTCGGCGCGGCCATTTTTGTGCATGAATTCGGTCACTTTTGGGTCGCCCTTTGGCGAGGCCTCAAAGTCGAGGAATTCGCCATCGGTTTTGGGCCAAAAATCGTCTCCTGGACGCACCATGGCATCGCCTATTCCTTGCGCTGGATTCCCGCCGGCGGTTTCGTCAAATTGCCCCAGATGATCACTTCCGAGGCGATCGAGGGCAGGAGCCATACCTTGCCCGGCGCCGCCGTCCAGACCGCCGGCGCGGAGTTTAAGTCTGAGGCGCCGCAGAAGGAGCAAGCGGCTGTTCCGCCCGCGCCGGCCTTGTCCAAAATCCTCGTTGCCGCCGCCGGGCCGTGCATGAACGTCCTCTTCGCCTTTGCCATCGCCTCCTTGATCTATTTCGTCGGCCTGCCAGTGCAGGTCAACCCGCCGAACATCGGCTACGTCGATCCCAAGTCGCCCGAGGGAAAAATGGGCATCCACGAAGACGACCGCATCGTGGCCGTCAATGGGAAGCCGGTCAAATCGTGGGACGACATCTACAGAACGACCATTCTGGCGCTGACCAATGTGTTTGATGTGACCATTGTGCGCGGCGGGGCCACCAACGCGGCGGGGCCTTCCAAAGTCTATGCCCTGGCGGCCGAAGCCAATAATGCGGTCAATCTCAAAACCCTGAACCTGGACCCTAAGGACCACTTGGTGATCGGGGAGGTTTCGGAGGGAACGGCGGCGGCGGCGGCCCATTTGCAACCCGATGATGAAATTGTCGCCTTTGCGGGCACGGCCATCAGCAGCCACGATGAATTTACAAATCTGGTTCAGGCCTGCGGCGGAAAGAAGACGCCCCTGATGATCCGGCGGGCCAACCAATTGCTGACCGTCGAGGTGACACCTGCGATGGATGCCTCGCAAAAAATGTACCTCCTGGGCGTGAGGTTTGCGCCGGGCAAGGACTCTTATGACATCGAGCACCCCACTCCATGGGCGCAAGTGAAGGAGGTGTGCGAACAGGTTTATGGCACGATCACCGCCCTGGTGCATTCGCGTGAGAGCGGCGTCAAGGCCAGCGATCTTTCCGGGCCGGTCGGCATCGCCAGCATGCTCGCTTTGCAGGTCAAGGCGGATTACCGGCTGGCGCTGCACTTTCTGGTCATGTTGAACATCAACCTCGCGATTCTCAACATGCTCCCCATTCCCGTGCTGGATGGCGGCCACATCCTCATGGCCATTCTCGAAAAAATCCGCCGCCGCCCACTTGAAGTGCGCGTGCTGGAATATACCACCACCGTTTTTGCCGTGCTGCTGATCTCCTTCATGCTCTACGTGACATTTTTTGACATCAAGCGAATCCCATTGATCCACAGTCTCTTCAAACGCAAGACACAGATCGAACAAACCCAGCCGCCCGCCAGCCCGGCCAGGGAATTGCAGCCGGTGCCGGAGAATCGGCCAACCCCGGTCCATCCTTGAGCCATGCGCTATTGTTCTTCTCCCATACTTTATCGCCGCCGCAACACCCGTGAAGTGGTGGTGGGCGATCCAGCCCACGGTGGCGTCATCCTGGGCGGCAATCACCCGGTTGTCAAACAATCGATGATCACCTGCGACACCATGGACACGGCCGAGTGTGTCAAACAATCGCTGGAATTGGCCGCCGCCGGCTGCCAGATCACGCGCATCACCGCGCCGACCGTCAAGGACGCAGCCAACCTGAAGAACATCGTGGCCGAATTGAGAGCGCGCGGCTGCCTGACCCCCATCGTGGCCGACATTCATTTCAAGCCGGACGCCGCTTTGGAAGCGGCCAAGTGGGTCGAGATGGTGCGGGTCAATCCGGGCAACTATGCTGACAAGAAGAAATTCGCCGTGCGCGAGTACACCGACGACCAATACAATTCCGAATTGGCGCGGTTGGAGGAGCAATTCACGCCCCTGGTGCTCTTGTGCAAGCAATTGGGACGCGCCATGCGCATCGGCACCAATCACGGCTCATTGAGCGACCGCATCATGAACCGTTACGGCGACACGCCGCTGGGCATGGTGGAGAGCGCGTTGGAATTCGCCCGCATCGCCCGCGCGCACGAGTATCATAATTTCAAATTCTCGATGAAATCCAGCAATCCCAAGGTGATGATCGAGTGTTATCGCCTGCTGGTGGCGCGCCTCGATGAATTGGGGCCGGACTGGAATTATCCCATCCACCTCGGCGTGACCGAGGCCGGCGAGGGCGAGGATGGCCGCATCAAGAGCGCCATCGGCATTGGCTCGCTCTTGTGCGACGGCCTGGGCGACACGATTCGCGTTTCGTTGACAGAGGATTCGCCGCATGAAATCGCCGTTTGCGCGGATTTGCTGGCCCAGATTCCGGTTTTGACCGTGGCCGATTTTCCGAATGCTTCGGACGTTCCCTGGCCTTTCGATCCTTTCGCGTTCGAGCGCCGTCCGACACCTGAAATTCCCTTGAACGACCAATCCCAATGCGGCGGTGAGCAGACCGTGCGCGTGGTCGTCACTCGTGCCACTTGGGAAAAGGTCGCCCCGAAAATCCGTCCGAAGGACGATGTCAAACCGGAGGCGGTTTATGAAGACCTCAATGTCTTCGAGATCGATCCGACGAAGGATTTCGAGCTCAACTGCGAAACGCAACTTGTGACAGTCAAGGATGGCATTGCGCTTCCGGCCATTGGCGCGTTTCGGATGTTGGCGGCGAAGTTGAATCGGTTGGGCCGGAAAAATCCGATCCTGCTCAAGGACTGTCTCCAATTCGAGCCAGTGCCGTTGGAACCGAAAATTGCGCTGTTGCGCGCGGCGGTGGTGATTGGCTCGCTGCTGGCCGACGGCATCGGCGACGCGATTCTGGTTCGTGGAGAATCCGGCGGCGGGCAGAGCCTGCGATTGGCCTACAACATTTTGCAAGCAGCCGGCTGCCGCAGCTTCAAGACCGATTACGTCGCGTGCCCATCATGCGGTCGGACGTTGTTCAACCTGCAAACCGTCACGGCGCGCATCAAGGAGCGGACGCAACATTTGAAGGGGGTCAAGATTGCCATCATGGGTTGCATCGTCAACGGCCCTGGGGAGATGGCGGACGCGGATTTCGGGTACGTCGGCGGCGCGCCCAACAAGATCAATCTCTACGTCGGCAAAAATCCGGTGAAATTCAACATCCCGGAAACCGAGGCCGTGGACCGCTTGGTGGACTTGATTCAAGAACACGGCAAATGGGTGGAACCGGAACCGGCGCACGCCGCCCAAGGCGCTGTTTCTGGATGAATGTTCGATTTACATGCCGACTGAGTTTGTTATGATTTCTCTATGAAACGCATTAACACCCTACCCGAGCCAGGTGCGATCCGTCAGTCCCTCAAACTGGGCATGCCTGCGTTGCACGCTTGTCTAAGGAAAAGGCCGCGGCGTCTAACTTTGGTCGAACACTTTAAAAGATTGAAGGGTTTGGAGTTGCCAGCTTATCTAGACGAATGATCTGGCTATTTGACACTAACGTCGTTTCGCATTCCTTTCAAGTTTTCTTTGCGCCTTTGAGGCTTCGCGCCCTTGCGTTGAATGTCCTTTTTTAACGCAAAGGCGCTAGGGTCTAAGATCAAAACATTCGTTTTGCTTTACGTCCAGCCCATTGGCCCTACACTACGAGTATGATTGAGCTCGAGTCGAACAAGCTTTTTCGTGATCTTTTGCCAGGAGAAATGCAAGACCTCCGCGCAGCGACGCGAGTGTTGATGTTCGCCGCCAACCAACTGATCTTCAGCCAGGGCGACCCGGGCGATGGCATTTACTTCGTCAAGGAGGGCTTGGTCCAAATTACAACCACCGTCAGCACCGGCGAGTCCAAGGTTCTTTCGATGATTGCGGCGGGGGATTTGTTCGGCGAAATGGCGGTGGTGGACAGCGATCCGCGCTCCGCCACCGCCACCGCCGATCAGCCCACCACCGTCTATTTCCTCGGCCGCCCCGAATTGATCAAACTGCTGGATCGCATGCCGCGCCTGGCCGCCGCCCTGATGCGCGAACTCAGCCGGCGCATCCGCACTTTCAACGACCAATACGTCCGCGAGGTCTTCGAAGCCGAGAGGCTCCAATTAGTCGGGCGGTTTGCCAGTTCCATCGTGCATGATTTGAAGAATCCACTGAACATCATCGGCATCTCGGCGGACATGGCGTGCATGCCCTCCTCCACCTTGGAATCGCGCCAGGTGGCCAAGGTGCGCATCCGCAAACAAGTCGATCGCATCAGCAACATGGTCAGTGAATTGCTGGAATTCACCCAAGGCTCCAGCAGCGATTTCATCCTGGCCCAGATGTCTTTCAAATACTTCGTCGAACCATTGATCGAGGAAATCCAGCAGGAGGTCGCCCTCAGAATGGTCAAACTCGAATACTACAACCCCGTTCCTTCCGTTCTGGTTCGCATCAATCCACAACGGCTTTCCCGCGTTTTTCACAATATCATTGCCAACGCGGCCGACGCCATGTCCGCCGGCGGTCGTGTCACGATGCGTTTTATGGAAACTCCCCAGGAAATCGTCACTGAGTTGGAAGACACCGGCAAGGGTATCGCGCCGCAAGTCCTCAACCGCCTTTTCCGGGCCTTTGCCACCTACGGCAAGGCCAATGGGACAGGCCTGGGACTTTCGATTTGCAAGAAGATCATCGAAGATCATAAAGGGTCCATTTCCGCCCGCAATGTCCCCAACGGCGGCGCGATCTTCCGCTTCACCTTGCCACTGGCTTCAACGGAACCCAAGTCGTTTTTAGGATGAACCGCATCCGTCTGTTGTCCGAGCAGGTGGCCAATCAGATTGCCGCCGGGGAGGTCATCGAACGGCCGGCCAGCGTTGTCAAGGAATTGGTGGAAAATGCCCTGGACGCCCACGCCGCGCGCCTTACCATTGAAATCCAGGCCGGCGGTCGCAGTCTCATCCGGGTGACGGACGACGGCGTGGGGATGAGCCGCGACGACGCCTTGCTGTGCCTTGAGCGCCATGCGACCAGCAAAATCCAAAAGGCCGAGGATTTGGCCTCGATCGCCACGCTTGGTTTCCGGGGCGAAGCGTTGCCCAGCATTGCCAGCGTGAGCCGCTTTTCGCTCACGACCCGCGAGCGCGAAAGCGATTCGCCTGAAGGCACTCAGATCATCGTCAACGGCGGCAAAATTGCCTCCGTCCAGGCCTGCGGCAGCGCGCCGGGCGCCAGCGTCGAAGTCCGCCAGCTCTTTTTCAATCTGCCCGCGCGCAGGAAATTCTTGCGCGGCGAGGAGACCGAAGCGGCCCACATCCGGCATTACTTGACACTGGCCGCATTGGCTTGCCCTGGCGTGGCCTTTGAATTCATCAAAGACGGCCGGCCCGTCTGGCAACTGCCGCCTGTCCATACAACCGACAAAATCGCGGCCCTGGCCGAGCGTTTGCGCGCCCTGGCCGGCGGCGGCGAGAAGATGTTGCCGGTCGATTTTTCCATGGAACTCCCCGCCCTTGTGGAGGAGGAGGAAGCCCAAGGGCCGCCGGAAGTCTCTTCCCGATTTTCCATCTGGGGCCTTATGGGAGCGCCCGGCCTTTCCAGGTCCAGTCGTGAAGAGCAGCATCTTTTCGTCAACCGCCGGCCAGTGGAAAATCGCGGCCTCAATTTCGCCCTGCTCGAGGGCTATCATACCGCCATGATGAAAGGCCGTTACCCGGTCTGCTGCCTTTTTATCGAAGTCAACCCGGCAGAGGTCGATGTCAACATCCATCCAGCAAAACGGGAAGTGAAGTTTCGCCGGGAAAGGACTGTGCGGCAATGGACGGCCCAGGCCGTGCGGGAAACGCTGCTTAAGTTCCATGCCCCGGAAAAGGGCCAGGCGAGTACTTCACCGTCGGCAGCTCCGCCCGTTGTGGCTCCGGCGCCGGTCGCTCCGCCGCCTGTAACCGCCTCAGACAACGACGAGACGCCTCTGCGCCATTCTCCGCCCCCCGTCGCGTTGCCTCTTGTTTCATCCTTCATCCTTCATCCTTCATCCTTTCCCAGTCCCTCTTCGCCTGCTCTTCTGCAAGTGCCATTGCGGTTGGTTGGGGTCATTGGGCGTCTCTATGTCGTGCTGGAATCCGATCGCGGCCTGGTCCTCCTGGACCAGCACGCCGCGCATGAGCGCGTCCTTTTTGAGCAAATGCTAAGGCGGTTGGAGAACAACGGCCTGGCGCCGTCGCAACGCCTGCTTCTGCCGGAAACGGTCGAATTGGCCGCGCGCGATGCGCAGTTCTTGCGCGAACAACTGCCCGCGCTGGCCCGGTTGGGGGTCGGCCTGAGTGAATTTGGCGAGCGGACCTTCCTCCTGGACGCGTTGCCGCCCTTCGTCAAAGGAGTCCCGCCGCGTCGATTCGTCGTTGAGTTGGTGGAGGAATTAAAGGCGGCCGGGCAGGGCGTCAATGCCTTGCGCTTGGGCGAACACGTCATTGCCAAGACCGTCTGCCGCCACGCCGTCAAGGCCAATGATCCCCTGGCTGGCGCGGAATTGGAGAATCTGATCGAGGACTTGCGGCATTGTGCCATGCCCTACACCTGTCCGCACGGACGACCGACCTTGATCGAAATGAATTTCCGCGAACTGGAGAAGAAATTTGGCCGTTCGCAGTGAGCTTTGGAATAATGTAATGCCTCGGTGACGGCGGGAAAACGGGCGATAAAGGTTTTCCATTTTTTTGTTGCATGTGTCTGGATCCCATGCCCATGTTTCGCAACCGCCGATGGGTAAAATCCCCCTCTTGTGTTGTGGGCGGAGGATTGTTACTTTAATTTCTCAACGGTTGATTGAACGCAATATTGCGAGTTAAACATTAAACAGGAAAGAGACACATTTATTATGGCTTACATATTACCTCCCCTCCCATACCCAAAGGACGCGCTGGAACCCAATATCGACGCGCTTACGATGGAAATCCACCACGACAAACACCACGGGGCTTATGTGACCAATGTCAATAAGGCCATCGCCGGTAAACCGGACCTCGAAGCCAAGACCATCGAGCAACTCATCAGCAATCTGGACGCCGTCCCGGCTGATATTCGCGGAGCGGTGCGCAATAACGGCGGCGGCCATGCCAATCATTCCATGTTCTGGAAGCTCCTGGGGCCTAAGGCCGGCGGCCATCCCACAGGCCCGTTGGCTGAGGCCATCACGTCCACCTACGGCACTTTCGATGCCTTTAAGGAAAAAATCGAGGATGCGGGCACAAAGCGTTTCGGCAGCGGTTGGGCTTGGCTGGTGGTTCATGGAGGAAAGTTGGAGATTTGCTCGACCACGAACCAGGACAGCCCCCTCATGGGCAAAGCCGTCGCCGGGTGCGAAGGCCATCCAATCTTCGGCATCGATGTCTGGGAGCATGCCTATTATCTGAAATATCAGAATCGCCGCCCCGATTATCTCAAGGCCATCTGGCACGCGGTGAATTGGGATGAGGTGGCGAAGCTTTACGCCGCCGCCAAATAACGGCCGGTTGCGACGGCGCCGCCCTCCATCATGCTTTTGCGCGCGCGCCAATTCGCCTTCACGTTCCCACGCCCTGCGCTCCTAATGGGCGTGGTCAACGCGACCCCGGATTCCTTCTACGACGGCGCCCGCTTTGACGACGCGGACGGCGCGGTGGCCCATGCCTTGCGCTTGGTGAGCGAGGGGGCGGATATGATTGACATCGGGGGCGAATCTTCCCGGCCCGGGGCGGCGCCGGTCAGCGAGGCGGAGGAATTACGGCGGGTCATACCAGTCTTGGAATCCCTGGCCGGCAAGGTGGCGGTCCCTCTGTCTATTGACACGGTCAAACCCGGCGTGGCCCGAGAGGCTTTGCGCGCCGGGGCGAGCGTCATCAACGACATCGCGGCCAATCGCGAAGACGAGGAAATGTGGCGTCTGGCGGCCACGAGCGGGGCGGCCTACGTGGCGGTCCACATGCAGGGTTCACCGGCGACCATGCAGAAAAATCCGGTTTATGCTGACGTCCTGTGGGAAATGGAGCATTTTTTTGAAGATCGTTTGAATCGTTTACTCTCCTGCGGTGTCAATGCAGAGCAAGTCGTGTTGGACGCGGGATTGGGGTTTGGCAAACGCGTGGAGGACAATTTGCAGTTGCTCGCGCACTTGAATCGCTTTACTAAATGGAGGCGTCCGTTGCTCGTGGGAGCTTCCCGCAAATCTTTCCTGGGAGCGGTTTCGGGCGCCAAAGTCCAAGAGCGTCTGCCGCCGTCGCTGGCCTGCGCGTGCTGGAGCGTGGAAAACGGGGCGGGGATCATTCGCTGCCACGATGTGGCGGCCACGCGGCATGCCGTGCGGATGACCGAAGCTCTGATGAAACAGCAAACAAATGCCGGAAATCTTATTCATCCTGATTGATGACTTGCAGCGCGTCTGGCGGCCGCTGCTGGAGATTACCATTCTCTCGGTGGGCATTTATTACAGCTTCAAATTTGTGCGCGGCACGCGCGGCGCGCCGGTCGTTTACGGTTTCGTGCTCCTGGTTCTCAGCCTGACGGTCCTGGCCTATTTCCTTAAGTTGGAGGTCCTCAGTTGGCTTATCCGTTCCTTCGTCGCGTTCGGCGCCGTGGCCATCCTGATCATCTTCCAACCCGAATTGCGCCGGATTCTGGCGGAACTGGGTACGCATCCGCTGTTCGCCACC
>Ga0302325_10027828_pt1 | contig 11710 bp, 11 predicted proteins | sample Palsa_T0_2_FD_201948 | JGI IMG/M metagenome (GOLD analysis project Ga0302325, IMG submission 201948) | Peat permafrost microbial communities from Stordalen Mire near Abisko, Sweden - Palsa_T0_2 | ecosystem: Environmental > Terrestrial > Soil > Palsa > Peat permafrost | place: Sweden: Abisko... | reverse complement strand
CGCCTCGTGCAACAAACCGTGGCCGTCGATCCCGTGACTTACTACCGGATTGTTCACCCCACCTCAGGGAAAACCAAAGGCAAACCACAACCTGTAGGGGCTACCTGAGTGAGGGGGATACCCATCACTGGTGATTCCAGGCCGTGCGCGAGTTTCGCGTCCGCCGACTCGGGCCGGATACCCCGCCCCATAAGATGAGGAGGTGCTTCGATGCCTGCGCGTTCTCGAAAACTCTCCGTGAAATCGCAACCCAAAGCGGACCGTCCGTTTGCCCCCGGCTACGGCATCGTCGGCGCCGAAGGCGGCAAGGGCCTGCTTCGGTGGGCCTGGGTTGCGAGAAAGATGAACGGCTGCCGGACGTTCTGGCTGACTACGATTCACGCGGGTGAACTCCGTCCGCATGTGATGCCGGTGTGGGGAGTATGGCTCGACGACGCTTTCTTTTTCTCCACCGGACGAAAATCCCGCAAAGGGCAGAATCTGGCCGCCAATCCCGCATGCACCGTTTCGAATGACGACGGCCAAGAAGCGGTGATCGTCGAGGGCCGGGCAACCGAAGTCAAAGATGCGGCGGCGCTCGAGCGGATCGCAATCGCCTACAAAAGGAAATACAAAATGGACCCGCGGAGCATGGGAGAACCGATCTTCCGCGTCCACCCCAGTCTGGTCTTCGGCTTGGTGGAGAAAAGTTTTACACAGTCCGCAACTCGATGGAAACTATGATCCGGACCCCCAACCCCCCCGTTGGTAACGGGTTCTGCGGTTACTCCAACCCCAAAAATAAATAGGATTCGGTGATTGCCAGTAGGCCTGCTGATGTGGAAAAATGGCTGCAGTTTCAAAAGTACCCCCTTCCCCCTTTGAACCTGATGCGGGACTAAGGCGCGCCGATTGCTGACAACAGTGGCGCCTTGTATTTCGAGCAATCTTGCTCGCCAGGGATGATTTTTCGACAGACCAAGCGCGTGTGGTCGGGAGTATAATGCGAATCCAATTTGCATCCGCAATCTTTCAAAGCAAGCCAACCGAAAATCTGAGTCGTCGAGCAGGAAGCCGAATGCCGCGCCCACAGCGGATCACAATGGCGGTGGTTGTTTTCATGGTGCTCCGTCTGGGATGTTTGCCGGCTTGGAGCCAGAACAACGTTCTGACTCACCATAACGACAATACTCGCTCAGGATTGAATCCGAATGAGACGCTACTGACGCCTGCCAGTGTCAACGTTAATAATTTCGGTCAGCTCTTCACGCACAGCGTCGATGGCCAGATTGCCGGGCAGCCGCTCTATGTCAGTCAGATTTTGATGGGCGATGGGCTCGTCCACAACGTGGTTTACGTCGCGACCCAAAACAACACCGTCTATGCCTTTGACGCCGACAACACGCAGGGCAATAACGCGAACCCGATCTGGTCGGTGAGCCTGGACGATGGCGGGACCCCAGATGCGATTTCCGACTATGGCTGCACTGGGACGCACTACAACGAGATTGGAATCATGGGCACGCCGGTGATCGATCCGGGCTTGACCACGATTTACGTCGTCGCGAAGACGGTCATCGGGACAGGACCGAACGCGGTGCGCAACTTCAACCTGCATGCCCTGAGCCTCACCACCGGCAGCGACGTTTTGGGAGGGCCGGTGACCATCACCGGTACGGCGCCGTCCGGCAATGGATCGGGAACCTTTGACCCTGTCCTTCAAATGCAGCGTCCGGCGCTGCTGCTCGATGACAACGGTGTGCTCTACGTCGGATTCGGCGGGAACGGTTGCGACGAATACGCTTACAACGGATGGTTGTTTGCTTATAACTCGCAAACCTTACAACAGGAAGCAGCGTTTCTGATCACTCCCGATGGAACGCGTGGTTCGATCTGGCAAGGCGGAAGCGGTCCCGCGCAGGATGAGAATGGCTACATTTATCTGGCCACTGCGAATGGCACCTATGACGGGCCGACAGGAAACAACGACTACGGCGACACCGTGCTCAAGATGGGATGGAACGGAGGCGTTCTTGGCATGGTGGACTACTTCACGCCCTACAACCAACTGCAACTCGCCCAGCAGGATCTGGATCTCGGATCAGCCGGGCCGCTGATTTTACCGGATCAACCCGGCGTTTACCCGCACGAACTGGTGGCGGGAGGTAAACAGGGCACGATTTATCTGATCGACCGGGACAACTTGGGGCAATACAACCCGGAAGCTGACAATGTGATCCAGGAACTTCCCCAAGCCGTGGTCGGTGAACTCACCGGCGTGCCTACGTACTGGAACGGGAGCGTCTATGTAGCCGGAGAAGGGGACCACGTCAAGCAGTTCGCTCTGGTCGATGGAATGCTTACGCAGCAGCCAGTTTCAGAGACCGCGCTCGCTTTTACAGGCTTCGGTCCCGCCTCCACCTCGCTTACAGCGAATGGAAACACCAATGGAATCCTTTGGGTGATCCGCCACACCAGCCCGACTCTGTTCGCTTTCGATCCAACCAACCTCGCCAAAGAATTCTGGGACAGCACGCAGGCTCCGAAGCTGCGGGACAGGATGGTTCCCGTCATGCGCTTCGTAACCCCAACCATTTCGAACGGCAAGGTGTACATCAGCGGATCGGCCGCCCTGCAGGTGTATGGGCTCCTGCCCTCGCTCTCGGTGGTGACGGGAAATAATCAGACAGGGGTCGAGAAAGAAGTTTTGCCGGTTTCATTGACGCTCGAGGCCACGGATGCCTATTTTTCCCAGCCGCTGGCCGGGGTGGTTGTCACCTGCAATGCCGCCGAAGCAGGAGGGACCTTCTCTCCTGGCACAACGCAGACGACCAATTCGTCCGGAACCGTAAGTTACACTTACACGCTTCCCTCGAAGCCCGAAACGGTCACCATCAATTGCACCAGTCCGGGTTATATCGGCGCTTCGTTTACCGAAACCTGTACGACAGGCCCTCCGGTGTCGATGAGCATGAGTTCCGGCAACAACCAGACGGCGCCTCCGAAAGCACCGCTGCCAGCGCCTTTGGTGGTGAAGGTGATTGACTCTCACTCTTATGGCGTGCCCGGAGTGACGGTGAACTTCACCGATAACGGAGCAGGCGGCAGTTTCGTCGCCTCATCGGTTGTCACCGGCACGGGCGGGATTGCCTCCGCCCAGTACACCATGGGCCCGAACACAGGGAAGATCAAAATTACAGCCTCGTCGTCGGGCCTCAAGAGCTTGACCTTCACTGAGAACGCCGTGATCGGGCCCGCCGCCAGCATCAGCGTCGTCAGTGGCAATGACCAGACCGCTCCTAACGGGACCGAATTGCCTCAGGGGCTCGTCGTGCTCGTGACCGATCTGTACGGCAATCCCGTCGGGGGCGTCAACGTCACCTTTAGCGACGGCGGAGCCGGCGGCATTTTCTCGAACGGCAATCCCGTAGTGACACTCGCCAATGGAACGGCGACCGAGTACTATACGCTCCCGCCAGTTCCCGGCGAAACCATCACCATCACAGCCACGGCCGCCGGGGTCGCCAATCCCGCCGTCTTCACCGAACACGGTCAATAGCCATCTCTGCGTTCGTGGGAGGAAGTGTTGCGCGCTCGGCTGACGGGTTTCGCTAGGAAGGTTCAGTCGCGCAATACTTTTCGCGCCGACAGATGGGCACCGGTCAGCAGCAGCATCCCTGACAGGAACGCCCAGAACATCAAGCTGACGGAGATGGCGAACGGCCCGTACACTTCGGCAAAATTCAGCCGGGGCAGCGCGTAAATATAAGCGTTTTTCAGCGCCTCGGAGAGCAATCCCATCAAAACCGCCGCGGGCAGAACTCCGCGGGCCGGCACCTTGCCGTTCGGCAGCAGCCAATAGATGAGGAAAAAGATGGCGATGCTTGCCAGGATCGAAAAGACCTTCATCGTCAAGAAATCGGCCAGGGTCACATACCACGCACCGTAACCGTGCAGCGCCCGCTTCACGACCGCCACGTTCTCCGCCGTCAGCCCCACCGAGAGCAGGGCGAGCGATCCGCAGGCAAACGCCAGCCCGAGCGAGATCAACTGATTTCCGAGGTAAGAGCGGTTGTCGCGAAAGCCCCAGATGCGGTTCAGCGCGACTTCGAGCGGTACAAAAATTCCTGTGGAGGTAATCAGCAGCATCGCGAGCGAGAGCACTTTCGCCCGATGATGCGTTCCGACCAGCACATTCAGGTTCCGGATCACGAATTCCTGGCCGGTCGGAAGATAGTCGCGCAACAAACTCTCGAGCACCCCATACATCACCTGGGAATGAAAGACATAGCGGATCAGCGTCATTATCAGCAGCAGGAACGGGAAAAATGACAGAATTGCATTGGCGGCAACCGAGAAGGCAAAGGTGTGCACCTCGGTCCGGAGCAAATAGCGCGCCGTGGAACCGAAGACGCCTTCCGCTGGCTCGGCCGGAAATTGCTTCGCGACGGTCGCCTCCGCGGGTTCGATGGAAGTGATTGAAGACACTGGTTTCTCAAATATTATCAAATACTTACGGCTGGCCGTCGAGGCACGCTGGTTCAGGTCTCAAAGGACACGGTTTTGAATTGAGCCCGGGGGTCATGTTCGTTGTTAATCTGCTTCCAAGCATTTCTCTCTTGCCAACCGGGATCTTCCTGCTATTATCTGGTGCTTCGTCAGCCGGACCCGGTTGGCGAGCATCAGAATCGACGTTTCTGTGTTTGCAGTGCGACATCGCGCCTTCGTCTTCGCGGCTCCACAGCTTTTCGTCACGGGTAACCGTGCTACGAAATGCGGCGGGAGCCGTTTGTGTTGGTGCGGTTTCGTCCGCGCGCGGCGACGCCAGTGAAAGAATTCTTGCGTCCGTTCGAGGGGGTGCCATGCGGCGTTCGTCCGATTTCCCAGGCAAACAAGCAGGGCAAACAAACAAGCGGCGGAAGAATAATTCTTAGCGACGAGGCGAAAGGAGTTTCTTTGTGAGAGAGAAGGGTACTGTGAAGTGGTTCAACGGGGCGAAGGGATACGGATTCATCCAGCGCTCCACCGGCGAGGATGTCTTCGTGCATTTCTCGGCCATCCAGGAGAACGGCTATCGCTCGCTGAACGAAGGCGAGACCGTCGAGTTCGACTTGCTCAAAGGCCCGAAAGGCTTCCAGGCAGGCAACGTCGTGCGTGCGGCATAAATTTTCTCCAACCAGTTCGCAAACCCTCTCGGGTTGTCGAGAGGGTTTTTTCCTGCGCCAAAAAGCGAGCACGCCGTGCGCCGCTCTTGAGAACCCGCCCCCGCGACGGGCTTGTTCGTCACACCCCGCCTCGTTCCCGGCGCCGGGCGGAAAGCCGCAACCGCCTACTTTTCGAGCGTCTTGATGTCCAGACTCCTCCACAGATACCAGCAGGCAATCGAGCGATAAGGAGCCCAAGGTTTCGCGATCTTCTCGATCACGGCAGGCTTTGGCCACTTACGTTTCTTGTAATGCTTCTTGATGGCGGCCTGCACGCCGTAATCGCCCACCGGCAAAATATCCGGACGCCGCAAGGTGAACATCAGGAACATGTGAGCCGTCCAGACGCCGACTCCCTTGACCTGAGTCAGATGCGCGATGACTTCGTCTTCTGACATGTCCGCCATGCGCTCAAACTGCAGCAGTCCGGCCTTGGTTTTCTCCGAGAGATCACGCAGATAGGAGGTCTTCTGTCGGGAAAGCCCAACGCCGCGCATTTCGGCATCGCTAAGTTTGAGGATGCCTTCGGGAGTTAGCGGATCGCCAGCGAGAGCAGTGAACCGATCAAAGATCGTGGCAGCGGCCTTCCCATTCAACTGCTGATAGAGGATCGATTCCGCCAGGGAGTGAAAAGTAGGCTCGCCGAACTGCATGCGGCAAGGCCCAATGCGCTCGATAAGAGCGGCCAGCACGGGGTCAGATTTCTTAAGGTGATTGGTAGCCTTTTTCATCGCGGCTCACGCCCTCACGCCTCAAATCACGGAGAAGATGGATGGAAAAGAAGTCTAGCACACAGGCGAACGAACGGCGAATTAAGCGCGCTCGCCAGATCGTTACGCCAGATCGTTAGATAGATCGATCGTTACGATGGAAAATGGAAATGCACATCGTGCCGGGAGGCGACTGGCGTGCCGTCGAGCGTGGCGGGCTGGTAGTGCCACCGGCGAAGCGTGGCCTCGATCTTCTCATCGATTCCGTGGCCGATCGCCTGCACAATCTTGGTCTCGACCACGTTGCCCTGGGAGTCGATTGTCACCTCGATGACGACATCGCCCACCAGGTCCCGGGGAAGCTCGGCCCGGTCGACGGGAGGATCGGGATACACGACCGGATAGGCGACATGGACTTCATGGCCGGTGATCGGCCCCTCAATCAAAGTGCCTAGCGGAGATCCAGCGTGGGAGTCGTGGTCGGCGGCCTCGGCGTCGGATGCGACCTGCTGAGGCGGCGGAGGCTTGGGCAGGGACTTCGGAAGCGGGCGAGGGCGCGGCTTGCTCGCCGGCGACGGGAACAGCAGCTTGGCTGCGTCTGGAGGGGCATTGTCGGTGCTGGGTGGCGTGTAAATCAGCTGGTAGGTGTGAGCCCCCTCCCCGTAGGCGAGCCATTCGGGCCGCAGATCGATTACCCTCGGATTGTGGAACACGATTGCCGCCAATAGCACCAAATGCGCGGCCACCGACAGTTCTACAGCACGGTGGCGTCGGCGCCCCGAATTCGCGGCCTGAAGACTCGTAAACACGGCACTTATTAGCTTACTTTATGACGTGCGAAGACAGAAAAGGTTTTTGTCGACCTCGTTCCCGACTGTCCCCTGCGAATCTCGTTCCCGGCAGCGACGCAGATGCCGGACCCCCCTACGCGCCCGCCTGCTGCGCGGCTAGGTCGCCGATTACGGGGAGCTTGAACATCTGTCCCTGGTAGGCCTTGAGCACCAGAATCAGCCAGATCACAAATCCCACCAGACTGATAAGTGGCCATATCAGGAATGTTGCCCATCCTAGGAATGGAATGTGAGCAATGATCGAAAGGACCATCCATAAAATGGTCCAAGCAACCCAAAAGAAGATGCACTGAAAGGCATGGAAGCGGACGAAACGCTTCTTGTTGAACGGCTCGATTACAAGAAACACGATGGCCGGAACGATCGTCAGATAGGCGAGCGCGCCGGCCACGTTATCGGTCAGTCCAGCGGCAGCGGGTGTCGCCGGGCTCACGCTTTGGGCGCTCGCACACTTCGGGCAGGCCGCTCCGTCTGGGATCTGCGTGCCACAGGTTGGACAAAAGGCCACAAGACCTCCTTTGCGTTGACAGGCACCTTATCAGAACGCTCAGTGGGGTGCAATACAGGCGCACCGGCACCACCGGCACGCGGGAGGTCCACCGGTTTGTTGGTCGACGAGGCCGCCGTATTCCTTTGTCGGCCGGCCACATTTCCCACTATCATTTCAAGCGCGGGACCTTCGATTGCCGCGGAAACGCGGATTCGTGTCCCCCGGTTTCGTCTCTTGAAAGGTACCGATGATCACTATTGTTTCCGGATTGCCACGGTCGGGCACGTCGCTGATGATGCAGATGCTGCATGCGGGCGGGCTGCCGGTTCTCTCCGATGGCGAGCGCAAAGCCGACACCGACAATCCCAAGGGCTACCTCGAATGGGAGCGCATCAAACAGCTTCCGAAGGATCCGAGCCTGATTGCCGAGGCTGAAGGCAAGGTGGTGAAGGTCATCTCGCAACTGATTCTGTCGCTACCAGACGGCCACCAGTACCGAATCGTCTTCATGCAGCGTCCGCTTCCCGAGGTGTTAAAGTCGCAGGACGAAATGCTGAGGCGTCGCGGCAACGCCGACTCGATCACCGATACATCCGCGATCGAAGAGGCTTTTCAGCGCCATCTGATTGAAGTCAATCGGTGGCTCTCTGGGAAGCCAGACACACAAGTATCGCGCGTGCATTATCATCGCGTGCTGCGCGAGCCTAAGATAGTCTCCGAGGAACTAGCGGCGTTCTTAAAGGCGCCGCTCGACATCGATGCCATGGTTCGGCAGGTGGATGGAAGTCTGTATCGCAATCGCATCAAGTAGTGCGGCACCGATCACGGGAATGCGGAGCGAATCCCGATTCGCGAGCATCCGTCCGGAATGGCGGGGGGTGCGAATGCGATCTTCTCTCGGCGGCCCCGCCCAACCTGAGAACAGAAATTACGTAATGCTCACTTCCGTGTACGTGCCATACACCTGGCGCAATGCCTCGCAAACTTCGCCGACCGTAGCGTAGGCGCGGACGGCATCGACGATGTAGGGCATGGTGTTGACATCGGAAATGTTGCCGTTGCTGCCTGCGGTCGGAGGCTTCGCCGCGGCCTGTTTCAGTGCATCGAGGCAGCGCTGAACTTTTTCGTTCGAACGACGGGCGCGCAAGGCTTTCAGTTTCTTCTCCTGAGCGCGGGCTACGGATTCGCCGATGTAGAGAATGTGCGGCGATTCTTCTTCGATGACAAAATCATTCACTCCGACCGTGATCTTCTCGTTGGCTTCGACGGCGCGCTGGTACTGGTAACTGGCTTCGGCAATTTCTTTCTGCGGATACCCGCGTTCGATGGCTTTGACCATGCCGCCCATCTGATCGAGTTTCTGGAAGTAATCGAACGCGCCCTCTTCCATGTCGAGCGTCTGCTTTTCGACAAAATAGCTTCCGCCTAGCGGATCGACGGTTTGGGCTACTCCCGACTCAAACGCAATGATCTGCTGGGTGCGCAATGCGATGCGCGCGGCTTCCTCAGTCGGCAAAGCGAGCGCTTCATCGTAGGCGTCGGTGTGTAACGACTGTGTGCCGCCGAGCACCGCGGCCAGTGCCTGCAGGGCGACGCGTGCAATGTTGTTCATCGGTTGCTGCGCAGGCAACGAGACGCCCGCGGTCTGGGTGTGGAAACGCATCAGGCGGGTGCGGTCGTTTTTGGCGCCGAAGCGGTCCTTCGTCAGGCGATACCAGATTTTGCGCGCGGCCCGATATTTGGCGATCTCTTCGAAGAAGTCATTGTGGGCGTTGAAGAAGAAACTGAGGCGCGGTCCGAAGTCGTCGAGGTCGAGGCCGCGGCGGAGCGCCCACTCGACGTATTCGACGCCGTCATAGATGGTGAAGGCCAGTTCCTGTAGCGCGGTCGATCCGGCTTCGCGAATGTGATAGCCACTGATGGAGATGGTGTTGAAGCGCGGGGTAAACTTTGATCCGAATTCGAACGTGTCAATCACCAGACGCATCGAGGGCTCGGGCGGATAGATGTACTCCTTCTGTGCGATGTATTCCTTGAGGATGTCGTTCTGCAGCGTGCCCGAGATCTTCTTCCAGTCGGCGCCCTGTTTTTCCGCCACCACCAAATACATGGCCCAGAGCACGCTGGCCGGCGAATTGATGGTCATCGAGGTGGTGACTTTGTCGAGCGGGATACCATTGAAAAGAATCTCCATGTCCTCGAGTGAGTCGATGGCCACGCCGCACTTGCCGACTTCGCCTTCGCTCGCCGGGTGATCGGAGTCGTAGCCCATGAGTGTCGGCAGATCGAAGGCAACGGAGAGTCCTCCGCCGCCATGTTCGAGGAGGTACTTGTAGCGCTGGTTGGTTTCCTCGGGCGAGGCGAAGCCGGAGAACATGCGCATCGTCCACAGCTTGCCACGGTAGCCAGTTGCGTGAATGCCGCGCGTGTAGGGCGGTTGGCCGGGATCACCGAGGTACTGATCGTAATTCCAGTCGGCGGGAAGATCGGCCTCGGTGTAGAGGCGGCGGATGGGCACGTTCGAGATGGTGCTGAAACGGGGATGGCCGTAAGCGTCGAGGTTTGTGCCGGTGGGAGCGCCGATCGGTTTTTCGGGAGCTTTGTCGAGCGTTGGGGCGAGCGTTTTCTCCGCCCACTGCTTTTCCGACAGAGCCGGGCGACGGTCTTCGAAGACATCGGAAATCGGGCGATCCGCTACGGTCTTCGGCAGATCGGTCTTCGGCTTGTTGTCGCGCATACAGGTCCCGCTTCGGATCCCACTCTCATGATAGAGGAGCGGTCGTTTTGCTGCAAAACGCGGCGACCGACCGAGCGGTTGGTGAAAGTTCGAAATCAAAATCCTGATCTCCGGAGCACCGACACGGAAGGCGAATCATTGGACAGAAATCCTCGGATGCTTGACGCCGCTTTTCGCGCGCCCCTATGCTTGACGTTCTCCGAGCGGAGGGAATCTGAAGGCTTTCCGGCGGCTGTTGCAGCGTACTCCGGTATACGGCGCGTACAAGACGCTTGGCCACTATCCGGACTACTGGTATTGGATCCTCCGGGGGCGGCCGGCTCGATCTCCGCACCTGTTGAAACAGAGGGTTGTGCGTGAATACGGGAAGAAATTTGGGCTGAAGACGCTGGTCGAGACCGGAACGTATTACGGCGAGATGGTGGTTGCGATGAAGAACCATTTCGAGCGCGTCTATTCGATCGAATGCGTCCCGGCGCTTGCGGATCGGGCGGCTCGCAAGTTCGCGAGCGACAAGCATGTCCGAATTTTCTGCGGAGACAGCCGCGAGGTCATGCCGGAGGTGCTTGCGTTACTGCAGGCCCCGGCACTGTTCTGGCTCGACGCCGGTTACTACGGCTGGGTTGGAATTCGGACTAAGAGTCGCGAGCAGCGCTTATCGGCGGAACTGGAGATGATTCTGAGCCATCCGTATCCCCACATAATTCTGCTCGATGATGCGCGTGGACTTACCGGACGGGACGAGATTCCTTCGGTCGGCGACGTAAAGGCTTATGTGGAGTCGAGGTTTCCGCAACGGGCGGTGGGAGTGGAGTACGACATCATGCGCATCACGTTACGGCAGTAGCGGGACGCGCACCGGGCCTCGCGCAATGAAACCGGGCCGCCCGAAGACGGCCCAGTTCAGAGCGAATCCGGCTAGAACACGGCGCGGATCACCCGATTGACCAGTTCGACAGTATCGTTGAGTTCCTCACCGGTCGCATAGGCGAGGGTCACAGACTGGTCGGCCAGATCGATCTGTGCGGACGTCAGTATGGTCGTGCTACCGACGGCTGTGATCTGCACCAGATATTCGCCAGCCGGCACGCCCATCGCCGTCTGCGCGCCCGAACTTGCCGAAATCGTGAAAGTTTGCGGGTTCTTAACGCCCACTTGCGTCAGGGAGGCCTGCAAGGCGGGAGCGTCGGCGGAATCGATCAAGACATAGCGCCCGTTTCCAGGCGATACCGGCCCTAGATTGTCGGTGAGCTGCAATAGTACGGGCTGGGTGCTACTGATGGTGGCGACCGCAGACACATTCTCCCCGGCGGTCAGAGTCACTTGCGAGTCGATCAGCACGGCATTGGTGCACGGCGACAGCGTATTGGCCGTGCTGATCTGCACGTCATAGGTTGCGGCAGCGAGGGTGAAGGGACCGCTGCTGTTGCCAAAGGTCAGCCCGCGGACCAGGCAGGATTTGCCATTCACCAAAATGTCAATGGGAAAACCGGGGTTAGCATTGTCGGCGATGTCGCGGCCCGAGATGCCATGCACGATGTAGAGGTAAGCATTGTCGCTTGCGAAGCTGAAGGCACCCAGAACAAGCAACAAAGCTGCGAGTTGCAAAACTACGCGTGTGCGATGTTTCATAAGTCTCCTTAGAGATGTCGGAAGGTTCGGCGCTGGTTTTGATTGAATGAACCGCTCATCCATGCCGAAGCATGCGTCAGAGCGGTTCACGATTCACTGCTGAGATC
>Ga0302325_10027826_pt1 | contig 11710 bp, 11 predicted proteins | sample Palsa_T0_2_FD_201948 | JGI IMG/M metagenome (GOLD analysis project Ga0302325, IMG submission 201948) | Peat permafrost microbial communities from Stordalen Mire near Abisko, Sweden - Palsa_T0_2 | ecosystem: Environmental > Terrestrial > Soil > Palsa > Peat permafrost | place: Sweden: Abisko... | reverse complement strand
TCTACTTTCACAAAACTCTTTCCCTTCCCCTCTTTCGTAAGTGGCAAACCAGCTTCCCTTTGCAGTCCAAGCCATTCGCCAGTAAATTCAAGCCAAGGCTTTGACACACGGGAGAGGATTTCAAGAAGTATGTTTCTCAGTGAGTCGGTTCGGTGCTCAAGAAGCTGGATCTCTTCGAAGATTGTTGACAACATTGCTTCATCACTACGCGTGACTGAGATGTTCACAACAATCCGTTGAAAGCAAGTAAGTATTGAGTGAGCTGGGTGGAACAATGATTGAAGCTGGAGGATGCTTTGAGGAGTTGAAGCAGACACACTCAGTCGTGATTGAATAGTTGCGAGTAGAGTAGAAACGGCGTCTGCCAATGCAATTCGACCGGGTGATCCACTTGTGACGTACGTCTTCTCAATAAAGTTTTGTAGATTCCGTGTAATATTCCCGCATTCAAAGAATATAACGAGGAGTCCATCCAGTAACTTTTCTGAATAACCCGATATCCTTAGTTTGGGGAGTGCTAACACAAATGATTGTTTCTCATCGTTCCATGTAAAGAGCACCGAGCTTCTCCCAAGCCCAAGAGCCAAGACTGAAGAGGTATATATTTTAGCATCCACTACTATGTGGTCTGTATTTCCAATCCGTAGATAGTCATCTTTCGCAGCGACTGCGGTATCGAAGGTGGAGGACCCAGCCTCGGAGATATAAGGTGTACCCAATTCCTTGAACTTCTCATTCTCAAATGTGTCCCAACTTTGATAATTTGGAACGGCTACAGGGATATCGTCTGGCAGCACCCAAAGATCGGCATCATTTCCAACTTCATCTTCGAGTTCGTCGCCGATTTCATTATGGGAACTGGTCGACTGGCTCGGCGTCGATACGTTCTCGGTTGGACCAAAAGACAGGTCGGGTATGCTGAAGAAGACATCTTCTGCACGGGTTTGTTCGACGACGGCTGGTAATCTTTCGTCAATGTCTGAAGTCTTGTCAGCCGTCGGGACCTTTAGTAAAGGAAAGTGTTGGCAAACCATCAAGCTTCAGTTCAGAAAATAAAAAACTCGGATTCTGCGAAGCATCGCTCAGGAACCTAGAAGGACCCCAGAGATCCGGTATCGCAAAGGCTTCCCCAGGATCTTTGCCGTCGCGATCGTCCATTTTCGCATTTTGTTCCCAGTTCGCAGGGCGCGTTGTCGTTGGGAAAGTGGACGCGTTTTGCAGAGTACGGCGGGTACTCCCGCCGCTAGCTAAAGGTGTACTTGAGATCGCAGCTGCGATTGAACAACATAAGCTTCAATCAACTACGACACGGTCGATCGATGCCTTGAGATGCCTCCTCGAAAGAAAGCAAAAGGCATCACGCAGGCGGCCTCGACGCCTGCTGTGGACGAGGATTCTATGGTCACTGACACTCCACAAGTTGAGGAACCGCAGAAGCCAGCATATGACATCCTAAAGGACCCATGGACGGACGAGCAGGAAACGTCGCTATTCAAAGGTATCATCAAATGGAAGCCAGCTGGTAAGGTCACTTTTAGTCAGTAGTACGGAGTATTGCTCATGTGCTTAAAGGTATGCACAAACACTTCCGCATGATTGCACTGTCAGAGCACCTTCGAAATCATGGCTACGATCCAACCGTCGAAAAACACACACGCATACCTGGGATATGGGAGAAGCTTAGGACTCTATACAATCTCGATATCATTGATGACCGGGAGAACTCTTTCGAGTACGAAGATCAGGGAAAATTCCTCGAATTCAAGCTCCCAGAGGAAGATTATGATGAACCTGCTTTCATGAGAGGCAAACGACGCAGTGCTAGCGAAACTCCATCATCACCTCCTAGGCTAGGCAGGTCTCCGTCACCGATACCGCAAGTTACCAGGAAACGCAAGAGAGCCGAGACAGTCACCACGAAGAATCGTGCTAGCACAGTCGATGATACAGACGAGACAAGGACGTCTCCAGCAAATTCTCCCCCTCCAAAGATGACTCGAGCTGGAAGAAGCATAAATCGATCAATGGGACGAGTTAAGGCAGAGTCCGGATCTAGACAGCAAAGCAAGGACACAACTGTCACTGAAGATGAAGGGGCAGAAGAAACCGAAGAGGCCGCTGAAGATGACGAGCAAGAGGCAGAGGAAGATGATGGAACTCCCTCTCCAAAGACTTCGAAATCAGCTTCGAAAGTAAAAGCGGATCTGCCTGCCACGCGGAAAAGCAAACGGAAAAGATAGTATGGGTTTGGTTTCTTGTACGATAGGGTCCAAGGACGGACCATAGTGTGTGATAGGCGAGTAGGTCAAAAGTACAGTAATTATGGGACTTGATCTGACGAAGTCCCGACGGCCGTATGCCCGAGATTTCACATGCTTGAAATGCATGTTATGTACAAAATGATACAGAGCTCTTGCCGCTGGCACCGAGAATTCTGCTCCCGATGATACGTCAGTGAAGCTCAAAACTTTCTTTCTGTCTTTTCCATCCCGACCGGCTGTTACCATCCTTCGGTCCGATCCAGCCAAATCGCAGGCTGGCAAAATTTGCGTGTCAGTCCCTACTGGTGTGGCTGGTGTCTGGGGCTGTGGGGGTGAAATTCGAGGCATTCTGGGACGGAATTGCCTCGGCTCGTCGGTTTGCGCTCCGCCGACGACCCTGCCACCAACCATCCCATTGATTGTCCGCTCCTGCAGCTCGTGAAAGGCACCCAGGGTTTATATTCTTAAATCCTTGATACTGCTTCTTCTATCTGTTCGATAAAGACTTGAGGAATGCTGAGGACACTTGCGAAGGGTCGAGTGCTAAGAAGTAGCTACACGTCGACCCACCTGTTAAGAGTATGTGTATCACATCCCCATTTCATTATTTATTGCTAAAAACAGTATTTTCAGACCGTAGCAATGGCACCAGCAAATTCGCGGAAGAGCAGCTCGTTGCCAGCAGGTACGTAGCGCCCTCTTCAATGTTTGACCCCGCAATGGGCATTGACTGACCACCTTCTAGGATACAGGGAAGACTCTTCCAAGGGTCCTATGCTACGATTCGAAGAGTCGCTGCCCAGGCTTCCAGTGCCTACTTTAGAGGAAACTGCAGTTCGATACCTCAAATCCGTCCATCCTCTACTCACAGCCGCCGAGCTTGAATCAACTACGAAAGCAGTCCAGGAATTCATAAAGCCTGGCGGTATTGGAAGCAAGCTGCAGCAGAAGTTGATTGCCCGACGAGAGGATCCTAAACATAAGAACTGGATTTACGAATGGTGGAATGATGTGGCATATCTGTCCTACCGTGACCCTGTCGTACCGTATGTCAGTTACTTCTACTCTCACCGAGACGACAGACAGCGGCGGGACCCCTCGAAAAGGGCTGCTGCTATCACTACTGCCGCTCTAGAGTTCAAGAAACAGGTTGACTCGGGCACCCTGGAACCCGAATATATGAAGAAACTTCCTATTTCTATGGAGAGTTACCAATGGATGTTCAACGCATGTCGAGTACCTGCGAAGCCTGCAGACCACCCTGTCAAGTATTCCGCCGCGGAAAACAAACATATTTTGGTGATACGCAAAAATCAGTTCTTCAAGGTCATGCATGAAGTCGACGGACAGCAATTGAATACATCTGAGCTGGAGCAGCAATTCAAGCGAGTCTATCAAAGGGCAGAAAAGGTCCCAGCAGTGGGCGTCCTGACTGCGGAGAATCGCGATATCTGGACTGATGCTAGAGAAGTGCTCCTCAATGCACACTCATCCAACGCGGCAGCCCTCAAAACAATTGAATCCGCTTCATTCGTCGTCTGTCTGGATGATGCTTCACCAGTCACGCTAGAGGAGCGCGCTCATCAATATTGGCATGGTGATGGCAGGAACCGCTGGTTCGATAAGCCTCTCCAATTCATCATAAATGAGAATGGCACTTCTGGCTTCCTGGGCGAGCATTCTATGATGGATGGCACTCCCACACACCGCTTGAATGATTATGTCAACGAGGTCATCCTCAACAATAAGCTTGACTTCTCTAATCCTTCAGTCCGCTCCAACCTACCAGAACCCGCTGTCGTCAAATTCCACGTCAACAAGGAAATCCAAGCCGAGATTGAGCGCGCCGAAAAAGACTTCACGGAAGTCATCGGTGCTCACGAACTTCGTGTTCAGGCATACCAAGGTTACGGCAAGGGCCTGATCAAAAAATTCAAGTGCTCACCAGACGGATACGTGCAAATGATCATTCAACTAGCCTACTTCAAAATGTATGGCAAGAACCGACCAACCTACGAATCAGCCACCACAAGACGTTTCCAACAAGGAAGAACAGAGACCTGCCGTTCTGTCTCCGATGATTCTGTTACTTTCTGCAAGGCGATGGCCGATCCTTCCATCAAGCCCCAGGAGACTGTGGCGCTGCTCCGAAAAGCAATCAACTCTCACGTCGAATACATTAGTGCCGCTTCAGACGGAAAGGGTGTCGATCGACATCTGTTCGGATTGAAGAAATTGCTCGGTCCAAATGATGAGATGCCATCGATTTACAAGGATCCCACATATGCGTACTCCACCAGATGGTTCATTTCCACCAGTCAATTAAGCTCGGAGTACTTCAATGGCTACGGATGGAGTCAAGTGGTTGATGATGGATGGGGAATTGCTTATATGATTAATGAGAATAGGTGAGCTACCCTGGCTCAATTCCAATTAGGGTCTCTGGAACTAACATCAATCCAGTATTCAATTCAACATTGTATCAAAGGGTCTTGGAAGCGAGAGAATGAGCTTCTATTTGAACGAGGCGGCAGGAGATATGAGAGATCTCCTCACTCCAACATTGGCGGCGCCAAAAGCTAAGCTGTAGACAAGTTCCTGGGTCATAGACGACTGATGGGTTTTGATGGGATGCACTATATCATATTGAATGCATAGTAAAACTAGACTTCTTTCAATTTGCCTAATCTCACCAGGTTGTCAAATATGCATTCTCAGAACATAATATTTAAGAAATAGCATAGCATTTGCTCCTTGAAACCCTTTCGAAATTGGACAGGGCGGCATGACCTGAATTCAAATCCAGGCTTGAAGTCCAGCAACATGTGCATGAAGGCCTTGCATTGGAAAAGGAAGTCCAGGACAAATTCAAAACGATAGATGAGCTTTTGTCAAGGGAGCTGGACAGAGGAAGGATTTTGATCTAGAACCTCTACTATTGTACTGTACATCATACATATGCTACCATATTATACACTCTATCTCCTCCTCAGATACCAATTGAACGCCAACTGCTGTGTCTCCGCAGGGAAAGGCGTTGGCACCTCCGATAACCCAGGTCTAGCAACTGGATGCCTCAAATAAACCGCCGAACAAATCTTGTGGTTGACCTCCAAGTACCGCGGAATGAACGCAAAGGCGCTCATATATATTCTGGGTCGCCAAGGCGTGGCATAAGGTTTCGTTTCGTCAACTGGATTCGCTCGAATCCGAGCAATGGCTTCTTCTAGGGCTTTCTTCATCGCTGGAGACATCTCGGACTCTGGCGTTAGCCTTTTGACGGCCGTTTTGCTGGTAGAATCTTCCACTTCCGTCATGCCTAGAAGTTCCTGGGTAATCTCTCGGATCTCGGTATCTAGATCTTGGATGGACTTCCTGTTCATGAAAATCATGGCGGCTTTCGCTCTTCTCAATAAGGCTCTCAGTTCTTGCTTGCGTTTTCCTGTTCTCCGCACCTTCTTGTCGCCGGTGCGGTCCTCGATTTGTTTTATGACCTTTTGAAGTTCTTGTCGTCGCAACTTGCGTACTTCTGAATCGCCTAATTCTACTGGTGCTGATCTAGAGGGTTTGGAAAATGGGACTGAATCATCGGCCAATTCCTTCGCTGCCTTTGCCGCTCTCCGTTCTGCCCTTTTTGCTTCCGCTGCATTGCGAGTGAGGTTCGTTTGTCGTCGTATTCTTCGCTCAAAGCGATTTTTCTTGGCTTGATCTCTCAGTTTTGGCGTTCCTGTGGCGAATAATACCCGATCCGGCTCGACTTGGAACATGTCTCCTGGATTGAGAAGATATCCGGGATATGGCATCTAACTCATCAGCGCTTGAACGTCGACGATGCTCGCAGATTCTCCATACCTTCTTTCCATTGACCTTGACCTGACCATGGATGACAAATTGCCTTGCTTGTCTTGCACTGCTAGCAAACAATGCTCGGAAAATAGCCATGTCGAGTCGTCTCTCGATCGGAGCATATGTCATATGCATATAAGGAATCTGATTCTTCCCAAATCTTATCCTACGCAAGTTCAGCGGCTCCTCTCGACCAGACCCTCTTCCTGCGGCCAGTTCAGAGCCATCATGCTCTGCTAGATATCTGTGGTCCATGGGTATGACTGAGTTCAAATGAGGCGTGAACATCCGCTGCCATTGTCCCTCTCGAATGTGCTCGCCGTGATATGCTCGGGTCATGGATTTGGCCGCCCATTTTTGTTGATAATAGGTTAGGAAAGAGTTGTTGGGTACCCTTAAACGGGAGAGGTTGAAGAGATTGTATTTATTCCACGTCGCCCGGAATTTCTGAAGGGGTCAATTAGCATTTATAATGAGAGTGCTTTGTGATGGCAATTGCAGACATACCACCCGCTTGAGGCCGTGAAACCTTTTTCTCGCCATTGACAATTTAGAGAAAGATACGGAACAACGTTGAGGCACCCTCACTAACACGCGACAAATCGTGAGGTTGAAGATGAATCTTCAAATATCAGATATCCGCTAGCAGGGTTATTTGGCACTAGCGGCCGAAGCGACTCTGGTTGGAAAGTCCCACTGCAGAAAATGCAGCTCCCACGAGAGTCTCTTCACAATTCTACAACTCTTTCAAAGAAGGCCGGATTTTTTGGAGGTAGACAGCAACTGCCCTGTATGGAGCCCGGGCATTGAATGTATGTATTGTCAATCCCGACAATAGAAGTCATGGCTTCTAAGCGATTTTTTAAGCAACTTTTCCACCCCGCCATTTCATCGAGTCACAGTTGATTCACACCGACAATAGGAAGGCACCACAATAGCACCAACAACCACAAATATATTTCTCCAAGCTCTCAACATTCAATTCCAATCCAACCTCTTTCGCACCCAACCAGAATCTGCAATAATTACTCGTAAATCCAAATGTCGAACATCAAAGTCGAAACTACAGAGCCTGACCCGGCTGCTACCTCTTTCCCGAACGACGAGATGATCAACAAGGAGGGTGGTGATCCGTCTGCGCCGACCGACAAGGAAACCATCGTGGCGGACGCTAAATCAAAGGAAACCAATGGCAAAGTTGAAGCCGAGGAAAAACAGATGAAAGAAGAGAACGGGTATCTCAAAGAGGTCAAGGACGAAAAGAACGAGGAGAAAACTGACGAGAAGACTGAGGAAAATGGCACAACTCAGAAGAAAAACCCAAGAACCTATGAAAATGGTGTTCTAAAGACATCAGGACAAGTTCAAGAAGGCCGAGGTGTCAAAAACTCGAAGTACGACCCTTCCATCTTGCCAACCACCGATGATCCAAGCAAGATTCGCGCACAGGTATGAAGCAACGCAAATTGCTACCAATACCAGTCACTAACACCTTTTGCAAAGGTTGAGTTCTACTTCAGCGATGCAAACCTTCCAACCGACAAATACTTGTGGGAACTGACCGACGGCGCCAACAACCTACCTGTCTCAATTGGCAAGATCTGCCAATTTGGCCGCATGAAACGATTCCAACCAGTCTCTGCTGTTGTGGCCGCACTCAAAGAAAGCCATTTCCTTGAAGTCACTGGTCCAGAAGGCGAGGAGAAAATCAATCGAAAGGATGCCTATAACCCTCTTGCTCCGAGATCCAAGGCAGAGGCTCGATCCGTTTATGTCAAAGGCTTCGGTGATGAGGAGCCGAGCTCTCAATTTGACATTGAGGCTTTTTTCGCCCCCTATGGCCCAACCAATGCCGTTCGCCTTCGCCGTACTCAAGAAAAGCTGTTCAAGGGCTCTGTGTTTGTTGAGTTTGTAGACGAAGAAACTGCTCAGAAGTTCCTTGGCCTTGAGCCAAAGCCATTGTGGAAGGGCAAGCACCCATTGATCATCCAGTCCAAGAAGTCCTATACCGATCAAAAAGAGCAAGAGATCAAGGATGGAAAGGTGGAACCTGCTGAGACTTGGGGACGGGGCCGAGGCAAACCTTGGGGTCGTGGTCGAGGCGGTAATCGCGGCGATCGTGGTCACTACAGAAATGACAGAGAGGGTCGTGGAAGAGGTGACGCCAGAGGTGATCGTGATCCAGATGACTGGAAGAAGCGACGAGAGGAAGACCGAGCATCTGGTTTCAAGGACAACCACCGTAGAAACGAACGTGGACGTCGTGATGGAGGAGATCGCAAGGGCCGTGGTGGACGTCGTGATCGTGATGATCGAGGACCTCGTTCCGGTGACAGAAATCGTGATCGCGAAGAGAAAGACAAGTATGCAAAACTCCTTTCCACTGGTCATTTATATACTAAAACAAGATTAGTGAGACCAAGGACGAGCCAACCGAGAAGATTGGGAATGAGAAGAAGCGACCACGTGAGGAGGACGAGGCCGGAGACGAGAAGCCAACTAAGAAGGTTGAGAGCAAGTCCGATGAGGCTCCAGCAGTTGAGACCGAGAAATCTCCAGCACAGAACGAGAAGAAGCGTGCTCGCGAGGATGATGGAGCAGATGAGGCCCCAGCGAAGAAGATCGATACCAAGTCCGAGGTTGCTCTCGAAGCATCATGATACCCCTCGATTTGCGATTTCCTTCTGGTTCGTCCATGCATTGTCCGGGGTTGTTCAATGGCGTTTATTTGGGATGGCGGTCCCTTTCGACGAAAGTTTGTTTTTTCTTTTTCATGAAGGCAACCTGCTCTTGGCTCATGCAGAATAGGCATGCACAGCTCGCGTTGTCTGTTCCGCTGCTAACGTTGCTTGCCTGTGTAAATATGCATGCACATCATAGAACAATCGATTTCCCACTGCGTATCAAACTTCAATCGGACATGTTTGTTGTTGAATGTTGTGGTTGGAAGACACTTGGCCTATTTCCATGTAAAGGGCCTGTTTCACATGAATTTTGAAGTTGGAGATGGTTCCGTTGATTCTACATGAGCCCATATATTCTACAGCGTTGCCCCATAGATACTCCAAAGAGCAGTCTTTGGCTCTATAATGCATCCCACAAATGAGATCTCAATAATACACAATGCCTGCCTGCTTGCCAGCTTTTGAATGACCAGCCCAACTATTGCAACCAATTCTCTCCTTTTCATCATACAAGCCCAGCCCGCTCGCTATGCAATGACCACACACTCACTAATGTATAACTTCCCCAATATCAATATGCACAGGCTCCCAAGGCCTGGCATCCACACTCTCCATATCACTCGGTACCCTCACATTATTCCCTGGACTGTACAGATACCACGCCTTCAGGGCAGCAACACTCGCTCTGATCCTCGCTTCTGCAAGACTCGGTCCAGCTCCCTCCCCAAGCTTCTCACTCCCAGAATAAATTCCCACCACAAACACCGGTGATCTTGACATTCGTCCAGTTTCGCTCAATATCCTCGCAACTGGATACTCAAACTCCTCTCTCTTACATAATCTCGAAAGTTCTCTCACTGGCTCGTTGAATTTCAGCAGCGAGGTAATCTGCAAATGCCGACTGAGAATATGGTCCTTCACAAAAGTCTTCGCCGCTTCCCTCCCCGCATGCAAATATACACTTCCCACCACCGCTTTCACAAAATTCGAATACGCAGTCTCAGTCGGCTTCGACTCGACCTCGTTCCTCGGCTTCAGGATCGTATCCCCAAACTCATCATCATAAACAACCCTACTACTAATCCCCCTCCTCCACGTCTCCCTCCTATCCGATCTCACGCTCCCAATTTCCCCTATCTTCGTCCCTGGTGCCAATTTTGAAAATTGCAGCAGTCCCGGATCGACTTCGGATCCGGGGTAGGCGGCAGTCTGGACGCCCCATTCTTGGGCTATTATGGAGAGGGTCTTGGGGCCGTGGTAGGCGTATGTCGCGGCGAAGAGCACGGACATTGGGATGCGAGGGTACTTGCAGAGGAGGTACTCCGTTACGTGCAAGGCTATGATCGAGCCTCCTAATTGCGCCAGTGATGCGTTATTGAAGCAAATATTTGGGTCTGCCGAAGGATCAACTAATGTCCTCGCCATTGTCTGTAAAGGTAGCTTTTTGGGGAGGGCGAGTCTGGCGTGTAGTGCTGCTAGCTTTGCAGAGTGCAGAGCTGCTTCTGGTAATGGTGAAGGGTAGGGACTCGATGGATGCCGTGAGGTTGCGGACGAGGATGCGTCGTCGTCTTCGTATATGACGTCTTCTTCCATTGCCGCCGAAGAAGATTGGAACCGTGATTGCTGCGTTCTGCTAGCTGGACTCTGCATTGTCTGCTGCCGGAGATAACTTGATCGTGTGCGCGGCGACAGCAATTTCCCGCTCCATCGATCCAACCGTATTCCCTTCATCTCTAAATCCAATATTAACACCTCCTCTCTTCAACCCTTGGGGAAAGAGAATGCCGTGAGAGCGTACCGGACGTGGTTGTGGATTTCAGTCTGATCCCCTGCTCTCCCAAAATTTCTCGAGCTTCCTCACATAGAAATCCAGAGCACGTGATTTGACGCTAGTTAGGAACCTAGCATCTCCAAATGAACGCCTCTTGAACAACTCCAAGACAAATCCCCGCGCAATCAAGCAATTGATCAAAATGGTAAGCCCAATGACCCCTTTTAAGTGAATATTAGAGTCGCTAACAGCTCTCAGGGTGGCGGCGGCAAAATTCCGTAAGTCAATTCTTCAGGATTAGCTTCATTCCAGCTCAATCTGATAAAGCTAGATACCCCAAGCACGTCTGGTCACCAGCAGGTGGCTGGTACTCGCAGCCCTCGAACTGGAAAGCAAACACGGCGATTTTTGGGGTAGTTATTTTTGGTGTTACGGCGATGATGTGGAAGTTGAGTGCGGAAAGAGAGATGCGGACAAAGTTCCCGGAGGAGGGCAGATTCTTTCCAAGTCGATAGTAGGTTCCTTCAAAAGATGGGGAATTGTGGCACGGTGCTAATTCCTTGTAGCTGGAGCAAACAAATCATTGAACACGAGAAGAATTCGAAAGGCGGATAGGATCATAGAGCTGGTAGCGCCGGATCGAGAGGGATGGACTTGTACCTATATTGGGTGTCATAAATGGAATGGGGACTGAGATGTGAGAATAAAACGCCTTCGGACATGGCTTTTTGCTTCCCTAAGAGTTCTAGGCAGTCGTACTTGCCATATAAAGTTATGGACGTTAATGCCAATCCAGTGCCTGTGAATTGTGATGCAACAAATCGATTTCGAAGGAGACGAGAGCCGGATCTCTTGTTGCAAATGTTTCTCGCGCAGCTGTTTGACATTGTGGAGCTTTATGGGCCTCAAACTGTTGCTTCGAATGATGTGAATCGACCGCGATCTAAAATGGCATCGAGATCGCTGCCAAACCCCAGATAATTTGGTAAGTACAACGCTATGCTACAATAATCATACGACCTAAAAATACCTCCGTATCTACTCATCCTGCATGCTCCACAATTTCACTTGCAACCTTGCCATCCTTGCCAATGTAGCTGCGGATCTGCTCTGGCAATGGCACTTCCTTGTAATCCCCTTCCTCATTG
>Ga0302325_10027824_pt1 | contig 11711 bp, 12 predicted proteins | sample Palsa_T0_2_FD_201948 | JGI IMG/M metagenome (GOLD analysis project Ga0302325, IMG submission 201948) | Peat permafrost microbial communities from Stordalen Mire near Abisko, Sweden - Palsa_T0_2 | ecosystem: Environmental > Terrestrial > Soil > Palsa > Peat permafrost | place: Sweden: Abisko... | reverse complement strand
GCGGTGGTCAGATGCAGCGCCTGGCCGATCGCCTGGTAAATGGTGTCGACGTCGAGCCGCAGCATGGTGCCCAGTCCGGCCGCTGCCGACGGGCCGAGGTGCGCGACGTGGTCGATTTTGTGCTCGTGCAGGCAGACCCCCTTGACCAAGTCGATCTGAATCTCATACGCCGTCGCCAGACCGCGAATCAGGTCGTTGCCGCGGACACCGAGCTGCTGGGCCACCGCCACCAGCGGTGGAATGTTGTCGCCGGGGTGGGAGTACTCGGCGGCCAGAAAGGTGTCGTGGTAGTCGAGCTCACGGACCGCGACGCCGTTGGCCCAGGCCGCCCACTCGGCCGAGTAGCTGCCGTCGACACCGAATACCGTCGCGCCGGGGCGGGCCCGGTGCGCAAGGGCCTGATGGCGGGCGGTGGTGACCGGTCGCCGCAGCACCGAGGCAGCGCTGACCGCCGCGTTGTCGATGATCCGGTTGACCACCATGGCCTCGGTCTCGGGTCCTACAGCGACCGGGTCGGCGGCAACCTGCGCGATCTTGTAAGCCAGGTGCTCGGTGATCGGGAAGTCGTCGGCGCTGCGGTGGGTCCGCACCTCATGGTTCAACATAATTCGCATAGTATGCAAAGTCGGCGGTCAGGGAAAGTACCTGTACATGTGTATTTTTGCGTCCTGATTCGCCGCAAATTGCGAATGTTGTGTAAGCCATCGCGGAGTAGAGTCTCAACGCGTGACGAAGATGTTTGCGGGTGCCCGGCTTCGGCGGCTACGAAACGAGCGCGGGCTCAGCCAAGCGGCGCTGGCCCGAACGCTGAATCTGTCCACCAGCTACGTGAACCAGCTGGAAAACGACCAGCGGCCGATCACGGTCCCGGTGCTGGTCGCCCTTGCGGAGCGGTTCGACTTGCCGTCGAATTACTTCTCCACCGATTCCGATGCCCGGCTGGTGGCCGATCTGTCCGACGTGTTCACCGCGACCGCGCCCGACGACTCCGTCAGCTCGACGCACATCGAGGAACTGGTGGCACGGATGCCCGAGGTGGGCCGCAACCTGGTGACCGTGTACCGGCGACTGCGGGACGCCACCGAGGAACTGGAGGCCTATCGCTCGCACGCGACGACCGAGACGTCGCTGCCCGCGCAGCGGCCGATGCCGTTCGAGGAAGTGCGGGACTTTTTCTACGACCGCAACAATTACGTCGGCGAACTCGACATCGCGGCCGAGCGGATGTTCGTCCAGAGCGGGATCACGGTGGGCGGCCTGGACGTCCAGCTGTCGGAGCTGATACACGAACAATTCGGCGTGCGGGTGGTCATCGACGCCGATCTTCCCGCGCACGCCAAGCGCTCCTACGACCCGCAGACCAAGGTGCTGCGGATCGCGCAGTGGTTGTTGCCAGGTCAGCGCTCATTTCAGATCGCCACCCAGCTGGCCCTGGTCAGCCAGCCGGAGCTGCTGTCGGCGATCGTGGCCACCGACGACCAGCTCACCCCAGAATCCCGTGGGGTCGCACGCATCGGGCTGGCCAACTACTTCGCCGGCGCTTTTCTGCTGCCCTATCGTGAATTCCACAGCGCGGCAACAGAATTACGTTATGACATCGACCTGCTGGCCCGCCGTTTCGAGGTCGGCTTCGAAACGGTGTGTCACCGGCTCTCGACGTTGCAGCGGCCGCAGCTACGCGGCGTGCCGTTCATCTTCGTCAGAACCGACAAGGCCGGCAACATCTCGAAACGTCAGTCCGCCACCGCATTTCACTTCAGCCGAGTCGGCGGCAGCTGTCCACTGTGGGTTGTGCACGACGCCTTCGCCCAGCCGGGGCGGATCATCACGCAGGTCGCCCAGATGCCAGATGGCCGTTCGTATTTCTGGCTGGCCAAGACCACCGCGCCCGAAGGTCAGGGCTATCTTGGTCAGCACAAGAGCTTCGCCATCGGCTTGGGCTGCGACCTGATGCACGCCGACAAGCTGGTCTACTCGACCGGGATCGCGCTCGACGATCCGAGCACCGCCGTCCCGATCGGCGCGGGCTGCAAGATCTGCAATCGCTCGGCCTGCGCGCAGCGGGCGTTTCCCTACCTGGGCGGACGCGTCGCGGTCGACGAAAACACCGGCAGCGGCCTGCCGTACTCGCCGGCTACTGAGCTTGCTTGACCGGCGGGCGGTAGAACAGCGCCAGCTGGCCGAGCGCCCCTCCGATGCCCAGCAGCAGCGAACCGAACAGTCCGTGCCAGCCGGGGTGGAAGAGGTAGGGGCCAAAGATCTGATAATCCAGGCTGTACCGCCCCGGGCCCAGGGTCGCGACGACCACCGCCGCGGTCGCCAGGATCAGGTTGTACTCCCAGCCCTCCTTGACGATGAAGAAGCCGTTGTGGCGGTGCACGGTCCACGCCGCGACCAGCATCAGCGCGACGAAACCGGCGGCGGGGATGGGAGTCAGCAGGCCGGCAGCCAAGCCCAGGCCCGCGCTGATCTCCGTCGTCGCGGCAACGACGGCCTGAAACGTGCCGTACTTCATGCCGATGCTTTCGAACCATGCCGCGGTGCCGGGTATCTTGCCGCCACCGAAGAATTTGTTGAAGCCGTGCGCGGCCAGCGTCAAACCCAGCACTAGCCGCAGGATCAGCAACCCGACGTCATAGGCATCATTCATAGACGTCAACCTAGATCATCAGGTAGGCACGGGATAGATAGAGGTATCCTGCCAGCCGCACACCCCGCAAAGGAGCGACAATCAAGATCGCGATCATTGGCACCGGCAACGTCGGGCGCTCATTGGGCACCGCGTGGCACAACCGCGGCCACGATGTCACGTCCGGCGTCCGCAATCCCGACGACCCGAGGTACGCATCGCTGGGTACGGTCCGGGTCATGCGCGGTCGAGCCTGAACATCAGGATGTCCACACGACCCGTGATACTGCTGGATGGCGACGCGTCGTCTCCGCCGGAGGTTCTCGGCCACAAGGGGCACGGCATCGACATGATGCGGGGCAACGGCTTGCCGGTGCCGCCCGCGTTCTGCATCACCGCCGAGGTGGGCGCGCGTTACCGCGCCGAACCGGAGGCGACCGTCAACGCGATCTGGGACGACGTGTTGGCCGGAATGCGCACACTGGAAGCCGCAACCTCGCGCACCTTCGGACGAGGGCCGCATCCGTTGCTGGTCAGCGTGCGCTCGGGCGCGGCGGTGTCGATGCCCGGGATGATGGATACCCTGCTGGACCTCGGGTTCCGCGATGACGTCGAAAATGCCTTAGCCACTGAGGGTTCGGCCGAGTTCGCCCGCGACTCGCGGCGGCGGTTCACCGAGTCGTACCAGCGCATCGTCACTGGACCGGCTCCCGACGACCCTTACCAGCAGTTGCGCGCCGCGATCGAGGCGGTGTTCGCCTCGTGGGATTCGCCGCGCGCCGTCGCCTACCGCTCCCACCACGGTCTCGACGACCGCGGCGGCACCGCAGTAGTGGTGCAGGCCATGGTCTTCGGCAATATCAACGCCAATTCCGGTGCGGGCGTGGTGTTCTCCCGCAATCCGATGACCGGCGCCAACGAAGAGTTCGGCGAGTGGCTGCCGGGCGGCCAGGGAGACGACGTGGTGTCGGGTACCGTCGACGTCGAGCCGATCGCCGCACTGCACAGCCGGCAGCCTGGCGTCTACGACCAATTGATCAGCGCCGCACGCTCGTTGGAACGACTGTCGGCGGATGTGCAAGAAATCGAGTTCACCATTCAGGACGGCACGCTGTGGCTGCTGCAGACGCGAGCGGCCAAGCGGTCGGCGCAGGCTGCGGTGCGACTGGCGCTGCAGTTGTTGGACGACGGCCTTATCGACGAGGCCGAGACGCTGCGACGGGTGGCGCCGGCGCATGTAGAGGCACTACTGCAGCCGTCACTGCAGCCGGAAAACCGACTGGCTGCACGGCTTTTGGCCACCGGGCTGCCGGCCGGGCCGGGCATCGCGTCAGGACGGGCCTACACCGAGGTGGACGCGGCCATCGAGGCCGCCGATCGCGGCGAGGACGTGATCCTGGTGCGCAATCACACCAGTCCTGACGACATCCACGGCATGCTGGTCGCCCGTGGCATCGTCACCGAAACCGGCGGTGCCACTAGCCACGCGGCCGTGGTCAGCCGCGAACTGGGCCGGGCGGCCGTCGTCGGCTGTGGCAGTGGCGTCGCCGAGTCACTGGCCGGCAAGGTGGTGACTGTTGACGGCAATCAGGGCGAAGTGCGCGAAGGCAGCCTGCGGTTGTCCGCGTGGTCGGAGGACAACACGCCCGAGCTACGCGAATTGGCCGATATCGCAAGGCGAGTCAGCCCGTTGCGAGCGCATGTCCGCGGCGACTATCCGCGACTGGATCGCCATACCGAGGCCGACGTGCGCAGCGCCCTGGCCAGCGGGCACAGTGACGTGGTGTCCGCCAGTCCGCTGCTGGCCATGCTGGCCGCGATACGGCTCAGCGGAGTGTCGTGAGCCGCGCGGCGCAGATGAGCGAGTTGGCGGTGTTGCAGGCCGTCCGGCTGAAAGGCCGGGTCAGCCGTGACGATCTGGCCGCGACGGTGGGGGAAAATCGCTTTGACGTCATCGACCGGCTCGTCGGCTCGGGTCTGCTGCTCGACGGTCCGACGCTGCGGCTCAGCCCGGCAGGTCGGGGGCGCCTTGACGGATTGCTCGCCGACGAACGGTCGCATCTCGACGCGGCGGCAGTCTTGGCCGCTTACGACGAATTTCACTCCGTTAACGCCGAATTCAAGGCGCTGGTCACCGACTGGCAGCTCAAGGACGGCCAGCCCAACACGCACGCAGACATCGGCTACGACGCGGCGGTGCTGGCCCGTCTCGACGATGTACATCGGCGGGTGACGCCAACCATCGCCGTCGCGGCCGCGCAGCTACCGAGACTGAACCGCTACTCGGTGAAATTGCAGACAGCACTGGACAATATCCACGCCGGCGAGACGATGTGGCTGGCTCGACCGCTGATTGACTCGTACCACACCGTGTGGTTCGAGCTGCATGAGGAGCTGATCCTGGCCGCCGGTCGGACCCGAGAAACCGATGATGCTTAAGCGTTTTCGCTACAGCTCGGCGTCTAATCGGGCGACGTAGTCGTCGATATCGCCAATGGCCGACTCGGCCCCATGCACGCTGACCGTCACCATGTCGCCGACACCCCACACGCCGTGGGTGAGACCCATCGCCGGTGACAGCCCCGGATAGACGGCGGTCAGCATCACCGGTGCATCGCCGAGGCGCAGGTCGGTGGGTACGCGGTAAATGCTTGACACCACGGTGTTGCCGGACACCTGCGTCGGCCGCACCTCGGGATCAAAGAGGCTGACACCCCAGCGCAGTATCGGAGCCGGCACCGTCGCAAATGCCCGGTCCGCCGCCAGCACCGCCGGGTGCTCTGAGCGGCGGCGGGCATTGACCAAATCTCCGGCGATCCTTTGCAGCCGAGCCTGCCGACTCAGCTCCGGATACAACCCGACCGTGACGTTGGCGAAATGATTATGAGCATGAGGCACACCAGGTTTGACCATCGTCACCTCGGCTACCAGCGTCGGGTCCGCGTCGCGCAGGTGGCCGGAGAGCGCACCGGACACCGCGGCGAGTGCTGCGACGGTGGCGGTGGGGCCTTCCAGCTGCGAGCGATGGCGCAGCAGCGTGCGCACTGAGCGCGCGCCCGTCGGGCGGGCATTGGTGGAGAGCGCCGGCTGCGCTCCGATCGCCGGCGGCAGCAGCCCGGCGCGGGTATCGCGCACCTGGTTGCGATGGGCTCGCGCCGCAACCAGGCCGCGCCACGGTAAGAAGCCCGAAGACCTTGGGACTTCAGGTACCGGAGTCGCTCGGCCGAACAGCCAGGCGGCCATCGCCAAGGCGCGAGGGCCGTCGGACAGCGCGTGGGCGAACTGCATGACCGCGACCGTGACGGCGTCGGTGCTGCCCGGAATGCCGTGCACCGGCGCGAAGAGATGCATGCGCCACGAAGCCCGGCGGATGTCCAACTGGTCGTCGGCCAGCCCGGCCACCGCGTCCAGGCAGCCACTCCAGCTGGCGTCGTCGAGGTCGTGGCGTAGCACCTGGTCGGGCTCGATGACCGTGGACACCCAGCGCGGGTAGGTCAGCGGTGATCTGTCCTCGACGCGGAGCATCAATGCGGGACAGGCTTGCGCCCTATTGCGTACCTCGTCGATGGCGCGCTCGAAATCCGTTGGCTCACCGTCGAATGCGTAGAGCAAGAACTCGTCGCTGGGGACCTTGGCCGACATCCAGTAGAACTGCGCGTCGACCGCCGTCATCCGGGTCGGCATGTGAGCATCCTATGGATCCACAGTTGGGCCTTTATCCACAGGCGGAGGTTTGTGGGGCCGTTTCTGTCGACCAGCTTGGCTAAGATTCGAACATGCGTTCTAGTAGCCGGGAGGAGGTTGTCGAGGTGTTCGACGCGCTCGAGGCTGGCTTCAAACGCGCGCTGGATTTGCAGTGCCACGCGTTGACCACCCCTGAGCGGCTGGCGTTGCTGCAGCGTTGCGAACAGATCCGCCGCCTGTTGCCCGCCGTCGAGCATCCGGTGATCAACCAGCTCAGCGACCAGGCCGACCAGTCCGAGTTGGGTGGCAAGCTGGCCCCGGCGTTGGCCAACCGGTTGCGGATCACCCGCGCCGAAGCATCACGGCGTATCCACGAAGCCGCCGACTTGGGTGAGCGGCGGGCGCTCAACGGCGAACCGTTGCCACCGGTGCTGCCCGCCACCGCCGAAGCCCAACGCAACGGCGACCTCGGCGCCGGCCATGTCGCGGTGATTCGCAGCTTCTGGCATCGGCTGCCGGATTTCGTCGATATCGGGACCCGAGCCAGGGCCGAAGCCCAGTTGGCCCGCCTGGCCGGCGAGCACCGCCCCGACGAGTTGGCCAAGCTGGCCGACACCCTCACCGACTGCCTCAACCCCGACGGCGACTTCACCGAGCACGACCGGGCCCGCCGGCGCGGCATCACCCTCGGCCGCCAAGACATCGACGGCATGAGCCCCATCAGCGGCTACCTCAACCCCGAGGCCCGCGCCACCATCGACGCCGTCTTCGCCAAACTCGCCGCCCCAGGGATGTGCAACTCCGCCGACGAGACTCCCTGTGTCCGCGGCACACCCTCGCAGGCCGCCATCCAGGGCGACACCCGCAACGCCGGACAGCGCCACCACGACGCCCTGCTCGCGCTGGCACGCCATGCCCTGGCCTCCGGAAGCCTCGGTCAACACAACGGGCTGCCCGCCAGCATCATCGTCACCACCACACTGCAAGAACTCGAAGCCGGCGCCGGGAAAGCGTTGACCGGTGGCGGCACTTTGCTGCCTCTGTCCGACGTCATCCGGCTGGCCGGCCATGCTCACCACTACCTGGCCATCTTCAACAAAGGAAAAGCGCTGGCGCTCTATCACACCAAGCGCCTGGCCTCACCCGCCCAGCGAATCGTGTTGTATGCCAAAGACCGCGGGTGTTCGTTCCCCGGCTGCAGCGTGCCGGGCTATCTGTGCGAGGTCCATCACTGCAACCGCTACGCCACCAACTCCGTCACCGATGTCAACGACCTGACTTTCGGCTGCGGCCCCAACCACAAACTCGCCGAACAAGGCTGGACCACCCGCAAAAACGCACACGGCCACACCGAATGGATCCCACCACCACACCTCGACCACGGCCAACCCCGCACCAACACCTACCACCACCCCGAAAAACTCCTCCGCGACGACGACGCGGACGGTGAACTGCCCTAGCTCGCCGAGCCGATGTGTCCCAACAACAGATCGACTGCTGGGCTACTGGCTCACTTGTTCTGCGTATCCGGGCAGTACACGCTCATGGCGTCACGCACGAATGGCCCCACCTGCCCGGCCGCCAAACCCTGCGATTGCAGCTCGGCGCTGACCTGCCACATAGCTTGGGCGTACGGACTCGGGTGCGCGCCGAAGATCCAATTCCGTTGGGTATCACGGGAAAGGCTATCGTCGTCGCATCGCTCATGCGCGATGGCGATCAACCGGTCCGGTGAGCCAATTTTCATTCCGTCATTCGACAGCAACCCCAAGAACTGGGCATCCGGCGTGTCGGCATGGGCGACAGCAGCCGCGAGCAGTACAGCTGCGACGGCGGCTAAGACCGGACGGAACGGATCGAGGGTGATGGTTGAGTGTGGCACCGATCACTGATAACCGCCAGTCCCGGTAGCCCTAGCCGGCTAAGCTGATGAACCCCAGCACTAAAGGGGCCACCTTCTCCGGTTGGTCGAGCTGCAGGAAATGTCCGGCATGGTTGCTATATAACGGAATTCGCGCTTCCGCTTGTAGCTCTTTCGCCGCGACGCCGGTATTGGCCACGACGGGCGGTCATTGGCTTAGGTGTCGAGCTATCTGCCGCGCTCGGCCAGCGTTAGGGGCACGTCGTAATAGTGTGTTTTGTCGGTTTGCTGCCAACCCCGCACCAACACCTACCACCGCCCCGAAAAGCTGTTACAGGATGATGAATTCCCTTAGCTGGCCGAGCCGGTGAAATCCAGCACCAAGTCGGCGACTCTTTCCGGCTGGTCAAGCTGTAGGAAGTGTCCGGCACCGTCGACGACGCTCACGTCGCTGTCGTCGGGAAGGGCGTCGGGTATCCAACGGGTGAAAGCCGATGTCATGCAACCGTCGTCGCGCCCGTGAAGGTACAAGCTCGGCAGCTTCGGCCGCGACGTCCAGTGCCGATGCAGGTCGCGGTACGGCGTCGGCGGGCGGGTGTTGCGGATCGTGGCGCGGTAGGGCCCGAGTGCGGCGTGCCAGCTCTCCGGTGTGCCGATCGCGGCGTCGACGTGGCGCAGGTCCGCCTTGGCGTCGTAACCCGGCGACCATCGCTTCCACAGCCGCGGCAACACCCAAGACGCCGAACGCTCTGGCAGCCAAGGCAATTGGAAGTACATGATGTACCAGCTGCGCAGCAACTGAGCAGGGATCTGCGCCAACAGCCGGCCGGTATCGGGAACCCGTCCCCGAAACGCCGCAGCCGGTGGCACCGACATGATCACGGCTTTCGCAAATGGCGTGTCCGGGAGGGCGGCCAGGCCGTTGGCGGCCATCGCACCCCAATCGTGGCCGATCACCACATCACGGTCGGTGCCGCCGGCCGCCGCACGCACCTGCAGCGCGTCGTGCATCAACGCGCCGATGTGATAGCTGCCGTCCGACGGGATCGACGACGGCGCATAGCCACGCATGAACGGCGCCACCACCCGCCAGCCGGACTCGGCGAGTCGCGGCGCGAAATTGCGCCAGCCGTAAGCGGTGTCGGGAAATCCATGGAGGCACAGCGCGATTGGCCCATCGGACGGCCCCCACGTCAAGGCCTTCAACTCCACGTTCGGAGCTTGAATATCGATCCAGCGGGGTTTGGACATCAGCTGATCCTTAGCGTGGGCGATTAGTACTGGTCGAAATCGGAGATCAGCCAACGCCCACCGATTTTGTCCAGCGTCACCCGAACATTGGACTCGATATCGGTTGGGGCGGCGTCCCCAATCCTGACGGTCTGATTGACGAATAGCAGCACCACCGCGTGAGTCGGGCTCACCGACTCCGGCGCCGCCGCGGGCACGCGAGCAGCCGCGACCACTCGCTGCTGCTTGGCGTTGGGAATGAGCTCCTGCTGTGTGCGCTGCGTGTACGTGTCGAGGAAACCACCGGTCAATCGACCGCGCGTGGCCGCCACGTCATGGTCAACCGTGTCATACCGGAACGTCAGCACTGCGTTGGTGGAATCCCTTGCTGTCGAGACTGATTCGCTGCGTGCAACGTCGATGTCGCGAATCGACGAGTCTTTCCACTTGAGCAGACCCGCGGCGATCGCCAGCAGCAACGCCAGGGCGGGCAGCAGACCGTAGACCAGAACGCGCGTCCAGTTGACCGACCTTCGCTGCGTCATGACACGAATGCGACGTCGGAGACCTTGGCGCCGTCGCCAACCTTCTGCACGGTGATCCGCATCCGCAAGAACCGCGGCTCCTGTTCGGCCTGCGCGGGATCGGCGGACTTCACCGTCACCGCGACCAGCACCCGACCCTGGTCGCCCGTCACCGATTCCAGCCCGGCATCGGTGACCTCACCCAGCGATCTCCACCGCGTCTGCTTGGCGCCGTCGATATAGGACTGCTTCCGTCGGGCGAAGCTGTCGGCGAACCGGCCGGTCGCCGAATCCAGGATTCGTTGCGCGTCAGCGTCGGCGTGCTGATAGTCGACCGTGCTGAGGTTGACCGCGACATCCGCGGCGGCATGCACGAAACGCTCGCGCTGGGCCTCCCGGTCCTGGGCCTGGTAAGTCCGGAAGCCGAGCCAGCCCACCAGCCCCGCCAACAACACTCCCGCGATCAGGCCGGCGATCAGCGCTACCCGCTCGACCTGGGCAGGGGGTTGGGTCCGCCGCAGGTATACGACGTCCATCGGCGCATCTTCGGGCATGTTTTCCAACGTACGTGGTCATGCCAGCGCTCAGACCGAAGCCACCGCTTTCTCAAGATCTGCGATGACGATTTTGCTCATGCCATACATCGCCTCGGTGGCAGCGGTGGCGCATGCCGGATCCGGATGGCTGACCAGATCGTAGAGCCGCCCTGGAATCACCTGCCAGCTCAGACCGAAGCGGTCCTTGCACCAGCCGCATTGCGATTCCTCGCCGCCATCGGTCAGCCGGCTCCAGTAGTAGTCGACCTCGTCCTGGTCCTTGCAGTCGATCGTGAAGGACACCGCCTCGCTGAACGAGAAATGCGGACCGCCATTGATCCCGATGAACCGGTTCCCGTCCAGCACGAAGGTGCCGGACAGGACCGACCCGGGTTCGCCGGGGCCGGCATCGGTGCTTCGGTTCAAGTCCGCGATGTGCGAGTTCGGGAATATCGAGGTGTAGAACGCCGCCGCCTCCTCCAGGTTGTGGTCGAACCACAGTGAGGGGGTGATCGAGGGCATGGTCGCCTCCTTGGTCGTTGGTTGTGGTCAGCAGAGTCCACCTGGATAGACCCTCGGGGCGCTGAAAAATCACCGCTGTAACGTCAGGCGGGTAATGCCTGGCAACGTTGCCATGCATCCGGCCGAGGAGCTGCCAGTGACTGCCGTGCGCAACACTCCACATACTGTCGAGTTTTCCGGTGTTCAGGGGCTCACTCTGGTCGCCGACGAGTGGCTCGGTCGATCGGCGGGCGGCGCCGACGTGGCGGCCGGTCGGCCGACGATCCTCATGCTGCACGGCGGCGGTCAGAATCGGTTCTCCTGGAAGAACACCGGCCAGATCTTGGCCGACGAAGGATTCCACGTGGTCGCGCTGGACAGCCGCGGCCATGGTGACAGCGACCGGGCGCCGGACGCCGACTACGACATCGAGACGCTGACCGCCGACGTCATGCAGGTGCTCGACGCCATCGGCCGGCCGGTCATGCTGATCGGGGCAAGCATGGGCGGGCTCACCGGCATCCTCGTCGCGGACCGGGCCGGGCCGAAGCGGGTCACCCGGCTGGTGCTGGTCGACGTCGTCCCGCGGTTTGAGAAGAACGGCAGCGCCCGCATCCGCGACTTCATGTTCAGCGGGTTGCACGGCTTCGCCTCGCTGGATGAGGCCGCCGACGCCGTCGCCGCATATCTGCCGCACCGGACCAAGCCGCGCAGCCCCGAGGGACTGAAGAAGAACCTGCGCCTGC
>Ga0302325_10027823_pt1 | contig 11711 bp, 7 predicted proteins | sample Palsa_T0_2_FD_201948 | JGI IMG/M metagenome (GOLD analysis project Ga0302325, IMG submission 201948) | Peat permafrost microbial communities from Stordalen Mire near Abisko, Sweden - Palsa_T0_2 | ecosystem: Environmental > Terrestrial > Soil > Palsa > Peat permafrost | place: Sweden: Abisko... | reverse complement strand
TCTGTCTCGGACCCGCAGACACCGGCCGGCAGCGCCCCAATCACACGGGTAAACTTTGCGCGAATGCCGAGCTCTCTCAGTGTCGTTGCGAGCAGCGCTGGATCGGTCGTGATGGGGTGACCGACGTTGGACGGGCACCCGATCAGAATCTTCAATTCGCCTGCGTTGCGCCGGCGCTCCCGATAGGAATCGGGCAGGTCAACCCTGCCGGGGATAGTCGTAAGGCGTGACGCCAGTTCCGGGAACGCGGTTTCCAGCGGTCTCTGAACGGATGGATGGGTCGCAACTATGGCGTTAAAAAAGGAACCGAGGCGTAGCACGTAATCTAAATAAGGTGCGTCCGCGGCGTGAATGAGGCCTACCGCGAAGACCTCATCCGGAAGCCGAGGAAGGATGCATGAGTGTCTCCAGTCAAAGTTCGGCAGGTATACACAGGGCGCGTGCCGCAGGAGATAGCCCTGCATGGCACCCCAGCGTCCTCCCCATGTGTCGGACCCCGTAACGGAAAGTTCTTCAACCGGTATGTCAGTTGGCCGCGGCAACCGAGGGTCGCTCACATTCACCAGCGGAGTGTTCTCCTCAGTAAGCACGAGTTTGGCCGGGATGTGTTCCTTAAGCAACCCGCGAACCAGATCTTCCGAAAAAGCACTGACGCCATTGCGTCCAAGGAACGGTATGGTGACGAGTGCCGTGAGTTCCCGGGCCGGAACGTGAATGGCACGCAACTTCGCGTGCGATATACGCCTGCGCTGCCGGTGAAATTCTTCCGCTTCCTGCCCGGAAGGGAACGAGCCGATGTGAGGTTCGTGGTGGGTCAGGGGCACGGGGAAAATGCTGACGCCGCCAACCATTGCGGGAGGCGGTGAGAGCATGCCGCGCGGGCGCACGAAGTTCTTAATGGCGTCTGTTTGGAAGATTTCAATATAGGACTTTACCATTGCATCGAGAGTGTAAACTCCCGCGGCAACTGTGTTGTAAGCCGCTTCGGCCATCTTGATCCCGCGCGGGCCGGCGCTCCAGAAATCCAGCAGGCAGCGGGCGAACGCGGCAGGATCTCCGCAAGGCGCGAGATAGCCGTTTACGCCAACCTGGATCACGTCCGAAATGCCGCTGCTCATGCGCGATACGACCGGCACGCAGGCGTGCGCCATCGCCTCGAGGAGCGCGTTCGGCATACCCTCGAACTCCGATGGCAGCAGATAACCGTGGTGTTCTTCGAGAAGCTGTCCCAGTACATCGTGGCCGATGACGCCCGCAAAGCGGATAGCGCCACGGTCCACCAGCGGCTGCGCGGCGGCGCGCAGAAGCTCTTCGTCGGGGCCGGCTCCGGCAATCGTCAACTCGAGGGGAATCCCCAGATCAAGCGCGGCGGCCACGATGCGCGGCAAGTCGAGGATACGCTTCTGGTGTTGCTTCAGGATTCCGTGATAGATGAAGCGAAGTTTCCCAGGCCTGTCGGCTGAGCGCCGCGGCAGGACGGCGGGAACCTTTACACCGATCGGAATCACCGCGGCGCGACTGGCGATCTCCGGGCAAATTTCGAGACACCGGGCCAGCACGGTGTTGCTCACGGCGACCATCCCGTTCATATAGGGCGCGAGCCGCTGTATATGGTCGTAGTGAAGCGGATCGTCGCTGTGGGCAATGCCTACCACCAGAATGTTATCGGGTAGCAAGGGAGTGACACAGGAGTGGTGCCAGTCGCAGTTTGGAAGGTAGATGCAAGGCGCGTTTTCTTCCAGAAAGCGGATCAGTGCTCCCCAGTGTGCGCCCCAGCTCTCCCACCGCCTCACGGGCAGAGTCACGAATGGAATGTCAGGTGGTTTGGGTAGCCTCGATGCCTCCATGGAGACAAGATCGGTGTCTTCCTCGGTGAGCAGAATGAAGGCGCGAATGCCCGCTGCTTTCAGACCGCGCACGAGATTCGCGGAGAAGACGTTAACTCCATTCACGCTCCAGTGAGTCGCGGCCACGATTACCGTCGGAAAGGCGCCCGGCCTCGAATTCTTCGAGAACAGTTCGGCACCCCGCTGCAGGATATTCCACAACATTTCAGACCCGATGCTTTCCCAGCCGGGCGGAGCGCTCAACGCAATTTGAATAGGCTTCCGCTGACCGCTGCGCCACATAGGAATCGGTATATCGATCTTCGACCGTCAATCGCGCGCAATCTCCGAACTGCCGCCGAAGCGATTCGTCGTCGATGAGCGTCTTCAGGTGAGCCGCGAAACTTTCCGGCTGACCCGTCGCGGCCAGAAAACCGCTATAGCCGTGGCGGACCAGTTCCGGAAGTCCCCCCTGAGCTGAAGCCACGATTGCCTTGCCCGCGGCCATTGCCTCCAGACACGAATAGGGGCAGTTCTCCCACAGGCTGGGCAGCATCACGATATCCGCGACACGGATGAACGATCGCAGTTCGTCCAGAGGAAGCTTGCCCACGTAATGAAGGGATCCGTGCGCTTCCAGGCCCGATACTTCGGCGAGAAGCTGCTTCATGTGGCCGAACAGGTCTTCACCCGCAAATATGAAAGCAGCGTCATGTGTGCGCAGAACCGAACGGGCGATGGCTGCAAAAAGGTGGCTGCCTTTGCGATGTTCCATCCGACCGGTGAACAGAACCTTTACCTTGTTCTTAGGAAGCCCGTACTTTGCCGCCACATCTACGATCGGCGCAGTATCGAATAATTCCAGATCGAGTCCGTTAGGAATGACGTGAATCGGTGTTGTTACTCCGAGCTTCGACTTTGCTTCATCGGCGACAAACTGAGAACAGGCGGTCAGCGCAGAAGCTTTCCGGATCGCCCGATCCTCCAGCGCCGAGCATATCGCGATATCCGCTCCCGGAACGCCGTAAAACGGCATGATCAGGCGTGAAGGCGAGTGGAACCGCACAATCGTAGGAATCGGCAGCCTTCCGTTGATGCGCCAGCCTTCTGCTCCGCACTCGGGCATTTCGGCGACGTCGAATTTATGCTGGGCAAGCAGCGGGGCAAGCGCGCCGTACATACTCCAGCCATTTTCCAGGCGCTGCTGCGTCCAGTGCCAACCGCGACGGCCGAAGAACTCGAAGAACCGCATGATCCGGCCGTCGGCTCGAAATCGATGCACGAACACTCCGTCCGGTTCGTTCCGTGAGGTTTGGGTCAGTCGGGCGCCGCGGCTCAGGCCCGCGATGACATGCACTTCATGACCCAGCCGGACGAGGGCCCGCGCATGATACCAGGTGTAAGTTCCAATCCCGCCAAATCCTGTTTCGGCGGGATACTCGAACGACAGAAGGGCAATTTTCACCGCGGTCTCAGCTTGGGAGCTTTCTGCGCAAGCGCGGCTCGCACATGCGCGTGAAAAACGTCTTCTGTGTGGCTGCTGTCGAACTGCCGATGAACTCGAAGGATGGCATCCTGCGACATTCGGCGGCTCAGGTCATGGTCCTGTATCAGGCGCAAAATCGCGCCGGCGAGGGCTTCGGCGTCGCGCTGCGGCACGATCAGGCCTTCGCGTTCGTGATCGACCACCTCAAGGATGGAACCCGCGTCGGTAGTCACGATTGCGCAGCCTGCGGCCATAGCCTCCAGTAATGCCGTGGGAATGCCATCTTTGTCCCCGTTGGGTAACTCGATGGAAGGCGAAACAAATATATCCGCGCCAGCCAGGTATTCCCGGACTTCTGCGCTGTTCCTTCGACCTTCGAGGGAGATGACTGTCTCGAGGCGATGGGCCGCAATCCGCTGCAGTAATGTCTGAAAATATGCCCGCCCCTCGGCGTCGTTGTCCGGCTCGCCGACGATTTGAGCGAAAAACTGAAGCCCGCTATCCCGCAGGAGCCGCGCGGCGTCCACCAGGTAGGTGAGGCCTTTTTTGGGATGAATACGGCAGACGGCTACAAAACGGACAGGCCTGCCGGGACCAATCGGTGGCCGCCGGGCTGCCTTAAACTGTCGAACGTCGATTGCGTTTGGCTTTGTGATGGCCTGAGGAAGAGTCCGGCCGGCTATGGTCTCCAGTTCCTCCTTAATTCGCGCCGATGTAGCAACTGCGACGGCGCAGGTTCGCAGGTGCAAGGGTACGAGTTTGAGCGAGTAGTCATCGAGAACGTGATCCGCATAGCAACTGACTCCGCGTGGAATTCCTAACAGATGAGATGCGACCAATGCGAAGAGCGTACGCTCATAGAAGAAGTAAGAGTGCAGGTATTCGGCCTTCCAGCACTCAGCCGCTCGAGCGAACGAGAACGCCTGCCGAAAATGCCGGTGCGCTCCTATCTGGTCCGGTGTCAGACCCGACGATTCGGCGATGAGCCGGACCAGTTCGGCCACCCGCTCCGGCATTCTTCTTACATAACTCCGCATGTCGCGCGCCGCGATGCCGTCGCTCAGAATCACCCTGCGCCGGAGTCTCCATATCTGCAGTGCGGCTCCGGACGGCTTCTCCTTCGACGCCAGTTCCGAATAGACGAACCTCACATTAAAGCCGCCTCGTGCGAGTTCCGCGACCTCGCGGTAGACAAAAGTCTGGGAGTAGATTGGGAAGCTGAAGCAGGCAGTTGTCATGACCCGGATTCTGGCGGCGCCCGGCCGCCATCCATTCAAAGCGGCCTCCCACCGCAGCCGCGACATATGAACAAGATGAGCAATCGAAAGCACGCCTTCGCGGGCAAGATTCCGGAACGCAACCAATCCCTTCACTGCTTCCTTCGACTGACGTCGGCAGCTACCAGATCCGCTACCAGCGCATAACCCTGGTTAGTCAAATGCCCGTCGGGCTCGAAAAGCACCTTTGTATGAGTAATCTGGAGATGCTGCGAAAATGTTGGTTCAATGTCAATCAGGCCTGCATTTTTTTCACTCGCTACTTGCCGGATAACTTTGTTCACACGGTCAGATTCCGCGAGCGGGTAAGATACGAACACAGCTTCGGCGCCGGTGGCCCGGACCATGTCCGCCATGAGACGTAAGTTCCTTGCCAGGACCGTTTCGATATCGCCGGAAGCGTGTTTAAGCTCATTCACGGCATTGCGAACTGCCTGTCGAACGTCAAAGGAAGCGTTCAGGTTGTCGAGAGACAAGTTCAAAAGCTCCTGATTGTAAACACCGAGACCCGGATCGAGCTGGCTCCTCAAGGCGAATTCGTCGCCGTTAGTTTCATACGCTTCAATCAGGCTCTCAAGCGACTTCGGTGGGTTGTTATCAAGAAAAATTCGAGCACGCATATTCAGGATGGCGGCGCGCGCGCTGCTCCTGCCCGCCAGCGAAAGCGCTTTATCGATGGCGGCCACGGCGGAACCGAAGTCGCGGTTTCGATAGCTTTCCCATGCGATGGCTTTTTCGATCGCCGCGTTTGAGGCATAGCGCGGAGCGAATGTTCGGGCTGCCGCGAGCGCTAGCGCTCCCTCGTCGATGAATTCCGCCGTGTCGATATAGGTTTCGACCATAGGCTCAGGGTCTCCGGCAGCATCCATTTCCGAGCGCATTTGGGCGAGTTCGGCGGTGGCCTGGCCACATTTTCCGATGCGCGCACATAGCCGGCTGAGATTGGACCGGAGGAAAAAACGTGCGGCCGGCTGCGCATTGTTCAGCGCGAGTCGAAGCTTTTCTTCCCGCTCCGTTTGCTTATCCAGATCGAAAGCCGATGCGCTCGATGGAGGCGCGTTGACGGACCGGTGCTGCGCGCTGCGAGCGGCTTCGGCTTCAAGTAGCCGGGCTTCTCCGTCCTCGAGCGGCTCCAGCAGCAGACCCTCCGGAAAGATCCCGCCCTTAATAAACAGGCCTTGTCCGCGCCGTTCCCATTGGTAATGCGCAGGCGGGCCGGCAACTCCGTTTGCCGGGATCAGGTCGAGCTGGTCCCCATGTGTTTCCCAACGAAACTTCACGTCACCGAACGTGACCAGCCCGTCGTCCCTAATTCGAATTACCTGCCCCTGATACAGCCATGCACCTATGGGAGAAGGACCGAAGAGGCGATGCCCTCGCGATATTTGAACACGTAACCAGTCGGAGGCGGGTACAGAGACTTTGGCGGAAGTCACTTTCACCCATTTCGCAAAGTCCCGAAACGCCACGGCAGTACGCCAAACCATCGGAAAACTGTAAGACACGGACTTTGTAATGCTCCCCGGAGCAGGGTTGGGCCGGGTTAGAAAGTCTCTGGCGCCAACCAGGATGTAGACCTTGGCTGGACGGTAATGAAGCAGGTAATCGGGCAGCGTAAGCACGGCGTCGCGCGAGTCATGGTCCGGCCAGCCGGCGTTTACGACTTGCCAGGATTCATCTGTTCTTCGCAGGAGCTTCCCAAGTATCGATGGGTACGAGAATTCCGATGCCGTCGCACCGGTTCCAAATGTGTAAGAGTCACCGATGCAAAGCACTAGATGCTGTGGCCTTGGCCGGTCCGAATACCACATCGCCAAGGCCGCAACCTGCAAGATCAACTCGAAGCCGGCGACGCCGATCAAAGCGCAAATCGCCGGCCTCCGAACGCGGGTGAGCGCGGACCTGATTCTCCGAAATATCGCAGCGATTGAAAGCCGATGCAGGAACGCGAGTGCTTGCTTGTGCCACGCTACCAGGTGAGCGGATTTGTTGGATTTCTTCCGGGCGGCTGGGTCAGGGAGTAGCGGGGATAAGGGCGCTGTAGGTAAAACCGCGGGGGGAACGTCCGGACTCTCCGGTAATACCTTGGCCGTGGCATCGTTGAGGACAACCCTTTTGGTAGAAGAAACCCGAAGCTTTGCCAGTTTGAATTGGCGGCACGCACAAGAGCGGCAGCGGTAAGGGATCAGAAACGGCGAAGCAAGCTTCTCGACAAAGCCGTTCAATTTGGATGGGCGGAAGTCGCTGGAGCCACAAGCGGCGCAGACGTCCAGGCAAAGTTCGAACATAAACTAGACCGAGCATAATTGCAGTTACAAGGCCCTTTCAGGCTTGCGGGAATAAAATGGTCTTCAGATCGAACGCACACTCCCTGTTCAATCGATGCCTCAATGACAGGCGATGAGGCGGCTGCACTGGCGGCGATCCTCTGAAGCCGATTGTTTGCAGTTCGCATTCGACGTGTAGCAATTTGTTCACGCTTCGCCAGCCCAAAACAGCGCGCCGGCTTCAAAGCTGTTAATGCGGAAGACTTGCCTGGACGTATTTCGGCCTTTGGTTAATCGAGTGCTGTTAGGCTGCGGAAAGACGCGCAGGCTGTAAGGGATGGCTAGGGCTTCGTTGAATCAAAGTCGCGGGTGTACGCAGTTGCCAAGTGGCGCTGACGCTAAATCGATTCCGCAAGTATCGGTCATCATTCCGTCTTACCAGAGTGCCGGGCATATTCGGAAATGCCTGAGGTCGCTGGAAGAACAAAAGACACGAGTCGTTTATGAAGTTGTACTCGTGGATTCTTCGTCCGACGGGACCCACAGTATCGTTTCTGTCGAATTTCCCTGGGTGCGAATGACGCACTTCCCGGACAGGAAGACAACCGGCGAGGGGAGGAACCTGGGAATCGCATTGGCCCGTGGCAGATTCATCCTGTTCACCGACACGGATTGCGTTGCGTCTCCCGAGTGGGTAGAACGTATGTACGATGCTTTCGACCGGTATTCCGCGCTTGGGGTAGGCGGGCCCATGGCGAACGGTACTCCATGGAGTCCGACCGGCACGGCGGGTTTTTATTTGGAGTTCTTCCGATTTCAAGGCGCTGGCGGCGAACCGTTTCCAGTCCATTTCCTCGTGGGAGGAAACAGCGGTTTCCGACGCGAAATCTTTCGAGACGCTAGTTACTCCGATGACTCGTTGGGAGAGGATATGCTTTTCAGCTGGCGAGCGTCGCTGAAAGGAACGATCATGTTCGTTCCAAAAGCTGAGATTCTCCATTCAAACCGAACCAGCATCGGGGTCTTTCTCGCTTATCAGCGAAAGATAGGCCGCGCGGCCGTGAAGTATCGTTCCGCGGTTTCTCCGGAGGTCATCCGGATTTTCCGTATGGTCCCAATAGCTTCGCTGTTGCTGCCTTTCGTAATCATCCCCTGGATCGCTGCAGTTACGCTGGTCCGCGCCGGTTTGCGCGATCTCATTTCGTTTCTGCTCTTATTGCCACTCTGTTTCGCAGGAAGTTTCGCTTGGGCGTGGGGCTTTCGCGAGGCGCTGAATCGAGGCGAAAGAGAACCGGCGTAACTCGCCTTATGGACATCTCAGTCATCGTGCCCGTCTACAACTCGGACGCGTTCCTGGGACGGTGCTGCGAGGCGCTGATCAGCCAGGATTATCCTCGCGCTCGTTACGAGGTCCTGGTGGTCGATAACGGCAGCATCGACGACTCTGCTCGAATTGTTCTTGGTTTTGACGGTATTCGGTCGCTACAGGAGCCGGAAAAAGGGTCCTACGCCGCGCGCAACCACGGTCTGAGGCATGCCACAGGAAAGATCATCGCGTTCACCGATGCGGATTGCGCGCCACGTGCGGACTGGCTGTCCCGGATAGCTTCGGCGATGGACCTCGACCGGGTGCAGGTCGCGCTGGGCAACCGGCAATATGCTTTGGGAGAGGGCTTGATGGGGATGCTCGCCTCTTACGAATCCCGGGTGGCAGCCTGCACGTTTGCGGGATCACGGCCGGAAAGATACTACGCCTATACCAACAACATGGCGATTCGAAAGACGGTTTTCGATCGGATCGGCAACTTCGACCTCGTGCAACGTGGTGGCGATAATCTCCTCCTGCAGCGGGCGCTCGCGACTCTGGGCGGCTGCGAGATTGTCCACTATGATTCCGAAATGTCGGTGCGGCACCTTGAAATGGTCGGCGCGTCCGACTATCTGGAGAAGAAAAAGATTTACGGGCGCGTGAGAGCCTGTTTTCGGGATCGTGAAATGCCCGAACCACTGCCTCTGTTGACGCGGCTTGACATGGCAAGAAAGACTCTGAGGGGTCACTCGCCTTCCGACGCTGTGCGATTCTGTTTTGTTCTGGCTGCCGGCATGGTTCTATTTGAGTGGGCCGCCGCCGGCCATCTGATCAGCCGTGCCCGCGGGAGATTCCAGTGAACGTCGTTCTGGCGACGCCGACATGGAGCCTGAACGGTCCCAATGTGTTTTCGGCAAACCTCGCCCGAAGTCTCAACCTACGAGGGTTATCGGCCCATATTCTGCTGACCCGGCCCGACTGGGTCGATTTCAAGGCTCTACCCCGGTCCGGTGACATTCCTGTTCGCGAACTGCCGGGGAGCCGCCGCTTTCTTTCCGCTTCTCGGCGCTGGGAGGCGATGCGTCACTACCTGGAAGCCCGCGCACCCTGCGTTTATTTTCCGAATCACGATTTTAGCCACTCCTGCATTAGTCCGGCGCTTTCGTCCAGAGTCGCCATTTGCGGTATCGTTCATTCCGACGATCCGCAGCATTACGAACATGCCGGGCGTCTCGGCCGATACTGGAACTCGGTGGTTGCGGTCAGCGCGACGATCGGAGACCGGATTGAGCGGCAGTTTCCGTCGCTTGCTCCGCGGCTTTCGGTGATACCCTATGGCGTTCCGCTGCCCAAATCGCCTTGTGTGCGTCCCCCGGTCCGCCGGGCACTGCGGGCCATATATGCAGGGCGCCTCGATGAGCCGCAGAAGCGGGTTCTCGATTTGCCACTCATCATGCGGGCCGCGGCCGAACTGGGTATCCATGTCGAACTGACTGTCGCGGGCGGCGGACCGGAGGAAGAAGTGCTGCGAAGGGCTTTCCGTGATGCCGGCCAGTCCGCAGGGGTTCGATTTGTTGGAATAGTGGACGCGGACCGCATGGGAGAGGTTTACGCGGAACATGACGTCTTCTTACTGACATCCGCGTTCGAGGGGTTGCCCTTGGGACTGATTGAAGCGATGGGACGCGGCTGTGTCCCGCTCGTGACAGATTTGCGCAGCGGAATTCCCGAAGTAATTCAGCATGGCCTTAACGGATTTGTCTGCAAGGTGGGCGATGCCGCAGGGTACGCTCGACACCTGTGTACCCTGCACGGTGCGCCCGCATTGCGTGTGGAAATGGCGTTGCGAGCCTGGGAGACGGTGGAGGCGCGTTTCCGTCTGGAGACAATGACAGACCGCTACGTTAGTCTCTGCGAACGGCTGCTCTCCGAAGGATTTGTGCGGCCGGCCGGAAGGAGCAAACCTTCGCCCTCCGCGCCGCGGACAGAACTTCTACCCGGTCCCGTTCAGATGCTTGGGTACTACTCACATAAGCTGTCCCGGTTACTGGGGCGCTGAGTGAGGGTCGCAATTTTCGTAACCGGGTTTCCTATACCGTCTGAGACTTTCATACGGGACCAAATCGCGGGAATGGCGGCGCGCGGGTGCGACATTACGATCTTTGCCGAGCATGACGTCGTGCCCTACGGGACAGAGGCCGGAGCGTCAGCATTGGCCCGGCGTACGCAGGTGTTGGCTCTTCCCCAAACCTGCGTGGCTCGGCTTCGGGGAGCCATTCAGATCTTGGCGTCTCAATGGCCAAAGCTGCCGTGGAAGTCTTTGAACGCAGTGCGCTATGGACGAAGGGCCGCCTCACTCCGCCTGTTCTTTGAGGCGACAGCATGCGTAAACCACCCGCCGTTCGACGTCGTACACTGTCACTTCGGACCCAACGGTATCAGAGCGGCGGCGCTGCGGGAGATCGGAGCGATCCGGACTCGTGTGCTGCTTACTTCGTTCTACGGGTATGATGTTTCCGAGTTCATTCGACGTCGAAATCCATACTCACGCCTATTCCGACAGTGTGAATGGTTTCTGCCTCTGAGCGAGGCGATGCGCGAACGGCTTATCTCAATCGGCTGCCCGAAAGAACGAATCCTGATTCACCGCCTGGGAGTGACTCCGTCCACTTTCCCCGGCAGAGCACGGTGCGGCGGCGGTCCTGTTCAGATTGTTTCCATCGCGCGGCTGGTCGAGAAGAAGGGTCTCGAATATGGGATCCGGGCGGTTGCGCATGTTGTCAAAGCAAGGGGCGCTGCTCTGCGATACAGCATTGTGGGAGAAGGGCCCCTCAGGCTTAGGCTGGAAGAACTGATCAGTAGCTTGGGCTTGCAGGGCGTGGTGAGGCTGGCGGGATGGCACGACCGAACGGCAGTCCGGCAGGATATTGCGGAGTCGGATATATTGCTTGCTCCCAGCGTGACATCCCATACGGGGGACGAGGAGGGTACTCCGACCGCGATCCTGGAGGCGATGGGGTCTGGACTGCCGGTTGTTGCCACTTTTCATGGCGGGATCCCGGAGTTGGTGGCCGATGGCGTGTCGGGTATCCTGGTTCGGGAGCGCGACACCGATGCAACGTCGAGTGCGCTCATCCGGCTCATCGACGATGCCGGACTGCGGCGGTCGATGGGTTTAGCGGGCCGTGAATTCGTGTCGAGGCTGCATGATATTGAGAGGTTAAACGACCGGCTGCTGGAAATTTATCGGGAAGCGGGCCGGCAGTGGATTCCAAGATCGATGTCTCGCAGGACGCGCTCGAACAGCATTGAGTAACTGGCGGTAAAGACTTCAACGGTCTCAAAGGCGCTCGAGGAAGCGAAAGCCCTGAGAGAAACGGAGCGTAGCAGTACCGGGTTTGACTGCAGAGCGCACAACCGCGCGGCAAAGCCCTGTGCGTCGCCGTCCGGAAGCACATAGCCGCTGTCGCGATCCTTGACCAATTCCGCCAAGGTACCGTCGCCCCGCGCGACAACGGGAACGCAACCTCGTCCCATGGCTTCCAG
>Ga0302325_10027822_pt1 | contig 11711 bp, 9 predicted proteins | sample Palsa_T0_2_FD_201948 | JGI IMG/M metagenome (GOLD analysis project Ga0302325, IMG submission 201948) | Peat permafrost microbial communities from Stordalen Mire near Abisko, Sweden - Palsa_T0_2 | ecosystem: Environmental > Terrestrial > Soil > Palsa > Peat permafrost | place: Sweden: Abisko... | reverse complement strand
CTTCTCAAACGCCAGACGGTACAGCCGCGCCACGTCGGAAACATGCGCCGCCGGCCAGCGATTGCCGCCATCGCCGATGTAGGCCGACACTCGCTTCTCCCGCGCCACGGCGTGGACGTATGGGATCAGGCCCTGCTTACGGGTGTCGTGAACCTGCGGCAACCGCACCACGGAGGTGTTCACACCGCGCGCCGTCAACTCCTTCACCGCCGCTTCCGAAGCCGCACGCGGGTTCCACGAAGCGGTCGTGCCATCCTCCGTCGATGGCTTGCCGTCCACATTGGCCGCGATCGCCGTACCAGAGGTCATGACGAACGGCCGGTTTGAGCCCAGCAGCACCTCGCCGATCGCCTCGATCGCCTTACGGTCGTTATCACAGTTCGTCTGGAACTGCGAGAAGTCGTGGTTGAAGGCCAGATGGATGACGCCGTCCGACTTGTGCGCTCCGTCGCGCAGACTGTCGAGGTCCTCGATGTTGCCATACTTCACCTCCGCCCCTGCTGCTCGCAGAGTTTCGGCGCCGGCCTCTGATCGTGTCAGCCCCAGCACCTGATGCCCTGCCTGAATTAACTTCGGGACAAGCGCCGAACCGATGAATCCCGGTGCCCCGGTCACAAAAATACGCATGATCATGTCTCCTTAGGTCTCACGAATACACGGCCGATCTGCGCCGTTGATCACTAGATGGCTCTGGGCCTGCGGACGATCTATACTGAAAGTCCGTATGATCGGTCCAATCGTCCTGCCGCTAAAGAACCCCGAAACTCAGAAATCCGAGACTCAAGGATTAGGGACGCCGCCCTGGCAACCAGATCTGGGATCGAGTCAGCGTATGGACCCGCTCTCCGAGGTTCTTGCGCTGATGAAGCCGCAGGTTTACGTCTCCGGCGGTTTTGCGGTGCTGGGCGACATGGCCATCCACTTTCCCAAACATCAGGGAATCAAGTGCTACGCCATGCTTGCCGGGCAGTGCTGGTTAGTCGTCGAAGGCGTGCCCGAGCCGGTGCTGCTCCACGCCGGGGACTGCTTTCTGCTTCCACGTGGATTTCCGTTCCAGCTCACGACCGACCTCTCGCTTGAGCCGGTTCACTATACCGTCGCCCTCTCGCAGCTTGGCATGAGGAACGAAGCCCCGGGAGCCAGCGAAGGCGCGCGGTATATGGCAGGAGGCCACTTCGCCCTGACCGGCGGCCACTCCGAGATGCTCCTGCACTCGCTGCCGCCCATCGTCCACATCCGCCGCGAGTCGGACAAGGCCGCCATGCGCTGGTCGCTCGAGCGCATGCGCGAGGAGCTCCGCAACCCACAACCCGGCGGTTCATTGATTGCGCAGCAACTCGCCTACACGATGCTCATCCAGGCGCTGCGCCTGCACTTGACGGACGCCGCCAGCGCTGGCCGCGGCTGGCTTTCTGCCCTGTCTGACAAGCACATGAGCATCGCCATCGCCAGCATGCACAGTGATCCGGGATATCCGTGGACGCTGCAGTCTCTGGCCGAACGCGTCGGCATGTCGCGCTCGGTTTTCGCCCTGCATTTCCGCGAGACCGTCGGCGCCACGCCCATGGAGTACCTCACCCGCTGGCGCATGCTTCTGGCTGCCGACCGCCTGAAGAACTCGCCGGACGGCCTCTCCGCCATCGCGCAATCGCTCGGCTACGAGTCCGAGAGCGCTTTCGGTAAAGCCTTCCGCCGCATCATGGGCTGTTCTCCGAGGCAATACACCAGGTCTGGGCCGCCGTGCGCCATTCCCGTGAGGCAAGGCGCTGAAGATCACGAGCAAGAACTTGTTGTAACCGGGTAGAACGTTGATGGATACACGAAACTCTTCTGTCAGACTTACCCGCCGCCGGCTGCTGACGGGTTCTGCGCGCGTCGCGGCCGCCACGGCGGCTTCTTCCCTTATGCCCCCGAACGTACAGCGGTTGTTGGCTCAAGGTCCTTCAAGAAACAGCTCTTTGCGCGAGATCAAACATGTGGTGCTGCTAATGCAGGAAAACCGCTCCTTCGACCACTACTTTGGAACACTCGCCGGGGTTCGCGGGTTTGGGGACCCGGCAGCCCTGACATTGGCCGGCGGCAAGTCTGTTTTCTACCAGCCGGATACCGCAAATCCGAGCGGGCATCTGCTTCCGTTTCATCTGGACACGCGCAAGAGCAGTGCGCAAAAGATTCCATCAACTAGCCATGCCTGGGCGGTACAACACGAAGCGTGGAACAACGGCAAGATGGACCAATGGTTGCCGGCCCATCGCAAAGCGGACGGAACGCATGGTCCCTACTGCATGGGGTACTACACTCGTGAAGACATTCCGTTCCAGTTCGCCCTGGCCGAGGCATTCACGATCTGTGACACATACCATAGTTCGGTATTGGGTCCGACCTGGCCCAACCGCATGTACTGGATGACGGGCACGATTGATCCCGAGGGACACTTCGGCGGACCGATCCTCAACAATACCGCGCCCGAAGGCGGATACACCTGGACCACCTACGCTGAAAGGCTGGAGCGAGCCGGAATCAGCTGGAAGGTCTATCAGCAAAAAGACAACTACGGTTGCAATCTGCTGGAGACTTTCAGGATGTTTCGGGATGCGCGAAAAGGATCCCCTCTGCACTCCAAAGGCATGGAACGCGGCGCGGAAGGTCAATTCGAGCACGACGCCAAAAACGATCAACTACCTGCCGTTTCCTGGATCATTCCCACCAGCTATCAATCGGAACATCCCGACTACATGCCGGCGGACGGCGCGGCATTTGTTGCCGGCAAGATCGATGCCATCGCGGCTAACCCGGATGTATGGGCAAAGACGGTCTTCATTCTCAACTACGATGAAAACGACGGCATCTTCGATCACGTGGCGCCCCCCGTTCCTGCTGCCGGCACACCTCACGAATTTGTCAACGGTCTCCCCATCGGCGGTGGGTTTCGCGTTCCCTGCATCCTCATTTCGCCCTGGACGACTGGAGGGTGGGTTTGCAGTCAGCCCTTCGATCACACCTCTGTGCTTCAATTTCTGGAACAATTTACCGGAGTCAGGGAGCCAAACATCAGCGAGTGGCGACGGAGCACGTTTGGCGATTTGACTTCCGCGTTCCGGTTCCGGCAGGCGAACCACAAGCTTCCACTCCTGCCGGACGTGCGTGGACCTTTGCTCCGGGCCAAATTGGAAGCCGCGAGCTTACCCAAACCTGTCCTTCCGGGCGCCTACCAGGTGCCTCCCGAACAGGAAACGGGCGCCCGCAAACGCGTTTAGGCCGTGGCCAATCTGGCGGGCAACCACTCGCTCCGCGGGTTATGCGGCGCTGTCCAACTGAAATCCGGGGTGAGCAACGCGGATAGCCTCCTGTCGTTTCAGATTGGACAAGAGTGGCCAGCACGAAATTCGCATGAGTGGCTATTGCCTTGGGAAGCTTTGTCACCGAAGGTTATTGCTGACTGGTACGACCTTAAGCGTTGGCCAGCGCAATGCGTACGTCCGCTAGCCCAGGAGCGCCGTTTGATCCCGCCACACATGCCCGATGCACCGCTTTCTCTTATCCTCCTCACAGCAGTTCCATCTCTGCACAACGCGGGTCACGCTGTCTCCTGGATCGCGGTATGGTTCTTGCGTGCGGCCATTCCGTGGGGCGTTTGGCTGCCCTACCTGTCTGGCGCAATCGTTTTGGCTTTGGGCCTCAATACAGGTCTTCGTCAGGAGTTCGCGCACGCGCGCGGTCTGGACAAGATCGTCACTCTCGGCCCAATTCTTTTAGCTGCTCCGGTGGCTGTGTTCGGTGCCGAACATTTCACCTTTGCGGCGATCGTCGCCGGAATGGTGCCCTCATGGATTCCTGGACACCTGTTCTGGGCCCTCTTTGTCGGTGCTTGCCTGATCGGTTCGGCGCTGAGCATCGCGGTCAGAAAGTACGCCGGACCGTCAGCTCTGCTGCTGGGGATCATGATTTGTCTTTTCGTTCTGCTCATTCACATTCCCGGAATCGCAGCCTCTCCCGGCAAGCGATTGTTGTGGGTCGTGGGCCTCAGAGACCTGGCTTTCGCCGGAGGAGCCTTTTCTGTTGCGGCTACCCAGGCCGAAGCGTGGAGTCCCGAGGTGAGGCAAAGGCTGGTAACGATTGCCCGGCTGTTCATAGCCGTGCCGGTCACGTTCCTGGGCGTCCAACAATTCTTGCATCCGGAGCTCGCGCCGGGGGTTCCCCTGGCCAAGCTAACGCCTCTTTGGCTGCCTGCGCACCTGCTCTGGGCCTTCCTTACGGGTGCCGTCTTCGTGGTTGCCGGCCTCTGTTTGATCGTCAACAAAGAAGCGCGTCTGGCGGCAACCTGGCTGGGGCTCATGGTCTTGTTGCTGGTAGTCGTCCTCTATGTTCCTATCGTTGTTACCAATCCTTCCGACATAGGAAACGGCCTGAATTACCTGGCAGACACCCTATTGCTGGGTGGGACCGTCCTGGCTCTGGCCGGGGCGGCCACGTGGGAATTCCTGGTGCGCGCGCACACCCCGGTGATCGTCGCCGCAATGTAGTTGTGGCCCAATCTCCATCCGTCAGGCTGAGTGAACCTTCACTGAAAGCTCGGTGCCGCCCTTGATGGGCAGAGTCATGGAGCGAAAGCCATTCGCCGGATCGCGCACCCAGGCAAGATAGTCTTCTTCGCCATTGTCGTTCATGACCAGGCCGCCGACGCGAATCTGCGGCGCCACAATCTTCATGACCTGTCTTGCCAGAGACGGACCTTCGCCGCCGGGCCAGCCATCGACAAGCATGAAATCGACGGGGCCGCCGAGATCGCGCAACGTCTCCCGCGCGTCGCCCTGGCGAATATTTACCAGGTCCGCCAAGCCTGCCGCCATCAGGTTTCGCCTGGCCACTGCGACCTTTTCGGGCACCAACTCGGAGCCAATCACGGTCCCCCCACCGTTGTCGCGTACGGCTGCTGCAAAATAAAGTGCAGACATTCCGACGGAAGTCGCGAACTCAGCAACCCGCTTAGCGCGCTGCGCGCGGCACAAGAGATAAATGAGCTCGCCCTGCTGCGGATGGATCGAGAAGCCGTAATCGGCATACGCATGAGGATCGTGGTCGTTGTCGCGGTTGTCACGCGGACCGCCGTTGGCAGGGCGTCGGCGGGTCTTTTCGAGACGCGCAATCACGGCATTGATTTGCGGATCGAGGATTGGACCTCGAATTTCGGGCATAGAAATCTCCTTGAAGCTAGTAATAGTAGGTTCACACGTTGCCGGTGATCTCGGCGGTAGCGCGTTTGAGAATCTCGGCAATGCGTCTGGACTCTTTTGGCGTGCAGTGATGTTTTTCATGCAGCGCCGCCTTCAACGCACGACGGGCTTCGAATACCTCACGGGATCCACGCTCACCAAAGTCGTCGTCGCGGGGTTCGTCTCCGTTGAAGACCCGGCGAAGATTGTCCATCTTGGAACCGATGCGCTCGAGCTCAGCCAACATGGTGTCAGCGGTGCCGCGATTCTCCTCGAGGTACTTCCGCCCTGATTCGGTAATTTGATAAAGCTTCCTCGTGCCTTCCGCCTCGACGGTGGTGTAGCCGATCTCCTCAAGGTAGGTCAGAGCGGGATAGATCATGCCCGGGCTTGGGATGTAAAAGCCTCCGGAACGCTCTTCCAGGGCCTTGATGAGTTCGTAGCCATGCCTTGGTTTTTCGGCCAGCAAAGCCAGGATGACGAGCTGCAGGTCAGCAGCGGCGAATTTGCGGCCGGAGCGAAAACCTGCGCCGCCACGGCCGAAGCCTCCGGTGAAACCTCCGGCAAAATGGCCGGAACCGTGGCCGCCATGGTGGCGTCCCATCCAGCGGTGTAAAGGGTGTGGGTGGTTGAAAGGGTGTGCATCTTCTTGCGATAAGTAGTCGTTAAACATGTTTTAAGATATATCACAAGATACGAAAGAAGAACAACATAATATTTCCCAATCCATCTGGAGAATGCAGATTCGATGCCGTTTCAGAACTCGTCGTAGGCGATGTTGCTGGCCGGTACGCCTAGATCAGCCAGCATTTTGAGGCAGGCCTTGATCATCAAGGGCGGACCGCAGAGGTAGAATTCGACGCTTCCAGGATTGGCGTGCCGGCTCAGATATTCCTCCAACACAACCTCATGGATGAAGCCGATAGGACCCGTCCACTTGTCTTCGGGTAGGGGCGCGGAAAGCGCCAGGCCGAAAGTGAAGTTACGGTGTCCCTGGGCGAGATCTTGAAAGTAGTCCTCATAAAAGACCTCCTGCCTGGAACGTGCGCCGTACCAGAAGCTGATCTTGCGCGCAGACTGCCCCGTTTCGAGAAGATGGGAGAGGTGAGCACGAAGCGGAGCCATGCCCGCGCCGCCGCCGATGTAGACCATCTCCCGTTGCGTCGGTTTGATATGGAAATCGCCAAAGGAACCAATGGCCGATACAAGATCACCTGGCTTGAGGTTGAAGACATAACTGGAGCCGACCCCTGGAGCACAGCCCTGGCCGGGAGGAGGTGTCGCAATGCGCACGTTGAAGCGTAACGTGCGCTCGGATTGCTGGTTGCTGGCAAGGGAGTAGTTGTTGCGGCGGCCAGCGTGAGGGTTGCGCGCCACCAGGTCGAAGACGTGCTGTTGCTCCCACACAGTCGCGAAAGGCTCGGGAATGTCGAAGTCGCGAAAACAAATTTCTTCGTAGGTGGGAATGTCGAGTTGCAGGTAGTCGCCCGGCGTGAAGCTGATTTGTTCAGCGGAGTCCAGTGGTTCGAGAACAAGCTCTTTGATGAAGGTAGCGACGTTGTGATTACTGACGACCCGTAGCTGATACGTTTTTTGCGGACGAGCCCCGGCTCCACCGGCACGGCTCAAATTGACAAAGATGCGGCCTTTACGCTCCTCGATCGGATAGGTGGCCAGGCCACGGCAGATGGGAGTACGTGCAGGCGATCCATCGATAAGGTTGAAACGCCCATTGTGCTTGGAGCACTCGATGAGATTTCCCTTCACCAGGCCGTTGGCAAGATGAACGTTGCCGTGGGTACACAAGCCATCGGTAGCGTAAAGTTGGCCGTCCGCGTTGCGATAGAGAGCGTAGGTTTTCTTGCCGTGATCGAAGCGGATCACATCCGCGAGCCCCAGAGCGGAGGTGACACAAGCCTCGATCCAGCCTTCGTCGTCCGGCCCAGCGGGGGACGCTTGGGGGCTTTCGGTTAACCGGGATCTTCTTTCGGGAAGTTGGCGTTTGATGTGGTAGCCGGGATCTTTTACCTGCTTGCGTATGGTTGGAATAATTTCCCGCCAGGCTGAATAAAGGCTTGGATAGGGTGTAGCGCAGTCGTCTTTCATCGCCGCATGCAACCTCGGCAGCGCGTGATAAGGCACCAGCGGGAACATGTGGTGCTCGACGTGGTAGTTCATGTTCCAGTACAGGTAGCGGTGGATCGGGTTCATGTAAACGGTCCGGCAGTTGAGACGGTGATCGAGAACATTCTCAGCCAGGCCTGCGTGCTGGGTAAGACCGTAGGTGACCACCAGCCAGGAGCCGAAGAGATTGGTTAGGCCGACCAGTAACAGGGGAAGGATGCTGCCGCTTGCGATGGAAAGGCCGATCACGATGACGTAGATGGCCACATAAATCCGCGCCTTGCGATAGACCTTGGGGAACTCTGACTCGGGAATGTAGGTCTTCTCTTCTGCAGTCATGCGGCCGAAGGAATGTTGAACGATGTGGCGGAAGTATTTCGGATACCCAACGAGATTGAAGAACGACATGACGAGGGCCCGCACATCCGGAGGGCGGGGCACAGCAATCTCCGGGTCACGACCGACAATAATGGTGTCGCTGTGGTGGCGGGTGTGGCTCCAGCGCCAGACGGTGGACTCACGCATGATCATGAACGAGGCTATTTCGTAGAGAGCGTTGTTCATCCAATCGGTTTTGAAGGCGGTACCGTGGCCGGTCTCGTGCCAGCGGGAATCGGAAGTCGATGCGTAGAGGACGCTATAGAGCAGGTATGGGATGGCGGCCCACCATTTGCCCCATAGGACCCAGGTCAGAAAACCGCTGCCGAAGATGAGAGCAAACCACAGGATCGTATCGCGGATGGCGGGTCCATCGCGTCGTTGCAGCAGGCTGCGCAGGGTCTCGCGGGGGATGGAGCATTGATACCATTCCGCTTCGGCAAGCCCCCTTTCGACGGCCAGTGTGGAATTGACTCCAATGAGACTGTAGTCGAGGCTGGCCGGAGGCCGAAGGGGGGATTCAGCGCCGTGGCTGACGGTTGCGGCCATTCGTCCTCCTCCCGTTCACGACCTGGGGCCGACGGGCCCGATCCGGGTTCGACACTGTCTAAGTTACAGGGAAATCTGAACACCTGTCTTCGGGTCAGTGTCCCGGGGTGGTCGCTTTTTGGGGGGACGAAGGATTCGCCCGAGAGCCCGCACTCAGAATCAAAATCCGCGGGCCAGACTTAGGACCTGGGGTGGAGGGTGACGAGGATTTGGCAGCCCATGATCCGTTCGCGGCAAGCACAAAGGGCGGCCCGTGCGCCTCGTCGAGCGCCGAGGGCGGCGCGGCAGTCAGTTCAGGTTTTCCTGGGCCAGCAGGTTTTGAAACTCGGGGGTTGTGCGCAGGGTGGCAAAATCCTTGTCCTCGTTCAGACGCTTACGATCCTTGAAGCCTTCGTCCATTGCCTTGCGGAGGGAGACGAGCGCCTGCTCGTGTTGGCCCACCCGAGCATAGGTCGCGGCGACGAAGTAGTTCATCTCAATCCGTTGTTCGCGGGAGGCGCCCGCTTCCACCATGGAATTTTGTTTGGGAGCGAAGACCTGCTGATCGATGGAGAAAGCCTTGCGATAGGCTTTTACGCCCTGCTTGTATCTTGCCTCGGCAAAGTATGCCGTACCAAGATTGCAGTAGATGACCGCGCTTTCAGACGTGTGCTTCAAAGCCTTCTTGTACCAGTGTTCAGCCTGGCTGAAATCGTGTTGGCCGTAATAGACGGCGGCAAGGTTGTTGGAAGCGGGCGCAAATCGTGGATTGATTGCCAACGCCTGCTGGTAAGCCTTACGCGCCTCCTCAAGGGCGAACAGGTGGTGGTAGGCCATGCCTATATTGTTCCAAACGATGGCTGACTTTAAGTTGCTTTGCTGGTAGGCAGCGATGGCTGCCGCATATTCTCCCCGCGCCATCAGGATGTCGGCCTGCTTTTCGGCCGGGAGCTGCTCCATGGCCAGAGGTTTACGTGCCGGCGCGGGCTCCTGCGGAGCAGAGTTCCCCGCGGTCTGGGTTGATGCCACCTGAGGGACGCGTCCGTACAGAGGAACTGTTGCTGTGGTTAGAACTACAACCACAGTGCAGAGTCTTAGCCTGAAGCACGGAATACTGGGAATCTCACCCATACCTCGCCTCCCTGTTATGCCCCTCGGATTGCGGCGATGCAATCAGTCGTTCCTGGCCCGTGGCATACCGTGACGAAATTGTGACTACCATTCTCCCCCTAGAGGTGCCCGGGTGCAATATCCACTTGCGGGGAAATGAAGATAGCCAGTTCGCCTTCGACCCCAAAACGCCTCAAACAGGGATGGCTGGGGGTCGGCGACGCCTAACCGGTTTGGTTCGTCTGAGAAACCGGGCCGATGCGACCCAGGTGGCGCTGTCGATCCCCGGGCAAGGAAAGGCAGACTACCGTTTTTTCTCTTGCGAAAGGCTTTGAGGATAGTAGACTGGGCGTCTTCGCAAATCTCCATTACCAGCGGCGATTACCACAATACGGCCCCGCATTACGCAAGAGCTGTAGCAAATTCTGGCGGAACCGCTATGCTCTTCAACAAGCGGCGATTCTCCAGACTCTGTGATCGATTCTTTCGGGGGAGGGACTCGATAGTGGAACATGGAGAATTGCCGTTTTGTGTCTGCCTTTAACCTGAACTTTCACCTGAATCAGAGCCAAATCGATGGTCAAGTCAAACAAAGCATCTTGCAAGATTCTGCCGTTCGCTGTGCCTGAGGAGTCGGTCGAAGGCAAGCTGGAAAAGTGGTTTCGTGGCGTCATGCAGAGCAACCAGGATCTGATGATTGCGCTGGAGAGATTGCGCGATTCGTACCGGGGGCTGCTGGCGGAAAAGCCGCTGAACGAAGCCGATCAGGCAGTTTTATTGGCCGTCCAGATTACTCTGACCAACGCCAGGAACGCACAGATTTTATAGTTCTCGTGGCCCCTTGTAGCAGCTATTAACGGAGTGAGGCAAGTCATGGGCAATGAGACTGAAGTTTATTGCTCTACCTGCTTTGCTTTACCGGGTGAGCCGTGCCGAACCAAATTTCTCGTGTACGGCCGCAGTGAAGTCATGCCGGTCGTCTGCCGCACGCACCAGGCCCGTTTGCTCGATAGCCGCAGAGAGGCGCTCCGTTCCTCATTTGCCCGGCAACTTCTAGCGGTGGCCCTATTGACCCTTCGCGGCCGCTAAGCCCCAGTACGAGCGCCCTCTCTCCGCACAAATCCTGGTACTCGCCTGACCTGAAAAGCGCGGACCGGCGCGTCCCATCTTCCCAAGAGCACCCTTGTTATCGGCTAGCCATGTACTTTGGCAAAGCAGTAATACCGACGAAAGCAATTGACGCATCGAACCGGGTGAAAAGCGAGCAATGCGAGCAGTCGGTCAAGCGATTGATGCTCAGCTTCCGCGAACAGGATCGACGTGCACAGAGGGCACTTTTGGCCAAACCAAATGAGCCCCAGGCTTTTGCCGAGCCAACGCTTACCCGGCGAGTTCCCGGGCCGCTTTGATTGCCCGTTCATCACGAAACCAACGTTCATTCGGTTCCTCCTTGAAACGACTTAGATTGAAATGCTCATCGACGCGGGTCGCTTGCGGAGGGCCATAAACTTAACCTTATGCTGACGGGCACCCTAAATATGATCTAAATTGATCACATTTCACTCGATCTGTTTTGGCTGCAGACGGAAGGCGAACCATGGCGACGCCGGACACACTTCAAATGCACGTTGCCCGTCACCGCTATCCCGTCGAGCACGCTCTACCCTTTGCCACGATCCTGGAGGAGCTGGCTGCGATTCGCGGCGATGACGATGCCCTCCCGGACGAAGTGAGACTCACCGAGGTGATCGATGTGTGTCTCCCGGGCGCAGGCACTCCCTACGACCGGCTGAAGAAGCAACTCGTCGCTTCAGAGCATGCATACGAGGAGTTGGAAAGGAAGAAGCGAGGCAAGGATTATAAGGTAAGCGAGGACGTGGCCTGCGCGGAGGCGGACCGCCCGCTGCTGGAGATTCTGCATCGAATTCCGCGGACGGCCCTCTGCCTCTCGGGCGGAGGCATCCGCAGCGCCAGCTATTCCCTCGGCGTGCTGCAGGCATTGGCCGAGTTCAACGACAGTAACGATAAGCGGCGCTGCCAGAAGAACGCAGTGCCTTCCGCGCTGGAACAATTTGACTACCTCTCGACCGTCTCGGGGGGTGGTTACATCGGCAGCTGGCTGATGGCATGGACCGGTCGTCTGACCAGGCAAATGTCCCCCCGGGCCGCATTCCAGAAAGTAGCCAGTGAACTGGCCGGATGCATGGGACATACGTCCGGCGACCCGGCGACCCGGGCCGTGCGGCACTTGCGCGAGTACACAAGTTTTCTGGCGCCGACGCTGGGCCTGACACTCGATGTCTGGACGCTGACGGCGCTGGTGCTGCGCAACCTGATTGTGAACTGGGCCATGATTTT
>Ga0302325_10027821_pt1 | contig 11711 bp, 8 predicted proteins | sample Palsa_T0_2_FD_201948 | JGI IMG/M metagenome (GOLD analysis project Ga0302325, IMG submission 201948) | Peat permafrost microbial communities from Stordalen Mire near Abisko, Sweden - Palsa_T0_2 | ecosystem: Environmental > Terrestrial > Soil > Palsa > Peat permafrost | place: Sweden: Abisko... | reverse complement strand
TCGCCCGAAAGCTACGTCCCGCACCGTTGCATGGCTGCTGTGCGGGCTGCTGGTCTGCGTGGCGATTCATTCGCCGCACTGCGATCTGTGCGATGAACTATTTTTCTGCCGTGCTTCGTCGCAGCACACCGCCGATCATCCGGTTCCCCTTACGCACGACGAGTGCAACGGCATGTGCTCCTGCTGTCTGTTTCAAGGGCTTCCGCCGTTGACGCCTGTTCCGGAGCCGGCGCAAATGGTTACCACTGCCTTGTCGAATCCGCATCCGCTGGAGCAGCCGAGGAGCAGCGGAGGAAAGCAACCTATGCTGTCTTGCCACTCCTCGTTGATGCGCAGCCAGCGATAACTATTTGCTTGTGTCGGCGTAAAGTGGAACTCGAAATCGATCACGGGTTCCACAAGGATTGTGGAATCTGTGAGTTGCCGCATGCTCGGAAGAGATCTTCTCATCTTTCCTGACACGGGTGAGGAATTTGGAGCTTGTAGAATGGTTCCATGTTGCGGGTTTTTCAGTGGGCATGGTGTTGTTCGCGATGGGGATGGTCGCCGGCAGCGACGGCGTCGCGTGGAAACGCATGGCGGACGGGAACCGTTTCGCGGAGCGAAGGTAACCGGCAGGTGGTTCCTGGCGCCACCATCGATTGCTGTTTGGCGGCGAGACGGGACTCGCCGCATAAAGACTGCGCCAGTGGTTGACGGCAATATGGAAATCCCGGTCAATTTCTTTGAGGAGGAGATCATGGAAAACGCAAAATTTGAAAAGCGAACGCGCGGGAGCTTCGAGGCGAGGTGGCTCGGCGTCCTGCTGTTTACCGCTACGGCCGTGGCTTCATCGGCCCAGACCTTCACTAGCCTCTATAGCTTCTGCCAGAACGGGTGCCAGGATGGCTTCGGGCCTCGCGCGGGGCTGGTCCAGGGCACCGACGGGAATCTGTATGGGACCACCAGCTACGGCGGTTCCGGATCGGGCACGGTATTCGTCATCACGCCCGGTGGAACGCTAACGACGATCTACACTTTCTGCGCTCAAGGCGGGTGCAGAAACCTGGCTCGCCCTTCTGGGGTCATCCTGGGTACTAATGGAGACCTTTATGGGACGACTACAGGCCAGGGGAGCCACGACGCAGGCACGGTCTTCCAGTTGACGCCCGGCGGTACGCTAACGACGCTCTACAACTTTTGCAGCCAGACCGGGTGTACCGACGGTTACACCCCCGCGGCGGGGGTCATTCAGGCCGCAGACGGAAACTTCTACGGAACCACCACGTATGGCGGGGCCACCGGTGAAGGCCCCGCGTCAGGGACGATCTTCAAAGTGACTCCGGATGGCGTTCTGACAACGCTCTACAGTTTCTGCAACGGGTTTAGCTGCCCGAACGGCGACGGGCCTGGAGTGGCGCTCGTCCAATCCGCCAGCGGCGATTTTTTGGGCGGCACAAGCGATTCAAGCATACCCGGGACAATTTTCCAGATCACTCCGGGCGGCACCCTGACGATATTGTACTCCTTCACCACACCGTTCTTTCCTTACCCTACGCCATCGGCACTGGTGCAATCGAGCGATGGGGACTTTTACGGCACCACCGGGGGCGGCGGTGCGAACTGCCTCTCCGATGACGGCCATGGGTGCGGGATGGTCTTCCAGATGACACAGGAAGGCGCCCTTACCACTCTGTATAGCTTCTGTGCGCAAGCGGGCTGCGCCGACGGCAAATATCCGGGCGCCGCGCTGGTCCTGGCTACAGATGGCAACTTCTATGGCACAACCGAGAGCGGTGGCGCCAATGGCAGCTACGGCACGATCTTCAGAATTACGCCAACCGGTGAACTCACCACTCTCTACAGCTTCTGTGCCCAACATGCGTGCCAGGACGGCGCGCGTCCCGCCGCGGCGCTGGTGCAAGCCACCGACGGGAACTTCTATGGCACTACCAAGGAGGGCGGAGCCAACGACAAGGGTACCGTCTTCAGCCTCTCCACTGGCTTGGCTCCCTTCGTGGAGGCGCTGCCTCTCGCCGGCTACCCGGGTTCGGTGGTGAACATTCTGGGAACCAACCTGACCGGCGCCACCAGCGTTACATTCAACGGCGCTGCCGCGAGCTTCATTGTAGAATCCGCCTCCCTGATCACCGCCACGGTGCCCGGCGGCTCGACCACCGGCCCGATCCAGGTGGTCACGCCGGGCGGCACATTATCGAGTAATATAGCTTTCCATGTGTTGCCCTAGCTACTTCCCGGCGCAAAATTCCAAATAGTGGTGAACGGCCCGTTGCCACAGTGCCACGACGGTGCGGAGAGCTTGCTTGAGCGGCAGATCAGTCGAGGGGGATCGTTGCGCATGAGCGCCACACCGCCCAGCCACAGCGCGCGGACGGTCCCCCGATTCTCGACGGCGGCGGTGGAGAACTCGAGCTGGCCGGCGAGTTGGGCAACCTCCCCACCCAACCAGGCGAATCTCCGCTTCGGCACCGTCGCTTGGCCCGTCACCTTCGAACGCCTCTTCCAAAGCATCCGTCCCGCTGGCGCGCCGTACGGGCCGCATCTGCCGTTCCCGAATGGCATATGATCCAGCCCACTCAGGCCCGCGCCGAGGTCAACGCCTGGGATCTCTGCCACAACATGGTGACCAAGGGTCTTGGTATCGACGGCCTGCCTTCCGCCGAATTCGCCGAGCCAGACCTCCAACAACAATGGATCATCGGCACACCGGTCCAGCACGCTCTGGCCTTCGCCCGCGCCTGCGACAAGCCCATGGACTCCGGCACCCGTCTTCCCAACAGTTCTCCTTACACCTGCCGCACGCGCACCGACGGTATTCCCGCTGGCGGTCGCGATGATCGAGCCGGCCTTCCAGACTCTGCTGGTGGCGGCGGTTGGCGCAGCGGCGCTGACGGAGCCGCGCTCGACGGCGGCATGTGAGGCTGCAATAACGCTGTCCGCGATCGCAGCTCGAACAGAGAAAGAACGTCGCGCGGCAATCCCCGCCAGGCAAACCCGAAGCCGCAGAACCATTTCGCCCGGAACCGCCATGCGTCTCCGCAGGCGGGACCGGACAACGATGATGGCTTCGTGCCACTTTAGAAACAGTTTGGATGTGGTGGCCCGACGAAGGTTGCCATACCGGAACCCTGTCGCTTCCAACGGCGGGGTTCCTCCCGCTTCCCGCCTTTGACGCCAAAATATACCTCAAGCCGGCTTCGCTGACGATCGGACGGATGATTTGCGCCTTCGGCGCGGATGATGTTGCTTCTCTCGGGCCTAAGTTTGGAAAACTTGAAGAGGTGAACGCTGCTCCAAACCCCTCCATTCTGAGACGTGTTTTTTTTGCGGAAAGGGCGGGGTTTAGGGCACAGCGATAGCCGCAGCGATGTCGGGCTAATATCGCCGTTCGCGGCCGATGAAGGCCTGGACTCGACCAGTGCATCGCCGCACTCGCATCGCCCATCCGCCCGCCGGCGGTCGCGGCGACGGACAGCGGGCGCCGGGATTGGTTGCAGCTTTTTTGCTTGTGGGGAAAAGTTTTGATGCCGGTTATGCCGACGCTCGCAGCGCCGCAATTTGGCGGCTCACCCGCTGGCGTGTCCGATTCGGATATCGTCAGCTCCAACCGCGGCGCGCGATCCGCTGGGGCTTCGGTAGCACGCCGCGCTGTGACTGGCCGCTGCCGGATGTCGTGCTCCGCCTTGCACAACCTTAGGCGAACTGTGCCGACGAATTGGCGGCAAGGGGAATTCTACGGATAATCGGATATCGATGTGCTAAATTAGTTAGCCGCGATGCACGGCTGACCGTGCATGTATGTACTGTTGGGATGAGTAGTTGCCTGAAAATACAGGCGCAGCCGCTATTCGCTCGGTGGGGAGGGAAGGCTTCATGGCCGGCGCCCCGAGGAAGGCTGATCCAGGCGCAACTCGGCCGACGTTCCGCTCATGTGCATCTCTTTGCTTCCGCTGGTCAGTTGAATCGGCAGCCGGCCGTCGGGCTGCGTGGCGCCTTGCCCGGTATAGGTCTCGTCGCCGGGCACCCGTTGCAGTTCGCTGAAGCGCCAGAGCGGCCCAGTCTGCGAATTAGCTAAAACGGTTTCCGTGCCTTATGTGATGGGCGGCAGTTACTTCTATACCAAGACGGCACCTAGGCGCGAATGCGATCACAACGTCCGATGTCGCCAGTCCGATCGGGAGTCCTCCGATGCCAGCGGCTGCCGCTTGCAGTACCGCTGACTCACTTCCGCCGCCATTCCGCAGCCTTGTCTGGCTTGCCCCAGGCCGTATAGAGTTGGACAAGCCATTCGTGGGCGCGATCCAGGTGATATCGGTCCGGCACCGCGATCTTGTCCTTCCGCGCCGTCATCCCCTGATAGCCTGCAAGCAGCAGTGGCTCGGCTTCGGCGTATTTCTTCTGTCCCGCCAGGCTGGCCCCCAGCAGGCTCTCCGCGCGGTATCGCTGCCAGTCGTCCGGCTGCTGTTTCCGATAAGTCTCCACCGCCTCGCGCGCCAGCGGCTCGCTTTGGGCGAACTTCTCCTGTAACTGATAGACCAGCGCCAGGTCGGACATGGCGACCATGGTGAACCAATGTTCGTTGCCTAAGGCTTTGCGGCTGGTCGCCAGGACCTGCGTAGCGTTAGTCTCCGCCAACGCGAATTTGCGCTCTCGGCGGTACAATGACGCAATGTCCGCGAGGGTAGTCAGAGTGTACGGATGCCCCGGACCCAGAACGCGGCGCTGGATCTCCAGGTTCTGGGTGAACAGCGCGCCGGCCTGCGCGTACTTGCCCTGCTCGCAGTAGACTTCGCCCAGAAGGGTCGCGGAAATCAGTGTGTCCGGATGTTCGGGACCCAAGACGTGGCGCTGTGTCTCGAGTGTCAGGTGCTGGAGCGTCTCGGCCTGCGCGTACTTGCCCTGTTCGATGTAGACGAACGCCAAATTGCCCATGGATGTGAGCGTTTCGGGATGTTGCAAGCCCAAGACGCGCCGGCGGACCTCCAGGGTCTGGCTGTAGAGCGTCTCAGCGTCCGCGTACTTTCCTTGATCGATGTAAACAGTGGCCAGATTGTGCATGGAAGCCAACGTTTCGGGATGCTCCGGACCTAGGACGCGGCGCTGGATCCCCAGAGTCTGGTTGTAGAGCGCCACGGCCTGGTCGTACTTCCCCTGCTCGTAATAATTGGCGGCGAGACCGCCCATTGTCCGCAGGGTATCGGGATGCTCCGGTCCCAGAACGCGCCGCCTGAGTTTCAGGGCTTCGTTTTGGAGCGCTTCGCCCTGCGCCCACTTACCCTGCGCCACGTAGTCGACGGCCAGAGAGTGCATAGAAGCCAGCGTTTCAGGATCATCGGAGCCCAGAACGCGGCTTTGCATCGCAAGAGCCTGCTTATGGAGCGCCTCGGCCTCCGGATACTTGCCTTGAAGGTAGGCCACACGTCCGACATGACTCAAGCTGATGAGCGTCTTCGCATTCTTGGGCCCGAGGACTCGGCGGCGCAATTCCAGCGCACGCTGCAATTGTGTCCGCGCTTCGGGAAACAGTCCGAGGTCCACGTAAGTCTGCCCGATGGTGTCCCGAATGGCAGCCTCCACCTCCGGTTGCCGGTCGAACTTCCCCGCAACCCGAGCCGCTGCCCGGTCTAGGGCCGTGCGTACTTTCAGGTCGGGATCCGGCTTCGTGCCCGGATTCGATTGTTTGCTGGCGCCGGCCTGTGCCAGCAGGTCGTTTTGCAGGAAACTGTTCACCGCCTCAGCCTCCCGCTCGGCGCGACTCGCCCGCAGTGCCATCCACGAAGTCGCCGCCAGGCCGGCCACCAGCAGGATCGCCAGGACTGCCGCGAAAGCTACCCCGAGCCGGTGCCGCCGTACATACTTCCAGGCGCGGTACCCCGTGCTCGCCGGCCGGGCCAGAACCGGCTCATGGCGCAGATATCTGCCGATGTCGGCCGCCAATTCCGAGGGCGTGGCATACCGCCGGGAGCGGTCCTTTTCCAAAGCTTTGAGGGCAATCGCATCCAGATCCCCGCGCAAGTGACGCGCCAGCGTGGGACCATCGACACCGCGATTTCGCGCGGTACTGCCGGTCCGGTCGCCGAGCGTGCGCAGCCTGGTGCTGGGCGGCGGCGCATCCTCCTCGCGCAGCCTGTGCAGAAACTGATCCGCCGGCGTCCCGCGGAAATCCAGCGGCAGCGCGCCCACCAGCAGCTCATACAACACTACGCCCAGCGAGTACACATCCGTGCGCGTGTCCACGTCCACGCCGGCCGAATCGGCTTGCTCCGGGCTCATGTATCCCGGCGTCCCAATAATCGCCCCCACGCGCGTGAGAGTGGTGTCGGCCGTCAGCCGCTGCGCTGTCGCCTTGGCCACCCCGAAATCGATAATCCGCGGCGCAGGTTTCCCGTCCAACTCACCCACCAGGATGTTAGAAGGCTTCAGATCGCGATGCACGATGGCTTTCTGGTGCGCGTGCTGCACACCATCGCAGACGAGCACGAACAGCTCCAGCCGCTGGCGTACGGTCAGCTTGCGCTGGTCGCAATAGTGCGTGATGGGCATGCCCGTGACATACTCCATCGCGAAATAAGGCCGGCCATGCGGCGTGGAGCCGGCGTCGAAGACCCGGGCGATAGCCGGGTGGTCCATGAGGGCCAGCGCCCGCCGCTCGGATTCGAAGCGCGCCACCACTTCGCGCGTATCCATGCCCGCTTTGATCAGCTTCAGGGCCACACGGCGGCGCACGGGCTGTTTCTGCTCGGCCAGCCACACCTCACCCATGCCGCCCCGCCCTATGGGCTCGAGCAGATGATAAACACCGATGACGGCGCCAGCGGCCGCCTCGCCCGGTGCGAACGGGAGCAAATCGCCCAGGAAGGAAGTGGACTCGCCCGCGTCCTTCAGCAGGGACTCGACCTCGGCCCGAAGCTGGGGATCGCCGGGGCAGGCTTGCTCGATGAATTCCGCGCGCCGCTCCGGCGGCTGCGCAACGGCTGCTTGATAGAGATCCTCGATCCGCTTCCAGCGCTCAGCCTGCATGCGCGCCTTTCGGGCGAAGTTCGTGCTTCAGCCAGGCCTTCGCCAGACCCCAATCGTGAATTACCGTGTTCGGATGCACACCCAGCGCTTCCGCCGCCTCTGCCACGGTCATGCCGCCGAAACAGCGGAGTTCGACGATCTGCGCCTTGCGTGCATCAAAGCCGGCCAAGTCGTTCAGCGCGTCGTCAAGCGCCACCAACGCAGCCGATCGCTCAGTCGAAAAAACCAAGCCCTCGTCCAGCGGGAGTAAGGGCGCGCCGCCGCCTCTCTTCCCCCGATGCAACTCGCGCGCATGATCCACCAGAATCTGCCGCATCAGCCGCGCGGCGATCCCCAGGAACTGCGCCCGGTCCTGCCAGTTCACCTGCGTCTGGTCCACGAGCTTGAGGTAGACCTCGTTGACCAGCGCGGTGGTCTGCAGGGTGTGGCCCTGCCGCTCCTTCCGCATGTAGTGGTGGGCGATGCGTCGCAACTCGCCTTCCACCAGCGGGACCAATTGGTTCAGACACTCCCGGTCCCCGGCCCTCCAGCGGGTGAGTAACTCCGTTACTGGCTCGCCTCGCGTTGGCTGCACAACTTCTTTACCAGGCCGTTGTGTCCTTCGGCGGATTATAGCGCATATATAGGTGTAGCCGCAGAAGCACGGCAAGCCGCGATCCGGCGGTGATAGCCGAAGCATCCGTGGCGCAAGTTGATCGACAAGGAGGTTTCACCGATGAAAAAAGTCTTCAATGGAGACGGTCCCGGCAAGAAAGAGGAAACTGGGTTCCAAAATGGAAGTCCTGGTTTAGCGGTGATCGTATGAAACCGCGCGACGCCAGGCCGGCTCGGTTCCTATTGGTGCTGCTACTGTGCCTCGTCGGCATATTTTCACTGACCAAGCTAGCCAAGCCCGTCGCGGCTCAAAACCTACCGGCTGGCGTAGCGCGCTTGGCGGGATCGTGGCAGGCAACTCTGATTTGGTCCGGCAGCGGATGCGGTCCCATGAGCGGGCTCCTCAATTTCACCCTCGATTCCAGCGGCACGACGAACACGGCTGTTCTTACGGAGCACGGCGCGTGCGGCGATAATATCCTGACCGGTCAAACCTTCACGATTCTGTCTCTGAATAGCAACGGCAGTGGTACGGCAAACTTGAGTTGCGGTCCCGACTGCGGGTGGAACCTCGACATTCAGGTGGCCCGCAGGGGCCAGATATTCAATATCGTCGATGTATCCACGGCGAACCCAGGTAACTACGTTGAGGGGTCGGCCATCCGTCAATGTACTGAAGGCGACACGTCCACGGAATAGCCAGCGGCCGGGACAACAGGAAGAAACCGGGACAACGAAGGGCGGTGGGGCCAACGGCGACGGCACGGTATTCAGCCTGTCTGTAGGCCTCGGCCAGTTCGTGGACACAGACTGCCTCCGGCAAGGTGGGGGCAGTCTGTCAAGATTCTGGGGACGGATCTGACGGGTGCGACCGCCGTCACCTTTAACGGCACTGATGCTGCGTTCACCGTCAACCTGGCAGGTTCGGCGATTTCAACCACCGTACCCATGGGCGCCACCACTGGCACGGTGCAGGTAGTCACGCCCGGCGGCACGCTTTCGAGCAACGTGCCATTCCGGGTGTTGCCGTAGAATCCGCGCCAACTGTGTGGCGCACGCGGTCTGGGATCACGCAAAGAACGAAAAGGAGAATACGATGCTAAAACGATTGCTTAAAGGTATTGGGTTGCTGGCAACCTTCGTGGTTGTAGCGGCGGCCCTGACGATGTTTTTCAACGGCAGCAGCGCCGCCCAATCAAGCGCTCCGGATAATGTAGTCTCGGGAGTGTTCACGCGCAATCCGTTGCAGGTGGCTCTTCTGCAGTGGTACCCCGCCAACCTGACAACTACATTCGCTGCGGGCGTGGGCGCCGAGCGGGTAACTTTCGACGGCGCCAACATCTGGGTGTCGAATACCGGGGCCGACAACTCCAACTCCGGCAGCACGGTCACCAAGCTGCGGGCGAGCGACGGCGCGGTGTTGGGAACCTTCGCGGCCGGGGCGGCGCCGACCGGTGCCGCCTTTGATGGCGCCAACATTTGGGTGGCGGATTTCGCCGGCAACGTGGTCACCAAATTGCGAGCCAGCGACGGCGCCACGCTCGGAGCGTTCGCGGTGGGTTCCGGCCCCGGTTGGGTGGTCTTCGACGGAGCCAACATCTGGACGACGAACTACTTCACGAATAACGTGAGCAAAATCCGCGCTAGCGATGGTGCGGCGCTCGGGACCTTCGCCTTAAGCGCCAGCCCGGCTGGCATGACCTTTGACGGCGCCAATATCTGGGCGTGCACCAGCAACGGCGCCGTCACCAAGCTGCGGGCGAGCGATGGCGCCGTGCTGGGGACGTTTGCCGTCGGCTCCGCCCCGTATGACGCCGCTTTTGACGGCGCCAACGTCTGGGTAACAAATTTCGTCAGCGGCACTGTGTCGAAGCTGAGGGCTAGCGACGGCACGTCGCAGGGAACCTTCACTGTTGGCAGTGGTCCCTACGGCATCGCATTCGACGGGTCGCAAATCTGGGTCGCGAACTCCGTCAGTAACAATGTGACCAAGCTGCGGGCTCGCGATGGCGTTGTCCTGGGGACGTTCGCCGTAGGGAGCGACCCCAATGGCGTAGCCTTTGACGGCGCCAATATGTGGGTGGCGAACCACAACAGCAATTCGGTTTCGAAGCTATAGTTGCGTGCGGCGCCTCGGTGCACCGGCAGTTTCGGTTCCGTGAAGAAAGCGCTGGATTCCTGCTGAATATCTGCCGAATGGAAAGCCGATCCGATAACCGAAAGCCGCGACGCGGCAAAGGAGAAAAACATGAGTAAACGAAATGGCATGAGCAAACCCATTAGCCGAGGGAAGAGGGCGTACGTCGTCTTCGCGCTGTGCGCAACGACGGCGATCGCCTTACGGGCCCAAACCTTCACCACCCTGCACAGCTTCGACAACACGGACGGCGTCAACCCTGAATCGACGCCGGTCCAGGCCACCAATGGAGGCTTGTATGGAACCACACCCGGCGGCGGGGCCAATGGCGGCGGTACGGTCTTCATCATTTCCACCGGCGGCACGCTGACGACGCTTTACAGCTTCTGCGCGCAAACCGCTTGCGCGGATGGCTCCGGCCCCTTCCCGGCGCTGGTCGAAGCCACCAACGGGGATTTCTACGGGACAACCAATGGCGGCGGTGCCGGCAACGCCGGGACGGTCTTCAAAATTACCCAGAGCGGCACGCTGACGACGCTCTACAGCTTCTGCTCCCAAACCAATTGCACGGACGGCGCGTACCCCGATGGGGCGCTGGTCCAAGCCACCAATGGAGCACTCTACGGGACGACGTCCGGTGGCGGGACCAGCAACGATGGGACGGTCTTCGAGATCACCCCAAGCGGCGCCTTCACGACACTGCACAGCTTCGACGGGACTGACGGGCAAGCGCCCACCACCGGCTTGGTGCAAGCCACCAACGGCGACTTCTATGGGACAACTGGTTCGGGCGGGCCCGCCTGCGCTCCTCCTTATCTGTTCTACTGTGGATCGGTCTTCCGGATCACCACGAGTGGCGTCCTGGCCACGATCTACACCTTTTGCTCGCAAGGCGATAATTGCGCGGATGGCTCGGGGCCCAGTGGATTGATCCAGGCTACCAATGGGAACTTGTACGGGACTACCAACATTGGCGGCACGTCGTCTATAGCAGCCCAGGGCACGGTCTTCAAGATCTCCCCCAGTGGCACGCTGACTACGCTTCACAGTTTTTGCTATTGCACGGGCGGCGCCAACCCCGACGCGGGGCTGGTGCAGGGCACCGACGGGAACTTCTACGGGACAACCGAGGACGACGGGGCCAACCACGGCGGGACGATCTTTAAGATCACTCCTGGCGGCATGCTGACCACGCTCTACAACTTCTGTGCCCAGCACGGCTGCACGGACGGAGAAAACCCTTACGCAACGCTGGTCCAGGACACGGATGGGACCTTCTACGGGACAACCGCCTCTGGGGGGACCAACGGCTATGGGACGGTCTTCAGCCTCTCGGTCGGCCTGGGCCCGTTTGTGAAAACACTGCCAACCGCCGGCAAGGTGGGAGCGGCGGTCAAGATTCTGGGGACCGACCTGACCGGCGCCACCAAGGTCAGCTTTAACGGCACTGCGGCCGTCTTCGAAGTGGTTTCCAGTTCGTTAATCACAACCACCTTACCGGCCGGAGCAACCACCGGCACTGTCGAAGTGGTGGTGCCCAGCGGACCACTTTCGAGCAACGTGGCTTTCAGGGTGCTCCCCTGACCATCGTGACCGGACGCTAGCGCCACGGCCGCGCGGAACCGCATGGAGAGCGAGCGATAATTACAGCCGCGACGCGGCAAAGGAGACAACATGAACGTACGAGTGAGCATGCGCAAATCGATCAATTCGCGGCCGAGGGTGCACACTGCCCTTGTGCTGTGCGCAACCTCTGTTATTTCGCTAGCTGCGCAGACTCTCACCACCCTGCACAGCTTCAGTGGCGCCGATGGCGAAACCGCCTCCCCGCTCGTCCAAGGTCTCGATGGGAATCTCTACGGCACCACGTTCAAAGGCGGCGCTAACGGCTATGGCACCATCTTCAAGATCACCACCGCCGGCGCGCTGACGACCTTATACAGCTTCTGCTCCCAAAGCG
>Ga0302325_10027820_pt1 | contig 11712 bp, 14 predicted proteins | sample Palsa_T0_2_FD_201948 | JGI IMG/M metagenome (GOLD analysis project Ga0302325, IMG submission 201948) | Peat permafrost microbial communities from Stordalen Mire near Abisko, Sweden - Palsa_T0_2 | ecosystem: Environmental > Terrestrial > Soil > Palsa > Peat permafrost | place: Sweden: Abisko... | reverse complement strand
CTCGGAGAAACCATGCACCAGATCCTTCCTCAGTCTGAATTCGACGTCATAACCGGCTGCGGCCACCTGGCCCCCGGCCAGTGCGCGCCGCAGATGGCCCCGATGGTCGTTCAGTTTTTAAAGCAGTGACCTACTTGGAGCTTATCCGCGAATAGCGATATTGTAGCGCCGTGTATGACAGCGTCGGCTTTGTCAATACTGTTTTCCCGCGTGTTTTCTGAAAACATCGCAGGGATCTCCGGTGGTGAGGATTCGGGTGTCAAGGGCGCCGCACAGTGGTCGCCTATCTGCGGCCTTTGTTCGCCGACGCCCGCGCAATTCGCGCGATCGCTCTTCAAGCTTTCTCCGGCAACGCCGATAAAGCCACAAGAGGAGCAAGGCATGAGCGAAATTCGAACCCTGATCGTTGACGATTCCTCGGTGATGCGCAAAATTGTTGAGCGCTCGCTGCGCCAGGCAGGCCTGGACACTATGGTCGTGTATGAGGCCGGCAGCGGAACCGAGGGGCTGGACATGTTGAGAGCCAAGCAAGTGGACCTGATTCTCTCCGACATCAATATGCCCTCGATGGATGGCCTGGAGTTTCTCCGCCAGTTGCGCGCGCAGAACCTGGCTCCCGGCGTCCCGGTGGTGATGATTACCACCGAATCGAGCGAAGAGCATGTGAAGCAGGCCATTTTGGCCGGCGCCCAGGGCTATATCCGCAAGCCCTTCACGGCGGACCAGGTTAAGGAACGGGTATTGCCGCTGCTGCAGCCGGTGTAGCCGGGAGGGATTCCCATGCTTTTGAATGGTGTGCGAAATGCCGCAATCGCGACAGCGCGAAGAAGCGGAGAAACGGAAATGGAGCGAGCGATGCCTGTAACGTTGCGTGCGTCTTTACAACTGGTTTCCGATCCGAGGAACCTGGATGCAACCGTAGAAGAAGTCTTCAAGATGATGCTTGGGATCGACTGCCATCGCGATCCGGGACCAGTGGACCTGGAAATGGAATCGGTGACAGCCGTAGTGGGTTTTGGCGGGCTGTTGAGCGGCGCCTGCCTTTTCAAGAGCGGCAGCTCGACGGCCATCAAGATCGCCGCCGCAATGACTGGCATGGAAATTACCGAGGTCGACGACACGGTCAAGGACGGTACTGGCGAAATCGGCAACATGCTTGCCGGCGCGTGGAAGGGCAAAGTGCCGGACCTGGCCGCCAACTGCGGCCTCTCCATCCCCGCGGTCATTACCGGCCGGGATTACAACCTCCACGTCCAGGCGCCGGAGTTCAAGCTGGTTCACTGCTACAGGTTCGAAGGCGGCTGCTTTGAAGTCACCATTATCTGCGACGGTTTGCAATAATCCCCTGCGCCCTGCCGCCAACTTACTGACTTGACCAACCCGGCGCAGCTTGCCACATTGGATCGAAGGCGTTCCCCATCCGGCCATTCTGATCAGGTTCTAATCCCGACCGGCGTTTTCCGGTCTTCCGGCTGCACTGTTCCTCTCCGAACGGGAGTGGCGAGCAATGGACAGCGGATACTACGCGGCGATGACAGGCCTGGTGGCGCGCACCCAGGCGCTCGATACGGCAGCTTCCAACCTGGCCAATGCGCAAACCCCCGGCTACCGCGCTGAGCGTGAGTTCTTCCGCTCCGTACTGCTGGGCCCCGATGCTTCGGACTCGCAGTTGGGCCATGTAGTCAACAACTTTGGCCTGCTGGGCGGCGACCACCTGGACATGAGTCAGGGCGCGCTCACCACCACCGGCAATCCCCTGGACCTGGCTATCGAAGGCGAAGGATTCTTTCAGGTCGAAACCCCCAACGGACAGCGCTTTACCCGTGACGGCGGTTTCCATCGCTCGCAGGGCGGGCAACTGGTAACGCAGGCCGGCGAGGCTGTCTTATCCGACGGCGGAAAGTCAATTCAGCTTCCCCCCGGAGACGTCGCCGTTGGCGAGGACGGCGCCATTTCCGTGGCCGGCGGAGTGGTGGCCAAAGTGGGCGTGTTTACCTTTCCCGCAGGCACCCAACTTACCCCTGAAGGCGCTAACCGCTACGTGGCCCCAAAAGATGTCACAGCCCAGCTTTCAACCAAGGGCGCAGTGCATCAGGGAGCGATCGAGTCGGCCAATGAGGACGTGATTCAAGGCTCGCTCGATCTGATCGTCATGCAGCGCCAGGCGGAAATGATGCAGAAGGCGCTCACCATCTTCCACACAGAATTCAACAAGACCGCAAGCGAGGACCTGCCGCGGGTTTGAAAGCGAGCTAAAAGCTGACAGCTAACAGCTGACAGTTCCCGGATCGCCGCGAATCGAAAACTGCCAGCTGTCAGCTTTCCGCTGTGAGCTGGGTCCTGAAAGGAGTCCCAATGATTCGAGCCTTGTACACCGCCGCCAGCGGCATGAGCGCACAGCAGTTGAACCTGGACACGATCGCCAACAACCTGGCCAACTCCTCCACCACCGGTTTTCGCCAGTTGCGCCTGGAGTTCCAGGACATGGTCTACCAGAATCTGGTTACGCCCGGCGCGGCGGAGAGCCAGTCGACCGTGTCGGCCGGGTTGCAGATCGGCCTGGGCACCAAATCCGCAGCCACTGAGGTCATCATGACCCAGGGTTCGCTCAACCAGACCTCGAATCCCCTCGACGTAGCCATCGAGGGCAGCGGCTTCTTCCAGGTGCAGCGGCCCGATGGCACCATCGCCTACACCCGCGCCGGGCAGTTTCAGCTCAACAATCAGGGCACCATCGTCACCTCCGACGGCGACCCGATTATCCCCACCATCACCATTCCGGCCAGCGCCACGGCGGTCACCATCACCCAATATGGGGTGGTCAACGCGACCTTGCCGGGCCAGCAGAACCCCTCGCAGCTCGGGCAGATTCAGCTGGCCACATTCCCCAACCCCGGGGGCCTGGAAAGCATGGGCTCCAACCTGCTCCAGACCACGCTCAGCTCCGGCAATCCTGTCACTGGAAACCCAGGCGGGAGCGAAGGCCTGGGCACCCTGCAGCAGGGGTACCTGGAAAACTCCAACGTCGACGTGGTGACCATGTTTGTGCAGATGGTCCTGGCGCAGCGGGCCTACGAATCGAACTCCAAAGTCATCAAGGCTGCCGACGATATGTATTCGCAAGTCAACAACATGACGCGCTAACTATTCGATTTCACTTGAAGCAATTTGGAGCCAGGGAGAACAGGGTGCAGACCGGTCGGATCATCAAGCGGGTGGCAGCAGTGATGGCGATGACCGCGCCCATGGTGTTCGGGCAGGCTGCCGCATCTTCATCGGCCGGCCCCCGCATGTTGATTTCGTCATCGGCTCCGGCTTCCGCATCGACAATGCCGGACGGGGAAATCATTCGCGAGATCGACGATCCTCGCAATGGCGACCGCTGGTTGTTGGTGCGCGACGACAGCCATCCCGGCGGCCCAGGGCTTCTGTTTCTGGTTTCCGCGGTCCAAGTCAAGGCAAGGCAAGGCTCGCCGGAACTGGCCGCACTGCCACCGATCATTCGAGCCGGCGATCGCGTGATTGTCGAAGAGAACACGGCCGTCGCCGAGGCCCGTCTTGAAGCAGTCGCCCTCAACCCGGCGTGGCCGGGTTCGCTCTTCAGTGTTCGTCTAACGATGGGCGGCGGAGTGTTGCGCGTCCTTGCCGCAGGGCCGGGCCGCGCAGTTCTGCAACAGGAGGTGCAGCGTTGAAACCGCGCGTGCTTTTCGCTCTGGTTCTATCCGCGGGATTTATTCTCTTGTCCGCGGCGCCGCTCTCGGCTTTGGACAAGAAGAAGATTCCCTTCATGCCGACAGCCAAGCCAAGCCCGCCTGAAGAGGCTCTGCACGCCTATATCGATCGCGTGCGCGCGCAGCAGGCGGCTGAGGTCAAGACCCTCGGCTCGATCTGGAGCCCCGAGGGTCGGCTGGTCCGCCTCGGCACCGACGCCAAGGCAGTGCGCCTGCACGACGTGGTCTCGATCGTGGTGACCGAAGCCCTGGTCGCGGAAACAGACGGAGGCGTGAAGAACTCTCGGGCATCGAGTGCAAACTCGGGGTTGACCTCGCTGTTCGGTCTGCTGAAGACCTCAAACGCATTGCAAAACCTGGTCGGCATGACCGCCAGTTCAGGTCTGTCCGCGGGCGGCCAAAGCACAACCAACTCCAGCCTGACCACTACTTTTGGAGGCGAAGTGGTGGATGTGCTGCCCAACGGAATGCTTGTCGTGCAGGCCACTCGGCAGCTCACCTTCTCGCAGCAGACCCAGCTCATCAAGCTGCGCGGCCTGGTGCGCCCGGAAGATGTGAGCGCGCAGAACCAGGTCCTATCGACCGCCATGACCGACCTGGAGCTTGAAGTCACGGGCAAGGGAATCGTGAACGACTCCACCTACCGGCAGAACCCGCTGGTGCGCTGGCTGGAGCGGATTTTGATTTTTTAGCGGACCTCCGATCCAGTGGAGGTTCTGCACCTGGGCGCGGACGAAGTACGTCTGGGTGCTGGACTGAGCCAACGCAATGCTTTGATAGGGCACGGCTTTAGCCGTGCCAAAGAGCTGAAAAAACAGCGCGGGCTTTAGCCCCCGAGGGAAAGTTGACGGTCATGGGAATTTTCAGGATGTGCACGGCACCGCTGCAATTAAAAAGCTTCCAATCCCGGCGAATCGCGCTGGGCGCAACGCTGCTCATGGCCTCTGCGCTGCTTCCCGCCGAGTCCCTGCCCCAGAAGGCTCGCATCAAGGATGTAGCCACCATCGAGGGCATTCGCGACAACCAGCTTGTCGGCTATGGCCTCGTTGTCGGCCTCCATGCGACCGGGGACAGCTCGCAGACCGTCTTCCCGGCGCAGACGCTGATTTCGGCGCTCGAGCGGTTGGGCGTTACCGTGCCCCAGACAGGGTCTAACTCGGCCTCCAATATGCAGGTCAAAAACATGGCCGGAGTCTTCGTGGTCGCAACCTTGCCGCCCTTCAGCCGTCCCGGCTACAAGATGGACATCACCGTTTCGTCGGCCGGGGACGCGCGCTCGCTCGAAGGCGGCATACTGCTGATGACCCCACTCTACGGACCCGATGGGCAAGTCTACGCGCAGGCCCAGGGAGCGCTGGTGCTGGGCGGCTACCTGGCCGCCGGCGGTGGCAGCAGCAAGCAAGTCAACCACCCCACCACCGCCCGGATTCCGGGAGGAGCCCTCGTCGAGCGGCCGGTCGCCTTTGATTTGAAACAGATGCACACCGTCAGCGTGATCCTGAACGACGCCGACTTTCACACCGCCGAACGGATGGCCGCGGCTGTTAACCTGGCTCTCGGCTCGCAGCGCGCCCATGCAGTCGACAGCCGCACGGTGGAGATTCAGCCCGGACCGGACGAGGATATCGCGGAACTGCTCGACAAGGTCGAAGCGGTAGAAGTGGATGTGTTTCCGCGGGCGCGGGTGGTGGTGAACGAGCGCACGGGAACTGTAGTTATCGGGGGAACGGTGCGCCTGCAGCCGGTTTCCATTCTGCACGGAGGCCTGTCGGTAAATGTGATCTCGCAACCTCTCGTTTCGCAGCCCAATTCCGGCTCTTCGGGAACCACGCAGGTGGTGCAGCAGACCAGCATCCAGGCGCAGGACAAGCCGGTCAACCGAATCGATCTGAAAGAAGGCGCAACCGTCGAAGATCTGGTCCAGGAATTGCAACGAACAGGGGCAGGGGCGCGGGACGTGATCTCGATCCTGCAAGCCATGAAAGAAGCAGGCGCGCTCGAGGCCGATCTTGAAGTTCTCTAATTCAGTCCAGCTCAACTGGGCAAGCCAAGTGCGAAGAAGGGGGCAGGAATGCAATCAATCGCAGCAATCGGCGCAGCAGCGGGAACGACGGCCTCCACCACGCCGCAGCCGCGCCTGGTGCGGGCCGCACACGAATTCGAAGCCCAGATGATGAAGGAACTGATGAAGCCGCTCAATCAATCCAATTCATTGACCGGAGAAGATAAAGACGGCGACGACGATTCCGGCTCCGGCGGGGCGCTAGGGGAGTTTGCCTCTGAGGCCCTGGGACGCGCGCTAAGCAATGGTGGAGGGTTTGGCATTGCAACCAGCATCGTGAAGCATCTCTCCCCGGCAAGTAACCAGAATGGAGCAACTTCGGTAACCGGAAACCTGCACATCAATACTGTAATCAACGCGGCTAAATGACTCCAGTCATTAGCAGCAGCGCCGATATGTTCCTCAAGGAGAAATCATGGATATTCGCAGCAGTCTTGATGGATTGAAATCTCTTCTAGGCGTGACCGCACCGGCAACCCCGCCGGCGCAATCCAAGCCCAGCAGTGCTTCCAGTCCCAGTGCGCTTTCGAGCGACCGGGCAACGTTCAGCAGCGCCGGCAGCCAGGTGGCGCAGACGGCGAACGATGCCGATATTCGCATGGACAAGGTGTCCAGCATCCAAGCACAACTGGCAGCGGGAACCTACAACATTCCACCAAGTGCCGTCGCGTCGAAGATGGTGGAAGCGATGCTGGGCAGCCGCGCATAATCGCGGCAAATGCTTTGACGGCTCTGGAGTGAGCGATTTGCATTCCGCACGCGAGACGCCGTGTTGGCCAGCCAGTGTATTCGAAGCGAGAATTCGACTTGTCCGAATCGCATTTCGCCGGCAAGGAGCTGGCGTGAATGAAAACCAGCCGCATGGAAGGGGATCCGCGCAATGGAGCAGTTTTTGGACCGGCGACGAAATCCGGAGCTGAAACAAGTGGTGGCGGAAGCCTCGCGCGCGCTGGCCCAGTTGGATGCGGCGCGGCTGGAGGAACTGGCGCTCTCATGCCAGGCGCTGAACCGGGAACTGTCGGATTCCGGCGCCGAGGACCGCGTTCAATTTGCTCTTCAGGCCCGTGAGGCTGTTGAAGAAATGGCGGTATTTGCCAGAGTCCTGAATGTGACGCGCGCGAACCTGAACGTAATTCAGCGTCTGCTGGATTTGCGGACGGGACGGCTGGAGTACGCGGAGCGGCTCGCCGCGACAGACTCTGCCTGGGGGTCGCCGGAGAGCAGGCATGGGGACAATTAATTCCGCGTTCAGCCTGATTTCGGGCGCCTTGAACGCCGATCAGTCGGCCCTGAGCATCGTGGCCAACAACGTGGCCAACGCAAACACTCCCGGCTACACAACCGAGATACCCAACTGGCAGGAAAACCAGCCAGTCACAATCGGCGGCGTCTCTTATGGCGCCGGCGTCACGGAAACCGGCCCCACCTCGCTGCGCGACCGTGTGCTTGAAGAGCGGCTTGACCAGCAGCAGCAACTGGCCTCATCGTCCGGCGCGCGATTGACGGCGTTGAATTCCGTCCAGGCGCTTTTCGTGCCGGATTCGGGCTCGACCTCCGCCACCGCCGGCGACATCGGCAACGACATTACGAGCTTCTTCAGTTCCTTTGCATCGCTCGAAGCCGATCCAACCAATAGCTCCCTGCGCGAGGAGGTGCTTTCCTCGGCGACGACGCTTGCAGGCGACGTCTCCAACGCTGCTGCCAGCCTGAACACCCAGCGGTCGGCCGTCGATCAGCAAGCTTCCGGCGTGACCAGCCAGGTGAATGCGCTTACCGGCGCCATCGCCCAACTCAACCAGCAGATCCAGACCACCACCCCCGACGGCAATGCGGGAACGCTGGAAGACCAGCGCCAGCAGGACCTGAGCCAGCTTTCGCAACTGATCGGCATCAACCAGGTGCAGACGGAGAACAACGGACTCTCTGTCACCACTACCTCGGGCCAGTTGCTGGTTTCCGAGGGGTCAAATTTCCAGTTGACCAGCGGCCCAATCGGCGGGGTCACAGATTTCTTTGTCGGCACCACCAACATCACCTCGCAACTGGCTTCGGGAGGCGGTCAACTGGGCGGCTTGCTGACGGCGCGCGACCAGGACATTCCTTCCGCAGTCAATGCGCTCGATCAACTGGCCTATAACGTCTCCACGCAGGTGAACACTCTGAACAATGCGGGCACTGACCTGAATGGAGTCACCGGCACCGCGGCCAGTCCTCTCAACATTTTTTCGCAGTCCGCGGCCGTGGCCGGCAGCGCCGCCGCCATGAGTGTTGTGATGACCGACCCCAGCCAGATTGCCGCAGCAGCCGCGGGGCAGGGAACGGGCGACAACAGCAACACCACGGCCATGGCCAATCTGGCAAAGCAGAACATTGTCGGCGGGCAAACGCCTACCGACTTCTATTCGAGCTTTGTTTCGACGCTGGGCGCGACGGTCACCGGCGTCGAAGCCGACAACACGGCGCAGAATGCCTCGGTGACGCAGTTGCAGTCGCAGAACAATGCGCTCTCCGGCGTCAATCTCAACGATGAAGCAGCGGCCATGTCCACCTTGCAGACCAGCTACCAGGCTGCGTCGCAGGTATTCACCATGCTGAACACCATCATGGAGTCGGCTTTGAACCTGGGGACAGAGACTACGGTCTCCTGACTGCCAAGACCGGCCCGGCGCCGGCGGACGCGGAAGACCGCGGTGAATCCGAAGACACTTCAAGAGGAATACGATGCGAATGGATCCGAGTTATGTTTCGAACCTGGTGGGAGCGCTGGACCAGTCTCAGGCCAATGAGCAGCAACTGACTGCCGAGCTTTCGAGCGGCGTCGCCATCAACTCGCTCAGCCAGAACCCGGTAGCCGCCGGCGAGAACGTACTGCTGCTCAACCAGATTCAGCAGGACGATTCCTTCACGCAAAGCTCCAGCCTGGTTACCGGGCAGTTGCAGGTGGCGGACTCAGCCCTGGGCGGCGTGGTTGCGCAGCTCACGCAGGCCATTTCGCTAGCCACCAGCGCCGATAACGGCACCATGAACTCGAGCGATATCAAGTCCATCGGGTCGCAGATATCGGGCATTCTCGATGAAGTCGAGTCGCTGGCCAACACCAGTTATCAGGGCCAGTACATCTTCGCCGGCGGGCAGACTTCCACGACTCCCTTTACTACCTCGGCAAACGGGTCGCCAAATGTGACCACCTACAACGGCGACCAGGATGTAAATTATCTTTCCACGCCCAACGGACAAAAGATCCAATTGAATGTGCCGGGCAGCCAGATCTTTCTGGGAACCGGATCGAACAGCGTCTTTGCAGCTTTGAACAGCCTGGTAGCCGACTATTCTTCAGGCACCGTGAGCACCACACAGGCGGTCAGCGACTCGCACGCGCTGAACGCGGCCCTCGGCTTCGTATCGCAACAGCGCGTCACCATCGACAATTCCATCACCCAGCTCACCGCCGCCTCTGACGCCGTCACCAGCAGCCAGACTCAGCTCACCGGCGCGCAGACCAACCTGATGCAGGCGGACGTGGCGCAGGTGTCCACGCAGCTTTCCCTTTCGGAGACGCAGCAGACAGCCCTTGAAGATGTGATCGCGCAGCTGGATCAGTCGTCTAACAGCCTGTTCAGCAAGCTGCAATAAGCATCTGCCTCGCAACGGCATGAGACTCAGCGTAGGTCACGGAAGAACGTAGCTAAATCTCCTGCTACAGCCGCCGGTTCCTCAGCCGGCGCAAAGTGCCCTCCACGCAGAAAGACGGTCCATCGCTGAATGTTGTACACGCGTTCCAAATACGGGCGCGGCGGTTCTCCCTCAGAAACAGTTTGATGAGCGAAAACACCAAATGCAGTGGGAGTACCGACATAGGCGCGATCTACCGGGAACCGGCGATTGTCCCAGTAGTCACGCATCGACGATGTAATAGTCTGCGTGACCCAGTAGAGGGTGAGCGTGGCACAGAGGAAGTCATCGGTCGGCGTAACATCGCTCCACGAAAGCCACTTCTCGCCAACATAAGCCGCCAGCCCCGCGGGAGAGTCATTGAGTCCGTAGCCGACGGTCTGCGGCTTGGTGGACTGGATCGCGCTGTAGCCTCGCTCCGTAGCCTCCCACTCTCGATTCAGTGCAAGATAGGAACGCTCGACATCGGACAGCTCCGCATCGTCCACTACCGGGGTGAGATCCGACTCCAATGTAGTGAGATGAATCCCAATCACTGACTCTGGATGGTCAAGTGCAAGGATCGTGGTCACTCCGGCCCCAAAGTCAAAGCCGCCTGCCCCGTAGCGCGAATATCCAAGCTTAGACATGAGCTGATGCCAGCGTTCCGAGACGTATCGATAGTTGATACCAACCTGTGCTGGACGCGGCGAGAATCCATATCCGGGCAAAGAAGGAATGACCAGGTCTAAATCATCGAGCATCGGCAGCATGCTCACATAATCGAGGAAACTGCCCGGCCAGCCGTGTGTGAGGATGAGTGGCATCCCCCGGCCCGAAGCTGCACGCTTGTGCACGAAGTGGATGCCTTCCCAGGTGAAGTGGTCGAAAGTGTTAAGCTTCTGCTCCCAGGCACGCCAGTCGAACTCATCGGCCCAATAAGATACGAGGTGCTGCAGCCATTCCAATTCTGTGCCCTGCTTCCAACCTATCCCGGGTATCTGATCCGGCCATCTTGTACGCAGTAGCCGTGTCCGCAGATCGTCGAGCACATTATCTGCTACATGAATCTTGAAAGGTTCCACCACGACTCCTTCTTCATGCGGCTCCCAGCCAATGCATAGCAGGCAGGGAAGTGATTGCATTACCACGTATGATACTTTTTCTGGCTGAGCTTGAACTGTTCGCGAGGGTTGTCGGGTCCGGCTCCCGGACTGGGCCGACTATACTTCCCTCAAGGAGTGAACCAGTGCTCGCACCTTTACGATTCCTCTGGAATGCGACCCGCGGCCATCGCCTCGCGCCCTGGCGCAGCGAGTACCTGCGCTGGCGCGTGGAAACCTATTCGGGCATGCCCGCCGAATCGCTGACGGCCGGCAAGATCCTCAGATTCATGTGGGCGTCCAAGGGGGAGTTGTTGAGTTTTCTCCTCTGGACCGGTCGCCTGGAACGGGATGTACGCAAACCTTCGTGAATCGGAGTCTGCAGTTCTGCCGCGCGCATTGAAAGAGAACCGAATTCAGATTTGTCGAGGATCGCATGAGTCAAACAGTCAAGTCGCATGTAACGCGTAGGCAGTTCTGCCGTGCCGCGGCGGCAATCAGTTCAGTGGGTGCTATGTCGGGCGGGCTTCTGGCGCTGGCTGAAACTCAACCCACAGTCATCAACACCACAGGCCCCGACTCCTTGCGTTCCCACGCAGCCCCTCACGGGCTTCTCTTCGGCGGGGCAGTCAACCCCGCGCTGCTCGACGTGGACGGCGCAGCCAACGGCACGACGACGGACCCATACACCCTATTGTTTGCCGCGCAGGCGAACATCCTTGTGGCCGAAAACTCAATGAAGTGGGGCGCATTGCGGCCCGCTCCCGACAAGTTCGACTTTACCCAGGGAGACCGCCTGATTCGCTTCGCCGGCCTCAACGGCCAGCGCGTGCGCGGCCACAATCTCTGCTGGCATGAGAGCAATCCTGCCTGGCTGAAGGCCACGGCCAACAAGGACAACGCACGGCAGCTTCTTACCGAGCACATCCAGACAGTTGCCGGCCACTTTCGCGGAAAGCTGCACAGTTGGGATGTGGTGAACGAGGCTATCAATCCCCCTGACGGCCTTCCCGACGGCTTGCGCAAGACCATGTGGCTTGACCTCATTGGTCCCGACTACCTCGAGTTGGCTTTCCGCACCGCCGCCGCCGCCGATCCCCAAGCCAAGCTGACCTACAACGACTACGACATTGAGCAGGACACGCCGAAGCAGATCGCCAAGCGG
>Ga0302325_10027819_pt1 | contig 11712 bp, 13 predicted proteins | sample Palsa_T0_2_FD_201948 | JGI IMG/M metagenome (GOLD analysis project Ga0302325, IMG submission 201948) | Peat permafrost microbial communities from Stordalen Mire near Abisko, Sweden - Palsa_T0_2 | ecosystem: Environmental > Terrestrial > Soil > Palsa > Peat permafrost | place: Sweden: Abisko... | reverse complement strand
CACGCTGGCTTGATCTCGCCGCGCAGCCGGGCCAGCGCCGCACGCACCGCGGCGCCATCGGTGGTCGACCAGAACGGCGGCAGCGACGCGCGCAGGTAGCCGCCGTAGCGGGCGGTAGCCATCCGGGAGTCCAGCACCGCGACCACCCCTCGGTCGTCGATGCCCCGCAGTAGCCGCCCAGCGCCCTGCGCCAGCAGCAGCGCGGCGTGGCTGGCGGCGACGGCCATGAAACCGTTGCCACCGCCGGCGGCCACCGCTCGCTGCCGGGCGGACAGCAGCGGATCGTCGGGCCGCGGAAACGGGATGCGGTCGATGATGACCAAGGACAACGACGGGCCGGGAACGTCGACGCCCTGCCACAGCGACAAGGTGCCGAACAGGGACGTGGACGGGTCCGCGGCGAACTGCTCGACGAGCGCGGCGGTGCTGTCGTCGCCCTGGCACAGCACCGGCGTCGACAGGCGCTCGGACATCGCATCCGCGGCCGCGCGGGCCGCCCGCATCGACGAGAACAGCCCGAGGGTCCGCCCTCCTGCCGCGGTGACGAGGTCGGCAATCTCGTTGAGCTGCTCGGCCGTGCCGGTGCCGTCGCGGCCAGGTGGCGGCAGATGGGCCGCGACGTAGAGGATCCCTGCTTTGCCGTGCTGAAACGGTGACCCGACGTCGAGCCCACGCCAGGTCGGCTCGCCGTCGTCGAGGTCGGCTAGTCCCCAAGCGCTCGCCATCGCGTCGAAGGAGCCGCCGACGGTCAGCGTCGCCGAGGTCAACACCGCCGTTGAGCCGGCGAACAACCGGGTGCGCAGCAGACCGGCCACCGACAGCGGCGCCACCCGCAGCACGGCTCGTGTCGACCCGCGGTTGTCCTCGTGATCCAGCCAGACCACGTCGGTGCGGTCGGGGATCCTTGGCACGACGGACGCCAAGATCCGCGTCGCGGTGTCAGCGATCTCGGCGAGGCTGGCCACCGCCTCGGCGCGGGCCGACGCGGCCTTGGCGTCAGCCGGTGACGTGTCTATGGCCGACCGCGCCGCACTGGCCGCATCCCGCAGCGCGGTGAGGTGAGTCGCGAGCTCGTCGTCAAGGTGGTCGATGCGACCGCCGGGCGCGTCCTGGATCGCCGCGAGCAAGGTCGCCGATGCCCGTTCCCACCGCTGCATGAGCTCGGGTTCGACCAGCCTGGTGATGCGCCGCGAGGCGATGCCCAGCGCAGTCGCCGTCAGCTCGCCGGTGGCCACCGCTGTCACCCGGTCCACCAGGTCGTGCGCCTCGTCGACAACCAACAGCTGATGTTCGGGCAGAACGGCCGAGTCGGCGACGGCGTCGATGGCCAGCAGTGCGTGATTTGTGACGACGATATCGGCACCGCCGGCCTGACTACGCGCACGCTCGGCGAAGCATTCAGTCCCGAACGGGCAGCGGGACATGCCGAGGCATTCCCGCGAGGACACACTGACCTGCGCCCACGACCGGTCGGCGACGCCCGGCCTGAGGTCGTCGCGGTCACCGGACTCCGTCGTCGACGCCCAGGCGGTGAGCCGCTGCACGTCGCGACCCAACGCGGTGGCCGCTTGCGGCTGGAAAAGCTCGTCCGGTGGCTCGTCATCAGAATTGGCCGCGGAGCCGTTGTGAATCTTGTTGAGGCACAGGTAATTCTGCCGCCCCTTCAACAGCGCGAAGCGCGGCTCGCGCGGCAGCGCATCGGTGAGCGCGTCGACCAGCTGGGGCAGATCACGATCGACCAGTTGGCGTTGCAGGGCAATCGTCGCGGTCGACACCACGACCGGCTTGTCGTCGGACACCGCGCGGCTGATCGCCGGAACCAAATACGCCAACGACTTTCCGGTGCCAGTTCCGGCCTGCACGGCCAGATGCTCACCGGCGTCGAATGCGTGGGCCACCGCGGTGGCCATCTGCACCTGGCCGCTGCGCTCGTGGCCGCCCAGCGCTGTTACCGCGGCGGCCAGCAGCTCGGGCACCGGTAAGTCTTCGGGCGTGACTACTCCTGCGTGTCGGACGGCGGGCGTCGAGCCGGGATGAGCGTCGTGGGAATCGCCGGATCGCCGTGCGACAACATCAGACCCTCCCACGGCAAGCTTCGCAAGCCCGATGCCACCAGGTCGCGCGCCACGCCCAGAGCTTCAGTGCCTAGATCGGTTACCGCTCTGCCGCCGCGCACCAGCGGAATCGACAGCACTCGCGACGGCTCAGCTTTATGCGGCGGATTGCCGGCCGGGTACACGATCTCCTCGGTGATCGTGCCGGTCGAACGGGATAGCCGCAGCGCCTCTTTGCGGCCACCGTGGGATTCTTTGCGGACGCTGCGCTTCTCGACGGGTATGCCGTCGACCTCGACCAGCTTGTAGACCATGTTCGCGGTCGGCGCGCCCGATCCGGTGACCAGCGAGGTGCCGATCCCGTAGCTGTTGACGGGCTCGGCCCGCAACCCGGCGATGGCGTATTCGTCGAGATCACCGGATACCACGATGCGGGTCCGGGTGGCCCCGAGTCGGTCGAGCTGCTCGCGGACCTGCCGGGCCAGCACCCGCAAGTCGCCGGAGTCGATGCGCACCGCCCCGAGGTCGGTGCCGGCGGCGGCCACCGCGTTGGCCACACCGGTCGTCACGTCGTAGGTGTCGACCAGCAGCGTGGTGCCGGCGCCGAGAGCGTCGACTTGTGCCGCGAACGCGGCCCGCTCGTCGGGCCCGTCGGGTCCGGTGTGCAGCAGCGTGAAGGCGTGCGCGCTGGTGCCTTCGGTCGGTACGCCGTAGCGGCGGTGGGCCTCCAGGTTGGATGATGCGGCGAACCCTGCGATGTAGGCGGCGCGGGCCGCGGCGATGGCGGCGTGCTCGTGAGTCCGACGCGAGCCCATCTCCATCAGCGGCCGTCCCTCGGCCGCGCTTACCATTCGCGCGGCTGCGGAGGCGACGGCGGTGTCGTGGTTGAAAATCGACAGCGCCAGCGTCTCGAGCACCACGCATTCCGCGAAGCTGCCGCGCACCGAAAGCACCGGGGAACCCGGAAAGTACAGCTCGCCTTCGGCGTAGCCGTCGACGTCGCCGCGAAAAAGAAAGCTGCGCAGGTACGCCAGCGCGTCCCGGTCGAGAAACTCCGCCAGCGATGCGCATGCGACGTCGTCGAATCTGAACTCGGGCAAAGCTTCCAAGAACCGGCCCGTCCCGGCGACCACCCCGTAACGACGCCCGTCGGGCAGCCGTCGGGCGAACAGTTCGAACGTGGACGGGCGGTCCGCGGTGCCGTCGCGCAGCGCTGCAGACAACATGGTCAACTCGTACCTGTCGGTCAGCAGCCCGCCGTAAGCCGAGTCATCCACACCGCAACGGTATCGGTGGACCGCGGCGGCTCGGTATCCTGTGAGCCATGGTTGCTTCAGCCCCGACCAAACCGGGAACCACCGGGAAGCGCGAAGCCGAGACGGTTGAAGCCACGGCCGCTCCCTGGGTGACCATCGTCTGGGACGATCCGGTCAACCTGATGAACTACGTGACGTACGTCTTTCAGAAGCTGTTCGGTTACAGCGAGCCGCAGGCCACCAAGTTGATGTTGCAGGTCCACAACGAAGGCAAGGCCGTGGTGTCGTCGGGCAGCCGAGAATCCGTAGAAGTCGACGTCACCAAGCTGCATGCGGCCGGGTTGTGGGCCACCATGCAGCAGGACCGCTGAGATCGCGGGTGTCCGGGTTCGTGCGTGCGTAAGTGGAAGCGGGTCGAGACCGCCGACGGTGTCCGTTTCCGGTCCGCGTTGGACTCCCATGAAGCGGCCTTGCTCAAGAATCTGGTCGCTTCGATGATCGGATTGCTGGACGAACGTGAATCATCTTCGCCGCCAGACGAACTCGAGCAGATCACCGGCATGAAGACCGGCAACTCGGAGCGCCCTGACAACGCGACGCTGCAGCGGCTGCTGCCGGACTTCGCCAAACCGGACGATGTGGTGCCGGGTGCCGATGACAGCCTTAATGCCGCCCTGCGCAGCCTGCATGAACCGGCGATTATCGATGCGAAACGCGTCGCGGCACAACAGCTTTTGGACACGCTTCCGGACGAGGGTGGCCGATTCGAGTTGACCGAGGACGCCGCGAGTGCCTGGACCGCAGCCGTCAACGATCTGCGCCTGGCGCTGGGCACCATGCTCGATATCCGTCCCGACGGCCCGGATCGGCTGCCCGACGACCATCCGATGGCGCCGCATCTTGACGTGTATCAGTGGCTGACCGTGCTGCAGGAGTACCTGGTGCTGGCGCTGATGGGGTCCTGATGAACGCGATCACCGATGTCGCGGGAATCCTCGTGGGCCACCACCACCGACTGGACTCCGACGCGGGCCTGGGCAGCGGTTGGGCGCGCGGTGTCACCGTCGTCCTGACGCCGCCCGGCACGGTGGCTTCCGTCGACGTTCGCGGCGGAGCGCCCGGTACCCGGGAGACAGATCTGCTGGACCCGGCCAACAGCGTGCGCTACGTCGACGCGGTGCTGATCGCCGGCGGCAGCGCCTACGGGTTGGCGGCCGCCGACGGGGTGATGCGCTGGCTGGAAGAGCAAGACCGCGGTGTGGCGATGACCGGCGGGGTGGTGCCGATCGTGCCCGGTGCGGTGATCTTCGATCTGGAGGTCGGTGCGTGGAGCAACCGGCCGACGGCCGATTTCGGCTATGACGCGGTCAGCGCCGCCGCAGCCAGCGAAGGTGCGCCGCCCGCGGTGGGCACCGTCGGTGCCGGGGTGGGGGCGCGCGCGGGTGTGCTCAAGGGCGGCATCGGGACGACGTCGACAACGCTGCCATCCGGCGTGACCGTCGGTGCGCTGGTTGCGGTGAACTCGGCAGGCAACGTCATCGACCAGGCCACCGGCCTACCGTGGATGCGCGACCTGGTCGTTGAATTCGGTCTGACGACGCCGCCCGATGAGCAGCTCGCCGCGCTGGGGAAGCTCGAATCCCCGCTGAGCAAGCTGAACACCACCATCGCGGTCGTCGCGACCGACGCCGCGCTCAGCCCGGCGGCCTGCCGGCAGATCGCGAGCACTGCTCACGACGGGCTGGCCCGCAGCATCCGGCCGGCGCACACCCCGGTCGACGGCGACACGGTGTTCGCGCTGGCCACCGGTGCTATCGAGGTTGCGCCGCCGGCCGATGTGCCCGCGGCGTTCTCGCCGGAGACCGCGCTTGCCACCGCGGTGGGCGCCGCAGCTGCCGACTGCCTGGCCCGTGCGGTGGTCGCGGCGGTGATCGCCGCCGACTCGGTGGCCGGAATACCGACATACCGCGGCCTGTTGCCCGGAGCATTTCAGCGAGCGTCGGGGAGTCGGTAACGTGCTGGTCATGCGTGCTTCGAAAGGGTGGCTATGAGCGGGCCATATGCACCGGCGCGGCAGCCGAAGAAGCGCGCGGGGTGGCTGGTCGGCGGGGCTACCATCATCAGCTTCGTGGCGTTGCTGTACGTCGTCGAGGCGTTCGACCAGCTCGACGGCAACCGGCTGGATGAGAACGGCATTCGCCCGCTGGAGACCGACGGCCTGTGGGGAATTCTCTTTGCTCCCTTGTTGCACGCCGGCTGGCCGCATCTGATCGCCAACACCGGGCCGGCGCTGGTGCTGGGTTTTCTGGTCACGTTGGCCGGGCTCTCCCGGTTTTTCTGGGCGACCGCGATCATCTGGATCGTCGGCGGCTTCGGCACTTGGCTGATCGGCAACATGGGATCGGCTTGCGGCGAAACCGACCACATCGGCGCCTCCGGTCTGATCTTCGGCTGGCTGACCTTCCTGCTGGTTTTCGGATTCTTCATCCGCTCGGGCTCGCATATCTTCATCGGGCTGCTGGTGCTGGTGCTGTACGGCGGGGTGCTGTGGGGTGCCGTGCCCGTGCTCAATGTCTGCGGAGGCGTGTCCTGGCAGGGGCATCTATGCGGTGGAATCGCCGGAGTGCTCGCCGCCTACCTGTTGTCCAGCCCGGAACGCAAAGCTCGCGAGCTTCGACGCCGAGGCCCCCAGCCGTCCCTGAATGCTTGAGCTGACATGAGTAACGCACTGGCACGCATCGGGGTGTTCGATTCCGGCGTCGGTGGCTTGACGGTGGCGCGGGCCATCATCGACCAACTGCCCGATGAGGACATCATCTACGTCGGCGACACCGGCAACGGTCCCTACGGTCCGCTCAGCATTCCCGAGATCCGTGCCCATGCCCTGGCGATCGGCGACGACCTCGTCGACCGCGGTATCAAGGCGTTGGTGATCGCATGCAACTCGGCGTCGTCGGCTTGCCTGCATGATGCGCGCGAACGGTATGCCGTGCCCGTCGTCGAAGTGATCCTGCCCGCCGTACGTCGGGCGGTCGCCACCACCCGCAACGGCCGGATCGGCGTGATCGGCACGCAGGCCACGGTCGCCTCGGGCGCCTACCAGGACGCCTTCGCCGCCGCTCGCGACGCGGAGATTACCGCGGTGGCCTGCCCGCGGTTCGTCGATTTCGTCGAGCGCGGTATCACCAGCGGCCGTCAGGTGCTCGGGTTGGCCGAGGGTTACCTCGAGCCGCTGCAGCGCGCCGATGTCGACACGCTAGTGCTGGGCTGTACCCACTATCCGCTGCTGTCCGGCCTGATCCAGCTGGCCATGGGCGACGCGGTCACGCTGGTTTCCAGCGCCGAGGAAACCGCGAAAGAACTGCTACGCGTGCTGACCGAGCTGGACCTGTTGCGACCGCATGACGCCCCGCCCGCCACCCGGGTGTTCGAAGCCACGGGCGATCCCGAGGCATTCACCAAACTTGCGGCTCGATTTCTCGGCCCAGCGGTCACCGGTGTTGAACCCGTTCGTCACAGCCACGTTTCCTAGGTATGCAGATGATTCTGATCACCCAATGCGGCGATGTTTTCTCCATCGTGGTACTGGGCATGGCACAGTAGTGAGCGTGCGAATTACCGTGCTGGGCTGCTCCGGGAGCGTCGTCGGCCCGGATTCGCCAGCGTCCGGTTATCTGCTGCGGGCACCGGACACTCCGCCGCTGGTTATCGACTTCGGCGGAGGCGTTCTCGGCGCGCTGCAGCGGCACGCCGACCCGGGTTCGGTCCAGGTGCTGTTGTCGCACCTGCACGCCGACCACTGCCTCGATATGCCCGGGCTTTTCGTCTGGCGCCGCTATCACCCCTCGCCGCCCACCGGAAAGGCGTTGCTGTACGGCCCGAGCGACACCTGGTCGCGGCTCGGCGCCGCGTCGTCACCGTACGGCGGCGAGATCGACGACTGCTCCGATATTTTCGACATCCATCACTGGGTCGACGGCGAGGCCGTGCAAGTGGGCGCGCTCAGCGTCGTGCCGCGGCTGGTGTGTCACCCGACCGAGTCGTATGGCATGCGCATCACCGATCCGACCGGAGCGACGTTCGTCTACAGCGGTGATACCGGCTACTGCGATGCGGTGATCAACCTGGCCCGCGGCGCCGATGTCTTCCTGTGTGAGGCGTCCTGGACCCACTCGCCGGATCGTCCGCCCAACCTGCACCTGTCCGGTACCGAGGCCGGGCGAATCGCGACCGCAGCGAGGGTAGGGGAGCTATTGCTGACCCACATCCCGCCGTGGACCTCCCGCGAGGACGTGATCAGCGAGGCCAAAGCCGAATTCGGCGGCCCGGTGCATGCGGTGGTCTGCGGCGAGACATTCAACGTCGGGCCGTCCTGAGCGGCTGACTCCACGCTAGGGTTGGCGGCGTGTCAAAACGAGAAGACGGCCGCCTCGACGACGAGCTTCGGCCTGTTGTCATCACCCGCGGGTTCACGTCGCATCCGGCGGGTTCCGTGGTGATCGAATTCGGCCAGACCAAAGTCCTGTGCACCGCCAGCGTCACCGACGGCGTGCCACGCTGGCGGAAGGGGTCCGGCTTGGGCTGGCTCACCGCCGAGTACGCGATGCTGCCCTCAGCCACCCACACTCGCGGAGACCGGGAATCGGTGAAGGGCCGTCTCTCCGGCCGCACTCAAGAGATCAGCCGGCTGGTCGGCAGGTCGTTGCGAGCCTGCATCGACCTGGCGGCGTTGGGGGAGAACACCATTGCGATCGACTGCGACGTGTTGCAAGCCGATGGCGGTACTCGTACCGCGGCCGTCACCGGGGCATACGTGGCGTTGGCCGACGCGGTGACCTACCTGTCGGCGGCCGGCAAACTCTCCGATCCGCGACCGCTGTCGTGTGCGATTGCTGCGGTCAGCGTGGGCGTCGTCGACGGTCGGGTGCGGGTGGACCTGCCCTATGAGGAAGACTCCCGCGCCGAGGTCGACATGAACGTCGTGGCCACCGACACCGGGACGCTCGTCGAGGTCCAGGGGACCGGCGAGGGTGCCACCTTCCCGCGATCGACGCTGGACAAAATGCTCGACGCCGCACAGGGGGCCATCGAGAAGCTCTTCGCCGCGCAGATCGAGGCCTTGGCGTTGCCGTATCCGGGTGTGCTGCCTGAAGGGCCCGCGCAGCAGAAGGCTTTCGGAAGCTGACCCGCTTGTTGGTCGCCAGCCGCAACCCCAAGAAGCTGGCTGAGTTGCGCCGGGTGTTGGACACAGCCGCGTTGACGGGCCTGACATTGGTGTCGCTCGACGACGTTCCTGCGTTCGACGAAGCGCCGGAAACCGGCGCAACTTTCGAAGCCAATGCACTGGCCAAAGCCCGAGACGGATTCGCCGCGACGGGGTTACCCACCGTCGCCGACGACTCGGGGCTGGAGGTGGCCGCGATGAACGGCATGCCGGGCGTGCTGTCGGCGCGGTGGTCGGGGAAGCACGGCGACGACGCCCGCAACACCGCCTTGCTATTGGCGCAACTGCAGGATGTGCCCGATGAACGTCGTAGCGCGGCATTCGTGTCGGCGTGTGCGCTGGTGTCAAGGGCGGGTGAGGTCGTCGTGCGGGGCGAATGGCCCGGCGTGATCGCGCGCGAGCCGCGCGGCGACGCGGGCTTCGGCTACGACCCGGTGTTCATCCCGGATGGCGAGGATCGCACTGCGGCGCAGCTGACTTCGGCCGAGAAAGACGCCGCGTCGCATCGCGGTCGCGCGCTTACCTCGTTGCTGCCGGCGCTGCGTGGACTTGACGCCCAAGCGCGCTGAAGTCGACGAATTGCGTTGGCCTATAGGGCGAAGCGCGCCTTGAGGTCCTTGGTCTCGAAGTGCTCGACGATGATGCCGAGCAACGGGATCGTTCCGGCCAGCAGCACGCCGATCGACTTGCCGATCGGCCATCGGACCTTGATGGCAAGGTTGAAGGCCGCCAACACGTAGATGAAGTACACCCAGCCGTGCACGACTCCAATCCAACGGATTTCGTGGTGGAAGACCAAGTGGGAGACGATCTCGTAGCACAGCGCGATGAGCCACAGACCCGTCGTCCACGCCATCACGCGGTAAGCGAGCAGGGCGGTGCGGATCTTGTCCCCGGGCGTAGCCTGCTGGGCCGCGGGTGTCTGGGGTGTCGTCATGCGGTGGTCCTGTTCTGTTTTCGGTGCTTTTCGTTGTCCGCCTTGGCAAGTTCGGCCAGATAGGCGTTGTAGTCGCGGAGCGCGGGATCGTCGGAGTTTTGCGGTGCGAGTGCGGGTCGCTCGGGCAGCAAGCCCTGCGGTATCTCGGTGACGGCGTTGCCGTTCGAGGGCTCCGGTGGCGCCTCTTCGTAGCGGACGAATTTCCGGTAGGCATAGACACAAAATCCGGCGAACGTCGGCCACTGCAATGCATATCCGAGGTTCTGAAAAGTACCCGACGCGGATTGAAACCTTGTCCACTGCCACCAGCCCAACGCCAAGCAACCGCCTGCCGCGAGGATCACCAACGCGATCAGCGCGGGTCTCCGACGACGTGTAGTGGACACCCCTAGAAGGTACTCCGGGGTATTCGACCGGTTCACCGACTGATTCGGGTAACCGGTGGAACGGTAGTATCGCTGGGCGCGCGGGCGTGATGGAACGGCAGACATGCCGGCTTTAGGTGCCGGTGCTCGAAAGAGCGTGAGGGTTCGAATCCCTCCGCCCGCACCAGGGTTCACGCAGTTCAGGCCATGTTTCGTGGTCATGAATCTGCCTCAAATCCCACATTTTTCCCACACTTTTCCGGCGAGTACTTCGCGTGCAGGTTGGCAGCAACCGTGTGGCTACCTCCCCTGCGGCTGCAGTCCCCGTCCGACGGTTCTGGTAGTCCATACCGCCGACACTGCCAGCCATGCTCATCGAGTGCTAGCACGTGACATGCCGATAACCGGATTGAGCAATCCTGCCGCGCCAGGTCCAGCGAACACCGGGCAACAGAGCCGCACAACGACTGGACCACTACGACGGGCTCACCTCACTTATGCTGGGCGTACGCGATCGCATTCATTGCGCTATGGCGACTGTCCGAATGGCGGAGGTGGTATCGAGTGGCCGATCTGATGGAACTGTCTGCCGATTTCGAGCTGGATCGCTACAACTTGCTGTTTTCGGTGGAAGATGCAAATGCGGCGGTCAGAAACGACAACGCTATTGCGCACTTCTTGGCGGACGCGGCCGAGCTGTTTGTCCGCAACGGCGTGCAGTCATCGTTCGGGGTGGCCTTGCTTCATCGCCACCACACCCTGCGCGACGGTGAGCACATGGTCCAATACGCGCAAACTTTCGGCGATGAGCCAGCTCTGGTTACTAGGCCAGTGGTCGCCAAACCCGACCGGGAATCTGCGGTGCCATGGGTATGGACGCTCCAAGACGGTCAGCTTCATCCGATGGAGTTCACCACCGATCCGTTGGCACGCTCCCTCTTCACCAAGGGACGCCAACTACCCGAGGCTTTCGTAGCTGATTTCGCCGAGCTAATCGACCGGTCACCAGTTGGGCACCTGCTCGGCTTGGCTATCGTGGAAAGAGACTTCTTCAACTCTGCGACCGAAGACTGTGCGCCCATCGAATACACATTCACTGAAGGGCGCAGCAACGTAATCTTTATTAGGAAACGCAGCAGCTTCAAAGCTCAGTCTATCGAAACCACGTGGGTCTTCGAGGGTCAGGTGGATCCGGTGCTCGGGTGTATCTCGAAGACCGAGTGCGCTTCTAGCTGCAAAGTCTATTGCGCGACGTGGTGCTTTGAAAACGGTGGCAGGCACTCGGAGGTCCAACACCAGAGCGCGCACACACCGCATCACACCCCCAGGCCGGAGCATAACTGGGACGGCGGCCCCTGACCTGGGTATCGGGGTTTGCCGCATTAGCTCGGCGTGCGAGGCTTGATGCGTACTGGCTCAAGTAGCACGGCAAGCTTCGCCCGTTGCTCTTGGGTCAGCGGCGGCGCTTCATCGACAACTCGTTTGATGTAGGCATCCATCGCTTCGCGCTGCTGGCGGTCGCGTTCCTGCCGTCGCTGCCTTTTGGTCATGTGTTCTTTGTCCATGCTGAAAACCTGCCAGCAAACGGTCCTCAGCCGGTGCCGTACCCACAAAAATCCCACAATCCAGCGCGAGTTACAGATAACTAGCGTTAAATGGCCAGACGTATAGGCGCAGCTAGGAGGCCATTTCAGCCTATGACCGGGATAGCTATAGAGGGTTCGAGTCCCTCCGCCCGCACCGTTTTCCCTTTATACGCCAACCTCCCCACACCACTAGGTGTGGCGCGGGGAGGTTGGCGATCGAACTAGGTGGTTGCCGGGCCAGGAAGAGCACCCGCTGGCGGAGTTGAGTTCTGCGACGCACCCGGCGACGA